>Ga0268299_1000363_pt1 | contig 151741 bp, 151 predicted proteins | sample NOBtaG_FD_193484 | JGI IMG/M metagenome (GOLD analysis project Ga0268299, IMG submission 193484) | Activated sludge microbial communities from bioreactor in Nijmegen, Gelderland, Netherland - NOB reactor | ecosystem: Engineered > Bioreactor > Aerobic > Activated sludge | place: Netherlands...
CGACGAGCACCTGGTCCGGCGCACGCGTCGACCACAGCGGCTTCAACGACGCCACCAACTGCGCGCAGTGCCACAACGGCGCGAGCGCTGCCGGCAAGCACGCGACGCACATCCCTTCCGGCGCCACCAACTGCTTCACTTGCCACAACGTCGCCGCCTGGCGGCCTTCGAAGTGGAACCACTCGCAGCTCGTCGTCACCGCGCAGTGCGCCAGCTGCCACACCGGCGGCTACCCGCCGGCCGACGGCCGGCCGGCCAACCACATCCCCTACGCCACCGTTCCGGTCACCGCCGCGGCCAACTGCGACGGCTGCCACCGCGGTGGCTATTCGACCTGGGCCAACGGCCGCCTGCACGCCAACTTCTCGATCACCGCCGGCTGCGTGAGCTGCCACACCGGCAGCTACCTCAACGCCGTCGGCAAGCCGGCCAACGCACTGCACGCCCCGATCACCGGCAACTGCGAGAGCTGCCACCGCTCGACGAGCACCTGGTCCGGCGCACGCGTCGACCACAGCGGCTTCAACGACGCCACCAACTGCGCGCAGTGCCACAACGGCGCGAGCGCTGCCGGCAAGCACGCGACGCACATCCCTTCCGGCGCCACCAACTGCTTCACTTGCCACAACGTCGCCGCCTGGCGGCCTTCGAAGTGGAACCACTCGCAGCTCGTCGTCACCGCGCAGTGCGCCAGCTGCCACACCGGCGGCTACCCGCCGGCCGACGGCCGGCCGGCCAACCACATCCCCTACGCCACCGTTCCGGTCACCGCCGCGGCCAACTGCGACGGCTGCCACCGCGGTGGCTATTCGACCTGGGCCAACGGCCGCCTGCACGCCAACTTCTCGATCACCGCCGGCTGCGTGAGCTGCCACACCGGCAGCTACCTCAACGCCGTCGGCAAGCCGGCCAACGCGATCCACGCCGGCATCACCGGCAACTGCGAGAGCTGCCACCGCTCGACGGCAAGCTGGGCCAACGTGAGCTTCACGCATTCGCCGGCCAACGCGGTGGGCACCGGCACCTGCGACAACTGCCACAACGGCAGCACGGCACGCGGCAAGCCGCCGACCCATATCCCGATCCCGGTCGGCGCGGCGCGCTGCGACTCGTGCCACCGCTCGCAAGCCACCTGGCGCACGTCGCTGACGATGAACCACGCCGTGGTCGCCACCGGCACCTGCAAGTCGTGCCATGGCGGTGGCTTCGTCGGGGCCAACGCGCTCGCCAAGCCGGCGAACCACATCCCCGAGACGCAGTTGCTCAACGGCGCGGCGATGGACTGCAACGCCTGCCACACCAGCACCAGCAGCTGGGGATCGCAACGAATGAACCACAACAACTCGCAGGGCAACGGCGCCGGCTGGTGCAAGGCATGCCACGCCAGCGGCACCTCCTACGCCGGCGGCATGGAACGCAAGCCGCTCACGCACGAGCGTTCCAACGGGGTCACCGACTGTTCGCAATCCGGCTGCCACCGCCCGCTGGGCAACAAAGGAACGCCGTACACCCGATGGGAATGAACCCGTACCGCCACCGCCTCGCCCCAAGCCCCGCGCCCGCCATCGTCGCCGCGCTGGTCGCCTGGTCTGCCGGCGCCGTGCAGGCCCAGATCGTCGACGAGGTCGACTGGCGCCGCGAAGGCACCGACGCCGTGCTGCAGCTGCGCTACGCGACCGAGGTGCAGTTCCAGCGCGCGGTGTCGACCCGATCGGGCGACCTGACGATCGTGCAGTACCAGCTCGTGACGCTGACCAACACGCGGCTGCAGCAGCAGCCCAACCAGGTGCTGCGCGTGAAGCCGGCGCCGGGCCTGCCCGAGATCGAGATCAGCGACGAGCCCGACCGCGGCGAACGCGCGCGGCGCATCGTGCTGCGTTATGCGCAGCCGCTGATGGTGCAGGTGCGCGCCGGACGCGGCAACCGCAGCATCGAGATCGTGCTGCGCGGCCGAGGCGCCGATCTGCCGGCACCCCAGGCCGCTGCACCGCGGCCGCGGCCGCTGCCACCGGCAGCACCGGCGCCGCGGCCGACCCCCGCGACACCGCCGTCAGTCGCGGCAGCGCCCGCGGCACCGCCGCGCCCCGCGCCAGCGCCGGCACCAGCGCCCGGCGTGGTACCGCCGGCCGCCACCGCGCCGGGCACGGTGGCGGCACCGCCCGTTGCCGCGGAGCCGCCACCGCCGATGCAGGGCACGCCGGAGGTCGAGGCCAGGGCGGCAGCCTTCATGGCCCAGGCGCGCACCGCCATCGAGGGCGCCCGCTGGCCCGAGGCCATCGAGGCGCTGAACCAGCTGCTCGAGCTGCCGCCGTCGAGCCTGACGCGTCGCGCGCAGGAGCTGGTCGGCCTCGCGCAGGTGCGCGCCGGCAATGTGCTGCGCGCACGCGCCGAGTTCGAGACCTTCCTGAAGCTCTTCCCCAGCGGTGAGGACAGCGAGCGGGTGCGCCAACAGCTCGCCAGCCTGCCCGCGGCACCGGCACCCGCGGCACCGCCGACCGCAGCCGCGCCGCCGCCCGAACCCGAGGTCACGATCACCGGATCGACGTCGATGACCCACTACGGCGGCAACGGCCAGGTGCGCAGCCGCGATTTCCAGGACTCGCCGATCGCCGGGCTGCCGCAGATCGCCGGCGAGCCACAGCTCAGCTCGGACCGCACGAGCCAGATCTACAACGACGTCGACCTCAACTGGCGCCGCCGCAACGCCGAGGTCGACCAGCGCTTCGTGCTGCGCGACTCGTACACCACCGACCGGCTGCGTCCGGACAAGAGCAAGAGCCGTCTCTCGGCGCTGTACTTCGACCACAAGTCGCTCACCGGGGGCTGGAACGCGCGTTTGGGTCGCCAGTCGCCGACCGGCGGCGGCGTGATGGGCCGCTACGACGGCGCGATGGCGCAGTGGCGTGTGCAGCCGCGGGTCAAGCTCGGCGCGGTGGCCGGGCAGCCGGTGGACCGCTTCTTCGATTCGCGGCGCCGCTTCTGGGGGGTCTCCGCCGATGCCGACCAGCTGCTCGGCAAGCTCGGCGCCGGCGTCTACGCGATCGAGCAGCGAATCGACGGCGAGATCGACCGCCGCGCGCTCGGCCTCGAGATGCGCTGGTTCGACGGCGGCGCCACGGTCTTTGCGCAGTTCGACTACGACCTGCTGATCCGCGGCCTCAACATCGCGTCGATCCAGGGCACGCTGATCCTCGAAGACAACACCGTCTTCAACGCGCTCTACGACCGCCGCACGCTGGCCACGCTGGCACTGGGCAACGCGCTCACCTTCGAGGACCCGGCGCTGCCCGGCGTGCTCTTCCGCCGCATCCAGGACAAGCTGGCGACGACGACGCTCGAGGCGCTGCGCGACCAGATCCGCCGCCTCACGCCGACGATCACGCAGGCGCAGTTCGGCGTCACCAAGCCATGGTCGAAGAACTGGCAGACGGCGGCCAACGTCCAGCTCACGAACACCGGGGCCATCCCCGCCGTGCCCGAGGTCGCGGGCTTCGAGAACGGGCGCGCGGCCACCGGCAACATCGTGACGGTGGGCGCACAGCTGATCGGACTCAACCTCTACTCGGCGCGCGACACGCATGTCTGGTCGGCAAGCGTGATCTCGAGCGCCAAGCTGCATGGCACGCTGGTCTCGTACAACAACTCCTCGTTCGTCGCGCAGGTCTGGCAGGTCGAACCGACGCTGCAGTTCTACCGCGACCGCAACGACACCGGCACGCGCAGCCGCCGCTGGACGCCGGGGCTTCGCGTCACCTACCGCGGCTGGGAGCGCTGGGCGCTGGAGAGCAGCGTCACGGTCGAGATCGGCCGCATGACCCGGCTGACGCCCGACCCGCGTGGACCCGGGTTGACGATCACGACGCAGGAGTCCACCCACCGCACAAACTGGTCGCTGGGGGCGCGTTATGAGTTCTGAACCCTTTGCGGCAACCGCACCGCGGGAGGAGACCGCATGACCGCCGAACTCGGCCAGGTCGCGCTGCTGCTCGCGCTGGCCGTCGCGCTGGTGCAGGGCACGCTGCCCTTCGTCGGTGCGGCGCGTGGACAGCTGCAGTGGATGGCGCTCGGCCGCAGCGGTGCGCAGGCGCAGGCCCTGCTCGTCGGCGCGGCCTACGCGCTGCTCACCGCGGCCTTCGTCGGCAACGACTTCTCGGTCGCCTACGTGGCGCAGAACTCGAACTCGGCCTTGCCGCTGGCCTACCGCGTGGCCGGCGTCTGGGGCGGGCACGAAGGTTCGCTGCTGCTGTGGCTGGCGATGCTCTCGCTGTGGTCGCTGGCGGTCGCAAGCTTCAGCCGCCACCTGCCGCAGGCGCTGGTCGCGCGGATCCTCGGCACGATGGGCCTGCTGAGCGCCGGCTTCCTTCTCTTCCTGCTGACGACGTCGAACCCTTTCGAGCGCCTGTGGCCGGCGCCGCCGGACGGCCGCGACCTCAACCCGCTGCTGCAGGACCCGGGCATGGTCTTCCACCCGCCGCTGCTGTACCTCGGCTACGTCGGCTTCTCGGTCGCTTATGCCTTCGCCGTCGCGGCCCTGGCCGGTGGCGACCTCGATGCCCGCTGGGCGCGCTGGACGAGGCCGTGGACGACCGCCGCCTGGTGCTTCCTCACGCTCGGCATCGCGCTCGGCAGCGCCTGGGCCTACTACGAACTCGGCTGGGGCGGCTGGTGGTTCTGGGACCCGGTCGAGAACGCCTCGTTCATGCCCTGGCTGGTCGGCACCGCGCTCGTGCACTCGCTGGCCGTCACCGACAAGCGCGGCGCCTTCAAGTCGTGGACGGTGCTGCTGGCGATCATCGCCTTCGCGCTCTCGCTGCTCGGCACCTTCCTCGTGCGATCGGGCGTGCTGTCGTCGGTGCATGCCTTCGCCACCGACCCGCGGCGCGGGCTCTTCATCCTCGGCTTTCTCGCGTTGGTCGTCGGCGGCTCGCTGGCACTCTATGCCTGGCGTGCACCGCGGCTCGGCCTCGGCGCGCGCTTTGCGCTGGTGTCGCGCGAGTCGGCGCTGCTTGGCAACAACGCGGTGCTCGCCGCCGCCGCCGCCAGCGTGCTGCTCGGCACGCTCTACCCGCTGGCGGTCGACGCGCTCGGACTCGGCAAGATCTCGGTCGGGCCGCCGTACTTCGACAGCGTGTTCGCGCCGCTGATGCTGCCGCTGCTGCTGCTGCTCGGCATCGGGCCGCAGCTGGCGTGGAAGGCCGGGAGCCTGCGCACGACGGCACGGCGCCTGCGCGCCGCGGCCGCCGTCGCACTCGCCTTCGGCATCGGCACCGCGCTCGCCACCGGCCGGCTGCCGACCTGGACCACCGTCGGCCTCGTCGTCACCGCCTGGATCGCGCTGGCCGTCGCCACCGAGTTGTGGGGCTGGCTGCGCCCGGGCACCGGCACGCTGCGCACGCGGTGGCGGGCCCTGCCGCGCGCCGCGCTCGGTGCAATGCTCGCGCACCTCGGTGTCGCGGCCTTCGTGCTCGGCGTCACGATGGTGCGCAGCTACGAGGTCGAACAGAACCTTCGCATGGCGCCCGGCGACGACGCCGAACTGGGCGGCTATCGCTTCCGGCTGCAGCGCATCGACGACACCACCGGCCCGAACTACGAGGCCGTGCGGGCGCGCTTCGTCGTCGAGCGCGAAGGCCGCAGCGTCGCCGTGCTGACGCCCGAAAAGCGTGTCTACCGCGTTCAGCGCAACCCGATGACCGAGGCCGCGATCGACCCCGGCGTCACGCGCGACCTCTACGTCGCGCTCGGAGAGCCGCTCGACAGCGGCGCATGGACCGTGCGCCTGCACGTCAAGCCCTTCGTCGACTGGATCTGGGGCGGCTGCCTGCTGATGGCCCTCGGGGGTGCGCTCGCGGCCAGCGACCGCCGCTACCGCCAGCGTGCACGCCAGGCCGCCCCGGCGGCGGCCGTGCTGGAGCAACCGGCATGACGGCGCCGCTGCTGCGCATGCTGGCCGCCGCGCTGCTGGCGGCGGCGCTGCTGCCGGCCGCGTTCGCCGGCAGCGCGAAGCCGGTCGCCGCCGACCCGGCGCTCGAGGCCCGTGTGATGGCCCTGGCCGGCGAGCTGCGCTGCCTGGTGTGCCAGAACCAGACCATCGCCGACTCGCACTCCGGCCTCGCCGAGGATCTGCGGCGCGAACTGCGCGACCAGCTCCAGCGCGGCGCCAGCGACGACCAGGTGCGCCACTACATGACCGAGCGCTACGGCGACTTCGTGCTTTACCGCCCGCCGGTGAAGCCGCTCACCTGGCTGCTCTGGGCTGGCCCGGCGCTGCTGCTGGCTGGCGCCGGCACGGTGCTCGGCGTGACCTTGCATCGGCGCAGCCGCCTCGGCGCCGAGCGCTTCGAGCCCGACGCGTCTGCCGACCGCGACGCCGACGCCCCATCGCCCCCACCGATACGATGACACTGTTCCTCCTTGCCAGCCTCGCGCTGGCCGCCGCCGCGATCGTGCTGCTGACGCAGCCATGGTGGCGCCGCCCGCGCCCCGACGCCGCCCAGGCGTCCCGAACCATCACGAAGACACCGATGAACGACCCTGCCACGAACCTTCGCGAACTGCTGATCGAACTCGATGCGCTGCACCGGGGCGGCTTGCTCGGCGACGAGACCCATGCCCAGGCGCGGGCGGCGATCGAGAGAAAGCTCGTCGAGCGGGCGATCGCCGGGGCAGAGGCGGCCGTTCAGCCCGCCGACGCCGCACCGGGTGGAGCCGCCGCCCCCTCTGCGGCTCCACCACCTGCGCCGCCGCGCCCGCCGCGGTGGGCCTGGGCCGGCGTCGTCGCGCTGTTCGGTGCCGTTGGGGTCGGCGGATATGTCTGGCTGGGCGATCCCGCGGCGCTGGGCGAGCGCCAGGCGGCCGCACCCGCGGCAGCGGGCGCCGCGGAAGGTGGCGCTCCGCACGAGCTCGGTGCCGAGCAGATCGCGGCCATGGTCGCGCGTCTGGCCGAACGCCTCGAGTCCCAGCCCGACGACGCCGACGGCTGGGCCATGCTGGCGCGCTCCTATGCGGTCGCCGGCCAGCATGCGAAGGCGGTGCCAGCGTTCCGCAAGGCCGCGGCGCTGAAGCCCGACGACGCGGTGCTGCTCGCCGACTTCGCCGACGCGCTGGCGATGACGCAGCAGCGCAGCCTCGCCGGCGAGCCGCTGCAGCTCGTGCGCCGCGCGCTGAAGGCCGACCCCGGCAACCTGAAGGCGCTGTCGCTGGCCGGCACCGAGGCCTTCAACCGGAAGGACTACGCCGCCGCGCTCGACCACTGGCAGAAGCTGCAGCAGCGTGCGGGCCCGGACAGCGTCTTCGCGGCGCAGGTGCGCGGCGGCATCGACGAGGCGCGGCAGCTGCTGCAGGCCGCCGGCACGCCGTTGCCGCCGGCGGCGCTGGCAGCCCTGCCATCGCAACCGACCGTGCCACCGGCCGCCGACGGCGCACGCGTCAGCGGCACCGTGACGCTGGCCCCGGCGCTGGCGGCGCGGGCCGCGCCCGACGACACGCTATTCGTCTTCGCACGCGCCGCCGAGGGCGCGCAGCGAACGCCGCTGGCGATGCTGCGCAAGCAGGTCCGCGACCTGCCGCTGACCTTCACGCTCGACGACAGCCTCGCGATGTCGCCGGCGGCGCGGCTGTCGGGGCAGCGCCAGGTGGTCGTCGCGGCGCGCATCAGCCGGCAGGGGCAGGCGGCGCCGGCACCGGGCGACCTGCAGGGGCAATCGGCCGTCGTCGCGCTCGGCGCCCGCGGCGTCAAGGTCGAGATCGCCGAGACCGTGCAGCGTTGACGCAGGCACCGGCGGCGAGACGCGCGTGTCCTGGGTCTGGCTCTACGCCGTCACGCTCGGCGCCGTGCTTGCCGCTTACCTGGCGTGGCGGCGGCGCGCGCAGCTGCGCCACGCCGAGGAGTTGCGCCGGGCCGTGGCCGCCGGGCTCGTCGAGCCGCCGTCGCTGCACCCGGTGGTCGACCCGCTGCGCTGCATCGGCTCCTCGTCGTGCGTGCGGGCCTGCCCCGAGGGCGCGCTGGGCATCGTCGGCGGCAAGGCACAGCTCGTCAACGCGGCGGCCTGCATCGGCCATGGCGCCTGCTCCGCGGCCTGTGCCTTCGAAGCCATCACGCTGGTCTTCGGAACCGACAAGCGCGGAGTCGACATCCCGCAGGTGACGCCGGAGTTCGAGAGCAACGTGCCCGGCCTCTTCATCGCCGGCGAGCTCGGCGGCATGGGGCTGATCCGCAAGGCCGCCGAACAGGGGCGGCAGGCGATGGCGGCAATCCGCAAGCGGCCGCGCGGCGGCTTCGATCTCGATGTCGTCATCGTCGGCTGCGGGCCCGCGGGGCTGGCCGCCGGGCTGGCGGCGCTGGAAGGCAAGCTGAGGCACCGGCTGATCGAGCAGGAGGATTCGCTCGGCGGCGCCGTCTTCCACTACCCGCGCCACAAGATCGCGATGACGGCACCGGTGAAGCTGCCGCTGGTCGGCACCGTGAAGTTCGGCGAGGTGCAGAAGGAGCGGCTGCTCGAGTTCTGGAGCGGCGTCGTGCAGCGCACCGGGCTCGAGATTTCGTTCCGCGAGTGCCTGCTCGACATCGAGCGCGACGGCGAGGGCTTCGTCGTCCACACGACGAAGGCGCGTCACCGCACACGCAGCGTGCTGCTCGCGATGGGGCGGCGCGGCTCGCCACGCAAGCTCGGGGTGCCGGGAGAGGAATCTCCGAAGGTCGTCTACCGCCTCGTCGACGCCGCGCAGTACGCCGGCCAGCGTGTGCTCGTCGTCGGCGGCGGCGACAGCGCGCTCGAGGCCGCACTGTCGCTCGCCGCCGAGCCGCGAACGACGGTCACCCTCTCCTACCGCGGCACGGCGTTCTCGCGGGTCAAGGGCAAGAACCGCGTCGCCATCGAGGAGGCGTTGCGCCAGGGCCGCGTCCAGCTGCGGCTGGCCACCGAGGTGCAGACGATCGCCGCCGGCGAGGTCACGCTTCGCCTCGCGGACAATCAACTCGAAGCGCTGCCCAACGATGCCGTCATCGTCTGCGCCGGCGGCCAGCTGCCGACGCCGCTGCTGCAGAAGGCCGGCATCCGATTCGAGACCAAGTTCGGGACTGCGTGAGAGGCGACAAGAGGTTGAACCCGATGCGGCTGCTGCTGATCGAGGACGACGAGGCCTTCGGTGCCGCCCTGCGCGACGGCCTGCTCCAGGGCGGCCACAGCGTCGAGTGGCAGCGCGCCGGCCGCGGAGTCGAGCCGCTGCTCGTCGCGCAACGCTTCGACGCCGTGCTGCTCGACCTCACGCTGCCCGACGCCGACGGCCAGCAGCTGCTGGAGGCGATGCGGGCGCGGCGCGACCCGACGCCGGTGATCGTGATCTCGGCGCGCGGCCAGCGTGGCGACCGCATCGAGATGCTCGACCGCGGCGCCGACGACTACCTCGTCAAGCCGATCGACCTCGACGAGTTGCAGGCCCGCCTGCGCGCCGTGGCGCGGCGCGGCCGCATCGACCCCGGCGCCGCAGCGCCGCTGCAGCACGGCGCACTGCGGCTCGACCCGATGCGGGGCATCGTCAGCCTGGGCGGCCGCCGCATCGCGCTGCGCGAGCGCGAGCGCTGGCTGCTCGAGCTGTTCCTGCGCCACCCCGAACGCACCTTCACGCGCCCCCAGCTCGAGGCCGAGCTGTACCCCGGCGGCGACGGCCTCGACAGCAACGCCATCGAGGTCTACGTGCACCACCTGCGGCGCAAGCTGACCTCCGACGTCGTGCTCACGGTGCGCGGGCGGGGCTATCGGCTGGGGCCGCCGCCGGCGGCTGCGGAAACCTGACCTCGACACGCAGGCCACCGAGCGGCGAGTCGAGCAGCTCGACCACCGCGCCATGGGCTTCCGCGACCTGGCGAACGATCGAAAGCCCGAGGCCGACGCCGCGGCCGACGCGCTCGCCCGGCGGTGCCAGGCGAACGAAGCGTTCGAACACCCGGCTGCGGTCGGCCGCGGCGATGCCGGGGCCGCTGTCGTCGACGTCAAGCACGACGGCGGCACCGTCGCGACGGCTGCTCAGCCGCACCGTCGCACCGGCGCCGGCGTGCAAGGCGGCGTTGGCGAGCAGGTTGCGCAGCAGCGTCTGCAGTGCAAATCGATGACCGCGCAGCACCGGCGCGGCGAGATCGAGCCGCACCTCGGTGCCGTGGCGTTCCAGCTCGGGTGCCAGCTCGTCGAGCGCCTCCTCGCACAGCGCGCGCAGGTCGATGTCCTCGGCCGGCGTGTCGTCCGGGTTGCCGATGCGCGACAGCGTGAGCAGCTGCGCCAGCAGGTGGTCGCTGCGGTCGACGCTGGCGAGCAGCGCCGCCGTGTGCTCCGCGCGGCGAGCCGGGTCGGCTTCGCCGAGCAGCACCTGGGCCTGCATGCGCAGTGCCGCCAGCGGCGTGCGCAGTTCGTGCGCCGCCAGCGCGGTGAAGCCGTGTTCGCGCGACAGACGCTCGGCCGTGCGCTGCAGCAGCGTGTTCAAGGCCTCGAGCAGCGGCCGCATCTCCTGCGGCGCGTCGCTGGCGACGAGCGGCGCCAGGTCCTGCGGCGAACGGGTGCGCAGCTCGCGCTCGGCACGCGCCATCGGGGCCAGCGCGCGCACGACGAGCATGCCGGCGAGCAGCGCCACGCCGGCCAGCGACAGAGCCATCAGCGCCAGCACCCAGGCCCCGGGCCAGACGATTCGGCGCCCGCCTCCGTCGAGCAGTTCGGCGACATGGACCTCGAGGCCACCGGCCGGTGCGATGCGAACGTAGCTTCGCCACTGGACGCCCTCGAGACGCAGGTCGGCGTAACCCGGCTGGCGTGCCGGCGCCAGCGGCGCGGCCGGCGGCGCGTCCGGGCTGCGCAGCAGCAGCCGCGGGCCGCGCCAGACCTGGTAGCGGTAGCGAAGGTCGAGCTCCTGCATCTGCCCCGGCGGCGCGGCAGCAGGCTGGCTCTCGGCGAGCTCGTGCTCGGCGAAGGCCGTCACGGTCTCGGCCAGCAAGGCGAGCCGCGCATCGCGAACCCGCGCCTCGACGTCGCGCGCGGCCTCGATCGTGACGACGCCGCCGACCAGCCAAGCCAGCGCCGCGATGCCGACGGCCAGCGCCAGCATGCGGCGGCGGATCGACCACACGGGCTTCATGCGGCAGGCGTCGAGAGCATGGCAGCACTGTAAGGGCGAGCCGGGCGGGCCCGGCCTGAGGGTGCTTCACTCGGGCAGCGTGCCGCTCTCGACGAGCCCGTGCGAGATGCCGTAGCGCACCAGATCGGCCAGGCTCGCGCAGTGCAGCTTGCGCAGCACATTCGCCTTGTGCGTGCTGACGGTCTTCACGCTGAGGTGAAGCCGCTCGGCGATCGCGGTCACCGATTCGCCGTCCACCAGCGCGTGCAGGATCTGGAACTCGCGGTCGGACAGCGCACCGTGCGGCGGCCGGTCGGTGCGCTCCTGCACCTGCTGCGCCAGCAGCTCGGCGACGGTGTCGCCGATGAAGCGTCCGCCGCCGGCCAGCCGGCGCAGGGCCTGCAGCAGCACCTCGGCCCGGCTGCCCTTGGTCAGGTAGGCCGACGCACCGGCGGCCAGCGCGCGGACCGCGTACTGGTCCTCGGCGTGCATCGACAGCACGAGGATCGGCAGCCCCGGCCGCACCGCCTTGACCTGCCGGACGAGGTCGACGCCGCTGCGGCCGGGCATCGAGAGGTCGAGCATCAGCACGTCGCTGTCGAGCGTACGGACGGCCTGCATCGTCGAGGCGGAGTCGCCGGCTTCGCCGACGACCTCGAACTCGCCCGAGTGGGTGAGCAGCTGCCGGATGCCCTCGCGGAACATCGCGTGGTCGTCGGCCAGCAGCACACGCTTCACTTCGCCTGCCCCATCGCCACGCCTTCGCTCGCCGCCTGTGCACCCAGCGGCAAGCAGACCTCGACGCGGGTACCGCCGCCGGGCGCGTCACCCACCGACGCACGCCCGCCGAGCAGGCGCGCCCGCTCCTCGATTCCGCGCAGGCCCAGCCCGCGCCGCGGCGCACGGCTGTCGATGCCGTGGCCATCGTCGCTGACCCGCAGCAGAACCTCGTCGCCGACGTCGAGCTCGACCGTGACCTGCCGAGCATCGGCGTGCCGCATGACGTTGGTGATGCTCTCCTGCGCGATGCGAAAGAGCGCGGTGGCCATCTCGTCGCCGAGGCGGCTGGCATCGCCTTCAACAACCAGGCGGCCGCCGATGCCGGCGCGCGCTCGCGCCTGCTCGACCAGCCACTCGAGCGCGGCGACGAGGCCGAGATCGTCGAGCACCAGCGGGCGCAGATCGCCGGAGATTCGCCGCGTGACCGCAAGTGCGTCCTCGATGCGGGCGCGGATGGCCTGCACCCGCGGCAGCAATTCGGGCCAGCGCCGGCCGGCGTCGGCCGCGAGCAACTCGACGTCGAGCTGCTGCACGGTGAGCACCTGGCCCAGTTCGTCGTGCAGCTCGCGCGCGATGCGGCGCTTCTCGCGCTCGCGCGCGGTCTCGGCGGCCATCGCCAGCGCTTCCAGCTCGCGCCGGGTGGCCTCCAGCTGCTCCTGCATGCGCTTGCGCGCGCCCACGTCGCGCAACTGCACGTGGTAACCACGCACCGAATCGACGTCGCCGGCCAGCGCCGAGACGACAACATGCGCCCAGAAGCGGGAGCCATCGCTTCGCCGGCACCAGCCTTCGTGCTCGGCCCGCCGGGCGCCGCCGGCCGCCTGCGCCAGCAGCGACGACGCGCCACCCGACACCGGCGCGTCGAACAACTCCGACAGCGGACGGCGCCGCAGTTCGCGGGCCTCTCCGAGCACGCCACCGCCGGCAGGCAGGCTCACCTCCTCGATCAGGCCCTCGGCATCGACGAGCAGGAAGGCGCTGTCGGGTGCCCCTTCCACCATCAGGCGGTGGCGCTCCGCGCTGTCGCGCAGGGCCCGTTCGGCGGCCTTGCGCTCGGCGATGTCGCGAACCACGATCTGCAGCGCCGGATCGCCATCGTGGGGTCCGCCGGTGATCAGCGTCTCGACATCGCGCGGCGCACCCTGCAACGGGCGTAGGAAGTGCTCGATGCGCACCACCTCGTTGCGAGGCGGCCCGTCGAACTCGTGGCTGCGGTGGTAGGCACCGGTTCCGTCGAGCAACTCGTCGACGCGGCGGCCGACCAGCGCCGCGGGCTCGCTCGCGGCGGCCAGCCGCAGCATCGCGCGGTTGGCGTACTGCACGCGGCCGTCGCGTGCGAGAAGGATGCCGTCGGGGCTGCTCTCGACCAGCGACTGGTAGCGCGCCTCGGTGATGCCGAGCGTGCGTGAGAGTCCACGCGAGCGTTGTGCGGCCACCGCGCCCATCCAGCCCATCATCGCGACACCGATGGCAGCGGCCATGGCCAGCGAGGCCATCGCGGTTGCCCGCTGACGCCATGGCGCCGCGATCGCCTCGCGCTCCAGCGACACCGCAGCCAGCATCGGCCAGGGGGCGATCCGCCGCGTCGACACCAGCACCTCGGCATCGCCCGACGCCTGCGCAGCCCAGGGCGGCCCGGGCTCGGTGCCGACGAGCCGCGCACCGTCGTCCCGCAGCAGCGCGAGTTGCCACTCGGCCGCAGGCCGTAGCGCGGCGTGCAGCTTCGCGGTGGCCGACAAGTCGACCACCGCGACGATCGCGCCGATGGTTTCGGGCCGGCCCGTGGCAGTCACCGCCCGCGCCAGCGGCAATCCGATGCGCCCATCAAGCGCCATGCGCAGCGGCCGACCCACCGCATGTCCGCCCTCCGCCAGCCGCCCGATCACCGTCATCGCCGCCGGGCCGATGTCGCCGAGGGCAACGGACGCGTCGGACGTCTCGGCAGCGAACAGCACCCGGCCCCTGGTGTCGACGACGGCAAGGTGCAGCCACGGCGCGCCGGGTCCGGCAAACGGCGCGGCGAGCTCGGGCACACGCTCCGGGGCGATGCCCGCTGCCCCCAAGCCGTGCTGCTGCAGACGTTCCAGCAACCGCGCCATCGCCGATTCGACGGGTGCCAGCGTGCGCTGTGCGTCCTGCGCCAACTGCACCGCGAGCCGCCGCGCATCGGCCTCGCTATCGGCCAGCCGTTCGCGCCACAGCAGCAGGGCGGCGACCGCGGCCGCCACCAGCATCGACATCGCCAACGTCAACCCGGCCAGCAGCAGCAGCCGCGGGTCCAGCTTCGACAGCCAGCGCTGGACGATCATCGATTCCAAGTCGGCTCGCGTGGGGCGTCGGCATCGTTACCGACATGCTGTTTCTACGCCGGGGAGCGCTGGCACGACTTGATCAACAGCAAGCCGCGGCGGCCCGCCCCCATGCAGGGCCGCGACTGCACGCGCTGGCGGTGCATGCCGAGTGCCTCGTGCACGCAGCTTGCCGGCCAGCCGGCCGATCGGGCCTTCGATGGACGGCCGATCCACGCACACGCCACTCGATGCGGCGCCCCGGCGGTGGGATGATCCTGCTCGATGCGCGGGCGCGTCGCCCGCCGACCCAGGCAGCGCTGCGCCCGCACGCGCCGCCGACGGAGGACACGCCATGTTGAAGATGCTGATCGCGGTCGATGGCTCGCCCCATGCCTTGCGTGCCATCGAGGCGGTGGCAGCGCTGGCGCGACACGGCTGCGCCCTGCAGGCGGCGCTGCTCAATGTCAGGGACGTGCCGCAGATCTACGGCGAGCTGCCGGTGATGGACATCGACGCGCTCGACCGGGCCCTGGCGGAGCGACAGGACGAGCTGCTACGTGCAGCTGAACAGCATGCCGCGCTCCAGGGGCTGGCGCTGCTTCCCTCCCGCCGTGCCTCCGGCCATGTGCCGGCCGAAATCGTCCGCGAGGCCGCCGAGTTCGGCGCCGACCAGATCGTGATGGGCACACGTGGCATGGGCGCCGTGCGCAGCCTCTTCATCGGCTCGACGGCCCAGCGTGTCGTCCACGAGGCCAGCGTGCCGGTGCTGCTGACGAAGTGAGCCGGCTCCGGTCAGGCGGTGGCGCCTGCGGCCACGCGCGGCGCCGGCGGGCCTGCAGCGGCGCGGCCCTCGGAGATCGCCAACGCGGCCAGTGCCGTTGAGACGACGCAGGCCACCGAGCTTCCGCTGCGGGTCTCGACACGACCCTCGGCCACCAGCGCTGGCACGTCGCTGCCCGGCGCACCGAGGTCCAGCCTGGGCAGGCGGCAGCACTCCTCGCGCAGCAGGCCCTGGCGGGTCAGCGCGCCGACGGCAACGGCCGCCAGGTGGCGCGCCGGGTACAGCACCGGCTCCGGGTACAGGTTTCCGGCGGCACAGTGCACGCCGACCCGCGCAGCCGCCGCACGAGACAACGCCTTGTCCAGCGCCGGGTGCGCCTGCGCATGCCCGAGCGGCAGCGCGATCAGGTCGGCGCCGGCGGCCACCAGCCAATCGATCGCTTCGGCAACGCGCCCGGCCGGTGCACAGCCGCTGTCGTCGGCCACCAGTGCCACCACCAACGTGGCGCCGGGCACCAGCCCGCGCAGAAACCGGTGGCCTTGCGCGGCGATCAACGTCACCGAGTGTGTGCCGTGCTCCAGCCACGCCGGCGCCACCCGATGCGAGTCGACGAAGCGGCGCACCATGAGGCGGGCGCCTCGCAGGTCGGCGATGCCGGCGTGCAACGCGGTCTCGACGAGGCCGATCGTGACGCCGCCCCCGCGGCGGGCCTCTGGCCGCCGCAAGCTGGCCAGCGCGGGCAGGTGCCCGTAGTCGCGCTGCAGCTGCACCGCACAGTCGAACACCCTGCGCTCCCGCCCTCCGGCCCGGGGCGGTGCGACGGCAGGCACACGCTCGGTGACGATCGCCATGGGCCGAATGTCGACCCTGCCGCCCGCCCCGTGGTTGAGCCGGCTCACCGCCGAGCGGCCGTCGCCTGGCGATCCCCCGCGTTCGGGGAGATTGATCGGGCGCAACCACGGTCGGCAGCAGCAGTGCAGCATCTGTCCACGATGACCTACCCGAGAACCGATGCGGTGAGCCGGCGCGTGGCGCGGCTGCAGTGGGTGCTGCTGGCCAACGCCTCCCGGGCCAGGCTCTTCGAGCGCGACCCCGAGAACGGGGCCATGCGCGAATTGGCCGGAGTCGTCGATCCTGCGGGCCGTGCAAAAGGCAGCGATCTGGCAGACGACCGCCCCGGCCATGTCGCCAAGGGCACCGGGCGCACGCAGTTCGAACCGCGAACGCCGCCGAAGGAGCACGAACACCGCGAGTTTGCACGGGATCTCGCCCACCAGCTCGAAGCCGAGGCGCAGGCCGGCCGCATGGCGCCGTGGGTGCTGATCGCGTCGAGCCCGTTCCTCGGCCTGCTGCGTGCCGCGCTGGGGAGCGCTGCAGCCGCCCGGCTCGAGCACCACGCCGATCGCGATCTCACCGCCTATCAGGGGCGCGACCTCGAGCACCGCGTGGCGGAGTTGCTGCCCCCGTCGGCGTCCGACGAACCCGGCGCTTGAGCGCCCCGGGGCCGGGCCAGCCCGGCCGCCGCGAGGGTTCTACTTGCCCGTCGGAGCCGGATCTCCTCGAGAGCCCGGCAGCCTTGTGTCGGCCGGTGCCGCCGCCGCTCGGAATCGTCCGATGCGAAGACCTCGCACGCGCCGATCGCCGAAAGCGGGCGGCGCCGATTGGTGCGATCACCGGGTCCGCGGGATGCTTCGATGGCAGCAACAGCCGACGTGAGCAGCAAGATGGAACTCCGGACGTCGCACGAGCCCGACTTCGATACCGGTTTCGAAGATCCAGACACCAGCGCGACGCGCTTCGACTCCGCGCTCGAGCAACTCGTCGGCAGCCCCCTCGCCGACTGGGCCCCGGGCGGCGTCAGCCCCTTCCCGCTGCTGCACGTTGCCGAAGGGGCGCCGCTGGTGCACGAGGGCTCGCCGACGCGCTGCGTGCACCTGGTCCAGGCCGGCCACTTCAAGATCTACCGCACCGGCGAGGACGGCTACGAGCATGTGCTCGGCTTCGCGGGCCGCCACGAAGTGCTCGGTTGCGACGGCATGGCCACCGGCTGCCACGCCAGCGGTGCGATGGCGCTCGAGGAGTCCTGGGTCTACTCCTTGCCGCCGGCCGACATCCAGCGCCTGTGCCGGCTGCTGCCGCACTTCGGCGCACGCTGGCAGGCGGCGCTGGCAACCCAGATCGCCCGCGCCGGAGAGGTCGCCTGGCTGACATCGACAGTGGGCGCCGAGAAGCGGACCGCGCGCTTCGTCATCCTGTATGCGCGGCGCATGGCCGGCGAAGGCCAGTCGGCACGACGGCTCCGTCTGCGGATGTGCCGGCGCGACATCGCAAGCCACCTGGGCCTTGCGCACGAGAGCGTCAGCCGGTCGTTCACGCTGCTCGCCGACGCCGGCATCCTGCGCGTCGACAACCGGGAGATCGAGATCCTCGACCCCGAGGCGCTGCACCGCTTTGCGCTGACGACACGCGGCTACCCGGAGGCTTCCGTGCGGCGCACGCCGCAGCATCGCGCGCGGGGTTGCGATGCCGCGGTTGCGCCCGGCTGCGCCTGAGGCGCGGCTGCGGGGGCGGGGCGGCTCCATCGCGGCGCGCGTCCGGGCCGCACCGGCGTGCGGCCTGCAGCATGCCGGGCTCTCGGGGTCAGGCCGCGTCTTCTCTGCGCAGCGCGCTTCGAAGCGCCTCGGCATCCACCCGCGCCGACCGCGGCGGCATCAGCTCCAGCACGCCTTCGCGCCGCAGCGCGCTGACCTGGCGGCTGGCGGTTTCGAGTGTGATGTCGAGCATGGCCCCGATCTCCTCGCGGCGCGGCAGCCAGACGATGCCGACCGACTCGGCCAGGTGGCTCAGCCGCAGCAGCAGCCTCAACACCCTGCGCCGGGCGGGCCCGCTCGAAAGTTCGGCCACCCAGGCCTCTGCCGTCTCGAGCGCCATCTGCCAGCGCAGCATCAGTTCCCGAGGCAGCGCTCCGCCGCCGCTTGCCAGTTCCTCGACCAGCCCGCGCGGGATGCGGCACAGCTGCACCGGCGTGCAGGTCACCGCTTCGTCGGCATAGGGGCGCTGCAGCAGCGCCTCCTGCCCGATCAGATCGCCGCGTCCGGCGAGGCGAACGATGCGCCGGTCGCCACGCTCGGTGGTGCGCTCGAAGCGGACCAGGCCGGAGCGGATCGTGTAGACCGCGTTGCCCTCGGCGCCGCATCCGAACACCGGCTTGTCCGGCGGAAGTGCCTGGCCCGCGATGTGGGTGTGAATGCGGTCGAGTCCGTCGTCGTCGAGCACCCCGAACAGCGCCGCACTGCGGATCTCGCAGGCCGCACAGGCCTGTGCTTGCGGGTGCCGCTCGTCCTGCCGGTAGATCGGGATGGCCGCCGCCGGCCTGCGCGCCGCTGCCGAGGTCATGGCGCGGGCCTCACCATCGGCCAGCCCCGGCGCGCCCACTCGCTCATGCCGCCGTCGACATACCGCACATGGCTGTAGCCCTTCTCGCGAAGCGCGCGCAGCGTGGCCCGCGAGCGGTTCTGCGTGTTGCAGATCAGCAGCACCGGCTTTGCGGGGTCGGTGGGGATCTCGGCCAGCCGTCGCCCGAGCTGTCGCATCGGCAGCAAACGAGCCCCGGCGGCCACGCCGGTGGCGTGCTCCTCGGGCTCGCGGATGTCGACCAGCATGGCACGCCCGGCCTCGTGCTCCGCCCGCGCGAAGCCGAGGCTGACCGCGCCGTCCGCCGGATCGTCGGCGCTGCATGCGGCCCCGAGCAGGGCGCCGACCCCGCCGAACACGATCCGCCTGCGGCGCATCCGCCCGGCATCGGCCCCGAAAGCTTGGCTCTTCATGCGGCTCGCCTCCTTGCCGCCCGGTCACCACCCACGCGCCGAGGGGTGCACGGGCCGACCGGGCCTCGACCCGTAATATAAGCGCATGCGCATTTATGAGTGCGCAGAGCCCGGTACCGGGATGGAATTGCACGGGCAAGGCCGAAGCCTCGGTCGTGGGCATCAGCGCCGATCGAGCGCCTCGCGCAGGACCTGCGCCACCGCCACCTGGCGCCGCTGCTCGGCAAGCGCCAGCGCGGTCAGCCCCTGGCGGTCGGTGGCGGCCGGATTGGCACCGGCGGAGAGCAGCAGCTGAACGATCTGCACATGCGCCGGGCTGCCGTCGCCGAGCGCGATGCACTCGAGCAGCGCCGTCCAGCCCAGGCGGTTGACCTGGTCCACCACAACGCCGGCGCGCAGCAGTTCGCGCACGACGTCGACGTGGCCCCGGTACGAAGGCCCATGCAGTGCGGTGCTGCCGTAGCGGTTCAGGCTGCGAAGGTCGGCGCCGGCCACCAGCGCCCGCCGCAGCACCGCCAGCCGGCCGCGGCTGGCGGCGAAGAGAAAGGGCGTGTCCTCCTGCCCGTCGCGTGCGTTGACGTCGGCACCGGCGTCGATCAACCGCAGGGCCGCGCCGGTGCGGTCGGCCTGCACGGCTGCCAGCAGCGCGGTGCGGCCGCTGCCGTCGCGCCCGTCCACCGGCGTGCCGCTGGCCAGCAGGCGATCGATGGCCGGAAGGTCTCCCGCCTCGGCGGCGGCCAGCAGGGGCGGTCCGGTCTGGGCGCACACCCAGGGTGCCGCCAACAGCAGGCATGCAATGACCCGGCGGATGGCGGCGCGAGCTCCGCAGCTGGTGCTTCGCCCTGACATCACCGGTTTCGCTTCGATCTCCCCGTTCTCGCGGTGACATTGTCGCGCCCGGGCACTGCCACGGCAGCAGTCACACGGCGGCACCGGTGCCACCGCCGGCACCTCGCACAGCGAGCATGCCCGAGGCGCCAGGGACAATGAGCCATGGACCGCGTCACCGTCGAGCGTCGGCAAGTCTCGATCTACCTGCTGGCCATCGGCCTCGGGCTGTGGTGCGGCAGCCGCTGGCCCGGGTTGGGGCCATGGCTCGAAGGGATGCTGTGGCCGACGCTGATGCTCCTGCTCTTCACCACCTTCGTGCAGGTGCCGCTGCTGCACCTGCGCGAAGCCTTCGCCGATGGTCGTTTCGTCGCCGCGGTGCTGTTGGGCAACTTCGTCGTGCTGCCGCTCGTCGCCTGGGCCCTGCTGCCTTGGCTGCCACCCGACCCGGAACTGCTGGTCGGTGTCCTGCTCGTGTTGCTGGTGCCGTGCACCGACTGGTTCATCACCTTCAGCCAGCTCGGCGGTGGCAACGTGCCGCGGGCGATCGCGGTGACGCCCATCAACCTGCTGCTTCAACTCGTGCTGCTGCCCCCGTGGCTGTGGCTCATTGCAGGGTCGGATCGTCTGCCGGCGTTGACGCCGGCGGACCTCGGGCCCGCGGTGCTGGTGGTCACCGTTCCGCTGCTGCTGGCCGCTGCCTGCCAGCGCTGGATCGAGGCCCGCCCCGAACGGGCGGGGCTGCGCGAGCGGCTGGCCTGCTGGCCGGTGCCTCTGCTCGGCGTGGTGGTGTTCGAGATCGCTGCGGCCCAGGTCGGCGCCGTGCTCGCCGCGCCGCAGCTGCTCGCCGCCGTCGTGCCGGCTTTCGTGGTCTTCCTGTTCGCTGCGGCCCTGCTCGCGAAGGCGCTTGCGCGGCTGCTGGCCCTGCCATCCGACCAGGGGCGCACGCTCGCCTTCGGCTTCGGCACCCGCAACTCCTTTGTCGTGCTGCCGTTCGCACTCTCGCTTCCCCCCGGCTGGGAACTGGCGGCGGTGGTCATCGTCGTGCAGTCGCTGGTCGAACTTCTCGGCATGGTGTTCTTCCTCTGGTGGGTGCCGGGCTCGCTCTTCCCGCCAGCGGCCCACCCTCGCGGCATGCCCCGCGCTTGACCCTCAAGCTGCTCGAGGTCCTACCGTCGCGGCGTGGGCGTCGTGCCCACGCGTCGGAGGAACGAACATGAAGTCCTGGAAAACGCTTCTCGGCGTCGGTGCGGCCTGCACCGTCTGCTGCGCGGCTCCGTTGGTGGGCGGAGCCACGATGCTGGCCGCAGGGTCGACCGGCCTCGCCGCCGCCGGCGCGGCCATGGTGGCCTGGATGGATCACCCCGCCCCTGCGCTCGGCGCGCTGCTGAGCCTGGCAGCCATCGCAGGCGCCTGGAGGGTGGCATGCGCAGGCCGTTGAGGATGCCTGCACCGGCGCACCCGGCCTCGAAGGGAACCTCATGCGCCAGCGGCCGCCTCACGGGTGGGTGAGGTCCGGCGGCGCCAATGCAGGCATCCGCCCGCGTCAGGCGACGCCAGGCCCCGCACCGGGGCGGGCCCGCAAGGGCATGACATGCACACGCGCCGGGTCGAGCCGGGCGCTCAGGCGCGCGCCGGGCGCCAGCGCCTGACGTTGGGCGCCGGCCAGCGTCAACACCAGGCGCGCGCCGGGCACGGCGGGCACGTTCAGCGTCACGAGCGTGATCTCGCCCAGGTGGCGGGCCTCGGCCACCTCGGCGTCGAAGTCGCCGGGGCCGCGGGCGCCCGCGTCGACGAGCACGATGCCGTCGTTGGGGATCACCCAGTTCACCGCCTGGCCCGGAGGGAGCTTGCCCTTGTCGCGCACCGTGAGCAAGGGTGCGGCGGGGTCGCCGGCAGTGTCGCCGGTCCAGCGCAGCCGGCCCTGGCCCGGCGAGTCGGCGGGCCCCAGCCACACACCCTGAAAGCGGTTCTGGATGCCGACCAGGTCGGCCACACGCGCGTTTCGGGGCGCGCTGTGGATGTGCGCCGGCGTGCCTTCCTGCAGCACGCGTCCGACGTCCATCACGGCCAGGCGGTCGGCCAGCATGCGCGCTTCGTTCAGGTCGTGCGTCACCAGCACGATCGGGATCGCCAGTTCGCGCCGCAGGTCGGCCAGCAGGCGATACAGGCCCTGGCGGTTCATCTGGTCCACCGCCGAGAACGGCTCGTCGAGCAGCAGCAGCTTCGGCTCGCGCGCCAGCGCGCGCGCCACCGCCACCCGCTGCTGTTGCCCACCCGACAGCGCCGCCGGCCGGCGCGCCTGCTGGTCGGCGCTCAGGTGCACATGGTCGAGCCATTGCCGTGCCTGCTCGAGCCGTTCTCGGCGCGGCAGGTGCAGCAGCGACAGCGCCACGTTGTCCACCGCGCTGAGGTGCGGCATCAACGCGTAGTTCTGGAACACCAGCCCGACATGGCGGCGCTGCGGCGGCAGGAAGAGGCCCTGCGCGGTGTCGCACCAGACCTCGCCGCCCACCGCGACGCGGCCCTGCTGCGGCCGCATCAGCCCGGCCAGCATGCGCAACAGCGAGGTCTTGCCGGCGCCGGAGGGGCCGACCAGCGCCAGCAGCTCGCCGGCCTCGCAGCGCAGGCTGCCGGAGAGCGGCATCGGCAGGGCCTGCTCGACCTCGACGACCAGCGCCAGGCTGGTCTTCGGGTCCGGACCGCTCACCGCCGCACCACCAGCCGCGCCGACGCGAAGAACGAGGCCGTCACCGCGCCCAGCGAGAACAGCAGCAGCAGCAGCGCCATCTGGTTGGCGCCCGCCAGGTCGAAGGACTGCACGCGGTCGTAGATCGCGATCGCGACCGTCTTGGTCTCGCCCGGGATGCTGCCGCCGACCATCAGCACGACGCCGAACTCGCCCAGCGTGTGAACGAAGGTCAGCACGCAGGCCGAGAGCACGCCGGGCCAGGCCAGCGGCAGCTCGATGCGCCAGAAGGCCTGCCAGGCCGAAAGGCCGCTGACCGCCGCTGCCTCACCCAGGTTGGCCGGGATGGCCTCGAAGGCACGCTGCACCGGCTGCACCAGGAAGGGCACGTTGAAGATCACCGAAGCAACCAGCAGACCGAGGAAGTTGAAGGTGAGCGAGACCCCGAAGGCCTGCTTCACCCAGGCGCCGAGCGGCGAGGCGCCGCCCATCGACACCAGCAGGTAGTAGCCCAGCACCGTGGGCGGCAGCACCAGCGGAAGCACGACCATGGCCTCGATCCACGCCTTGCCGGCAAAGCGCGTGCGGGCCAGCCAGCGGCCGAGCCACAGGCCGCTCGGCAGCAGAACCGCCAGCGTGGCGGCAGCCAGCTCGAGCGAGAGGATCAGCGCCTGCCAGTCCATCGGGATCGCTCGCGCTCAGTCCGCTCAGTCCCTGGGCATTGCGAAGCCGTAGCGCACCATGATCTCCTGCGCCGCCGGCGTCGAGAGGTACTCATAGAAGGCCCTCGCCGCCGGAGGTGCACCCTTGATGACGACCATGCGCTGCTTCAAGGGCTGATGCCAGCCCGCGGGGATGAGCTGAAAGCGGCCGGTCTTGGCGACCGCGGGCGCCAGCGCCAGCGACAGCGCGATGATGCCGCCCTGCGTGGAACCCGAGGTGGCGAACTGCGCTGTCTGCGAGATGTTCTCGCCGAACACGAGCTTCGGTTGGATCGCCTGCCACAAGCCGGCGTGCTGCAACGCTTCCCGGGCGCGCGCGCCGTAGGGCGCATGGTCGGGGTTGGCGATGGCGAACTTCTGCACCCGGCCGTCTCTCAACGCGGCGGCCAGGTCCTTCAGCTCGCCGTCGGGCTGCAACGGCGAGCCCGGCGGCACCATGATGCCGATGCGCCCCACGGCATACAGCCGGCCGCGGTCCTCGGTCCTGCCGTTGTCGGCCAGCTCGTAGACGAAGCTCTCGTCGGCCGACATGTACAGGTGAAAGGGTGCGCCTTGCAGGATCTGGGTCTTGAAGCTGCCCGACGATCCGAACACCAGCCGCAGCTTGTGGCCGGTGTCTCTCTCGAAGCGCGCGGCGACCTCCTCGATCGCGAACTTGAGGTCGGCCGCGGCGGCCACCGTCGGCAGGGCCCGCGCCTGCAGTGGCAGCAGCGGCACAAGGGCCGCGGAGGCCAGGCAGCCAGCGATGGAACGACGAAGCAGGGGCATCGATGGTCTCCGCTCGGTTCGGCCGACAGAGGCCGGGCAGCCGGGCCTGCTCTGGCCGACATCTGCCAGCCTCGATATCTAGCGTCAAGTATATCGCCACGGTCGTGACAACAACCCGGCCGCGCCTCGCGATCGATACTGGCGCGCGAGAATGCGGACGACGATGAAGCCGACCCTCAGCACCTCTGCGCTCGACGCCAGGACGCGCTTTCGCGTGCAGGTCAAGCACGCGGTGGCGATCGGCCCCGGCAAGGCCGCCGTGCTGCAAGCCATCGGTGAGACCGGTTCCATCGCCGAAGCCGGGCGGCGCCTGGGCATGAGCTACCAGCGCGTGTGGTCGCTGGTGCGCGCGATGAACGGCGACTTCGTCGAGCCGCTGGTGACCACGCAGCGCGGCGGCACGGCCGGTGGCGGCGCCGCGCTCACGCCCACCGGAGAGCAAGTGCTCGTGATCTACCGCCACATCGAGCGCGACGCCGAACGCGCGGTGGCCAGGCGCCTGCCTCAGTTGCTGGCCTTGATCCGGCCCGAGGCCGGCGCAGGCTCGTGACGCATCGCGTGGCGGCCACCGAACGATGAGTGGCGACACGGTGGCATCTGCCGCAGCGACACCGCCACGCTGGCTCAACCGCACCGTCGCCGGCGCCGGCTTGACGAGCGCGCTCGGCGACTTCTGCTACGAGACCACCACCGTCATCCTTCCCGGCTTCCTGGCGGTGCTGGGAATACCGGCTGCAGTGCTGGGCGTGATCGAAGGCATCGCCGACGCGGTGGCGGCGTTCACGAAGATGGCCTCGGGCTACATCGCCGACAAGCTCGGCCACCGCAAGCTGCTGGTGCTGGTCGGCTACGGCCTGACACCGCTCGGCCAGGTCTTGATCGCACTCGCCAGCGGCTGGCCGCTGCTGCTGCTCGGCCGTGTCGTGTCGTGGTTCGGCAAGGGCCTGCGCGGGCCGCTCCGCGACGCCATCGTCATCCAGGCCGTCAGCGCGCAGACGCGTGGCCGCGCGTTCGGCTTCCACCGTGCGATGGACACCGTGGGCGCCGTTGCCGGCCCGCTGCTGGGTGTGGCCCTGCTCGCCTGGGCACAGCATCTGCGCTGGGACGATGTGGCCGGGCCGTTTCGGCTCGTGCTGTGGCTCAGCATCGTCCCCGGCGCGCTGGCGGTGCTGGCCTTCCTGCTGCTGGTGCACGACCCACAGCATGCGCCGAACCCGGCGCTGCGCTTCGTCGGCGCGCTGCGTGGACTGCCGGCACGCTTCAAACGTTACCTCGGCGCGGTGGGGCTGTTCGGCATCGGGGACTTCTCGCACAGCCTGCTGATCCTCGCCGCCACGCAGTTGCTGTCGGCGTCGATGGGGGTGCTGCAGGCCGCGCAGGTTGCGGGGCTGCTCTACGTCGGACGCAACGTCGTGCAGGTGATGGCGTCGTACCCGGTGGGTGCACTCGCCGACCGCGTTGGTCCGCACCCGGTGCTGCTGGCCGGCTACGCGCTCGGCGCGCTGACGGCAGCGCTGGCGGCGGCGGCGTTCTGGTGGCGTGCGGACAGCCTGTGGCTGCTCGGCGGCCTGTTCGCCGTGGCCGGGCTCTATGTGGCGGTGCAGGAGGCGCTGGAGTCCACCATCACCGCCGAGATGGTTGGCACCGAGACGCTCACGCTCGGCATCGGCGCGCTCGGCACCGTCAACGGCATCGCCAAACTCGTTTCGAGCGCCGCCGTCGGCCTGCTGTGGACCGCGGTGTCGCCCGTGCTCGGCTTCGGTGTGGCCGCGCTGGCGATGGCCACCGGCACCTTCGCGCTCGCGTGGCTGCGCGCAGGCTGAATGGCGGCGGAGCAGGACGCCCCGCGCTCTGGCAATCGCGCATCCCGCGGCGAAGTTGCGGCGCTCAAGTCCGGGTGGTTTCGCGGTTCAGGACGGCGAGCGCGTTCTGCGCCGCCGCGATGCCCATCTTCACGTAGGCGTCCGCGGTGACACCGCCGATGTGCGGGCTGAGCGTGATGCGCGCTTCGCCGTGGAAGGGGTGCGGCTTCGTCATCGGCTCGACGGCGAAGCTGTCGAGGCCGGCGCTGGCCACCTGACCCGATCGCACCGCCTCGAGCAACGCCGCCTCGTCGATCAGACACCTGCCGCGTCCCAGCGTGCAGGTCGAGGCAACGATGCTGCTGATGCTGCCTGCCCTGATTGCGCAAACGGGCCTGCTCAGCTTCATCTCTCGCCACCATCTGACCGGAAGCGCCGGCCCCGCCGTGCTGAAGGAGGTGCCCATCAAGGACGCCGTCATGCGCCGACGCCTGGTCGTCACGTCCCGCGACAACGGATACCTGTCACCAGCGGCTTCGAGGCTCGTGGAACTGTTCGTACTGGCCCACCGTGCGGGCAACAAGCCACTGCGCGCTCGCGCCTGATGGGCGAGCCTGCTGCCTGAGATGGCGGTCGAGCGCCTCCGCGCCGCAGGCTCACGGGGCGTCAAGAGCGCGGTGGGTCGGCGTCACATGTGGTCGATCATCACATGGAAATCGCACCTAAGTCCGCGTCGCATAACGCTCCGGCCCTGCTGGCACCCTCCATCTCCCGTCAAAGGACCCTCCATCGGAAATCCTCCAACTTTCATAGGTGGGACCAGATGCACGTTTGTCACTTGGCCGAACACTGAGCAGGATCGCCGCCAATGTAGCAGGACGTCCCGCCACGTCCAACGTTGCTCAAGGGATCATCTCGCCTTTGACCTCTGGGCGTCGGGCGATGACCAAACCGCAGACTTGTCTCCTACGGACCCTACGCTCGCTCGTCGGGATCAGCCAATCGCGACAGGTACTCCGCTGCGACTTCCGCACAGTGCTCCAGCGTCGGTCGATACCCGGTCGCGGCGATCGCCTCGAAAGTTGCCACGAATCCTGCCCCGGGTTGCCCGATCTGCTCCAGGAACCTGTCCCGGTGCCGCACGAGGAAAGGCGCGGCTGCCGCCAGCGCATCCGGCTCCCGCTCGACCACCATGGCGAGGTCGAAAAGATCACGCGCCGTCGCACGGTCCCCACGGTGGTACATCTTCTTGGCGATCACCTCCCCGGCCGTCTCGACGCGCACCGGCCGCCCCTGGATCTCCCACCGCTCCCACGCCGCGTCGGTGAGGTTCGGTGCGGCGACGAAGTCGATCTCGCCTTCCTCGAACTGCAGCTTGACGAACGAGCCCGGCATCTCCGTGTACTCCTCGGTCAGGGATGCCGCGGTGTCGCTGAGTCGGGGAGTCACGTAGCCGAGGTACTGCGGGTCCGGCACGAAGATGTCGATGTCCTTGCTGAGGCGGTGTCCGTACCTGAACATCAGGACGGTTCCGCCTCCGAAGGTCCAGAACGGATCCGCAAGTCCCCCATGGCGCTGGATGTCGTCGACCAGCCGCAGCGCTCGCTGGAACAGCACTTCCCAGGGGCCGGACGGCAGCGACCTCATTGCACCCTCATCACGCCCAAAGGCCCTGCCGGTGCACGGCCAGTGACCTGGCGAGCTTCGCGACGTTGCGCCACACAGCCTTGGGGGCCACGCCCTCGTTCGCGGCGGCTTCCTCCACGGCCATTACCACCAGGGGCACCGGCGCCTCGTCGAGCAGGTGCGTCAGGTGGGCCGCGTAGCCCTTCGGTACGCTGCCGCTGACCAGCGCATGGCCGAGCGTGTCAGGCGGCACCTCCTGGACGTAGCTCACGCTGGCGTTCTTCGCCGCCATCCACAGGCCCCGCTTCCGAGCGCGCGCTGCCTGGCTGGGCGGATCGAGGTCCAGCCCCAGCACGGCCAGCACGTGCGCGACCCGGTTGAATCCCAGATCGCTCAGAGCGCCCGCTTCCAGGCCGACCAGTGTCTGCCGCGAAAGCCCGCTCAGTTGCGCAAGCCGGGACTGCGTCAGTCCCAGCGCCTCGCGCCGCTCGCGGATGATGGTGCCCAGGTTGGAGAGGTCCACAGCTTGGTCCGACGAATTGTCGAATATTTTGGACATTCTAGCGCCTCCGGATCGCACCCGCCAGGACCTCGCCAGCGGCGCCGCAGGCCGCTCGCTGCCCACAGCCGTGACAAACATGCTCGCTGTCGGGCCACTGCGGGCGATCGAGTCCATCGATCAGTCGACGGTGCCTCGCTGCAACGGCTTCGATTTGCTCCCGCGACATCAAGCGGACCGCTCGTGAGGTCGGCGGCGCTGAGTGCCGACCAGGAAAGATCACGAACGCCTCGTCAGACACCTGGACACGCAGTTCATCCTCCACGGCCACCCGCTGCGCCGAGAGCTGGATGACATCCGACGCCCTCACCGCCGCAGTCGACCGCGTCTTCAGTTCAACCAGCACGACCAGACCGCTCGGCAGCCGATAGGCCCTGTCCACCCTGGCCACGATGGGCCAGCGGCTCTTCGACCTGAACTGCGACTCCACGCAGATCAGTTCGGCGTCCCGCAGCCCGGCCGGTCGGTCCCGCCGCTCCGCGACGCTTGCGCGGTGCCGCCGGACCAGGTGCCACGTGACCGCCAAGGCAACAGCCAAGAGCAGCACCCACGGCCACATCAGCTCGAACCTCATGGTCGCCGCCTCGCCGACCATCGCCGCCAGCCATGCGCCACGAAACCCAGGATGCCTCTGGTCATCCGCAGCAACGGCGGGCAGCGCTGGAGCACTCTGCAAAGGCGCGGACCGGCGGCATAGTAGGCTGCCACCAGGCGTCGCCCCCAAGGCCGCGGCCTCAGGACCGTGTCCCTGAAGTCGCGCAACGCATCGGTCTGCCAGGCGTCCCCGAAGACCATCGTCGCGATGAAGCACCTCTCGCCCGGTCGTCGAGTCGACCAGTCGCCTGGCGCTGTGGCGCGCCGCCCCTGCAACTCGAAGCGCACATGGGCCGCGATGCCCCTCCGGCGCGCCTCTTCCTGTGAAGTGCTTCGACGCGGGCCGTGCAGGGATTCGAGAACCACCAGGCGTTCGCACCGGCCCATCTGCGCCAGCTCGGAGGCCCCTACCGACCTACCCTGGCGGCACCTCGCCCGACTCCTCATGGCCCATCCCGTTCATCGATCGCGGGCTCGAAGAGTCCGTTCGTGACCTCCGCCCCGTCGCCGTCGAAGCCGATCGAGCCAGACACATCGCTGGATGCCTGCCCAGGGAGCTTCAGGACGCCCTGCTGAACCAGCAGTCCCTCGTAGGCCAGCGTGCGCAGTCTGCCGACACGCTTCACGCCCTTGTGGAACCGTACGAGCTCGTCATAGAGACGAGGCAGTTCCGCCCTCTCGAGCTGGAACACGAGCCGAATGCGCGGCGGCTCCGAGGTCTTGGTGGGGCCGGTCATATTGCATCTCCTGCAGTGCGCTCGGCCGTGGTCGACCTGTCGCGATCGGCCACCAGCACGGTTCGCGCGTAGGTCATCCCGGCCAGCTGGAACCCCCTCACGTTGGCGAACACAGGCTCCTTGATCTCGAGGATCCGGTGGCGCGGAAACGCCGCCTTCACAGCCTTCCGGAACAGGAAGGCGCCTCCGCCCACGAGGATGATGTTCTGCAGGCTGTGCGGCGATTCGATCCACTCCTTCATGCTCGACACGGCCTGTTCCGTCACGCTCTCGGCCAGCGGCAGCAGCCGCTTGAGGTCGTAGGGCTTCTGGAAGATCACCGGGGCCTTGCCGGTCCGCAGCGCCATGTCGATGGCGTCCAGATCGCGGAACGGCGTGCCGATGTCCTTGGTGATCTCGGCGGCGAGCAGCTTCAGCACGTCGGCGACACCCCGATTCACGGAGTGGCTCTGCTTCTGCACCAGTCGCATGCCCTGGGCGACGAGCCAGTCGAAGGTCCTCGCACCGGGATCGATGATCAGACTGCGCTCCTTGGCGATCTCGGCGAGCTTGCCGTGGGCGTGCGCGTAGAAAGCCAGCGCGCCTTGAGGCTGGGCAACAGCCAGCGTGCGCACCACACTGACCTTCTTGCCGCCGCCGACATCGTGCTCGCCCGTCATGACCCGCTCCAGGGCCGCCTTCTTCACCGCGAACAGCGCCACCGGAAGTCCGACTACCAGCAGGTCGATCTGGCTCTGCCGCATCGAGCGCAGCGCACCGCGCAGCAGCGCCATGTACTCCGGCGACTCGATGTAGTCGTCGTGCAGCTGCGACGCCCGGAAGGTGTCGGCCGCGAGCCTGACCTCGGGACCGACTTCATAGAAGAGCGACCCGACCGGGATGAACATCGTCTTGGCCCCATCGCCGCCGGGCCAGAGTGGTTGTCCGTTGCTGGACGGGTATGCGAGCGAGGGGAAGCTTGCGCAGCGGATCTCGCTGTCGGCCGTGCCGGTGACGAACTTGGTGTTGCCGGAACCGACATCCACCGCCCTCACGATCAGGTTCATGGTGTTCTCCGAGTGAACGAAAGAGTGCTCAGGATCGACAGATCGACCCTGCTCCTCCACGCGGATACCGACCTCTGCAGGCGCGATTTCGACGTCGGATCCGTCCCGGTGTCACTACGTTCGCACTGCAGAAGCACTGCACTGAACCTCGGATGACACCGAACGGACGAGTCGGCCGCGTGGTGTCACCACGGTCACACTGCAAAGTCACTCGTCAACCCCGTCCATCGGCGCGCACGCCGGCGCCTGACACGGCCTGGAGAGGACGGTGCCGGCCCAGTCGGGGTACCTGAGGCGGCAGCCTTGCCTGTCAACCTCGCGCCGTTGCTGGCGATCCGGGCCGTTGCCACGCTAGATGGGCCCTGCCGCCGAATTGCACGCGGTTAACTGCCTGCCCCAAGGGCCCGCCGATCAGTGGTCTTGCGGCAGGCGCCGCGCACGCGGCCTTGACCGCGGATGCCGTCGCGGTTTCCACTGTGGGCTCCCGAGGGCTCCTGGCCCGCTCCGTCCTCTCGAAGAAGACGAGCATTGCAGGCGTCGCAGTCGTTACCTGCCTCGTGCCTTCAACCGAAGTTCCCGTCCCGAACGGGTGGCGCGACCGGCCTCGACCTCCAGAAGGATCGACGCCGCGAGCGTGCCGAGTCATCCACCACAGCAGTGACCTGCCCGGTCCTTGCCAGCCGCATCCCCGCGATGACGGCTGGGCGCTCCAGAAGCGCACCGGCGCAGCAGAACCCCGTGGCGGCACCTGATGCCGCGCACCGTTCCCGCCAGCCCTTGAGCACGCGCGCATGACGCGCATCGCGCGGCGTGATGGCCTCCATGAGGCTCTCCGCACGACCCTCGCTCATCAACTCGACACCGCCCTGGACTCTCGGTCAGGGGTGGACCCATGCGAGCGGCCGGCGCTGCACACCAGCCCTGATCCACCGAATGACCCAGGGCTCGACCCTGGCGTCGATGTCGCACCCAGCCCCGAGCGGGGTGGACATCACCCCTGTCGTCGCGTCGCAGAAATGCGCAGGCGGCCTGGATCAACGTGTTCCATTTTTAAGTCTGACCGAGCTGACCCAGGCCCCTCGCCGAAGACTACGGGGAGCCCGGACCAGCAAAGCCATGGGTGGGTGTGGCGCTGCAGGGATCGACCGCCGCACCGACGCTGCACACGATCTCCATCACCGTGGGCTTGCCAGGAATCGGCCCCGGGGATGTCCAGATGGATTCCTCCAACTCCGGTCCCCCGGACCATTCATCCACCGGCGTGCTGTTCGGGCAGTCCGCCACCTCGCAGAAAGCCCACCATGTCCCGCATCCGCCGTGAAGAACCCTCGCGCCGCCGCCGGCAGGCACCGCTCTCCCTCAACGACCGCCGCAACGACCCGCGCAATGGCTCCACCCTGCCCTCCTCACCCACCCGCCCTTCCAGGAACTCCTCGATGACCTCGGCCAGCCCAGGCCGCCTGCAAGGCCAGGACTCGCCACGCCGCCAGAACTGGGCCGGCAAGTCGCCCCAGCAGGTGCTGGACATGTACCCGCCGGGCAGGACGCCCGTGAATCGGGTGGTGGACGTGCTCATCGAGCTGTTCAACCCGCTGCACACCGCGCTGGAGAAGACCGTGTCGCACAAGACGCGCTACGAGCGCGCCCACTTCCTGCGACGCTTCTTCCGCGAGCTGCACACGGACGCCGGCTTCAAGCTGGCACCCGATCCCCGCAACCTGGGCCAGCGGCATGTCCAGGCGATGGTGAAGGTCTGGCAGCGCCGCAAGCTTTCGCCGGGGACGATCCAGACCTACCTGAGCTTCCTGCGTGGCCTGGCGATGTGGCTCAACAAGCCGGGCTTCATCCGCAGGCCCGAGCACTACGGCCTGACGCCTGACGAGTACGAGCGCCACGAGAACGCCCAGCGCGACAAGAGCTGGAGCGGCAACGGCATCGACGTGGAGGCCTTGCTGGCCAAGGTCTCTGCCTACGATGCCCGCATCGGCGCGTCGATGCGCCTGATGGTGAAGGTCGGCCTGCGGCGCAAGGAGTCCGTGATGTGCCGCCCCTACGCCCACGTGCATCCGTTCGAGAAGACAGGCCTGCCCGACGAACAACGGGAGGCGGATCGGTATCTGTGGACAAAGGGCAAGGGAGGCCGCGCGCGCTGGCTGCCGCTGGCCACCGAGGAGCAGCAGTCGGCCATCGCGCATGCCCGCAGCGTGGTCAGCGGCCATGACGCACACATGGGGGCGCCGGATCGGGACCTGAAGTCCAACCTCCGTCGTCTGGACTACGCGCTGCGCAGGTTCGGCCTCACGAAGCGCGAGAGCGGCACAACCGGGCACGGGGCGCGGCACGACCACCTTCAAGGCCAGTACCAGGACACGACGGGCACGCCCGCGCCGGTGCGTGGTGGTGGGCCGGTCGATCGGGACCTCGACCGCCAGGCGCGGCTGCGTGTGGCCCGTATCGCGGGCCATGCCCGCCTGCGCTCGGCTGGCGCCTACATCGGTGCGATCCGGCGCTCGCCTGCAGGGAGCCGCGACCCGGCCCAGGGCGAGACCGGCAAGCCTGGGCCGGGGAGCATCGGGGACGACGGTGACACGCCTGTCCCGGTCGCATGAGCCGGCCCGGCCCGGGCCGGCCCTGCGTTCAGGCGCAGGCAGGCGCCTCGGTCCGTGCTGGATCGTTGGCGTCGACCTCCTCGCCACCCGTCACCGAGGCATCGGCGTACGGCTGCACGCGCAGGCAGTCGGGCAACCAGCCACGCCCGGCGAGCAGTTGTTCGGCCTGCGCCACCGCGGCATCCTTCTTCAGTGCCGCGAGCGGACCTGCCGCCTTGGCGCCGGCCACGGTTTGCACCACCTCGACCACCCTCGCCTTGGACACGTGCTGAAGGTAGGCCTCCCCCGTCGCCGACCACCATCGCGTCATGTCCAGGCCGAGGGCGCGGGCCAGCCCGTCATTGACCGATTGGCCGGCGTCGGTGCCGGTGATGCCGTTCACGGTGGACGCGACCAGGAAGGTCAGCAGCCGCTGCACCGTCTGCGGCGGCTGCCGTAGCATCCAGTCGAACACCGCGTCGGGTTCCTTCGGCAGGTGCTCGATCCAGGCGATGCGGTCGGCTTCGATGCGCTGGGCCGCCGGGCTCGCCTCGATGTCCTCGGCCGCGCCCCGCAGTTCGTGCTGGTTGCCGGTCGCGCTGATCGCCAGCAGGTTGGGCAGTCGGTAGGCGCCATGGAGCGGGTCGGCCAGCAGCTTGAGTGTCAGGTGGGTCGTCAGTGCCGCCAGCGCAACCTCGGGTCGATCCAGCAGCTCGGCCTGGATCGCGGCGACGCGGTGGGCCGTGAGGCGGCGCATGAGCTTCTCGGAGTGCACGGGCCGTGCCGTGGCGCCGGCTGCCGATGGAAGCGACTGCAGGGCCGGGAGCCCCGAGCCGCGCGCAGGATCCGCGTCGCCTTCCGAGCCGCCTCCACCGGCCGACTTCTGTTCGGCAGCCTTGGTGATGGCCTGCGCCAGATCGGCCCGATCCTCGGGACGGATGAGCCCTGCCTTGATCGCGGCACGGCCGTCCGCGCCCACATGCAGCACGCACCCGGCGAGCGCCATCCAGGCCACGGGCCATTCGGTCAGCGCTTCCAGTCTCGCCTTGCGCTCTTCCTCCAGCCCATCGGCCTCGGACTCCAGGGCGAGGAAGGCACGGTCGCGCGACGCGTCGTCCTCGTCGGCGGCGTCGTTCGCCTCGCTGGCGCCGCAGACGCCCTCGCCGGCATCGCCATCGCCGTCGCGGTTCACCAGCGCGTCCATCTGCTCGTGCAGGGCAGCGATGCGCGTGTCCAGCGCCTTCAGCGCCTCGGCTTCCTCGGGCGTCGGTGCGCGGCGGGGCTTGCGCAGCTCGCCGTGCTTGACGTACTCGTCGTAGGCGAAGCGCGGACGGATGTCGACCCACTTCCAGCCTTCAGACAGGAGTTGCTTCGCGCGCTTGCCCAGCTTGTCGGCGGCGAGGCGCTCCAGCAGGGCCGGGTCGAGCAGGTAGGCCTTGCGGTCGTCGTCGCTGAACAGGTCGCGGCGCAGGGGTCCGCCGGCCTTCTCGTAGGCCTTGACGGTGACGTAGCGGGCCAGCGGGTCGGCGTCCGATTCGACCTCGCCCCGGGTCAGCAACTGCCGCAGATGCTCCGGGCGCTGGTTCCAGCTCGGCAGACCAGCCCAGGCCTGCTCCTGGCGCTGGTGATCGTCGACCGAGGCCAGCACCATGAGGCAGTCCAGGCCGATGCCGCCTTCGCGGTACAGGGTCATCAGCTTCGGCGAGACGGTGGCGAGCTTCATGCGCCGCTTGACGATGAGCGGCGTCACGCCGAAGGCTGCGGCCACGTCCTCGACGCACCTGCCCTGCGCGAGCAGTCTGGCGAAGGCGGCGAACTCGTCGGCCGGGTGCATCGGCACGTGGAAGCAGTTCTCTGCAAGGCTCGCGATGAGCGCCTTGTCGGCCGGCACGACAAGCACCGGCACGGGGTAGTTGTCGGCGATGTCGCCCTGCTGCACGAGCAGCGTGAGCGCGGCGAGCCGCCGCCCGCCCGCGCAGACCTCGAAGCGCCCGCGCGCCGCCTGGACGACGACGAGGTTCTGCAGCACGCCGCTGTCCTTGATCGACGCGGCCAGTTCCGGCAGCGACATCGCGGGCGTCGTGGCACTGCGGGCCTGGTGGTCCTCGGACAGCACCAGCTTGTTGAAGGGAACGAAGGTGCGAGGGGACGCCTCGATGATGGCGTCGACCTCGGCTTTGGAGAATTTCATGAGGGACTCCTGATCGGTTGCATGGCAGGCCGACGGCCCACCATGCAGTCAGGATCCCATTGAGCCCGTGCACTTCAAGGGTGGCGAGGAGCGCTCGACGGTGCTCCGGTCAAGACGCCGGGCCGGGCGCTGGCAAGCCTACGATTGCCCGCCTGACTTCAGGGCTGCCAACCGCTCCACCACCTGTCGCTTGCCGACCCCGCGCAAGGCAGCGATGGCCGCGAGGTTCTTGCCCCTGGGGCGTGCCTTGCCCTGCTCCTAGGCGTACACGCTCTGTCCGGATGCGCCGACGAGCAACCCAAGATCCGCAGCCGACAAGCCCAGGCGCTTGCGATTGCTGGCCATGCCGGAGGCTCGGAACCGGAATCTGTCGGCGCCGTCCACTTCCTCGACCGCAGGTGGCGATGGCGGCCGAGCGGGGGCGGCGCGCGCGGACTGCCGCACGGACCGCTCAAGTTCGCCGACTCTGCGCTTCAGCGCGGCGCTTTCCGCGCGCGAAGCCGCGAGCGCCATTCTGATCGAATCGACCTCGCCGCGCAATTCCTTGCGAGCCAGACGAACGATCTCGGCCTTGAGCACAGATGCAATGTTGGGCATCCAAGGATTGTGCCAAGGACCCGAGGAAGACCGGGGATCATCGCCGTACGGGTGGAAGCCGTCAGGACCCGTGTCGCAGTTCAAAGCGACCGCTTTCCGGCGTTCAAGTTAGCGAGGCCGCTGTCCCTGGACGACCCGAAGCGGTCTTGTGCGACCGCGAATGACCATCCTTGAAGCGGTCTCGCGTCACCTTCGCCCGGCCGCAGGCCGGCGCTGCCGGCTGTGTCTACGCCTCAGGTGTTCTTCACCGATCAGGTATTCAGGGTTGTCGGTCAAGCGCTGTACAGCCAGGTCGATGAACCCTCGTGCGCGAGCTGGCTGCGCGGTCCTGCTGCCGAAGTAGACGAAGTAGCCGGCGTACTCAGGCATGTGTTCCGTGAGGACAGGCACCAGACGTCCGTCACGCACAAACGGCGCCGCCGTTACCCCCGCAAGCTGCCCCAGCACCTTGCCGGCGAGCACGGCCTGCAATTCGAAGAGTTCGTCATTGCTGCAGATCGCAGGCACCACTGGTTGGTCGACGACCTAGTCGCCCAGCTTCACGTGCCAGGGAACCACCTTGCCTGTGCCCGGATTGCGGAAGGCGCTGCAGCGATGCGAGGCCAGCGCCGCAAGGGACTCCGGAACGCCATGTCGCCGCAGGTAGTCTGGCGAACCGCAGATCACGAGCTGAAGCGGAAAGAGCCGCCGTGCGATGACCCCCTCGTGAGGTGACGCCCCCAGCCGGAAGCCAACGTCGACGCGGTCTTCGACCCAGTTGCCTACGCGGTCCTCGAGCAGCACGTCGGGCTGGATCCCTGGATGCAGGTCGCAGAACTCCTCGACCAGTCGCCAGAGGATCGGCTGGAACGCAGTCCGTGGTGCAGCTATCCGCAGCGAACCTGAGAAGTCATCCCGGGCCGTTCTTGCGCTCTGCAGGGCCCGCTGCAGACCGAGCACGGACGGCTGCACCTCCTCCAGCAGACGTTGACCTGCATCGGTCAGAGACATCACACGTGTCGTGCGATGGAACAGCCGTGCGTTCAGATGCGCCTCCAGCTGTGCCAGCGCCTTGCTCGCCGCCTGAGGGCTGATGCCCAGATCCAGCGCGGCTTTGCGCAGGCTGCCCAGTTCCGCCGCCTTAATGAAGGTGCTGATGGACCGAAGCTCGTTGATGGCCACGAGGAGTTCTCCTTCGTCGCGGATTGTCATCTCTTGGATGCCAATCAATCAACCTTCTGATCACTATTCAGATGCGAGTCGCCTGCCTAGAGTTCGTCTCATCGACAAGTACAGGCAGCAACTCATGCAACACGTCACCCTCAACAACGGCCTTCAGATGCCCATGCTCGGCTACGGCGTATTCCAGATTGCGGACGCGAACGAGTGCGAGCGCAGCGTCATCGACGCCATCGATACCGGCTACCGGCTGATCGATACCGCCGCCTCCTACATGAACGAGGAAGCGGTCGGTCGTGGCCTGCGCGCCAGCGGCGTTCCGCGCGAGCAACTCTTCGTCACCAGCAAGCTGTGGGTGCAGGAGACCGGCTATGAGCGCACCCAGCAGGCCATCGACAAGTCCCTGCGTCGGCTGCAGCTCGACTACCTGGACCTCTACCTGATCCACCAGCCTTTCAGCGACGTGCACGGCTCCTGGCGTGCGATGGAGGACGCCTACCGCGCGGGGAAGCTGCGCGCGATCGGCGTCAGCAACTTCCAGCCGGACCGCCTGATGGACATCAAGGTGTTCAACGAGATTGCGCCGGCGATCAACCAGGTCGAAGTGAACCCCTTCCAGCAGCAGACGGAGAGCGTGCCCTTCATGAGGGAGATTGGCGTGCAGGCTGAAGCCTGGGCGCCCTTTGCCGAGGGGCGCAACGGCCTCTTCCAGAACGACGTACTGCTGGCCATCGCCGCGCGCTACGGCAAGTCGGTGGGCCAGGTCGTGCTGCGCTGGCTGGTGCAGCGAGGCATCGTGGCCCTGGCGAAGTCGGTGCGCAAGGAGCGCATGGCCGAGAACATCGCCATCTTCGACTTCGAACTGTCCGATGCCGACATGACGGGCATCGCTGCGCTCGACACGAACACAAGCAGCTTCTTCTCGCACCGCGACCCGGCGATCGTCAAGTGGATGTCCGAACGCATGCTGGACATCTGAGCACTGACCATGAGCGTCTCCGACACCAATGCGTCGACCCGCCATGCCGGCATCGTGCTGGCGATCATCGTGGCCAGCTACCTGATGATCGTGGTGGACATCTCAATCGTCATCACCGGCCTGCCGCGCATCCAAGCTAGCCTGGGCTTCAGCGCGGCGCAGCTGACCTGGGTGACCAATGCCTACACGCTCGCCTTCGGCGGCCTTCTGCTGCTGGGCGCGCGCCTCGGCGACATCCTGGGCCGGCGGCGCATGTTCATCGCGGGACTGTCCCTGTTCACGCTCGCGTCTGTGGCCATCGGCCTGGCGCAATCTCCGGGCTGGCTGCTGGCTGCGCGCGCTATCCAGGGTGCGGGCGCGGCGGTCCTGGCACCGTCCACGCTGGCCCTGCTGTCCACCCACTTCGCCGAAGGCCCGGCGCGCACGCGGGCGCTGTCGATGTATGCAGCCGCGGCGGGGGTGGGAGCCACGCTCGGTCTCGTGCTCGGCGGGCTGTTCGCCGACCTGGTGTCCTGGCGCGCGGGCTTCTTCATCAACCTGCCCATCGGGCTGCTGCTGATGGTTGCCGCCCGACGTCACGTTGCAGAGACGCAGACCCAAGCGGGCGATTTCGACCTGGGCGGTGCCATCACCTCTACGCTCGGCATGACGGCGCTGGTCTACGGCATGGTGCGCGCCGCCGATGTCGGTTGGCACGACGGCCTCGTGTCGGCGGCGCTGATCGGCGGCCTGCTGATGATCGCCGCCTTCGTCTGGATCGAGCGCAAGGTCGGCCAGCCCATCCTTCCCTTGCGCCTGCTGGCCAGCCGCAAGCGCACCGGCGCTTATCTGGCGCGCATGCTCTTCCTCGGCGGCTCGGTGGGCTTCTGGTTCTTCGCCACGCAGTTGCTGCAAGGGGTGCTTCACCTTCGGCCGTTGCTGGCGGGCCTGGCGTTTCTGCCGGTGACGCTGCCCAACTTCGCGTCTGCGGTCGCAGTGCCCAGGCTCGCGCGCCGATTCGGAAACGGGCGTCTGCTGCTCGTCGGCCTGGCGCTCGGTGTCCTCGGTCTGTTGTGGCTCGGCCTGGCCGAGGCTGACGCGAGCTACTGGACGGATGTCGCGCCGCCGATGCTGCTCATCGGCCTGGGCCAGGGCCTGCTGCTGGCGCCGCTGACTGCAGCCGGTGTGGCGGGGGTCGCCCGCGAGGATGCCGGCGCGGCGTCGGGCCTGGTCAATGTCGCGCACCAGCTGGGTGGGGCGCTGGGGCTGGGTGTGCTGGTGCTTGTCTTCGCCAGCGCTGCACCTGCTGCCGCACACGACGGCGCGGCACTCGCCCACCGCATCTCCATCGTGATGGATGTCGGAGCGCTGCTGCTGGGCCTGGCGCTGCTCGTGTCGTGGGCACTCATCGTCGCACCGCAACGCCGCACTCGATCACTGCAAACGGAGGCGCTCTCGTGAAGTCACTGCTGTACATGGCCCTCAGCGGCGCGGCCGCTGCTGCCGGAGCACAGTCCCCTGGCACACCGGGCGCGCCGATGGTCGAGGTGCGCTCGGCCTCGTCCTCACCGGCGGGCACCGGCTCCAATGAAAACTTCACCGGCGTCGCCCGCATCAGCTCGCCGTTCCAAGCTCAGTCGCCGGGCAGGGCTGGCGGCGCGACCGTGAGCTTCGAGGCGCGCGCCCGCACGGCCTGGCATACCCATCCGCTCGGGCAGACGCTGGTCGTCACGGCCGGGCTGGGCCTAGTCCAGCAACAAGGCCAAGCGGCTCAAGTCATCCGCCCCGGCGACGTCGTCACCATTCCGCCCAACGTGCGGCACTGGCACGGCGCCGGTCCCGACGACGCGATGACCCATGTGGCCATCGCCGAACGTGAGGACGGCATATCGGTGAGGTGGCTGGCCAAGGTCAGCGACGAGGACTATCGGGCTGCGCTGGCCGGCGCCGGGCTCGGCGCTCCCGGCAGCGCGACGCCTTCCGCGGCTGCGCGTGCCCGACCCACGTCCGAAACGCTGTCTGGCCGGCAGCAGGCCATCCCGCTGATCGCCGCCTTCATGGCCAGCGGCGACATGCCTCGGCTCAACGCCGCGCTGGACCGCGGCCTGGATGCGAGCCTGACCCTGAGTGAGGCCAAGGAAGTCCTCGTGCAGCTCTATGCCTATGCGGGCTTCCCCAAGAGCCTGAACGCACTCGGCGAGTTGCTCAAGGTCGTCGAAGCACGCAGGCAGCGTGGCGCTCAGGACGCACCGGGCCGTGAGCCCGGCCGCGTGGTGGCCACCGGCGCCGAGTTGCTCGCGGTCGGCAAGGCGAACCAGACGGAGATTTCCGGCGGGCCGGTGCAGGGCCCCGTCTTCGACTTCGCCCCGGTCATCAACCAATTCCTGCAGGCGCACCTGTTCGGCGACATCTTCGAGCGCGACAACCTCGACTGGCAAAGCCGCGAGCTCGCCACCGTCGGCGCGCTCGCCGCAATGCCTGGCGTCGAGGCGCAGTTGCGCTCCCACATGCGGGCTAGCCTGCGTGTGGGACTGACCGCCGCGCAGCTGCGGCAACTGACCCGAGTGTTGGACGAAGGCGGCGTGCCCGATGCCGCCCGTCGCGCCAACGACGCACTCACGCAGGCGCTCGCCGCCGCATCGAAGGAATGAGATGACGACATCCCGACTCCTCCTCACCACCGTCCTGGCCGCGACCGTCCTCGTCGGCGGCTGCGCGACCGGCGTCAACGATGGCCGGCAGGCCTCTGGTCCGCTGGTGATCCAGAGCCAGGGCAGCTTCGCTGTCGGCGGCACCGTGTTGCGCACGCCAGGAACGTACGACAACAACAAGCCGACCGCCGCGGGGCAGAGCTTCCACGGCGACCATCTTTACGCTTTCTATCAGGTGCCGCAGAACGTGAAGGCCATGCCCATCGTGATGCTGCACGGCGCCTTCCAGTCGGCGCGCAGTTGGGAGACCACGTCGGACGGTCGGGAGGGCTTCCAGACCCTGTTCCTGCGCCGCGGCTTCCCGGTTTATCTCGTTGACCAGCCGCGCCGCGGACGCGCGGGCAACAGCACGGTGGCCGCAGCCATCGAGCCGACGCCCAACGACCAGCTGTTCTTCGACCAGTTCCGCATCGGCAAGTGGCCGAACTACTTCGACAACGTGCAGTTCGATCGCAACCCGCAGACGCTGCACCAGTTCCTCCGTTCGGTCACACCCAACACCGGGCCGTATGACGCTCGCGTGATCTCGGACGCCATGGCGGCGCTGTTCGACAAGGTCGGGCCCGCCGTCCTGTTCTCCCATTCGCAGGCCGGCGGCCCGGGATGGCTGACCGCCATCAAGAGCCCGAACGTCAAGGCGATCATCTCGTTCGAGCCTGGTAGCGGATTCATCTTCCCGCAGGGTGAGCTGCCGCCGGCGATGCCGAGCGCGGCTGGCACGCTGTCTCCCGAGGCGGTGCCGCTGGCGGACTTCCTCAAGCTCACCCGCCTTCCCATCGTCATCTACTACGGCGACAACTTCCCGGTCACGCCGACCACCGAGCGCGGCCAGGACAACTGGCGCGTGCGCCTGGCGATGGCTCGCCTCTGGGTGGAGGCCATCAACAAGCACGGCGGCGATGCCCGCTTGGTGCACCTACCGGAGATCGGCATCCGCGGCAACACGCACTTCCCGATGTCCGACCTGAACAACGTCCAGATCGCCGACCTGGTGTCGGCCTTCCTCGCCGAGAAGAAGCTGGATCTGACGACCAACCCTTGAAAGAGCTCACCATGACAACCCATCCCACCAAGCCCAGCCGCCGAAGTGTGCTGGCCGCTGCCGCCACGCTGGGCGTTGCGCCCTGGCTGCTCTCCGCCTGCGCCCAGATGACCGGGCCTTCCCCTGCTACGACGGGCAATTCGACGTCCGCTCGCCGGCGCCTGGGCCCGTTCGACGTGTATCCGATCGGCCTGGGGGTGCAGTGGCATCCCGGTCAGGGTCCGCAGGCAGTGACCGACCTGTACGCCAGCCGCACCACCCGGCAAGGCGGCATCGCGCTCATCCAGCGTGCGGCCGATCTGGGCGTCAACCTCTTCGATACGGCCGAGGTGTATGGCCCCTTCATGTCGGAAGAACTGCTCGGCGAGGCCTTGCAGGGCAGCCGGCGCGACCGCGTGGTCATCTCGACCAAGTTCGGCTTCGATGTCGACCTCGTGACGGGGCAGCGGCGCGGCAGCACGAACAGCCGCCCCGAGCACATCCGGCAGGTCGTCGAGGCCCAACTGCGGCGCCTGCGCACCGACCGCATCGACCTGCTGTACCAGCACCGGGTCGATCCGAACGTGCCGATCGAAGACGTCGTCGGCACGATCAAGGACCTGATCAGGCAGGGCAAGGTGCTGCACTACGGCCTGTCGGAGCCGGGCCTGCAGACGGTGCGTCGCGCGCACCGCGAGCACCCGGTGGCCGTGATCCAGAACGAGTATTCGATGCTGTACCGCGGGGCCGAAGCCCAGGTGCTGCCGCTGTGCGAGGAACTGAGCATCGGACTCGTGCCGTGGAGCCCGCTGGGGATGGGCTTCCTGGCCGGCAGCGTCAACGCCGCCAGTCGCTTCGAGAGGCAGGACTTCCGCGCCAGCGTGCCGCGCTTCGCGCCCGATGCACTGCCGGCCAACATGGCACTCGCCGATCTGGTCAGAACCTGGGCGGCGCGCAAGAACGTCACGCCGGCCCAGCTGTCGCTGGCGTGGCTGAGCGCGCAGAAGCCGTGGATCGTGCCGATTCCCGGCACCACCAACGTGGCGCATCTGGAGGAGAACTTCGCCGCCGCTTCGGTCGCCTTCGCTGCCGCCGAGTTGAAGGAACTGAACGCGGCCGTGGCGGCCATCCCGATCCGGGGCGAGCGCCTCTCACCTGCCGTGCTGGCTGCGACCGGAGTCGAGGCGCCGCCGAAGCGGTGACCGGCTTGAGACAAGGAGTTCACATGTCCCCCTTCCCGAATGCGCGCTGGCTCCGTCGCCTGTCACTCGCGATCCTCGTGTCGTCCTCGGCCGCGGTCGCCGCAGTGGCCTTCGCAGCCGAGCGCACGCGCGTGAGTTTTCCGAAGGATCTGGACAAGCTCGTCCACTACACGACCGTCAAGCGCGGCAACAGCACGGAACAGATCCTGACCACGCAGGCCGCGATCGACGCGGTGCGCAGTGGGCGCGAGATTCCTGCGGGAACCCACTTCGTGCTCGCCGACTACCGGGACGGCAAGGTGTTCCGCTACTTCGTGATGGAGAAGGGCGAAGGATGGGGAGCCGACTACGACGCACGCCGGCGCACGGGCGACTGGCACTTCCAAGCCTTCAAGCCCGATCGCTCGGTGACCATGGCGGAGAACCCTGCGCGATGCCAGTCGTGCCACCAGTCGCGTGGCAGCGAGAGCTTCCTGTACACGTTCGACGAGCTGAAACGCCCATGAACCGCAGACTGGCACTCCGGCTGGCGCTGGACGGCACGAGCGGCGGATTGCTGCTACTGTGCTTGGCGTACTGGTGGCTCGGCAACCTCACGCACGAGGTCGCCGGCACGGCCCTGTTCGGGCTGCTGGTGGCCCACAACGTGCTCAACCGTCGCTGGTACGCGAACCTGCCTCGCAAGCAAGCCCGCCGGACGACGCTCGACAAGCTACTCGTGGCGGCGCTGCTTGCAGCGATGTCGATCCTGCTGGTCACGAGTGTGCTGATCTCGCAGACCGTCTTCGCGGCGATCGCGCCGGACGATGCCTACGTCGCGCGGCGTGTGCACGTGGCGGCGGCGTACTGGGCCTTGATCGTCGTGGCGCTGCACATCGGCATCCGCTGGCGCGTGGTGCTCGAGGCGCTGCGCCAGTTCGTTCGGGCGCTGCGCCTGCGATGGCATCCACCCCGGGCCGTCTTGCCATTGGCGATGGGCGTGCTCGCGGCGGCCGGCGTCTACAGCTCGTTCCAGCTCGGCATCGGCGGCAAGCTGGTCTCGCGGGTGAGCCTGGACAGCTGGGACTTCGTCGAATCGACGTGGGCGTTCTTCGTTCACCACCTCACCGTCGTCGGCTTGTACGCGAGCTTCGCCTACCAGGTGTTTCACCGCTGGGCCGCTCCGAGGCGCATCGAAAGGCCACCCGCTTGAAGCGAACGACATCGAGCGGCAAGGGAGGTATCGGCCGGCGGTCGTTGCTGGGCGTTGTGGCCCTGGCGGCCACGATTCGGGTCCCGTCCACGAGCACCGCTGCGGGCATGAAGACCACCCCACCGATGAATAGGCCTCTGCAGGTTGACGACCGGATCTCGGGTCTGCTGCAGCACCCTGCCTTTGCCGGGTTCGCCCCCCTGTTACTGCCGGGAGGGAGCGTGACGGTCGACCCGACCATGCGGCTGCGGGATGTCGGTTCGCTGATGCCGTATCACACGCAGGTTCATCCGCCCGAGGTGATCGCCGCGCTGAACCGGTTGATGGACGACACGCGCAGCGGCCGCGCGGTCTTCTACGACATCTACACGGCAGCCGAGAAGCGCCGGGACCCGTCGCTGGAACGCACGGGCCTCTTCTTCCTGCGCGGCAGGCCCGGCGCTCCGTTTGCGATGGTCACCCCGGGCGGCGGGTTCTCCTATGTGGCCACCCTCCACGAAGGTCTCCCGTATGCGCTGCAGATCAACCGTCGCGGCTACAACGCCTTCGTCCTCGTCTACCGTGTCGGCCAGGGCGGCGCGCCCGCCACGCGCGATCTCGCCGTCGCGCTCTCGCGCGTCGTGCGCCGTGCGGCCGAACTGGAGGTGTTGCCGCAGGGCTGGTCGCTGTGGGGCAGTTCCGCGGGAGCGCGGATGGCAGCCGCCATTGGCACGCATGGCACGTCCGCGTTTGGCGGTGGCGTGCTGCCGAAGCCGGCGGCGGTCGTCATGGCCTACACAGGCCACTCGGAGACCGCTGGGCGGGAGCATCGAGACCCTCCCACCTTTGTCATTGCCGGCGAGCATGACCGCATCGCGCCTGCGGAGGTGATGGAACGCCGCGTTGAAGCCTTGCGGCGTGCGGCGGTGCCAGTGGAGTACCGCCGGTACGCCAACGTTGGGCACGGCTTTGGGCGCGGCACCGGGACAACGGCTGAGGGCTGGATCGACGATGCCATCCGATTCTGGGAAAGCGTCATACCGAGAGCGGGAAATTGAGGCTGTGCACGAGACTGCCGCATAGCAGTCGGTCGCGAGTGGCAGTTCATGGCCGAGTCTGGGTACTTGTGTAGGGCCGCTGTGTAGACACTCATCGCCACGTCGCTGCCCCACTCGAGCAGCGCAACTGCCGTGGTCGCCGGGGTACGACCAGCGCTCTCGCATAGACGTTCCAGTCTGCCTTCGCCACCTCGCGTGTTTCACCCAGGTTGGGGTTCGCCGGTCCCCGGTGGATCAGCGGCGGCGACAACCGGCCCGACACAGCCCGCATCCAGCAGGCGCTCCCACTCGGCCAGGGTCAGATCGAGCTCGCGGCCACCCAGGCGCACGCGGAACACCAGCGATCGCCACTCGACATGGTGAACGCCAGCGGGAATGCGCAGCGGCACGCCTGCCGCCGTGGTGGCTTCGCAGTCATGGAAGGCATAGCGCTCGACGGTCATGGACAGGGCGGAACCGGGATCGGCAGGAGATGTTGATCCGCCCACTATACGAACCGTCAGCCGGCCCGCACGCCCTGCAACCGGGCAGTGCTGCGTTCCGGGCCAGCGACGCGGACGAGTCGGAATCGATTGCCCGCCCAAGCGTCGGCCGAGCCGGTCGCTTGAACGGGCATTGCCACGATGAGACCTCGGATCTGTTGCCGCCCGAGCAACCCCGTCGGATACTGACGTGGCTTCCTGCGGACATCGCGTCTGCTCAGCCTTCATCGGTGGCTCTGGTCGCCCTGAAGTCCAGCCCAGCTGGCGTCGCAGACGTTACCTGCCTTGTGTCCCGTCCGGCAACTCCGTGTGCCGGGCCGATTCCGATCCATCCGGATCCGAAACCAGGAGCCGGCCATGACCCCGTGTCGTGGCCCCTCCTCGCATGCGCCGATCACGACCTCTGCGTCGTGACGCGCCCTGCGCTCACCAGCCCGGCCTGATCTCGATCAGTAGCCTGGCCTGACGCACGCATCTGCCCTGGTCCCGTCCTCTCGGATGCGGACCTCTGCAGCTCGCGCACGCATTGGTGCGCGACCAAGCGCCTTGTCTTCCCGGCAAGGCATCCCAGACGGGGAACCCCAGTTCCCCGCCAGGGATGGGCGTTCCCCTTCACCCCTGAAGGAGAACCCCCATGAGTCCCGTTCCCTGGAACCGCGCTGTCGCGCCGGTGTGTGCACTGCTGGGTGGTACCGGGCTTGCCCGTGTGCCCGCCCGGCGGCCTGTCACCCTTCCGGCGCTGCTCCGGCCCCGGCCCTGCACGCCCCATGCGTCCATGCGCGTGGTGTGCGAGGCCGCGGACCCTCTGGCGTCCGAGCGCTGCACGACGGTGTGCTGACCATGACGGTCGACACCTATCGCAGGCGCATCGCCTCGACGGCCATCGTGCTGGCCCGGGAGGATCCCCTCCTGGTCAAGGAAGTCATCGCCCGGCTCCGCGCCTCGGGCGAGATCGCGGCCGACGACCTGGTCTACCTGGACCGGATCGCCGACCGCTGGATCGGCATTGCCGAGGGCCTGCGCCGAGGCGCCGCTCGCGTGCTCACGACCTGAAGGTCGCGGGCATCGAGTTGCCCGTCGCGGCGCCGCCGGCGGCTCGAACTCGTGCCGATCGAGTCCTCGGGTCTCGGGGATGGTGAACCGACCGCCAGCGATGGCATCGGGACGCCATCACCCGACACCCCGTTTCCCACGGCCTTCTGCCGTCCTCGCCATCCACCCTCCGGGAGTCACCGTCTCCCGTCGGGGTCGGGGTTCCCTCGCCTTCTTGGAGAACCCCATGAGTCATGCTTTTCCAGACAGATCCTTCCAGAGCCCGTCACCGCGCCGCAGCACCATCGACATCGAGGAGCAGCGCGCCTGGGTCGGCTTCTACAGACGCGTCGGCCGTGACGTCGCCCTCGCCGCCGAGGTGATGGCGCAGCTCGACGGCGACGCCGAGATGAAGCGTCGCCACCTGGCGCTGTACCTGTCCTGCAAGCAGTCGCTGCGCGTCCACAAGGCGCGCCAGGCCCGCGACAAGCGCATCGGGCAGTGGCTGCGCCTGCTGGTCCAGTGGACGCTGCAGCGACCCGTTGCCTTCGTCGGCGGCGTCACGCAGAAGGCGTACCACCGCACTGCGGACGTCCTCGACGAGGCCATTGCCGCCGCACCGCCGGCCTCGCCGGCAACATCGAAGCGGGGCGCGCGCCCAGCCGCGGCCCGTGGCGCCGACAGCAGGCCCGAACCGGCCGCCGCACAGGTTCGTCAGCTGCTGGGCGATGCCGAGTTCGCCGACGCGCACGCCCGCTTCCAGCACCAGGCCGGCATGTCCCCGGCGTCGCCGGTCAGTGGCTTCGAAGGCGGCTCCGAGCGTGCCCCGGAACCTCCCGTCGACGGCCCCGCACCCGCCGTGCTGATCAGCCGGCGCTGATCCGAAGACCGAGCCCCGGCGCAGCCCCATCGGCTGCACCGGGTTCGATCGCTGACGTGCCTCGGCCATGGACTGACGTCCAGCGGCCTGGCGCGACCGGCACCCCATCCAACCGCCCGCGGGCCCGCCCGCCAGGGCCGGTGTCCGCCCTCCCAACTTCGAGAGTTCCCCATGCGAGACATCACCCTGAATCCCGAGCAACGCCTGTATGTGATCGCCACCGGAGGGGGCATGCGCCCGCCGGGCCGCCCCAAGGGCGCATACCGGAGTGCGGAGCACGGAGGCTTGTCAGTCACCTGCTTCGGCTTCGACAACGCCCGCGACCATGCCCGGCAGATCGCGCAGCGCCTCGATCGTCCCGACCTGATGCCGACCGCCGACGACGCGGCCAGCCTCACCGGCTACGAGAAGTACCTCGCTGCGGTGCGTGCCTGGGGCGAATCCGCCCAGGGCCACGGCACCTACTTCGACCCCGGCACGGACCCTCGCCTGGCGAGGGTGCTGGAGACCTGCCGCCGGGACGGCCGCAAGGTGCGGCTGGTGCTGGGCGACACCGGCACCGGCGCGAGCTGGCTCGACGAGTTCGACGTGGTCGGCACGGTCGGCCGCTCGACCGGCCTGCTGAAGGTGCCCCTGCTCGTCGAGCCGGACGAGGCGGGCGGCACGGCCATCCTCTGTGCGCATGTGCTGGCACTGATGGACTGGGACACCGGCCTGCCCCTGTACCGCCACCCGCGCTGGCAGCCGCCGGAACTGCGCATCCGCGCCAGTGATGACGATGTCCGTCCCTGGGCCGTGGTGCTGCACGAGCGGCCCGTGGCGACCTTCGACGACATCGGCAAGGCCGGTGCGTACCTCGCGTTCATGCGGGGGGCGAGCGTCGAGCCGCGCGTGTTCCGCTGAACCACCCGGTCGAACGTTCGAGGCCCTTCAGACGGCCCGATCCAGATCCACTCCAGCCCGTCACCCCGCACGCCCCCGGTCCAGCACCGGGGGCGTTCCTGTTTCCGAGACTGCGAACGGGGCGACGGGCGCTCAGCGTCCGGTCAGGGACTGCACCTCACGCTCGATCAGCCAGTGCAGGAAGCGGGTGTCATCGGAGTGGCCCCAGTAATGGGCCTTGCATCGGCGGACGTAGGCCTGCAGGTCCGCGACGCTGCGGATGGACCCCGGCTCGATGGCGGTGATGCGGGCCAGCCGCGCCCGTTCGGGTCGGGTCAGTCGAAGCTGGTTTTCGGTGCGCAGCATGTCGGGTCGGCCTTGTCGGGAAGCCGCGCATCTTCGCGTGCCTGCGCAGGTCTGTGCACATCCGCTGCTGCCCGCGACGAAGAAATTTCTGCAGTGACAGCCGAGTGCCTCTGCGGTGTCACTTTTGCGTTCTGCCCGCCAGGACATCCGGGCAGGCCGTGGCCCAGCCACAACGGCGCGGCCAGGCGCAGTGCGGTCATGCGAACCGTGCCACCTCCCCGCTCACCGATGCCCGACCAAGGCACGGACCCTGGCGCCCTTTGCGCGGGCAAGCGCGGCAAAGGCTCTGTCGCTGGCACCACCCCGGTTGAATCCACGGCGCCGATGGCGCAGACTTGCCGGGCTCACACCCACTCCCGACAGGAGTGTTTCCGATGCCGACCGAACCGGCGGCAGCGGCGTCGCAGTCGTTACCTGCCTCGGATGATCATCTGAGCCACCGTGCCGGCCACGTTCCGTCGTGTGTCTGCACATCCTTCCCTTGCGGGGACACCAGTCCCCACCGGGAACGGCGTTCCCGTCTTCCTTTTCGCCACGAGAGGAGAACGCCATGAACTTCCACCCTTTCCAGGGTCTTCAAGATCTGCCGGACCTGCCCGATGCCGCCCATGCGTCTCGGGAGGACCTGGTGGCAGAGATGCTGGGCCTGCAGGCCCACCCATTGCCAGGCCCGACGCCGGCTGCGCTGCGCGTCAGCGACCGGGAGACGCCCCACGAGGACCCGGCCACGCAGCAGATCCTGACGCGCCGACTCGGTGTCGCCCGCGAGTTGCTGATGCGCGAGCTCCGTGACCGGATGGCGCAGGGGCCGGTGATGTCGTCGCCCCAGGTCCTTCGGGACTGGCTGCGCCTGCGCTGCGCAGGCCTGCAGCACGAGGTCTTCCTCGCGCTGTACCTGGATGCCAACCACCGGCTGATCGCCCACGAGGAGGTGTTCCGCGGCACGCTCACCCAGACCTCGGTGTACCCGCGGGAACTGGTCAAGAGCGCCCTGGCCCGCAACGCCGCCGCGATCGCGGTGGCCCACAACCACCCGAGCGGCCAGGCCGAGCCGAGCCGCGCGGACGAGTTCCTGACGCAGACGCTGAAGTCGGCGCTGGCGCTGGTGGACATCCGCCTGATCGACCACTTCGTCGTCGCCGGCGACCAGTGCGTCAGCTTCGCGGAGCGCGGACTGCTCTGACGCCATGTGCGGCAGTCACACCCTGCACGACCCATTCGCGAGAAGGGCGCCGCCGAGGCGGTGCCCCTCCCGCCGATCCCACCCCAACCAAGGATGCCCATGTCGGAGAGAAAACCCCCGACCTGCCCCTGCTGTGCCGGCCACGGCGTGCCCCTGGGCGCGCTCGGTCGCCTGCACTGGTTCCGCTGCCGCGACTGCGGCATGACGTTCGCCCGCGCCGGACGATCGAAGCGCACGCCCCGTGCGCCCTCGACCGTGACGCGGGCGACCGAATCCCCCACATCTCCCAGTTCATCCCGAGGAGGAAGCCACGATGCATACCCTGCCCGCCACCGGTCTGCGACAGCAGGCCGAGATGCTGGCCAGCCTGTCCCTGAAGCATCTGAGTTCGGCAACGCGCAACAAGCTCGCCGATGACGACCTGTCCGTGAACGCCTACCCGACCGACTGCGGCGGGTTCGTCTATGTCGGGGCACCAAAGTACCGGGTGCCGTCGGAACCCGATCTGGCCATGCTGTTCGAGGTGGCCGAATCCGCCGGCGTGGCCTGGCTGATGTTCGATCGCGAGGCCGCCGTCGTCGACGGGCTGCCCGTGTTCGACAGCGCGGAGCCCGGGCCATGAGCCAGCACCTTGCGACGGCGACGCTCGACGGATACCCCGTCGAGATCGTGGCCGGCTTCGATCGACGCCTGGGGGACTACTTTCTCCAGGTCATCGACGAGCGCAACGACATGCTCTACACCAGCCTGCAGGAGCCCCTGCTGGACTGGACCGACATTGCAACCCTGCGCACCAAGGTCGCCGAACTCGGCCTTCGACTTCCCGCGCAGTTGGTCGACGATGTCGAGGGCGATGGCCTTCGACGCGCGGGCAACCGCATCGTCCGCCACCTGGCAGACGGGCCACCGGTCACGCTGCTGGCGGGCTGACGCTTTCCGCTGATCGACCTCGGCGCCGCGCGCCCATCCCGGCAGGGATGGGGCCGGCGCCGCTTCCGTTCGAGCGACCATTGGATTCACTAAAGGCGGTCCATCTGCTCATTCGCGCGGCGGTGAGCGCGTCGGCCCGTTACGATGGTCTCTGGTCTGGCACCGCCTGACAAAGCACGCTGTCTGTGAGACAGCGGCACAAGTGCGAGGCCCACCCAAAAGTCTCACCAGTGGTGAGAGTTCGAGGTGGACCCTGGGACCAAGCTCATGCGGGCCTCGGCACACCGCCAAGGCGGCTCGATATAGTTTATGTCAACTACGGCAAGCGCCTTCACCTGCAAACCACCAATTCCGTGCGAGACGAGAACCCGGGCGTCCATTCCCAAGGTCTGCGAGAACTGGCGGTGACGAACTGGAACTGACAAGACTTGCCTCTCCGTGCCCCGGTCCACTCACGGGTGCAGCAGGCCAACCGGTCAACGGAACGCGCTCAACCAACGAGAGTGGCAGCATGAAAGTCTGAGTTTGTGCCAAGCAAGCCCCGCGACGGCTCGGCACCTGGCCGAGCGGCCCTACAGGGCCGGCGCTGCGCCGCTTAGCCAGCATCGGCCACACAACTGCCCTGCACAGCGACGTATTCTTTTCCGTCGGCGCAGACTTGTCATCCGCGCGGTGAGACTTCTACTACAGCGTGGTGAACTGGCCCATCATGCCGGCGTCCTCGTGCTCGAGGATGTGGCAATGAAACATGAGGGGCGTCGCCGAGGCGACCTCGGCCGTTTGCACCGCGACCCGCACCGTCTGCATAGCCTCGACGACGAAGGTATCTCGAAGACCTTGCTCGTAGATGGGCGGCGCCAAGGCGGCACGCGTCAGCATTGACATCTTCACGCCGTGCACGTGCATCGGATGCGCCATATTGGTCGCATTGGTAAACGTCCAGACTTCCACCGAATTCGCCGGTACGCTGAAGTCGATTCGACCGATGTCGAAGCTTCGGCCGTTGATCGTGAAGGCCCCGCCCATCATCCCGCCGTCCAATCTGAAGGTGCGGTTGATCGCACCCGGTCCCGCGACGACCGCTGCCGCTGCAGGCAACGTGTTCGGTGGCGACGAGATGGAATTGCTCTGCTTTGGCAGAGACACGCGAATCCTCATGGCCTCGACCTCCGTCGCGCCCCCGGCGTTGCCCATTCCCATCCCTCCCTGCGCGGTGCTGGCGTACAGGGGCACCTCCTGCCCCGCCGGCATTGCACTGAAGTCGACCAACACTTCAGCGCGCTCTCCAGGCCCCAACGCAAGCGACGGGCGCGCAACGGGAACAGCCAGCAGTCCCGCCTCGTTGGCGACCTGCAGCAAGGGCAGTGAATTGCCAAGCCGCAGCACCAGCGCACGTGCGTTGCAGCCATTGAGGAGCCTGAACCGCACCCACTGACTCGGCGCCCGCCACACCGGAGCCAACGCTCCGTTCACCAGGAGAACGTCGCCGGTGTAGCCGTTGGTTCGGTCGCTGGCTGACAGCGTGTAGTCGATCTGACCCGCTGCAGTGAATCGCTTGTCCTGGAGCACCAGTGCCAGGTCGTCCACTCCCCATGTGTCCGGCAGTGTCGAGCGCGCCATCTGCGCGTCATCGACGATCAGCAGGCCCGCGAGACCCATGACAACCTGGCGACCGGTCGAACCGTGGGCGTGAGGGTGAAACCAGCAGGTCGACGCAGCGTTGGCAACCGTGAAACTGGCGGTCCACCGTGCGCCTGCCGCGATGACCTGATGCGGGCCTCCATCCGCCTCCGCAGGTACCAGCAGACCATGCCAGTGGACCGTGGTGTCCTCGCCAAGATTGTTTTGCACGTGCATTGCGACGTTCTCGCCCTTACGCAATCTCAATGCCGGGCCCAACAGTTGGCCGTTGTAGCCTAACGTGGCGGCCGCAACGCCGGAGCGAAAGGTAGTCGTTCCCGCCTGAGCGACAAGTGAGAAGTTCCTCGTGCCAGCCGCATCTACAGACCCGTCGACCATGGGGATGATTGGCAGGTCGGCCCCCTGGGACGCGGGACTGATCAGAGGCGTGACCACCGACTCGTGACCCGAGGCACCCCCGCCACATCCGGACATCTGAAACAGTGGGATGCCGGCCATGCCACACAGCAGACTACGTCGGCCGGCATCAATCGGGCCATCGCTGTTCGCCTTGAACTTGTTCATCGCGAGTCTCCGTGAGAGCGAGTCAGTCTATCCGTCCTTGCTTATGGCTCTCTTTGGCAGCGGGCGACCGAAGGCGCGTGGTCCGTCCCCTGGCAGGCGTTCGGCTCGCTGTCGACCGAAGACGCCTGGGTGTGCAGATGACCGGGCCGTCATCCCAGCGACAGTGAACTGTCGGCATCGTGGGACTAGATTTCTCGGCGCGTCTGGGACCGATCCACTTCCCCACCCATGGAGGTAGCCATGAAACTGAGACTCACGCAACTTGCCGCTGTTGCGCTCTTCGCAGCAGTCACCACTTCGCCTGCCCACGCAGGGCATGCCGCCAAGGAGGCCGCCAAGCAGGTGATCGCTCTTGCCGATGGTGGGGCGCTCTACCTGTTCGACGACGGCCTCATGGCGAAGGAGGACCGCTATGGACGAGCGACCAGCGTGAAAGTCGGGACGGTGATCGAAACGAAAGACGGACGCAAGCTCACCATGACCAGCAATGAGGTCGCCAGGCTGAGCCAACTGCTGGACCTGGACCACCGCGGATAGCGCACGCGACGATCGACGTCGCCTTCAGAGCGCCCGAGGGCGCGAGTTCACGTCTGGCCTGAACGGACGTGCGCTCACGCGCCACCCAGGAGCCCGGAAGCAGTCAGCCAGGATAGCTGGCAAACGTCGAAGCCTGCCCGGCAAGATCGATCAGGAGTACCTGATAGGGCTGGGAGCGGCCCGGAACCGCCATGCCGGGCGCTGACACGGGCATGCCAGGCACCGACAGGCCCAAGGCCTTCGGCCGGGTTGCCAGCAGTCGCTCGATCTCTGCCGCTGGCACATGTCCTTCGATCACGTAGCCGTCGGCGAGGGCCGTATGGCAGCTGCCAAAACGGTCGGGCATGCCCAGGCGCCGACGTTCGACCGACGCGTTGCGCACATCCAGCACGGCAACCGTGAATCCGGCCTCGCGAAGGTGCCCAGCCCAAACCGCGCAACAACTGCAGCTGCGGCTCTTGAACACCTGTACCTCGGCCTTCGGGGTCGCTGTCAGCGCCAGGCCTGGCAGCGACACGCCGATCGCCACGAACCTCTCCAGAAGTACTCTCCGTCTCATGGCACCATCCTCACACAGCCGATGACGGCCCTAAGGCTTCCTGTGCAGAAGGGAACGGGGCAGAACGCGATTCCCTCCTGAGCTGCCATTGCTTGACCAGCGCGTAGAGCGCCGGGATCACGCCGAGTGTCAGTACGGTCGACGAGATCATGCCGCCGACCATCGGCGCGGCGATGCGGCTCATGACCTCCGAACCGGTGCCGGTACCCCACATGATCGGCAGCAGGCCGGCCATGATGGCCACCACCGTCATCATCTTCGGACGCACGCGCTCGACCGCCCCCTCCATCACCGCGCTGTACAGGTCTGCCGGGCCTGGCAGCCGCCCTTCGCCGCGGCAGCGCTCCCGCACTTCGGCCCAGGCATGGTCGAGATAGATCAACATCACCACGCCGGTTTCCGCCGCGACCCCGGCCAGTGCGATGAAGCCGACGGCAACAGCCACCGACAGGTTGTAGCCCAGCCACCACATCAGCCACACGCCACCGACCAAGGCGAAGGGCACCGACAGCATCACGATCAACGTCTCCGTCAGCCGCTTGAAGTTCAGGTAGAGCAGCAGGAAGATGGTCAGCAAGGTTACCGGTATGACGATCTTCATCTTCTCGACGGCACGCTCCATGTACTCGAACTGGCCGCTCCAGGTGATGTAGTAGCCCGGCGGGAACTTCACCTGATCGGCCACCGCCTTGCGGGCGTCAGCGACGTACGAACCGATGTCGCGGTCGCGGATGTCGACAAAGATGTACGCCGACAGCAACGCGTTCTCGGTGCGGATCCCCGGGGTGCCACGTGCCACGCTCACTCTGGCGACCTGCCCCAGCGGCACCATCGCGCCGCCCATCGTGGGCACCAGCACCTCGCGCTCGATCTGCTCCGGGTGGGTGCGCAGCTCGCGCGGGTAGCGCACCGTCACGCCGAAGCGCTCACGCCCCTCGACCGTGGTCGTGACCATCTCGCCGCCGAGCGCGCTGCCGATGATGTCCTGCAGTTCACCGACCGACAGGCCATAGCGTGCAAGAGCCTCGCGGTTGGGCTCGATGTTCAGGTAGCTTCCGCCCGTCAGCCGCTCCGCGAAGGCCGATGTCGTGCCGGGCACGGCCTTGACCACCGCTTCGATCTCCTTGGCCAGCTTCTCCATCTCGCCGAGATCCTTGCCGAACACCTTGATGCCGATCGGTGTGCGAATGCCGGTGGAGAGCATGTCGATACGCGCCTTGATCGGCATCGTCCATGCATTCGACACGCCCGGGAACTGCAGCGCCTTGTCCATCTCGGCGATCAGCTTGTCGGTGGTCATGCCCGGCCGCCACTCTTCCTGCGGCTTCAGATTGATCACCGTCTCGAACATCTCGATGGGCGCGGGGTCCGTCGCGGTGTTCGCACGTCCAGCCTTGCCGTAAACAGACGCCACCTCCGGGAAGCTCTTGATGATCTTGTCCTGGGTCTGCAACACCTCGGCCGCCTTGGTGATCGACATGCCCGGCAGCGAGGCCGGCATGTACAGCAGCGTTCCCTCGTTGAGCGTCGGCATGAACTCGCTGCCGAGCTTGGAGGCGGGGAAGTAGGTCAACGCCATGGCGATGACGGCCAGCGCGATGGTCAGCTTCTTCCAGCGCATGACGCCGGCGATGATCGGGCGGTAGACCCAGATCATGAAGCGGTTCAGCGGATTCTTCGCCTCCGGCATGATCTTGCCGCGGATGAACAGCATCATCAGCACGGGCACCAGCGTCACCGACAGCAGCGCCGCGCCGGCCATCGAGAAGGTCTTGGTGTAGGCCAGCGGCGCGAACAGCCGCCCTTCCTGCGACTCGAGCGTGAAGACCGGCAGGAACGACACGGTGATGATCAGCAGCGAGAAGAACAGCGCCGGCCCGACCTCCTTGCAGGCGTCGAGCATCGCGTCGGCGCGCTGCTTGACGGTGTGGACAGCGGGCAGCCGCTCGAGGTGCTTGTGCGCGTTCTCGATCATCACGATCGCCGCGTCGACCATCGCGCCGATGGCGATGGCGATGCCGCCCAGGCTCATCAAGTTGGAGTTCATGCCCAGCAGCTTCATGGCGATGAACGAGATCAGCACGCCCACCGGCAGCATCAGGATGGCTACCAGCGCCGAGCGCACGTGCATCAGGAACACGACGCAGACCACGGCGACGATCAGGCTCTCCTCGATCAGCGTGCGCTTGAGGGTGTCGATCGCCCGGTGGATCAGGTCCGAGCGGTCGTAGACGGCCTGGATCGACACGCCTTCCGGCAGCCCCGCGGAGATCTCGGACACCTTCGTCTTCAGGTTGTGGATCACCTCCAGCGCGTTCTGCCCGAAGCGCGACATCGCGATGCCGGAGACGACCTCGCCTTCGCCGTTCAGCTCCGACAGGCCACGCCGCTCGTCGGGCGCCATCTCGACGCGAGCCACGTCGCGGATCAGCACCGGCGTGCCGCCCTCGCTCTTCAGCACCAGCGTCTCGATGTCGTTCCGGCCGCGCAGGTAGCCCTTGCCGCGCACCATGAACTCGGTCTCGGCCATCTCGACCACGCGGCCGCCGACGTCGCGGTTGGAGTCGCGGATGACCTGCGACACCTTCATCAGCGGTATGCCGTAGCTGCGCAGCTTGAGCGGATCGACCGTGACCTGGTAGGTCTGCACGAAGCCGCCGAGCGACGCCACCTCGGCGACGCCGGGCGCCTTGGTGAGCTGGTAGCGCACATACCAGTCCTGGATGGTCCGCAGCTCGGCGAGCGTGCGGTCCTTGGCCAGCAGCGCGTACTGGTACACCCAGCCGACACCGGTGGCATCGGGTCCGAGCGAAGGCGACACCCCCTTGGGCAGCCGTCCGGACGCGAAGTTCAGGTACTCCAGCACGCGGCTGCGCGCCCAGTAGATGTCGGTCCCGTCCTCGAAGATGACGTAGACGAACGAGGCCCCGAAGAACGAGAAGCCGCGCACCACCTTCGACTTCGGCACCGCCAGCATGGCGGTGGTCAGCGGGTAGGTCACCTGGTCCTCGACCACCTGCGGCGCCTGGCCGGGGTACTCGGTGTAGACGATGACCTGCACGTCGGACAGGTCGGGCAAGGCGTCCAGCGGCGTCTTCAGCAAGGCCAGAACGCCACCGATGACGATGAACACTGTTGCGAGCAGGACCAGGAAGGGATTCCTTCCGGACCACTGGATGATCTTGGACAGCATGGCGCCCTCTGCTCAGTGGCCGGAGTGGGTGGACTGGCCCGCGCTGGCCGCCGGTGTGGCCGGCTTGGCCTGCGGCGCCACGTTGGGCACGGTTCCGGTCGAGGCGATCGACGTCACGACGAAGTCACCCGGTTGGCGTTCGACGAATTCGAAGCGCACGGCCTGGCCGGGCTTGAGTCCGCTGAGCAGCGACGCGTTGGCGGCCTTGAACTCCATCGTCATCGCCGGCCACTTCAGCGTGACGACCGGTCCGTGGTTGAGGCTCAGCGTGCCTTTCTTGGTGTCAACGCTGTCGATCGTGCCTTCGGCCTTGTGGCCGATCGCTGCCGCCGGCACTGGCTTGTCCGGCTGCGCCGGTGCTGCCGGCGCGGAGCCGCCGGTCGCCGGGCTGCCGTGTCCTGCGTGCCCGCCGAGGCCTCCCACTGCGGCCTTGAGGTTGCTCTCTGCATCGATCAGGAAGTTCGCGGCCACGACGACCGGTTCGCCGTCACGCACGCCCTTCAACACCTCGACGTAGTTGTCTGCTCGCGCGCCGAGTTCGACCTCGCGTGGCTCGAAGCGCCCCTCCCCCACCTGGACCAGAACGATCCGCCGCGTGCCGGAATCGATCACGGCGGAGTCCGGCACCGCCAGCACCGGCGACTTGCCACCGACACCGAGTTCCACCTGGGCAAACATCGCCGGCTTGAGACGCTGGCCGGGGTTGCCTAGTTCGACACGCACCGGGATGCTGCGTGTTTCGGCCTTCAAGGTGGGGTAGACGTACGTGACGCGTCCTTCGAAGCCTTCGGTCGGATACGCCGTGGTCGTCACGCGAGCCTTCGCACCGGTCTTGACCAGCGCGATGTCCTGTTCGGGCACGTCGGCGATCACCCAGACCGCCGACAGATCGGTGATCTGGTACAGCAACTCGCCCGGCATGAAGCGCATGCCCTGCAGCGCCTTCTTCTCGGAAACTATGCCCGTCACCGGCGACGGGAACGAGATCGTCCGCTGCGGCTGGCCTGACCTCATCAGGGCCGCCACCTGCGGTGCCGACAGGTCCCAGTTGCGCAGTCGCGCGAGGCTCGAGTCGGCCAGCTGACGCATGCCGGCCTGCGCCTCCGTGCCGGCCTCCTTCATCGCCTCGAGCCCTTGCATGGCGATCGTGTACTCGCGCTGCGCCGAAACCAGTTCAGGGCTGTAGGCCTCGAACAAAGGCTGACCCTTGGCCACCGGCTGGCCGGTCGCACTGACGTGCAGCCGTTCGACGTAGCCTTCGAATTTCGCGGTCACTGCAAAGGTCCGGCGCTCGTCCGGCTCGATGCGGCCTGCCGCCCGGATCGTCTTGCCGAGAAGGCGCATGCCCGCCGGCTCGGTGCGCACGCCCAATTTCTGAATCTTCTCGGTGCTGATGCGCACCTGGCCTGCCCCTCCGGCGCCAGCGCCAGGCGAGGTCTCGTCTTCGCCTTCGTAGACCGGGATGTAGTCCATGCCCATCGGGTCCTTCTTCGGCACCGGTGAGGTGTCGGCCAGCCCCATGGGATTGCGGTAGTACAGCAGCTTGCGCTGCTTCGGCACCGCAGCGGAGGGCGACCCCTGGCTGGCCTCGGCGGACGAAAGTGCGGCGCTGCGCGTCTGCGTGCCCAGCCAGTAGCTGCCGGCGCCGACGGCACCGATCGCGGCGATGATGACTACTGTCGTGGCGGTCTTCACAGGTCTTCTCCCACAATGCGTTCGATCTCGGCCAGACGCATCTGCGCCTCGACCTGTGTCTTCAGGATTTCCAGGCGGGCCTTGCGAATCTGGCGCTGCGCCTCCAGCAACATCGCGAACTCCGCCTTGCCGTTCTCGTAGGCGGCCAGTGCCGAATGAAGGCCGAGCTCCGACTGCGGCAACAGCTGGGTTTTCAGCAGCGTCTCGTTGCGCCGCGCGGCCTCGAGCCCGGCCAGATTGACGGCCAGGTCACCCACCAGTTGCTGCTGCAGCGCCTCGGCTCTCGACCGCGACGCGGCGACCATGGCCTCGGCTTCACGTTCTTGGCCGCGGCGAGCTTCCTGCTGCAGCGGGATGTTCATCTCCAGCATCACGCCCCAGGTGGTGATGCGCGAGCCCATCTGCGATGGGGACAGGCCGACGGTGAGGTCGGGGTAACGATTGCGCCGTGTGAGGTCGCGACTCTTCTGTGCGAGAGCCACGCGCGCCAGCTCGGCCTGGATCTGCGGATTGCCCGACCGCGCCCGCTCCGCCAGCGACGACGCATCGGCGGTGTTCAGCGTCGGTATCGCACGCAGCTCCAGGGGGTCGGCCAGCGGTGCGCCGCTTTCGCGCGCCAGCAGCGCATTCAGCCGCGCGCGAATCTGGCGCTTCTCGCTGTCGAGCATGATCAGCTCCGAGCGCATCGCCGTCTGTTCCAGCTGCGCGCGGATCGCGTCCGCTTGGGCGGTCAGTCCACCCGCGTAGCGCGCCTGCGCGACCTGCTCGAGCCGGGTCATCAGTCCAAGCACTTCCGTGGTCAGCCGCTCATTGCCAGCAGCGCGGTAGTACTCCGCGTAGGCTGCCTTGATCCGAGCTGCCAGCTCGGCCCAGGTCGCATTCGAGCGGGCCTCGGCCTGCCGCACATCCGCGGCGGCGGCGTCCCGCTTGAGCTCGCGCTTGCCCCACAGGGGAAATGCCTGCATCAAGGTGTACTTGGTTTCACCGACCTTCCACGGCAGCAGGCTGGGCGAAGCGTCGCTGCCGTAGTTGTTGATGTTCATGAGCTCCACGCGCAGCACCGGGTCGGGGAGCGCCCCCGCCGGCCCCACACGTTGCGCGGCGGCTTCGGCCTCCTCGCGCATGGCCCGGATCTCCGGGCTCTGGGCACGGGCGTAGGCCAGCAACCCCGGGAGGTCGCGCCCCAACGGCGCCTCCTGGGCGACTGCGGCAACGGGCCCGGCAGCACCGAGGACCAGCCCTACCACCAGCAAGCCCGCCCAGCGCGGCACGCCTGGCCAAGCGCGATTGGCCTGACCCTGTACGGTCGTCATTTCGTCTTCTCCTTGGGCGCCGCTCGGAGGAGCCGGATACATGGGCGATCCGGGGTTCCGATCACGGCGGCGATACGGTCAGTCTTTCGAGGCACCGCCGTTGAAGACGGTCTGCGAAAGAACGCGAGATGCACGCGGGCAGCGCGGCCAGGCAGGCCGGCTGCTTGCGCGTGACCCCTATAGCGCCAGGCGCAAGAAGGCGATTGGAATCGGCAGGGGCCTTGCGCCATCCCGGCGCGCTACCCCCCCCACATGTGCCGACACGTCAACCGACGCCGGCACGACCAAGGCCGCCACCATTGGAAGGGGCAGGACATGGAACTGGTAATTGTCGAGAACGGACTTCTGCGGCGGGATTGTTACGCCAGCTCGCTCGCAGAAACTCTCGCAGTTCGACTTCGGCTTCGGCTTCGGCTTCGGCTTCGAGTCCTGCTGATCATGCCAGGACTGATCCAGCACAGCGACCGAGTGATGCTCACAGTCCGCAGGCGCTGCCGCGTCGTCGGCGGCCTGCACGTTGGCCACCGCCTGGAAAGCCTCATCGCCGCCGGCAAACTGCTGAGCGGCCAAGCAAGCATTGGCCACGCCCAGGCCGATACCGAACAGCCACACCAGCAGGACCCGAAGGGCCCAGCGGCGGAGTTGTTGAGGGCGGCGGAACATGAAGGGGCGGATCCAGAAAGCCTACAAAGTATGCATGCTGCGGCGGGACGCTGGTTTGAGGATCGTCAAGACTCAGACCGGGCCGTCCCGTGTATCCGCGGCCGTGCGTTCGCCGACTCCGACATCATCAGCGCTGGTTGAAACCACGGTCAGTCCGAGCCAAGGGACGCGGCGTCGACGGTCACCTCAGAAACCGTCTCCTGGATGTAGTCCGACTCGGCGCTATGGCCGATGGCACGATGGTATCGCTCGAAGGCACCGAGTTCTCTCCTCGTGATCCTCACGACTCGCTCAACGGCTTGCTCGCCAAGTTCCTGGGCTCTCACGGCTGCGGCACGCGTGCTCTCGCCACGGTATACGAGGTAACGCGCATAGGGGCCGAGCACGAGTTGCCTTTCAATCCGGACATCGGACACTGATTCGGCCGGATGGCACTGACTTGCCTGCCCCGACACCGCGCAGCGATACGTCGCCAGAGGCGAGTCCTTGGCACTGCTCTGTACGGGGAACAACCCGAAGCCAGCGATCGTCGCGGCAAGAATCGGGCTCATCAGAGCGCGTGCCGCTCGATTCACATGTGTGTTCATGAAAGCTCCTCAGCGTTCGGTGGCATGCGCAACAGCGCGCACGACGAACACTCTAGGAAGTCACGACCAACCGCAGACCGACGCTGCGATGACTGCCTCGTCATCACGCATTCGAGACTGGGTGCCGAAGCACCCACGGTCGCGGTCCCGTCGAGCGCGGAACGGAAAGTCTCCCGAGGCGACACCTTCGCGCGTACAAGGGGTCATTCACAGCTGCGGCGTCAGCCACTGCCTGCGCGCAAACGGAAGGCCGCTCTTGTGACAAAGCAAGACCAGCCTTCCTTGCGGTCAGTTGGCGGCTTCGATTGCCGTGACGACGATCGCGCCATCGGCCTTCTCGGCGGTGAACTTCACCTTGTCGCCGGCCTTGACCTTGTCCAGCAGCGCCGCATCCTTGACCTGGAAGACCATGGTCATGCCGGGCATGTCCAGGTTCTTGATGTCGCCGTGCTTGAGGGTGATCTTCCTGGCTTCCTTGTCGATCTTGCGCACTTCGCCTTCGGTCATCGAAGCGGGCATGCCGTCCATCTTCATGCCGGGCATGTTCATGCCGCCCATCTTGCTGTGATCCATCGCCTGGGCGTGAGCGCTGATCGCAAAGGGCGCCGTGGCCGCAAAGGCCAGGGCGAGGAGGAAGGGCTTGAAGGTCTTCATTTCGGATGCTCCATGAGGTTGTGAGGAGGGTTCTGTGGGAGGCACCGGGCACAGGCCAGTGCCAAGCGCCACGGAGATGCCGTGACGATCGTCACTCAGTGCTAGTGGCCGCCATGGCCGTCATTCTTGGAAGCGCGAGTCCCCTGCGCGACGGTGACGAGGCCTTTCATGCCGGCGTCGTAGTGGCCGGGTTGCAGGCAGGCGAAGTCCACCTTGCCGGCCCGGGTGAAGCGCCAGACGACTTCGCCGGTCGTGCCGGGCGCCACGCTGACCATGTTGTCGTCGGCATGCTCCATGCCCGGCATCTTCAGCATCATCGCGTAGTGCTCTTTCAGCTCCTCGGCCGTACCCAGCACCAGTTCGTGCTTCACGGCGCCGGAGTTCTTCACGACGAAGCGCACCGTCTCCCCCTGCTTGACCGAGATCTCGCCGGGTGTGAAGCGCATGCTGTCGGTCATGTCGACGTCGACCGTGCGCGCGACCTGTGAGGCCTTGCCGGGTTCCCCAACAGGATTGCTGCCGTGGCCCGGGCCGGCCATCGCTGCGGACGCGGCGAGCACGAGCGCCGACGCGATGCCGGCCTTGCCAAGTTTGTTCATGGGTGCTTCTCGATGGAGCTTTGTGGGTGGCCCGTTTCGACGGGATTCAGTTCCGATGCCCGTCGTTGAGGAGCCCGTCCAGCCGCGCGATCTCGTTACCGACCGCCGGGACCTTGCGTCCGTCGGCCAACTCGAGAACCTCGCCTTGCTTGAGGTAGGCCGCACGGCCGTAGCGATCCTCCTTCGCCATCTTCCCGTCCTTGAAGACGTACAGCGTGGAACCGTCCTTCAGCGCCAGCGCCTGCTGCGTGGCCTGCGGCAGAGCATCGCGCGCAAAAGCCGGCGCGGTCGCCGTGGCGGCCGCCAGCGCGATGGTCAGGGTGAACAGAGTCGCGTTCATGATCGAACCTTTCGTGATGCAGCGAGGGAGTCGCTCCCTCAACGTCATGCCACTTGGCATGCCCTGCACTCTAGGGAACCGCATCCGACGCACGGCCGACAACCACATTACAGGTTCGTAAGCTTGTCTCTCGCAGACTCCGGCTACGGATCGGCGGCGCAGTTCTGCCAGCGGAGGCCTCGCGCCGCAGCTGTGGCCCAGTTCGCCAGCGGCGGCGCCACCGAACTGCCAGTTTCTTCAAGCCTGCAGGCGCACGGCGATGCAAGCTGGGAACGCCAACAGTATTCAGCCCCGAGCAACCAATGCCGTTCTCTCCTTCCGATGCGTGGCTTCAGGGCCTGGGCGCCGCCTTCGTTCAGCTGGCCGCCGGCGAGTTTGCTGCAGCCGTCCGTGGAACCCATACCTCGCCGGTTCGAGCGCTCGGCAAGTGGCTGATCGACGCGCTGCCAACACCGCTGATCGACGTCGCAATTGCATTGCTTCGGCGCGGCGACAAGCCCGCGATCGCCATCGCACTGACCTTGTTCAGTCTCGGAGTTCCGGCGATGGCCGCGACCGCGGGCACGGCCACGCTCGTGGCGGCGTTGCTGTTGTCTGGGTTGCTCGGGCTGTATGCGCTGTGGCGCCGCACCGAGCTTTCGCGCGCCACGGCCGCCACCCTGGGTTTGGTAGCGACAGCGGCAGGGATGCTGGGTGTCTTCTTCGGCGCGGAAGCTTCCTTCGCCATCGGCTTCGCCGCGGCGGGACTGGCGTTGGTGATTCGTCGTGTCCGACAACGCCGGCGCGCAGAGCCCGTACGTCTGCCACGGCCGCAAGCCCCCCTGGGTTCGCCCCCTGGCTCTGCCTCCCTGGAGATTCCAGGACTGTCCGAGTTGATCACCCCTGTCGACCGATTCTTCGTCACCGACGTGACGTTTCCTGCTCCGAGCGTCGTGTTGCGACAGTGGCGCCTCGTGGTGCGAGGCATGGTCGAGCACCCGCTCAGTCTCACCCTCGACGAGCTGCTGTCGCTTCCATCGCGAGAGATCGACGCGGTTCTGATGTGTGTGCACAACCCCGTTGGCGGCCCTTTCGTAGGTAATGCTCGCTGGCAAGGTGTACCGCTGCGCGACCTGCTTGTGCGCGCCGGTGCGGCCACGGAAGCGGACCATGTCCGGCTTCACTCGGTGGATGGGTTCTCCGCCGGCATCAGCTTGTCGTTGCTCGAGGTCGGCTTCGAACCCATGCTGGTCTACGCGATGAACGGCGCACCGCTCACACCCGCGCACGGTGCTCCAGTTCGAGTCCTTGTGCCTGGGATCCACGGCTATGACGCAAACATCAAGTGGCTGGCGTCCGTGGAAGTCATGCGGTTCAGCGAAGCCATCGACTACGCGGAGCGCAAGGGCTGGCCAAGACGGCCATCCCGCATGGCGCCGAACTCGAGGATCGACGTTCCAGACCACTCAGCGCTGTTGGCACCCGGCCGCCAGGTCGTCGCCGGTGTGGCCTGGAGTCCTCCGCACGGCGTCGCGAAGGTCGAACTGCGCATCGACAGCGGCCCGTGGCAAGTCTGCACGCTGGCCACGGCCCTCGGCCCCTGTGCCTGGGTTCAGTGGCAAGGGCCCTGGGATGCAACGCCCGGCCGCCACACCTTGGAGACCCGCGCCTGGGGACGAGAAGGCGTACAAGCCGAACTCGCTGCCGCACCCTACCCCGACGGCGCCCGCGGCTACCACCGCATTGCGGTCGACGTGGAATCGACGCGCAACCCGCAGAGACGCCAGGTCGGCTGGTGGCTCGCATCGGATGCACGCGCGCGAGGGCTCCTGGCCTGGCGAGGAATCACTGCGTGGCGCAGGCACCGGCCCCACAGGGGGTAGCCGGTTTGGCGCCTCGTGTCTGGTGAAGCCCGCAACGACAAAGGGAGGGGCGCGTATGTCCGTTTCGGCTGTGCTCGGCGAACGCCGCATCGTTCAAGTTCCAGAGGGTCCGATCGAGTATCGGGTCATGGGCACGGGTCCGACCATCGTGTTCCTGCACGGCATCATCGCCAACGGCGACGTGTGGCGTGGTGTGGTCGAGGATCTGGCAAGGGATCACTGCTGCATCACACCCGACTGGCCGCTGGGAGCGCATGCCCTCAAGATGCGGGACGGCACCGACTTTTCGCTTCCGGGAATTGCCCAGATGGTCGACCGCTTCCTTTCGGCTGCGAATCTCGACAGCGTCGTGCTCGTCGCCAATGACACGGGGGGTGCAGTGGCACAACATGTGGTTGCCGACCATGCCCAGCGGATTGCTGCGCTCGTATTGACCCCATGCGACGCCTTCGACAACTTCGTCCCGCTGCCGATTCGGCACCTGCGCCTGTTGGGGAGAACGTCATGGGGACTGTGGGTCTTGGCGCAGACCTTGCGCTGGCGTTGGGTACAACGACTGCCCATCGCCTTTGGTCTGCTGACTGAGAGGGCGATCCCGGACGACATCATGAGGTCCTACACCGCCCCGCTGCGCGACCGCCCAGGCACACGAAGCGATTTCGCGGCCTTGGTCCGCGCCATCGATCCGATGTACACGGTCGAGGTTGCCACGCGCCTTCCGGGGTTCCCCAAGCCGGTGCTGCTTGCGTGGGCGCGAGAGCGTCGCCGATTCTTCCCGCTCGAGCACGCCCACCGCCTGGCTGGCTTGTTCCCGGATGCGACCGTCGAAGTGATCGACGATTCAGGCCCGTTCGTGACCGAAGACCAGCCGGCCGCCGTCGCACGAGCGATCCGGCACTTCGTGACGACTCGCGTCGAGCCCCACGACATGCCCCGTCAACCCTTGTCGAAACAGACCGAGATCTGATCCCGCCGCCCGATCAGCGAAGACGGTGCGATCCCGAAGTTGTCGCGGAATGAACGCGACAGATGTGCCGAGTCGCTGAAGCCGACCGCGTGAGCAGCTTCGGTCCACGAAGCCCCCTGAAGGACGGATTCGACAGCCCGACGCAGTCTCGTCCACACCACATAGCGCCGCAACGGTACACCCGTCTCGTCGACGAACCGGTGGCTCAGCCAACTCGGCGAGACGTTCAGCTGGTTCGCCAGCGACTGCAGTCGCACGGGTCGGTCTATGGCCGACTGCAGGACCTGCAGCGCACGAACAATCCGAGCATCGCGGCCGCGCCCGCTCGCATTGACGCTGCCCAAGCCGAGCCATGCTCTGCAGATGGCGTCCGCTTCGTCGATGGTCCCGCCTTCGGCTGCGAGCGTCGCCAATCCCGCGGCCGCCGGGTGCGGCGGTTGGAAAGGAACAATGCACTCATCTGTGTGTAGCCGACCCTCGACGCAGGCGTACTCGGCCCCCTCTGACTCCATGAAGAGCATCGCCACCTGAGCGTCCTTGGCATCGAAGGCATGCGGCTGGTCGGGCAGGACGCGAAATCCATTCCACGCTTCCCATTTTCCGTGGGGCTCGATACGCGAACGCAAGCTGCCGCCGAGTCCCCAGCAGATCTGGGCCGCATGATGGCGATGCGATCGAGTACTGGGGCCAGGCCCGATGTAGAGCAGGCGGTGGGGCCACAGGTAAAGCCGCACTCGAACGCACTCATCGGCGGCCTCAGCGGGAAGGCGGGTCAACGAGCCCATCATGTTGTTACGAGACGCTGGCCGCGACAATCAAGTCCATAGAGCCTGCGAAACCTCGAGGATGGGCTTCAATCCCGTTCCGAATCTGCCGATGGCGGCGCGGTGCAAGCGCAGTTCGCCATAGGGCAGGTAGCGAATACCGAGTTCCGACACGCGCGAGAACGCCGGCCGTCGCAGTTGCTGTGCCACCTGGCCGCGCCGATCGTCGGGCGCGACCAGGAACATCGCGGTACCCGCCCCCAGTGCGCAACCCAGCGCCAGATCCAGCATGCGCACGATGCCGGAGTAGATCGAAGTCGAATGCTCGACCTCGAAGGCAGCGACGACTCGCTCGCCGCTGGTGTCCAGCCAGACCACGTCGATCAGGCGCACAGACTCCGCGGCGCCGTCGAGTCCTGCGGGCAGACCCTCGAGACAACCATCGCCGAGCCGGCCGTCCAGGTACTCGCGCGAGCGATCGTTCGCCGCGATCCACACCTGAAAGCCCAAACTCAGGCCGAGATCGCGCAGCCAGCCCTGAACCTCCGTATGCGTGGTGTCGCTCTCCCGCTCGAGCGTCCACTGCCGGTGTTGCGCGACCGTCTCTTCACGCACCCTCGCGAGGTCGCCTTGCCAAGCCTGCGCCGCCAAAGGATCGTTCTCGCGCGGCGGCGCCTCGTAGCGCCCGGAGCCGATGTCGAACAGCAGCCCGGCGACCGCGCCGAGGTCATTGGACAGGCGCGAGCGATGCTCGGCGTTCAGGCGCATGACCCCTTCTCGCATCGACAGATAGTGGTCCCAACGCCCCAGTTTGACGTTGCCTCCGGTCAGCGCGTTGTAGCCCCGCACGATCGCCGTGTTGAACGGAACGACAAGGGTCGGGTGGATGAAGTAAAGGAGGTTCGCCACGGCCGGCCCCAACCCCTTGATCTGCCGAGCGTCGAGCTGACGGATTGCGTCGATCACCGCTTCGGCCGTGTCGCAGCAGTCGCACGCGTGCAGCAGCCGCCCGAAGGCGCGCTGGTTGTCCTCGTTCTCGTAGATGTCCGGGATGCGCAGCTTGGGCTTCCACAGAAACGCATGGTCCGCACCCTTGAAGACCTGCCGCTGCTCGGCGATCGACGACACGACGGTCTCCAGCGTCGAGCCCCGATACACGTTGCCGAAGCTTCCCCCCTCGATCTCGCGCACGATCTGCCCGATGCCGCGCCGGATCGAGCGGAAGTTCTTCAGGCGCTCTTCCCACAGGAACCAGGTGCGGTACGTTGCATGGGGATCGGCCCGCCAACGGTCGATCAGGGCATCCCGCTGGGCGGCAGAGGACATCGGCAAGACGGCTTGTTCCATGGCCGGCAAGCTTAGCGCCATCGCGGCCGCGTGCGGCGCGAACGGGGCATGTCGAATGCCTGCAGCGTCTGCCGGCCGATCCTGACGACTTCGTCATCAATCGGTCAGGTTCCGGTCAATCGAAGCCGCGTACCGTGATGTCCTTCCCTGCAGCAAGCCAGGGGAGACTTCGCTGCCAATCCCGGATAGCGCGTACCTTGAAGAAGGAGCATTGACATGAGGACCATCGCAGACTTGCTGGCACTCGCCGGCCTGGCCATCGGTTCGGCGTCGGCGGCAACCGCCGGAACGGAAGGCGCGGGCACTGGCGTCCCGTTGGTTGTCGCCAAGCGCCTTGGCACAACCACGCCAGCGACCGTCCCAGCCGAGGTGCGGCTGTCGGGCGTTCCGATGCGTCAAGCGACGGTCGGCTTGGGCACGCAGCGACTGGCTGCGGTGATGCCGGCGGCGTCGGTGGTGAATGTGTCGGGCGTGCCCTTGGCGCGTGCCAAGCAACTTTGACGGCTGGGCGGACCGTCCGGGTCACGTACCGTCAGGCGGGTGACCTCGCGCCGGCCAGCGTCTCGATGATCGGGCAGGCCTGCATGGGGCCGGCCTGCCTGCAGCGATGCAGCAACTCGGACAGCGCCCCGCGCATGCGATGCAGGTCCGCCAGCTTGTCCTCGATCTGGCCCAGACGTGCCTGGGTGACCGACTGGATGGCCCGGCGGTTGCGGCCGTCCTCCAGGTCCAGCAGGCTGCGCACCTCGTCCAGCGAAAAGCCCAGCGCTTGCGCACGCTTGATGAAGGCGATGCGGTCAATCGCCGCAACGGGGTAGACCCGAAAGCCGCCGTTTGCCGCCGGCACACGCAGCAGTCCGCGCGATTGGTAGTAACGCACCGTCTCCACGCCCACTCCGGCTGCCTTCGCAAGGCGACCGATGGTCAAGGGAGAGGCTACCTCCAAGGGCGCGGGGCGCGCGACCATTCTTTTTTTCACGGCGGCATGGTACGTCCGGATTCCGTAGTTGACCCCAGAGCCGGTTTGACGACGATCAACCTTTCCGATGCAATGTCCGGCGAGACTTCCGCCGCGGATTCTGCAAATCTGTGCACGTACCGACTTGAACATGACTCTGACCGCCAGCCGCCACCACAGGCGCAGCATCGCCCTCACGATGTTGCTCGTGTGGGTCTTCGCGCTGCTGTCGGGAGTGGCGAATGCCTGTCTGACGGAACCGCGCGGCGAACTGGCGCATGCCGACATCCAGGTTTCGCAGGCAGACCATCCGGCGCTAGCCGCTGTACAACAATCCCACGCGGCGGATCAAGCGAAGCACGGCGAGCACCCCGACAAGGCGCCGTGCCAGAAGTCCTGCGACGCGTCGTCGCAGACGCTGCTGAAGCAACTTCCCAAGTTCGACTCGCCTGATCAGATGGTCCTGGTTCCTGCGCCTCACAGGCAGGCCAGCGACCTGCACATGGCGCCGGCCGCCCTGGTCCGCGCCGCTCTTGCAGCGGTTCCACCGCCCTCACCCCCTCCGCGGGTGCAGTTCTCCCGGCTCGCGCTGTAGCGCGCGCCCCGGGGTCGCGGCGAAGGACGCTCCAGCGCGCCCCTTGCCGGCGGCCCGCCGCGCAGCCCCGACCTGTTGACTCCGTAGTCGACTACGGACCGCACAGTCGGACCGCGAGTCGCGGCATCACTCCCTTGTCCGGCCACCGGGCCGACCAACCGCCGACCGATCGTTCTCTCGCTTCCAGGAGGCTTCCATGTTCCGTTTCCGCACCCTCGCCGTTGCCGCAACTCTCGCCGCCGTATCCGCGGCTTCGTTCGCGCAGGACGACCAGCACAAGGCCCATCACCCTGCCGGGGCAGCTTCCGCAGCGATGCCTGCACCGGCCACGGGCAAACCGGCGGGCATGCCCGACATGGCCATGATGGACAAGCACATGAAGACCATGCAGGCGATGCACGAGAAGATGACCAACGCGAAGACGCCGGCAGAGCGCGAGGCCCTGACGGCCGAGCACATGAAGCTCATGCAAGAAGGCATGTCGATGATGGGTGGCATGGCACCCGGGAAGGCACCCGCCAACGCCGCCGCGCGCCAGCAGATGATGGAGAAGCGCATGGACATGATGCAGTCGATGATGCAGATGATGATGGACCGCATGCTCATGTCTCCTGTCGCACCCGGGAAGTGAACCACCCACGCGCCTGAAGCCCCGGTCGAACCCTTCGAATCGCCGGGCCGAACCGAGAGCCGCACAGGAGCCCTTGCATGGATCATGACCACGACGAGCCAAACCGCCGAGCGCGCAGTTTCTGGCACAGCCGATATGCCATCGGACTGCTGGTATTTGCCGCGATCGCCCTGTTCTTCCTGCTGACCGAACACCGCGCACACACGCTGGGCGCCCTGCCCTACCTGCTGCTGGCTGCGTCCCCGTTCCTGCACATCTTCATGCACCGCGGCCACGGCCACGGGGATGCGCACGATGCCAAGGGGCCTTCGAACGAGCGCGCCGCAGGTTCGCAAGCGTCCGAAGGGCGTTCGCGGAAGACGCACCATCACTGAGGGGATCTGCAGATGAGTCACGACCAACCTGGCTACGGACTGTGGATGCTGGTCATCCTCAATTCGGCCATCTTCCTGATGTTCGCCTTCAGCTTCTTCAAGCCGCAGACCGGCCGCGACTGGCGCACCTTCGGGGCCTTCGCGGCCTTCGTGGTAGCGCTGTTCGTCGAGATGTACGGCTTCCCGCTGACGATCTACCTGATGTCGGGCTGGCTGCAGACGAAGTACCCGAACCTGGACCTGATGTCGCACAACAGCGGGCACCTCTGGTCGACGCTGCTGGGCGAGAAAGGCGATCCGCACTTCGGGTTGCTGCACATCGCCAGCTACGTCTTCCTCGGATTGGGCTTCTACCTGCTGTCCGCGGCCTGGAACGTGCTGTACCACGCCCAGCGCGCAAACCGCCTGGCGAAGACCGGGCCCTATGCGCGCGTCCGCCATCCGCAGTACGTCGCCTTCGTGATGATCCTGCTGGGTTTCCTGCTGCAGTGGCCCACGCTGCTGACGCTGGTGATGTTCCCGATCCTGGTGGCCATGTACGGACGCCTTGCCGTCACGGAAGAGCGCGAGATGCGCGAGCGTTTCGGCACCGAGTTCGACGCCTACGCCGCGCGCACACCGCGCTTCGTTCCCGCTCTGAGCGGACGCGCCTCGGCTGCCTGAGGTCGGCGATCGCAAGTGAAAGACACCCGCAGTTGCACCGTGGTCCACAACGTAGTACGGCCTTGAAGGAGACTACCGTGCCGAACTCCGCCATCCCTGCCGATTCGCCAGACGATTCGAACCGCCGGCTCTGGCTCGGCGCGGCAACCGCCGCCGGCGGCGCGGGACTGGTCGCCACCGCGGTGCCATTGGTGGCCTCTTTCGCGCCGAGCGAGAAGGCGCGTGCCCTGGGCGCGCCGGTCGACGTCGAGCTGGGAAGCCTGCGCCCCGGCGAACTGCGCACGGTCGAGTGGCGCGGCAAGCCGGTGTTCGTGCTGCGCCGCACGCCCGAGATGGTCGACGCGCTGGCGCGGCACGACACCCTGCTCGCCGACCCGCAGTCACACCGGTCGGAGCAGCCCGACACCGCGCGCAACGCGTTGCGCTCGAGCCGACCCGACCTGGCCGTGATCGAGGCGGTGTGCACCCACCTGGGCTGCGTCCCCACCTTCCGGCCCACGCCCGGCAGCCCTGACATCGGCGCGCAATGGCCGGGCGGCTTCTACTGCCCCTGCCACGGGTCGAAGTTCGACCTCGCCGGCCGCGTGTTCAAGAACGTGCCGGCACCGACCAACCTGACCGTGCCGCCGCACCGTTTCCTCTCCGAAACCGTGCTGCTGATCGGCGCAGATCCAACAGCCTGAGGGACACGCCATGTCCAAGAAGCACAAGAAGCACGAGAAGCTCGCCGAGATCACCGCCACCGCGGATGCGGCCGACGGAGCAACCGCACAAGCGTCCGACACCACAACGTCCACGGACCGATCCCTGTCGAGGGAGGAGTACGAGGCCCAACTTCACGTGCTGCAGGTCGAGCTGGTGAAGCTGCAGCGCCACTTCATCCGCTGCCAGGACCGGATCCTGGTCGTGCTCGAAGGTCGCGACGCCGCCGGCAAGGACGGCAGCATCAAGCGCATCGTCGAGTACCTCAGCCCACGCGAGACCCGCGTCGTGGCACTGGGCAAGCCTTCGGACCGCGAGCGCAGCGGCTGGTACTTCCAGCGCTACGTGCCGCACCTGCCGGTGGCCGAGGAACTCGTGCTGTTCAACCGCAGTTGGTACAACCGGGCCGGCGTCGAGCACGTCATGGGCTTCTGCACCAAGGAACAGCATGCGGAGTTCATGCAGTCCGTGCCGAAGTTCGAGGAGATGCTGGTCGGATCGGGCATCAAGCTGCTGAAGTACTACCTCGACGTCAGCAAGGCGGAACAGGCCAAGCGCCTCGAGGAACGCCGCCGCGACCCGCTCAAACAGTGGAAGTCGAGCCCGATCGACGCAGTGGCCGTCAAGCATTGGAAAGCGTATTCCGCGGCACGCGACGCCATGCTGATGCGAACGCACACGGCGACAGCGCCGTGGCGCATCGTGCGCGCGGACAACAAGCGCCTGGCCCGTCTCAACTTGATGCGCGACATCCTCTCCCGGCTCCACTACGCCGGCCGCAAGGACAAGCTCGTGCGTCCCGACCCCGACATCGTGTTCGAGTTCTCTCCCGATTGCCTCGAGGCCGGACGCCTGGCCCGCTGACATCCCATCCAAAGGATCCTTCATGAAGACAAGCACCGTAGAAGTCGGCGAACTGGTCTCGAGCCTGAGCGCCGCCGGCGTGCAGCGCCAGATCGCGGCGCTGCCCGGCGTTCATCACGTCGACGTCAACTACGTCGCCGGCAGCGCCACCGTGCACTACGACGAGACCAAGACATCGCTGGAGGACATCCGCCGGCGCATCGTCGAGTGCGGCTACCACTGCCGCGGCGAAATGCTGCCCGCCCACGTCTGCCCGCCCGAGGGACATGCTGAGCACGCGGGACACGAAGGCCATGGCGCCCACGCCGGGCACGCCGGCCACGTCGCCGCGACGACGCCTGCCGTGAGCGGCGCCGCACCGAAGACACCACCGGCCGCGCCGCACGCGGGTCACGCGGCGCATGCCGGCCACGGCGGCGAAGCCGCGCATCAGATGAGCGACATGATGCACGACATGGGCCACGCGCCCGGCATGTCGATGCAGGACATGGCCAACGACATGCGCAACCGCTTCCTGGTCGCGCTGCTGTTCTCGATTCCGGTGTTCCTCTACTCGCCGATGGGCAAGATGTTCGGCGACTTCGCGACGCCGTTCGGGATGGATCGCAACCTCTTCCTGTTCATCGTCGCCACCGGCGCCATCGCCTATCCCGGCTGGCCGTTCTTCGTCGCCGGCTGGCGCGCCGCGCGCAACAAGGTGGCCAACATGGCCACGCTGGTCGTGCTGTCGGTCGGCACCGGCTACGTGTTCAGCCTCGGTGCCACGTTCTTCTACGAAGGCGAGGTGTTCTACGAGGCCGCGTCGGTGCTGCTGGTGTTCATCCTGCTCGGCCACTGGCTGGAGATGCGCGCCCGCGCCGGCGCCTCCGATGCGATCCGCGCGCTGATGGACCTGGCGCCGCCGATGGCCACCGTGCTGCGCAACGGTGTCGAAACCAAGGTGCCGACCTCCGAGGTGCTGGTCGGCGAGACGGTGGTCATCAAGCCGGGCGACAAGATCCCGGTGGACGGCAAGATCATCGACGGCGCATCGCAGGTCGACGAGTCGATGCTCACCGGTGAGTCGATGCCGGTGAAGAAGGTCGTCGGCAATGCGGTGATCGGCGCGACCATCAACAAGAGCGGCAGCTTCCGCTACCAGGCCACCAAGGTCGGTGCCGACACGGCGCTCGCGCAGATCGTCAAGCTGGTGCAGGAAGCGCAGAACTCGAAGGCGCCGGGCCAATTGCTCGCCGACCAGGCCTCGCAGTGGCTGGTGCTCATCGCCATCGTCGTCGGACTCGCGACCTTCGCGGTGTGGTTCTGGGTCCTCGGCCAGCCGCTGCTGTTCGCCCTCACCCTCACCATTACCGTCTTCGTGATCGCCTGCCCCGACGCGCTCGGGCTGGCCACACCGATGGCGATCATGGTCGGTACGGGCCTCGGTGCGATGAACGGCATTCTCTTCAAGAACGCCGCGGCGCTGGAGAACGCGACCAAGCTGACGGTGGTTGTCTTCGACAAGACCGGCACACTGACACTGGGCCAGCCGGACGTGGTCGAGATGGTGCCGGCGCCGGGTGTGACGGAAGCGCAGTTGCTGTCCACCGCGGCCGCAGTGGAGAAGTTCTCCGAGCACCCGCTGGCGCTGGCGGTGCTCAAGCGCGCCGGCCCGCTGACGTCGGAGGGGCAGGAGACCGCCACCGCCTTCACCAACATCGACGGCCAAGGCGCGCGCGCCAGGATCGGCGACGAGGTAGTTCTGCTCGGCAACCGCAAGCTGATGGAGGCGGAACAGATCGGCCTCGCGGAGCTGGCGGCCGAGGCGGCACGCCTGCAAGGCGGCGGCCGCACGGTCGTCCACGTGGCACGCGGCGGCCGCCTCATCGGCCTGATCGCGATCGCCGATGCGGTGCGCCCGACTTCCAGGGCCACGATCGCCAAACTGCAGGAGCGTGGCGTCAAGGTCGCCATGATCACCGGCGACAACCAGGCCACTGCCGAGCGCATCGGCAAGGAACTCGGCATCGACATCGTGCTTGCCGACGTGCTGCCGGGACAGAAGGCCTCGAAGATCAAGGAACTGCAGGCCCAGGGCCACAAGGTCGCCATGGTCGGCGACGGCATCAACGATGCGCCGGCCCTCACGCAGGCCGATGTCGGCTTCGCGATCGGCGCCGGCACCGACGTGGCCATGGAAAGCGCCCAGGTCGTGCTGATGAAGAGCGACCCCTACGACGTCGTCGGCGCGATCGAGCTGTCGCGCGCGACGCTGCGCAAGATGCACCAGAACCTGTGGTGGGCGGTGGGCTACAACGTGATCGCCTTTCCGCTTGCAGCCGGTGTCTTCTATCCGTTCACGCTGTCGCCCGAGGTCGCGGCACTGTCGATGTCGGGCAGTTCGGCCATCGTGGCGATCAACGCGCTGATGCTCAAGCGCACCAAGCTCGCCGGCATCCGCAGTCCTCACCCTGCGCCGGCCGCATCGTCGTCGGTGGCGCAAGGCGCGTCGGCCTGAACCTGACGCGGTGTTGCAGCGATGACAAACCCTGGCCGCCTCGAACACCAGCGATTGCCGGCAGCGTCGCGGCTGGGGGCGTGGCAACTGGCTTGGCTGGCGGCTGCGGTCTTCGTCGTCTCCGCGGGCTATGGCGCGCTAATGCCATTGCTGCCGGCCTGGCTCGCGCCGTTGATGACGGCCGATGGCCAGGCCGAAGTCGCGCGCCATGTCGGACTGCTCAGCGGCCTTTACGCCGCCGGGGTGCTGGTCGGCGCGCCGCTGTGGGGGCTCGTCTCCGACCGCTGGGGGCGGGGCCGCATCCTGATGATCGGACTGGTCGGCTACGTCGCCAGCCTGCTTCCCTTGCTGCGGGCCGACTGGGTCGGGATCGCGGGCATCTACGCCTTGCGCGGCGCCACCGGCTTCTTCGTGGCCGCCGTCCTGCCGGTTGTGCCCGCGCTCGTCGCCGAGCACACGCCGCAGAGCCAGCGAGCGCGCCGGTTCGCGTGGCTCGGCGCGATGTCGCTGCTGGGCTTCCTGTTCGGACCGGGACTCAATGCCGCCGCCGCGCAGCTGGCCAGCGCACTCGCCGGCGTCGGGGCCGGTACTCTCGACCCGACCGATCTCGTGATCGTGATATCGGCCGCGCTGGGGGCGCTGATGATGCTGGGACTCGCCGCCACCCTGCCGCGCGTCCCGCCAGCCGCCCTCGAGGACGATTCGCAGCCCGCGTCTGCCGATCGCGGGCGCGCAGTGTCGCTGTGGGGGCTGAACGGCGTGGTCATGTTCGTGCTGTCCGGCTTCGAGCTCGGCATCGTGCTGCAGGGCCAGCAGCACCCGACGCTGTCGTCGCGCGAGATTTCGCTGATGTTCGCCGAGTGCAGTCTCGTGATGCTCGGTGTCAACGCGCTGCTGTTCTTCACCGGTCTGCTCGAGCGCGCCGCCGGCCGCGGCGTGATGGCGGCCGGGCTGGTGCTGGCCATCGCCGGCCTGGCGATGCTGGCACAGCACCGCAGCGACGCCTGGATGTACATCGGCGTCAGTTTCACCGCCGCCGGCACCGGGCTCGTGCTGCCGACGATTTCCTACCTCGCCGCGGGAGCTTCCCGGCGACGGCTCGGCGCCACGATGGGCGGGCTGGCTGCGGCAGCAGGTTTCGGCCAGACGCTGGGCTCGGCGGCCACCGGCTGGCTCTTCGGCGCGGTGGCCCAGCTCAGCTTCGCGTGGCTCGCGCTGCCGCTGCTGGCCACGCTGGGCAGCCTGATCGTCCGACCCGCGTGGTGGGCGATCGAAGGCCGGCCGTCGCGGTCGCCACGCGCTTCTTCCGAGCCGCTTCCCAAATGACAACCCCAGGAGCCCTGACCATGCGCCACTTCCTCGTCGTCCTTCTTGCCGCGCTGACGCTCGCGCTGTCCGGCTGCGGCTACAACACCTTCCAGTCCACCGACGAGCAGATCAAGGCCAGCTGGTCCGAGGTGCTGAACCAGTACCAGCGCCGCGCCGACCTGATCCCGAACGTCGTGGCCACCGTCAAGGGCGAGGCCAACTTCGAGCAGGAAACGCTCACCAAGGTGGTGGAGGCGCGCGCCAAGGCCACCTCGATCCAGGCCACGCCGGAACTGGTCAACAACCCCGAGGCGTTCAACAAGTTCCAGGCCGCGCAGGGTGAGCTGTCGAGCGCGCTGTCGCGCCTGCTGGCCGTCAGCGAGAACTACCCCAGCCTGAAGACTAACCAGGGCTTCCAGGACCTGCGCGTTCAACTCGAAGGCACCGAGAACCGGATCGCCGTGGCGCGTGGCCGCTATGTGAAGGCCGTGCAGGACTACAACGTCGCGGTTCGCACCTTCCCCAGCAACCTGACGGCAATGGTGTTCGGCTATGGGGTCAAGGCCAACTTCAGCGTCGTCGACGAGGCAGCGCTCGCGGTGCCGCCGAAGGTCGATCTCGGCGGCATCGGCGCCTCGGGGGCCAAGAAGTGACAGTAGCCCGCGTCCCGCTCGGACGCTTCCTGCGCTGGCTCGCCATCGTCTGGCTCCTGTGCGGGGCCACGCTGGGCGCCGCCCAGGACCTGGTCCCGGTGCCGCCGCTGCAAGGCCGGGTGACCGACCTGACCGGCACGCTGACGGCACCGCAGAGCGCCGCGCTCGAACAGTCGCTGCGCGCGCTCGAGGAGCGCAAGGGCACGCAGATCGCGGTGCTCGTCGTGCCTACGACGCGGCCGGAGGCGATCGAACCCTTCGCGCTGCGTGTGGTCGAGCAATGGAAGCTCGGCCGCCGCAAGGTCGACGACGGTGCGCTGCTGCTCGTCGCGAAGGACGACCGTGCCGTCCGAATCGAGGTCGGCTACGGAATCGAAGGCGCACTGAACGATGCCACGGCCGCGCGGATCATCGCGGAGGTCATCACCCCCCGGTTCCGGCAAGGCGATTTCTATGGAGGCCTCACGGCAGGGCTCGACCGGATCGTGCGTGTCCTCGATGGCGAGGCCCTGCCGGCCCCGACGCGGCGGGGCTCGGCATCTTCCGACAACGGCCTCGGCCAAAGCTGGCCGGTGCTGTTCATCGTCGCGCTGGTGCTCGGCGGCGTGTTGCGGCAGGTGCTGGGTCGAGTGCCCGGAGCACTGGTGGTTGGCGGCGTGCTGGGCGTCGTCGCCTGGTTCGCGCTCGGCACCCTGGCCGTCGCGGCCACCGCGGGCCTGACCGGCTTCTTCGTCACTCTGCTGGGTATCGGCATGGGCGGCCACGGTGGCATGCACGGTCACGGTGGGCACCGCGGCGGTGGCTTCGGCGGAGGCGGCGGGTTCGGCGGCGGCGGCGGCGGTTTTGGCGGGGGCGGTGCCTCCGGCAGGTGGTGAGCATGGATCTGCCACGACTCCTGCGCCACCTCGCGACGACCTCGGCGCGCGTGCGCCGCGCCTTCCCCGCGTCCGCGCTGCGGTCGATCGAGCAGGCGATCGCAGCGAGCGAGGCCATCCATGCGGGCGAGCTTCGATTCGTCGTCGAAGGCGCGCTCGACGGCCTGCCGCTGCTGCGTGGCCAGACGGCGCGCGAACGCGCCATCGAGCTCTTCGCGCGACTGCACGTCTGGGACACCGAACACAACACCGGCGTGCTGATCTACGTGCTGCTGGCGGACCGGCGGGTCGAGATCGTCGCCGACCGCGGCATCCATGCCAAGGCCGGAGCCGAGGCCTGGTCTGCCATCTGCCGCAGCATGGAGACGCACTTCGGCGCCGGCGACTTCGGCCGCGGCGCCGTTCAGGGCATCGAGGCCGTTACGCAGCTCGTGACGCGCCATTTCCCGCTCACGCCCGGCGACCGCAACGAGTTGCCCGACGCACCGCTCCTGCTCTGAACACACACCACAAGAGGACTCCATGCAACTGCAATTCCTTGGCGCCACCGGCACCGTCACCGGCTCGAAGTACCTGCTGCGCCACGAGGGCGCGACGCTGCTCGTCGACTGCGGCCTGTTCCAGGGCTACAAGCAACTGCGGCTGCGCAACTGGGCACCGATGCCCGTGCCCGCCGCCGGCATCGACGCGATCGTGCTGACGCACGCCCACATCGACCACAGCGGCTACGTCCCGCTGCTCGCGCGGCAGGGCTTCAAGGGCAAGGTCTACTGCTCGGAAGCGACCTATGAGCTCTGTCGCATCCTGCTGCCCGACAGCGGCCATCTGCAGGAAGAGGAAGCCGAGTACGCCAACCGGCGCGGCTACTCCAAGCACAAGCCGGCGCTGCCGCTGTACACCCGCGAGGACGCCGAGCGCTGCCTGAAGCAGTTCGTGCCTCGGCCCTACGGCACTTCGTGGAGCCCCGCCCCCGGCCTGCAGGCACGCCTGGATCCATCGGGGCACATGCTGGGCTCCGCCTTCGTGAATATCGACGACGGTCGGCGGTCGATCCTGTTCTCCGGCGACATCGGTCGTCCGAACGACCTGGTGCTGGCCGCACCGGCGCGCGTTCCGGGTGCCGACTACGCCGTGGTCGAGTCGACCTATGGCGACCGCCAGCACGAGGCGAGCGATCCGCTGCTCAAGCTCGGCGAGGTGATCAACCGCACGGCGGCGCGCGGCGGTGTCGTGGTGATCCCGGCGTTCGCCGTCGGGCGGGCGCAGAACCTCATGTACTGCATCCACCTGCTCAAGGAGCGCGGCGTCATCCACCACCTGCCGGTCTACCTCGACAGCCCGATGGCCACCGACGCGACGCGCATCTACCACGCGCACCGCAGCGAACACCGGCTGAGCCCCGAGCAGTGCGAGGAGATGTGCCATGCGGCGACGATCGTCAACAAGCCCGACGACTCGCGCGCGCTGAGCGCGCGGCGCGGGCCGATGGTCATCATCTCGGCCAGCGGCATGGCCACCGGCGGTCGCGTCGTCCACCATCTCAAGGCCTTCGCGCCGGATCGCCGCAACACGATCCTGTTCGCGGGCTACCAGGCCGGCGGCACGCGCGGCGCCGCCATCCTGCAGGGCGCCGCCTCCGTGCGCATCCACGGCGAGGACGTGCCGATCCATGCCGAGGTGGCGGCGCTGGACAGCCTGTCCGCTCATGCAGACGCCGGCGAGATCCTGCAGTGGCTGCGCGGCTTCGACGCGCCGCCGACGCAGACCTTCATCACCCACGGCGAACCGGCAGCGGCCGACGCGATGCGCTCGCGCATCGAGCACGAACTGGGCTGGCCCTGCCGCGTGCCCGACTACCTGGAAACGGTGGAACTGGCATGAGCGCGAACATGGGCACGGACTCGACGCCCGCGCACGGTGCGGGCGCCGACGACACGCTGCGTGCCTGGCGCACCGGCATCGACACCTACCAGGAGCCGGTCGTCTACATGCGGCGCGATTGCGCGGTCTGCCGTTCCGAGGGTTTCACGACACAGGCACGTGTCCAGCTCACGGCGCGCTCGGGAAGCATCGTGGCCACGCTCAGCGTCGTGGACGGCCCCTGGCTCGGACATGGCATCGCGGGCCTGTCCGAGGCGGCATGGACTTCACTTCGTCCGCAGCCGGGCGAGTGGCTGACCGTCAGCCACGCGCCGGTCCTCGAGTCGCTCAGCCATGTCCGTGCCAAGGTCTACGGCCACCGCCTCGATGCCGGTGCCTTTGGCGCCGTCATCGGCGACATCGCAGCCGGCCGCTATTCCGACCTGCACCTGGCCACCTTCATCACCGCCTGCGCGGGCGACCGCCTCGATCTCGACGAGACCGTCGCGCTGACGCGGGCGATGATCGACGTCGGGGAACGGCTGGACTGGGGCCGCGACAGGGTCGTGGACAAACATTGCGTCGGCGGCCTGCCGGGCAACCGCACGACGCTGCTCGTCGTGCCCATCGTCGCGGCCTGTGGCCTGACGATGCCCAAGACCTCGTCGCGCGCGATCACGTCCCCTGCCGGCACGGCGGACACGATGGAGGTGCTGGCCCCGGTCGATCTCGACATCGCCGCGATGCGGCGCACCGTCGAGAGCACCGGCGCCTGCATCGTCTGGGGAGGTTCGGTCCGGCTGAGCCCGGCCGACGACATCCTGATCCGCGTCGAGCGACCGCTCGATCTCGACAGCGAGGGACAACTCGTCGCCTCCGTGTTATCCAAGAAGGCGGCGGCCGGCTCGACGCATGTGCTGATCGACCTGCCGGTGGGGCCGACCGCCAAGGTCCGCAGCGCAGAGGCGGCAAAGACACTCGGGCGCCGCCTCATCGAGGTTGGCCGGGCCATCGGACTGCAGGTGGCACTGCGCGTCACCGACGGCCTGCAGCCGGTCGGGCGCGGCATCGGCCCGGCGCTGGAGGCGCGCGACGTGCTGGCCGTGCTGCGCCGCGAGACCGATGCGCCCGACGATCTCAGGCAGCGCGCCTTGCGGCTGGCCGGCGACATCCTCGAACTGGGTGGCGCGGCGCCGGAAGGCCACGGCCTGCGGCTGGCGACCGAGGTTCTGGCCGACGGTCGGGCCTGGTCGAAGTTCGCCGCCATCTGCGAAGCCCAGGGCGGCCTGCGCGAGGTGCCGCTGGCGTCGCACCGGCAGGTCGTCGAGGCGCCATCGGGAGGGCGCATCACGGCGATCGACAACCGCGTGCTGTCGCGAGCCGCCAAGCTCGCCGGCGCGCCGAAGGCACCGGCCGCCGGCGTCGACGTGCACGCCCGCCTCGGCGATGTCGTGCAAGCCGGGCAGCCGCTGTTCACGCTGCATGCGCAGGCACCGGGGGAACTGGCTTACGCACGCCAGTACGTCGATGCCCGCCCGCCCATCTTCCAGATCTCGGAGGTGTCTTGAGACCGATCGTCTTCCATCTGCCCGGCGACGAGGCCTTTGCCGACCGGCTGGTGCGCACACTGCAGGCCGAACGTGCCGGCCTGGAACTGCACCGCTTTCCGGACGGCGAGTCGCTGGTCCGCCTCGATGCCGACGTGACGGGCCGAACCGTCGTGCTCACCTGCAGCCTCGCGCGGCCCGACGACAAGACGCTGCCGCTGCTGTTCGCGGCCGACGCCGCGCGCGACCTCGGCGCGGCGAAGGTGCTGCTGGCGGCACCGTACCTCGCCTACCTGCGGCAGGACCGGCGCTTCCATGCCGGCGAGGCGGTGACGTCGCGCTCCTACGCGGCGCTGCTGTCGACCGCCTTCGACGCGCTCGCGACAGCCGATCCGCACCTGCACCGCTACCACGCACTCGACGAGATCTACCGCATCCCGACGCGCGTCGTGCACACGGCGCCGCTGATCGCCCGATGGGTTGCGGCTCAGGTCGAGCGCCCGCTGTTGATCGGCCCCGACTCGGAGAGCGAGCAATGGGTCGCTGAGGTTGCCGCCGCCGCCGGCGCGCCCTGGACCGTGCTGCAAAAGATCCGTCGCGGCGACCGCGACGTCGAGGTCAGCCTGCCGGATGTGTCGGCCTGGCAGGACCGCCAGCCGGTGCTGGTCGACGACATCGTCTCGAGCGCACGCACCATGATCCAGGCGGTGGCCAGCGTGCGCCGCGTCGGACTGCCGGCACCGCTGTGCATCGGCGTGCACGCGCTGTTCGCGCCGGGCGCCTATGAAGAACTGCTGGCCAGCGGGCCGGCCCGCGTGCTCACCTGCGACACGGTGCCGCACGCATCCAACGAGATCAGTGTCGTCGAGCCGCTGGCGCGCGCCCTGGAAGAGTTGATGGAGGGAACCACATCGTGAACAACAATCGACCGCCCCTGGTCTGGCGGCTGTGGCTGCTCATCGCGCAGGTGATCGCGGTGTCGGCCGGCCTGCTGATCGCCTGGAAGGCGTTCGGGCCCGAGCCCGTGGCGCCGGCCCGCACCGATGTCGTGGCGCTGCGCGAGGCGCCGCACGCCGACACGTCGGCGTCGGCACCAAACGGCAAGGCCGTCATGACGCGCCTCGAGGGCGGCTTTCGCGCGGCGGCGGCCAAGGCCTCGGCCTCGGTCGTCAACATTTACACGCGCAAGGCACCACCACGGCAGTTGCCCGGCTGGCTGCGGCCCTATGGTGGCTCCGACGAGGAGGCGGCGCAGGGCCAATCCAGCCTGGGCTCCGGCGTCATCGTCGCCACCCAGGGTTTCATCCTGACCAACAACCACGTCGTCGAGGGCGCCGACGAGATTGCCGTGATGCTGCCCGGCGGCAAGGTGGCCGAGGCGCGCGTCGTCGGCACCGACCCAGAGACCGACCTCGCCGTGCTGCGTATCGAGGTCAAGGGTTTGCAGCCGATCACCTTCGCCGATCCGGCGTCGGTGCAGATCGGCGACATCGTGCTGGCCGTCGGCGATCCGTTCGGCGTGGGCCAGACGGTGACGCAGGGCATCGTCAGCGCGACGGGCCGCAACCGGCTCGGCATCAACACCTTCGAGAACTTCATCCAGACCGATGCGGCCATCAACCCGGGCAATTCGGGCGGTGCGCTGGTCGACGCGTCCGGTCACCTGGTGGGCATCAACACGGCGATCTACTCGCGCAGCGGTGGATCGCAGGGCATCGGGTTCGCGATCCCGGTGAGCCTCGCGCGGCAGGTGATGGAGCAGATCATCGCCACCGGCCGCGTCAGCCGCGGCTGGCTCGGCGTGAGTGCCCGAGACGTCATCCACGAGACGACCGGCGCCGCAGCCGGTGCCGCACTCGTCGCCGTGCAGCGCGGTGGCCCGGCCGACCGCGCCGGCCTGCGTGCCGGCGACACCGTCGTCTCGATCAACGGCAAGGAGATCAGCGACACCGCCGCGCTCATCAACGAGACGGCCGCGCTGAGCCCGGGCACGCAGGCGCAGTTCAAGATCCTGCGTGGCCGCGAGGCCGTCTCGCTCGCGGTGGAGTTGGGCCGACGCCCGGTCACGCGCAAGCCATGAGAGCGGCATCCCGTGCTGCGCGTCGCACTCCAGTCGGGCCTGCTGCGCACCCTGCTGCGGCGGGCCGACAGCCCCGCATTTCCGGCGGTGGTGGGTGCGGTGGCGCTCGGTGCGGCGCTCTCGATGTCCGTGTCCTTTGCAAGCCTGCTGGTGGCGGCGGTGCTGATGGCGCGGCGCCGCTGGAGCGCCATCGCCGTGGGCGCCAGCCTGGGCGCGGCACTGGGCGCGGCCGTGCTGTACCTGGTGTTCCACCACCTCGGCTGGGCGCGGCTCTTCGCCGCCTATCCCGACGTCGTGCGTTCGTCGGCCTGGAGCGACGCAACGCACTGGCTGTCCGCGTATGGCGTCGTGGCCCTGCTGGTCATCGCTGCCACGCCGCTGCCGCTGACGCCGGCGCTGATGTTCGCCGGCATCTCCCGGCTGCCGATCGTCGAGGTGGTGCTCGCGCTGTGGATCGGCAAGCTCGCGAAGTATCTCGTGTATGCGTGGCTGGCCTCGCGCTTTCCGGAACGTGCGCTGCGGCGCGGTCAGCGGCATGCCGATGCACTGCGCGTCATCGTCGCCCGTGCCCTGTCGGCCACGCCGGCGCGGCGGAACGATGCCGCGTCCCCCGGGGAGCGCCGGTGACGATGCCCGCAAAGCCGCGGTCGCGACCGCCCCCCCACCTGCTGCAGGAGGTCTGCTGATGTGCTTCTCCGCGCCAGCCAGCTTCGCCGCCGGCACCGCGTTGTTGGTCGTCGGCGCAGCCACCGTGCGCCGCGCGCGCCTGCGCTCGGAACTGCCGTACGCCTGGATTCCGGTCCTCTTTGGCATCCAGCAACTGCTCGAAGGCGCGCTCTGGCTGACCTTCCCGGACCGCGCGCCGCTGCTCAACACGGTGCTGACGCACGCCTACTCGTTCTTCTCGCACGTGCTCTGGCCGATCTACGTGCCGCTGGCTGCGCTCGCGCTCGAAGCGGTGCCCTGGCGGCGGCGGGTGCTGGTCGCCATCGCCACCGCCGGCACCGCCGTGGGGCTGTACCTGCTGGCCACCCTTTTCACACTGCCGATCGTCGCAACCGTGACAGGCCAGCACATCGCCTACGAGTCGCCGCACTTCTATGCGCTGGCCGCAATGTCGCTGTACCTGCTCGGTACCTGCGCGAGCCTGATGTTCTCCAGCCACGCGCGGGTCGTGGCCTTCGGCGTGGCCGCGTTCGTGTCAGCGGTGGCGGCCTACGCCTTCTACGCGACCTGGTTCATCTCGGTATGGTGTTTCTTCGCCGGTGTGCTCAGCGTCATCGTGTTTCTGTACTTCACCGATGCGCGCCGGACGGCGCGGGTTCGCGGCGCGGCGCCGGAACTGGAGGCACGTTGATGGACGCGACGAAGGGCTATCGCGTGACGGGAGCCATGGCATGAGCGCCATGTCCAGCGGGTCCGTGTCGCCCGAAGCGCCGGCTGCGGCCAGGCCGCCCACGGGCCTGCGAGTGCTCTTCATCGACGTCGCAGCCGAAGACCAGGTAGCGCTCGAAACTCTGTGCCCGGGTTCGTGGAGGCCACGTTTCCTGCCCGATACCCAGATCGACGCCGACGGCAGCGCTGCGGCACAGGTCGAGGTGCTGTGTGTGTTCATCCACACGCCGGTGACACGCGAGTTGCTGCGGCACATGCCGGCGCTGCGGCTGGTGGCGACGCGTTCCGCCGGCGTGAATCACATCGACCTCGACGCCTGCCGAGAACGCGAGATCGCGGTCGTCCACGTGCCCGACTACGGAGCAGCCACCGTCGCGGAGCACAGCTTCACGCTCCTGCTGGGGCTTGCCCGCCGCCTGTGCGAGGCACGCGGACGGGCGCTCCAAGGCAGCTTCTCGTACCGGGGCCTCACCGGCTTCGAGCTGGAAGGCAAGGTGCTGGGGCTCGTCGGCTTCGGACGCATCGGAACGCACGTGGCGCGCATCGCACAGGGCTTCGGGATGAAGGTTCTGACCTTCGACCCCCGACCACGACCGCAAGCCACGATCGCCTTGGGCATCGACTTTGTCGGATGGTCCGAACTGCTCGAGCGCAGTGACGTCCTGAGCCTTCACGTGCCGCTGTCCACTGACACGCATCACCTGCTGGACGACGACGCCTTTGCCCGCATCAAACCCGGCGTCGTGCTGCTCAACACCGCGCGTGGCGGCTTGATCGACGAAGAGGCACTGCTGCGCGCGCTGGACCGCGGCACCGTATCCGCGGCCGGTCTGGACGTGCTCGAGCGCGAAGACGGCGCTGCGCCGGAGGCGCCGATGGGCTGCGGTGGTCTGGGCTGCGACCGCGGTTGGGAATCGTCGCACCCGCTGCTGCGCCACCCGCGCGTGCTTGCAACACCGCACGTCGGCTTCAATACGCGCGAGGCGGTCGCGCGCATCCTGCGCGAGACGGTCGACAACATTTCGGCATGGCGGGCCGGCCAGCCGCGACATCGCGTGGATTGACATGCCGAATGCCGCATCCGCTCGTGCCACGCGGCCGCAACGCCGGTCGCCGTTCGGGCGCGCGCTCCGGATCGGTCTGGCCTTTGCCGGCTTCGTGCTGTGGTGGGCCTGGCACCGCGGCGTGATGCGTTGCGACGACCATCCCGTGGCCGAACGCTTCGCGGCCCTTCTGCAAGGGCTGGGCACCACATTCGTCAAGCTTGGCCAGCACCTGAGCCTGCGCGCCGACCTGTTGCCTGACACGGCACAGCAAGCCCTGGCGCGGCTGCAGGATCATGTGGGTGCGTTTCCATCGGAGCAGGCGCAGTTGGCCGTCGAATCCGCGTTTGGGCGCCCCTGCTCGCAGCTCTTCGCACGCTTCGACCTGGCGCCACTGGCCGCAGCCTCCGTGGCGCAGATCCACCGCGCTGCGCTGCCCGACGGCACCGAGGTTATCGTCAAGATCCGCCGGCCGGGGGCCGCCGAGGCCGTCGAATCCGACATGCGCATCCTGCACGCGGTTGCCACGGTGGCGCAGGCCATGCTCCCACCGCTGCGGCGCTGGGGCCTCGTGGCGATCGTTGACGAGATCGCCGGCAACCTGCGGCTCGAGATGGACCTCGCGCGCGAGGCTCGCTTCGTGCGGCGTTTTGCCGATGCGTGGCGCGGCTCGCCGGACGTCGACATCCCGGATGTGATTGACGGCCTGTGTGCGTCTTCCGTGATGGTTCAGCGCTTCAGCAGCGGTGTGCGCATCGACGCCGTCGGCGCGCCCGAACGCGAGGCCTGCGCGAGCCGCCTCGTCGACAGCTACGTGACACAGTTCTTCGAGCACGGCCTGTTCCATGGCGATCCGCACCCGGGCAACCTGTTCGTGATGACCGACGGGCGGATCTGCTTCCACGACTTCGGCATCGTCGGCCGCCTGGACCGCCGCCTGCGCGGCGCACTGACGGCCTTCGCGCTCGCCTTCGTCGAGCAGGACGCCGACTGGGTGGTCGATGCCTGGCTCGACTTGGGCCTGGTGGGGGCGCAGGTGGAGCGTCGCGCCTTCCTGCCGGTGGTGCAATCGCTGCTGGCCGATTGTGCGGAGCGGCGGCTGCGCGACTGGTCGCTGCCCGCCGCGCTGGGACGGCTCGTCGCCGCCGGCCGCTCGCAGGCGGTACGCCTACCCACGGACCTGCTCGTGCTGACCCGCACGATGCTGCTGCTCGAGGGCACGGTCCGCGCATTGGCGCCGGCGTTCTCGATCTTCGAGACACTGGCGCGCCATGCCGCGGCCGGCTCGCTCCGGCAGGCGCCGCAGCCGGAAGCGTCGAAGCGCCTGACCTTCGAGATGGGCAGCGCGGCGAGCGCCCTTCCCGCGCTGGTGGCCCAGCGACTGCACGGCGCTCTAGCCCGCGAGCACCTGTTCGAGATTGCCATCGTGCCCGACGCGAGGCTGCAGGAAGGTGTCGACCGTGCCAGCCGGCGCGTTGCGCTCGCGCTCGTGACGCTCGGGCTGTACATCGCCTCCAGCCTGCTGATGCAGCACGCCGTGGGGCCTCAATTTGCCGGCATGCCGCTGCTCGCGCTGGCGGGCTATGCGCTTGCCATCCGGTTCACGTTCTCCATCGCCCGCGGGCGCGCGCTGCGTTGACCGGGGAATTCACCGTCAAAGGAGTGGTCATGGACAGGATCAGGGTTGCCGTCAACGGCTACGGAGTCATCGGCAAGCGCGTCGCCGACGCGGTACGCCTACAGGACGACATGACGCTCGCCGGCGTGGCCGACATCGTCGACGACTACCGGCTGCAGCTCGCGGCCCGCGCCGGGCTGGCCGTGCATGCGGCGACACCGCAGGCCGAGGCGCCGATGCGCGCAGCCGGCATCGCGGTTGCAGGCGGCCTCGACGAACTGCTCGCGCAATCCGATGTCGTCGTCGACTGCACGCCGAAAAAGGTGGCCGCGATCAACAAGGGCGTGTACGAGGCGGCTGGCATCAAGGCCATTTTCCACGGCGGCGAATCGCATGCGCTGACCGGTCATTCCTTCGTCGCGCAGGCGAACTATGCGTCGGCCTTGGGGCGCTCGTCGACACGGGTCGTGTCGTGCAACACGACATCGATCGTTCGCACGCTCGGGGCGCTGCGGACAGCAGGCCTGCTGAAGCGCGCGCGCGGCACGCTGATCCGACGCGCCTCCGACCCCTGGGAGGCGCATGCCGAGGGCATCGTCAACACGGTGGTCCCCGAGAAAGTCATTCCCAGCCATCAGGGTCCGGACGCCCGCACCGTTCTCCCCGATCTCGACGTCGTGACGATCGCCGTGAAGGCCGCACACAACTCCAGCCACCTGCACACCTGGTGGGTTGAACTCACCCGGCAGGCGACGCGCGAAGAGGTGCTTGCGGCATTCCAGGCGGCACCGCGGATCGCGTTCGTGCGCTCGTCGGACGGGATCGTGGCACTGAACAGCACGGTCGAACTGATGTCCGACCTTGGCCGCCCGCGCGGCGACATGTGGGAGGTGGCGCTGTGGGAGGACGTGCTGGCCGTCGACGGCGACCAAGCGTACTACACCTACCAGGTCTTCAACCAGGCGATCGTGATCCCGGAAACCATCGACGCGATCCGGGCTCTGACCGGCATCGAGACGGACCCGGCGAAGTCCATCGCGAAGACCGATGCCTCGCTGGGCCTGCGGCGCGATTTCCTGCGCTGACGCAGCAAGGTCTGGAAGGTTCCCAGTGGCCCTTGACCTGAATTTCCTCGGCAGCACGGCCGGCGCTTGGTGGGTGTTCTGGGTTGCCGTGGCCGGCTGGATCATCTTCCTGGGGCTGGACCCGTTCGGGAAGTCCGGCAGTCGGCGCCCCACAGCTCAGGAGGAGCTCTTGCGGCGCCTGGAGGACGGCGAAATCTCGCGAGAGGACTACGAGCGGCGCCTTCGCTTGCTCGGCGATGAGCCGCATCAGTTGCGCTGAGCTGCATCAACACGCGTGGTGCTGTCTGATCGAGATGCTGAAACCCAGGCCGCCTTTTCTTGCACCAACGCAGGCATGGTCATGGCTTCTTTCCGCCGGCATGTGTCCGGCATGTATCCCCGCACCGACACACCCGTCGGGCGCGGGCTTCCCATCACATCATCAGGAGTCTTCATGAGATCCATCCGTACGTTCACGGTCCTCGCCATGTTGGCAGCCGCTGTGCCCGCATGGTCGCAATCAACCGCGGCTCAGGCACCGGCAACGCCGTCAGCCTGGAGCCAGAACATGGACAAGCAGATGCAGTCCATGCAGGAGATGCGCAACAAGCTGCTCGCGGCACGCACGCCGGAAGAGCGCAGCAGGCTCATGACCGAGCAGATGAAGCTGATGCAGGGCGGCATGGACATGATGGGCGGCATGGGCATGGGAGGCATGCGCGGGATGGGACCGATGGGGGCCGCGAGTGCGCCGATGGACATGAACACGCGCCAGCAGATGATGGAAAAGCGCATGGAGATGATGCAGACCATGATGCAGATGATGATGGACCGCACGGCGCCTGAGCCTGCGCCGGCGGCCAAGTGAAGGGAACCGCATCGTGGTGAACTCCAACAACCCCACCACCACCGCCGCGCCGTCGGCCTACGGCTTCCATGGCGTGCTGCGGGAGCGCGACTTCGGTCGAGCTGTCGAGCAGGTCACGGCTGCCCTCAAGTCCGAAGGCTTCGGTGTCCTGACCGAGATCGACGTTCAGGCCACGATGAAGGCCAAGCTCGGGATCGACGTGCCGCCCTACCGGATTCTGGGCGCCTGCAACCCGCCCCTCGCGCACCGTGCGCTGACGGCCGAGCCGGACATCGGCTTGCTGCTTCCCTGCAACGTCGTCGTTCGCCAAGAGGCTGACGGTCGGCTGGTGGTCGGCTTCATGGATCCGGAGGCCGTCTTGCAGTTGACGGCGCATCCGGAGGTCGCTGCAGTGGCCCAGGAAGTGAGAGGCAAATTGCAGCGCGTGCGTTCGGCGCTAGACAGCACAGCGACCGACTGACTGACACAATGCGGATCAAGGAGCACTGATGTACTTTGGCAATGGCTTCTACATGGGCGGCATGCACGGGCTGTGGTGGCTCTTCTGGATCGTGCTGGTCGCCGCAGTCTTCTATGCGACCTGGGGTCGCGCTTCAGGGGGTCGGCGCGGTTCCAGGGAAACTCCGCACGAAGTGCTGCGGCGACGCCTTGCCAGCGGCGAGATCGACGCGCAGGAGTATGAGCAGCGCAAAGCCTTGCTCGACCGCGATGCAGGCAAGTCAGTCTGAGCCGCTTCATGATCTGACCTGTTGCATGAGATGGACATCGTTGCACACTCCTTGTGGGCTGGTCTGGGCGTCGCGGCGGTGGCGCGCCGTTGGCCCGTCAGCACCAGCCAGGCGCGCACCGCCGTCGCGCTCGCGGCACTGCCCGACATCGGACACCTGATACCCATCGCCCTCTGGGCACTGCTGGGCGGCGGCACATGGGCGGCACTCCAGGGCTACGCATTCGCGACGCCGGGCGCCGAGCCTTGGCTGCCGTCCGCGGTGCAAGCCTGGTCGCACACTTTGCACTGTGTCATGCACAGCGCCGTCGTCGCCTCCGTCGTCACCATGGTCGCCTGGCTTCGATGGCGATGGCTGCTGGTGCCGCTGGCCGGCTGGTGGTCGCACATCGTGATCGACGTCTTCACGCATTCGAGCGAGTACTACCCTTCGCCGGTGCTTTATCCGATCACCGACCGTGGATTCGATGGCATCGCCTGGCCTACGCCGTGGTTCATGGTGTTGAACTATGCACTGCTCGTCGTTGCCGCCATCTGGCTGCGGCGGTCGCCCCGGTGGCAGCCTCGCTGACGTGGTGAGGGGACGAGCCCAGGGCGGTCGGACAGCTCCGAGCGACCGTACACACGTTCAGGTCAAAAGAACCACTGCAATTGCGCGAACGCGGCATTCGGCATGCGCGCGTACTCGCTGCCCGCCGAGCCAGTGAAGCGCTGAACACCGATCGTCAGGTCCAGGTTGTTCCGCCACGACCAGACCAGCCGGCTGTCGAAACCGTGGCTGCCGTCGTCGACGTTGACGACGGCGTAGTTCACCCACTTGAGCAGCGGCGTGATCTCGTACGACGCAAAGAGGCCAGCGTAGCGGGTAGCCAGGTTCGACACACGGCCCGCCGACCAGGCGGCAAGGTCGTAGGCAACCGGGTCGCGATCGCCTGCACCGTTGTAGTAGAGCTCTGCGCTCAAGGTCAGCCCGCCCGCGAAAGCGTAGTCCGCGCCAGCCATCAGCCGACTGAAGCCGCGGCCTGCGCTCGGCCGAAGGCGTGCCGCTTCTCCACGCAGTCCGACATCGCCGATCTGGCTGGCAACGTCCACGCCCACGATGTCCAGGCCCAGCAGCCGTCCGGCGACCAGCGACGCGTCGACGCCGGCCGCATTGCCGTGCCACTGCAGGGCGCGACTGGGCGAGCCTCGATCTGTTGCGGGGGCGTACACGAGCGACGCGCGCGACAGCGGCCCGAGCTTGGCCTCGAGCAACGCGGCGTCGACGCCGACGCGCTCCTCGCGCTCGAGCGCCAGCGGGCTGACCGGATTCAGGATGTCCAGCGGGCTCCAGAAGCGCCCGGTCCCCCAGGCGATGCGCTGGCGGCCGAGCTTCAGATCGACATCCCCGCGGGTCAGCGTCAGCGCCGCCCGATACAGACGATGACGGCCGTAGACATCGCCACGTTCCAGGTAGTTCGCGTCGGCTCGCCAGTACTGCCGCTGCGAGAGGTCCTTCAGCGCACGAAACTCGCCGGTGTCCAGGTAGGTGCCGAGCAGCAGTTCGTTGTCGTAATGCAGGTCGAGCGAAAGACCCGGCGCAAGATCACCCTTCGCCTCGACGCGCAGCCGGTTCAGGCTGAGCGCGTAGTCCTCGCCCGTCGATGCCCGCGAACGCAGGAACAGGCTCTTCAGGCTCCCCGACAGTTCCAGCGGCTGTGCCCAGGCCAGAGAAGTGGCGGCACCAAGCACCAGCCCCATCACCAGTGCGGCTACGCACCCGCCGACGCTTGGGTGTGGGAGCGTCATCACGTGTGCCGGATGGCCGCGGTCGGCTCCAGCCGCGCCGCCTTGGCGGCGGGGTGCAGCGACACCGCCACGCTGGCGAGGAACAGGCCGATGCCGGGCCCGACGAGGTTACCGGCGACGAGTTGCGGATAGACGATGCCGGTCAGTCCGGGGATGGCGCTGTAGTCGCGGTAGAAGCCCGACAGGTCCAGCCCGATGTTGCCGAACAGTGCGACCACGGCGGCACCAACCGCGTAGCCGATGACCGACGCGACGAGCATCAGCGCGACGGTCTCGTAGACCACCATCCGCACGACCGCGTCGGGCGGCGTTCCCAGCGCCATCATCACACCGAACTCGCGCGTGCGCTCAGCCACCGCCATGAACACGGTGTTCATCACCGCCAGCGCCACGACGAGGAAGAAGACCGCAACGATGACGGTGCGGATGGCACGAACCAGGCCCACCATGTCCGCCACGCGGGTCAGCAACTGCGGCCAGGTCGAGGCGACGAGGCCACGGCTCGCCACCACCGGTGACAGTTGGCGGGCCACCTCGTCCACCTCGGATCGGTCCACGAGCCGCAGGTTGACCGATGAGACCCGGTCGCCGAGGCCGAGCATGCGTTGCGCTGCCGGCAATGTGACGAAGACCATTGCACCGTCGAACGAACTGCTCTCGGTGGCGAAGATGCCGCGGACGCGGAACGCGGCCGTTCCGAGTTCACCAGCCAGCCCGGGTGCCATGACGACGATCTTCTCGCCGAGTCTCGCGCCGATCTTCTCGGCCAGCCGCCTGCCGATGACGATGTCGCGCTCGGCACCGCGCGCGAGTGGCGTGCCCTCGACGAAGGTGCGGTGCAGGATGGTGATGCCCGGCTCGAGATCAGGGTCGACGCCGTAGAGCATCACCCCCACCGACTTCGTCGCGCTGCTGGCCAGTGCCTGCGCCTGCACGCGTGGCGCCGCCGCAGCGACGCCAGGTAGGGTCTGCGCCGCCTTCAGGACGCCGCCGGCGTCCTCGAAGGCCAGTTCGGGCGCCAGGTCGCGACGCAAGCCCTGGCGCTCGATCTGCAGGTGGCCGGTGAGGTAGCCGGTCGAGTTGCCGACGATCTGCTCGGCGAAGCCGTCGAAGAAGCCGTACAGGAAGACGTAGGCCACGATGGCGAAGGCAGCGGCGAAGGCGGTGATGGCGCTGCGCTTGCGATTGCGCAGCAGGTTGCGCGCGGCGATCAGCACGAAGACGGGCCAGCGGCTGCGCCTGGCCGGTGTTGGCTCGCCCCTTCCCCGAACGCGTGCCTTGCCGCGTTCGCCGATGCCTCGGATCGCGGCGACCGGCTCCAGCGTCGCGGCGCGCAACGCCGGGTAGAGCGCCATCAGGAGCGCGATCACGAACACCATCACCGAGATGAACAGGCTGCGTTCGGCGCGCACCACCGGATAGATCACATCCTCCAGCCCGGGCATGGTTCGAAGGCCGGCCGCGAACGCGCCGAGGTTGATGCCGATCCGCCCGAACGCCGCCGTGGCGCCCAGCCCGACCGCGTTGCCGAGCAGCAGCCCGGCCGCGCCGAGCAGCGCCGCCTCCGCCAGCACGAGCCGGAACAGCAGCGACTGGCTGGTGCCCAGCGCGAGCATGATGCCGAATTCGCGCGTGCGCTCGAGCACCGCCATCAACACCGGGTTGGCCACACCGGCGGCTACCATCACGAAGAAGATCGTCAGCACCACGAAACCCATCACTTCATGGAATCGTGTGCTGACCGCCACCATCGGCAGCAGCACCGGCCAGCCCACCACCTCGTGGTCGGAACCGACGCGGACGGACAGGCTCTCGACGGCCGCATCCAGCGCGCCCCGGTCGCGCAGGCGCACTGCGACGGCCGTCACGGCGCTCGGCGCGGCGAGGAAGTCGCGCATCACCGCCATCGGCATCACGGCGACATAACCGTCCAGATCGTCGATCTTCGTGCGGAACACGCCCCGGACGGGTACCCGAGCGCTCGCCACGGAGCCGTCGTAGGCCTGCCCCACCAAGACCAGATCGTCGCCGGCGCGCAGGGCCAGGGCCTCTGCCAGGTCCGTGCCGATCAGCATGCCGCCGTCGCCCCGGCCATCGAAGGCGCGGCCATCAACGATGGCCTTGGACAGGTCGCTGACCGCGGACTCGGCCGCCGGATCGACGCCGAAGGCGACGATGCCGCGCGAGCGGTCCGCGCGGCTCGCGAGCACGGTCGTTTCCAGCCTGACCGTCGCCGCGGCGACGGCGGGGTCGGCGCGCACTGCCGCGAGCACGCGGTCGCCGGCCTCGATTGCGCGGTCCAGGCTCGGGTCGTCGTGGTAGCCCTTCAGGTGCACCTGCGCATCGGTGGCGAAGTAGCGCGTGGTGTTGTTCACCATCTGGCGGTTCTGGCCGTCGATGAATCCCCACAGAAAGGTCAACGCTGCGAGCCCGACCGCGATCGACAGCACCGTGATGCCGGAGCGGCGGCGGTTGCGCATGACGTTGCGCAGCGCCAGCTTCCAGATCATGACGCTGGCTTTCGCTCGTCGGCCTCGATGCGGCCGTCGCGCAGGCGGATCACGCGGCGCGCCCGCTCGACCACCATCGGGTCGTGCGTCGAGAAGACGAAGGTGGTGCCCTGCTCCTCGTTCAGGCGGCGCATCATGTCCATCAGCGCCGAGCCCGACTGCGAGTCTAGGTTGGCGGTCGGCTCGTCGGGCAGCACGATCATCGGCCGAGCCGCGATGGCGCGTGCCACCGCCACGCGCTGCTGCTGGCCGCCCGACAGTTCATTGGGCCGGCGGCTCTCGAGACCTTCCAGGCCGAGTTCGTGCAGCAGGCGCAGCGCCTCCCGGCGGCGCCGTTCCTCGTCGACTCCCTGCAGCAGCATCACGTACTCGACGTTCTCGAGCGCGGAGAGCACCGGCACCAGGTTGTATTCCTGGAACACGAAGCCGATGTGGCGCAGGCGAACCTCTGCGAGCGCCTTGCGGCCCAGGGACGTGATCTCCTGCTCGCCGACCCAGATGCGGCCGCTGGTCGGACGGTCGAGCCCGCCGATCAGGTTCAGCAGCGTCGTCTTGCCGGAACCCGACGGACCGACCAGGGCGATAAAGTCGCCCTCCTGGATCTCGACGCTGGTCAGGTGCAGCGCCGGCACCGGGATGCTGTCGCGCTGGTAGACCTTGGTCACGTGCTCGGCGCGCACGATGGCGGAAGGCCGCGCCATGTTCGTCACTCTGCCGTCATCACGGTGCGTGGATCACCCCGCCCGCGCACCGCGGCCAGTTCGTCGCCGCCGAGCAGGCCCGCCGGATCGACGCCCAGCGCCTCGGCCGCCTCGGCCACTGCGTGCGCCCAGGTGCAGCGGTTCGCGAACAGCATGCCGGCGACATCCAAGGTGCCGCCCCGCGCGATGTAGCCCAGCGCGCGGGTCCGTCGCGGCCCGGTGTCGATGCGGCGCAGCACGCCGAGGGTCGCCTCGGGCCGCATGTGCGAGAGGATGACGCGCGCGGTGGCCGCGGGCGGGAACAGGGCCTCCAGGACCGCATCGTTCGCGACGAAGGTGCCCTCGCGTTCGTCGCGCGGCAGCCGGAACCGGCCGGGCTCGACGACGCAGGTCACCGCCGTTGGGTGACCGGTTCCGTCCAGCCGATCCGCCGCCAGCAGCGCCTGCTGCAGTTGGTAGGCACCGATGGCGATCAGCAGCACCTCGGGTGCCTCGCAGGCCTTCACCACGCGGGCCCCCTGCTCGACCATTTGCTGCGCCTGCTCGCCGCTCAGCCGGCCCGTCATCGGCCGCTTCGGCACCACCAGGGTCCAGAACTCGCCGTGGGTGCGGTAGGCGGCACGCAGCGCGGCCACCGCGCTGTTCGCATCGACCGGGAACAGCACGCGCGCGGTGTCGGACATCTCGCCCAGCAGTGCCTCGGCCAGCGTCGGGTCCTGGTGCGATTGCTCGTTCTTGCCGTTCTCCCAGGTGTGCGAGGTCGCCACCGTGACCACCGACAGCCAGCCCGGCGGGTTGCCGGCCTCGGCCTGGTGTCGTGCGAACAGAATCTCCTGGCGCAGTGCGCCGAGCATCTTGACTGCGAAGGCCTCGTAGGACACCACGAGATTGATGCCGCCCTTGTTGCCCAGCGCCGCGCTGACCACCGCCTCCTCGTTGAGGGCCGTGATCACCGCGCCGTCCACCGCCTCGGCGAGACCCGGCTCGGGTGCGAAGACGCGGTGCTTCAGCAGGTCCAGCGTCTGCCCCATCCGGTTGCTGCGCAGTTCGTCGGGGTTGCCTACACGCGGCCGCAGCTGCGGGTTCGCCTGCACGATGGCGGCGAAGGCGGCGTCGAGCGCGGCCATCGGTGATACCGTGCCGGTGCCGACGGCATGCCACTGCGCTGCCGGCATCGCAGGTGCATCGACCCGCCGACGGGCCAGCGGGTGGTCGCGCTCGAGCGAACGCTGCTGGTCGCGATGACGGCAGAGCACGGCCAGCGCCTCGTCGAGTTCGCCAGCGGGGACGAACAGGGCACGCGCGCCCTCGTTGAACTGCTGGCGCGCGAGCGCATCGACGCGAGGGTTTCCGGCCAGCGGCAGGTTGTGTGCGGCATTCGTCCCTGCACCGGGGAAGCCGAATCCCTTCGGCGCCTCGGCGACGGTGTAGTGCAGCGGCACCGGGTACTGGATGCTCCCGGCCGCCACGGCCGCCGCACAGGCGGCGAGCCGTTCTTCCATGGCGTGCACGGCCCATGCGAACGCGGCCGGGTCCGTGCCGTCGATCTCCATCGGATCGAATCCGTTCAGGCGCAGGTGCTGGTGGAACCACTCCTGGCCGCCTTGCTGCTGCATCGTGCTGCGCTGCTCGATGCGGCGTCCATTGAGGATCATGAACGGGGCCACGAAGCCGCAGTCCTCGGCGCGCCACCAGCGCGGCGCCCAGTCGCTGCCGCGCTGCTCCTCGAAGGCGCCATCGCTGAGGAACACCACCAGCCGTTCGCCGCGCAGCGGCATGTGCACGTACTGCAGTTCGGCGAAACCGAGATAGCCACCCTCGGAAAGTCCTCCCGCCGTGTTCGGGCCGACGTGGCTGCCCAGCGGCGACGCCGGCCGCCCGCCCGCGTCGATCGCGTAGCCGTAGAAGTCGCGCGCGAAGCGTGTCAGCCCCTCTTCGCTGCGGTCGTAGCGCTCGGCGTGGCGGGGTGTCATGTTGCCCACCAGCAGATTGACCGAATCGATGCCGGCCACGCAATGCCCCTGCCCCATCAGCCAGCCGCGCGTCAGGCCCGTCAGCGCATTGGCGGCGAGATAACCGACATAGGCGGGTACGATGTTCAGCGAACCGCCGGTATGGCCCTCGGGCGCTTCCTTGAAGTCCTCGGACACCATCTCGCGCCCGTCGGGATGGACCTTGTCGGCGTACGTCATGTGCACGGTCAGCCACATGCCGGCCGCGGCGAGACGGTCCGCGGCCCACAGCATGCGGTAGACGCTCGCCGTGTCGGCCGCCTTGCCGCCGGCAACGAGCACCTGCGCGAGCTCGTGCACGCGCAGTTGAGTCTGGTCGTTGTGCACAATGGGGCCGTAGCCTCGCGCCCAGCGAGCAAAGTTGGCATCGGAGTCGCGGAACAGCCGCACGCGCTCGGCGACCCAGGGAAGGTGGTGGTTCATCGTCGGGTCCAGGTTGCGCGGACTATCGCGCTGGGGTTGGGGCTCATCGCCTCTGCAGGTTGCGCTGGCTGAAGATCTCGTCGTCTACCGGCCGGTCGAACAGGGCGTCCTTCAGCACCACCGTGGTCGAGTTCCCGGGCTTGGCGTCGGGCCGCATGTCCCAGCGCGTCGGCAGGGTCCGGCCACCGACCTTGCGCACGTCCGAGAAGGTCAGCACGCGCACGCGCTCGCCGCGCTCGCTGAAGAACTCCTGCTTGAGCGGCATCGTGTCGGCACGCCGCACCCAGTAGACGATGCGGCCCCAGACCACGGCCGCGTCGGGCTTCGGCACGGCTTCGATCTGCACGACGGTCTCGCCGTCGAGTTGCACGGTGCCGATCACCTTGTGCGTGTAGTCCTCCAGGATGCTGCTTTCCTTGACCAGATCGTCGTTGGTGAAGTCCGAGCCCATCCACGGCTGCAACATCATCGACGGTGGGATCTTGACGATGCGCTCCACGTTGGGCAGGTAGTTCCACATCTCGGTGCCGATGCGCAGCGAGCCGATGCCGGCCTCCTTGGCCGGTGAGACGATGCGCACGAACGATCGCCGCGGCCGATCCATCCACAGTCGCAGGCCGAGTGTGCGCTGCCAGCGCGGCGTGGCGATCGTCATCTCGTACTCGCCCTGCACGGTGCTGCCCCACAGCAGCTTCTCCACCTTGTCGAGGATCTCTCGTCCCTCGGACGGCTGAGCCCGCACCCCGGGCACCGCCAGGGCGGCCAGCGAGACCGTGATGGTGGCCAGCCGCAGCAGCGCGCGCCGCGTGCTCACGGCGCACCGTCCGCCGGCAGCTGCGCCACGGCGGCCACGCGCAACTGCGCAGGCGCGACACTCGACGCCATCAGGCCGTCCAGCATGGCCCGATCCACCACCTCCTTCTCGAGCAGCAGTGCGGCGAGTGACTCGAGCGCCGCACGGTGCGTCCCCAGCGTTTTCGACACCCGCTCGCGCGCCTCGTCGAGCAACCGGCGCACCTCGCCGTCGATCGCCTCTGCGGTGCGCTCACTGAACGTGCGCGGCTCCGGCAGCGTCGGGCCGTTGAGGAACAGCGGCCTGGGCCGTGCGTCGTAGGTCGCCAGGCCGAGCGCCTCGCTCATACCGTAGTGCGTCACCATGTGGCGCGCCAGGTCGGTGGCACGCTGCAGGTCGTTCTCGGCACCGGTCGATACATCGTCGAACACCAGCTGCTCGGCGACCCGGCCGCCGAGCAGCACGTCGAGCCGGTCGAGCAGCTCGCTGCGGCGCATCAGGTAGCGGTCCTCGGTCGGTGACTGCTGGGTGTAGCCGAGCGCCGCGATGCCGCGCGGGATGATGGACACCTTGGTCACGCGGTCGGCGTTCTTGCGGAGCTCAGCCACCAGTGCGTGGCCGGCCTCGTGATAGGCGACGAACTTGCGCTCAGTCGGGTTCATCACCCGGTTCTTCTTCTCGAGACCGGCGACGATGCGGTCCAGCGCCTCTTCGAAGTCCTGCATGTCGACCGCGTCCTTGCCGCCCTTGGCCGCGCGCAGCGTCGCCTCGTTGACGAGGTTGGCCAGGTCTGCGCCCGCGAAGCCGGGCGTGCGTGCGGCCAGCATGGCCAGGTCGACGCTAGGCGCCAGCTTGACGTTCTTGACATGCACCTCGAGGATCTGCCGCCGTCCGTTCAAGTCCGGCCGATCGACCGCGATGTGGCGATCGAAGCGGCCCGGCCGGAGCAGGGCGGGGTCGAGCACCTCGGGCCGGTTCGTCGCGGCGAGGATGATCACTCCGCGGTTGGTGTCGAACCCGTCCATCTCGGCGAGCAACTGGTTCAGCGTCTGCTCGTGTTCCTCGTGACCGCCCGTCAGGCCTACGCCGCGTGCCTTGCCCAGGGCATCGATCTCGTCGATGAAGACGATGCACGGCGCCTTGGACGCCGCCTGCTCGAACAGGTCGCGCACCCGCGCCGCGCCGACGCCGACGAACATCTCGACGAACTCCGAACCGCTGAGCGACAGGAACGGCACGCCGGCCTCGCCCGCCACCGCCTTGGCGAGCAACGTCTTGCCGGTGCCGGGTGCACCGACGATCAGCACGCCCTTGGGGATCTTGCCGCCCAGACGCTTGTAGCGGTCCGGGTTCTTCAGGAACTCGACAACCTCCATCAGTTCCTCGCGCGCCTCATCGATGCCCGCAACGTCCTTGAACGTGACACCCGTCTCGGTCTGCATGTAGACCTTGGCCTTGCTCTTGCCGATCTCGAGCATGCCGTGCCCCATGCCGCCGCCCATGCGCTTCATGAGGAACCACCAGATGCCGAAGAACACCAGCGCCGGCGCAACCCAGGAGATCAGCGCGCCGAGCCACTTGCTCTGGCGCACGCTGCCGTAGCGCACCTTCGCGGCATCGAGCTGGGCCACCAGTCCTGGGTCGTTGACCAGCACCGTGGCGAAACCGTGCTCGCCGCCGGCGCGCTTGAGCGCCTCGAGCTTGTCCTTCGGCAGGATCTGCTCCAACCCTTCGGCGCGCAGCTTGCCTGTCGCGATGCCCTCGGCGATCACCACGTCGTCGAGCTTGCCGGCCATGAGCGCCTGCTTGAACTCGCTGTAGGTCAGCGTCTGCGTATGCCGCGGGGTGAAGAACTCCTGCATCAGGATCAGGCCCACCAGCGCGGCCAGCACGTACCAGAGCGAAAACGTCTGCTTCTTGTCCATCGACAGCACTCCTGCGGGGGATCGGGCTCAGACGCCGGGCCGACGGCGCGATCGCCGCTCGTCGAGGGCGACCTGGACGGCACCCCATACGATCAGTGCCGGGCAGACGAGAAGGGCGGCCGCGAGCAGCGCGCTCCACCAGGCGAAGCCGAAGGACCACAGCACCGCCGCGGCGATCACCACGGCAAGGATCGGGCACAACCACATCCAGCGATTGGCGAACTCGGGCCACTTCACGAATCTCATGGCGACCTCCGTCTTCATTGCAGGCGCGCCCGCTTGAGCAGCGCCGAGTTGACGATCACCGACAGCGAGGACAGCGCCATCGCCGCGGCGGCGATGATCGGGTTGAGCAACCCGACCGCGGCGATCGGCACGCCGACCGCGTTGTAGACGAAGGCCCAGAACAGGTTGCGCTTGATCGTGCGCATCGTCGCGCGCGAGAGCCGGATGCCGGTGACCACGTCGCGCACGTCGCTGCGCACGAGGATGATGCCGCCGGTCTCCTTGGCCACGTCCGAGCCCGACCCGATCGCGATGCCGATGTCGGCGGTCGCCAGCGCCGGGGCGTCGTTGACGCCGTCGCCGACCATCGCCACCACCTTGCCGGCCTGCTGCAGTTCCTTGATCACGCGCGCCTTGTCGGAGGGCAGCACGTCGGCGATCACCCGGTCGATCTGCAGCGCCCGGCCGATCGCCGTGGCGGTGCGGGCGTTGTCGCCGGTCAGCATCACGACCTCCACGCCTTCGGCGCGCAGCGCACGCACCGCTTCGAGCGCCTCCGGCTTGATCGTGTCGGCCACCGCGATCACCGCGGCGAGTTCGCCGTCGCAGGCGAGCAGCATCGCCGTCTTGCCGTCCGCCTGGTAGCGCTCCATGTCCGCGCCGACCGACGCGACGTCGATGCCGGCACCCTCCATCAGCCGCCGGTTGCCGAACAGTACCTCGCGCCCGTCGACCAGGCCGCGCACGCCATGCCCCGGCACCGCCTCGAAGCCCTGCACCGCGCACGGCGCGATGCCGGTCTCCTTGGCGCCGCGCAGGATGGCCTCGGCCAGCGGATGCTCCGATCCGGCCTCCAGGCTGGCGGCCAGGCGCAGCGCCTGGTCGTGGTCGCAGTGTCCGCAGGGCAGCAGATCGGTCAGGGCCGGCTCGCCTCGGGTCAGCGTGCCGGTCTTGTCGAACACCACGGTGGTGAGCCGCTCGGCCTTCTCGAGGATCTCCCCGCCGCGGATCAGGATGCCGGCCTGGGCGCCGCGCCCGACACCCACCATCAGCGCCGCCGGGGTGGCGATGCCGAGCGCGCAGGGGCAGGCGATGATCAGCACGGCGATGAAGGCGAGCAGGCCCTGCGGGAAGTTGCCCGCCAGCCACCAGCCGCCGAAGGCGATGACGGCGGTGCCGACCACGGCCGGCACGAAGTAGCGCGTCACCTGGTCGGCGAGGCGCTGGATCGGCGCGCTGCTGGCCTGCGCGTCCTCGACCATCTTGACGATCTGCGCCAGCGCCGTCTCGGCGCCGATGCGCGTGGCCTGGAAGCGGAAGCTGCCGGTGCGGTTCAGCGTGCCGCCGATCACCGCCGCGCCAGTCTGCTTGTCGACCGGCATCGACTCGCCGGTGAGCATGGACTCGTCGACCGACGAAGAGCCTTCGAGCACCACGCCGTCGGTGGCGATGCGCTCGCCGGGCCGCACGACGACCGTCTCGCCGACCATCACCTGCTCGGCCGCGATCTCGACCTCGGCTCCGTCTCTGATCGCGTGCGCGGTCGCGGGCTTCAGGTCCAGCAGCTTGCGCACCGCCGCCGAGGAGTGCTTCTTGATGATCTCCTCCATGTACTTGCCGAGCAGCACGAAGGCGATGATCACCGCCGAGACCTCGAAGTAGACGTCACGCTCCTCGACCTTGACCGGCAGCACCTGCGGAAAGAACAGCACCGCGACGCTGTAGAAGTAGGCCACCGAGGTGCCCAGCGCGATCAGCAGGTCCATGTTGATCGAGCGGTTGCGCAGCGCGTTGAACGCACCGACGTAGAAGCTCCAGCCACCGATGAACTGCACCGGCGTGACGAGCAGGAACAGCCACACGCCCCAGGTGAACCAGGGCAGCGCAGGGATCGGCACCCAGGTCAGCAGCGTTGCGCCGGTGGCCAGTGCGATGAAGGCGCCGGCGCGCATGATGGCCAGGGCCAGCACGCCGGTCAGCGCGATGGTGACGCGCGTGCGCATCGACTTCAGTTCGGCCTCGGGCGACTCGAAGGTGCGCTGGCAGCCGGCGCTGCAGAAGTAGTAGGAGCGCCCGGCGCGCTCGGTCTTCAGCGCGGTCGCCTTGTCGACCACCATGCCGCACACCGGGTCCTTCGCCTGGCCCGACTCGGCACGGCGCAGCACGGTCTGCAGCGGGCGGCCCGCCGCGTGCATGCCCACCGGAGACGCGGGGGGGGCAGGCGCGGCGTCGGAGCTGCCCGCGGCAACGCCGACGTAGCGCGCCGGATCGCGCTGGAACTCGCCCAGGCAGTGCCCCGAGCAGAACAGGTAGGTTCGCCCCGCATGCTCGGCATGGCCTGCCGCGCGGGAGGGATCCACGGTCATGCCGCACACCGGGTCGACCGACGCGGCGGCCGCCGCAGAAGGCGCTTCGTGAAGCACGGCTCGAGTCATGTCATTCTCCTGATCAATGCGTGCAAAGGTGGGTGGCGGGTCTCACGGCATGCGGCGCGCGGCGCCCTCCCAAGCGGCCGCACCGGCAGCCAGAGCCGTCAACCCGCCGGCGATGAGGAATGGCAGCGGCGGCGCCAGCGCGAACAGGCTGCCTGTGGCCGCGGCACCGACCGCCTGCCCGAGGTTGGCCGCCGCGGCCTGCCGGCCCATGGCCCAGCCCTGGCGCGTGCCGGCCGCGCTCGAGATGCGCACGGCCAGCGAGGGGATCAGCACGCCGATGCCGGCTGCTGCCAGGACGAACGCCGCGGCGGTCACGACACCCCCGTTCGAGCCAGCCAACAGGCCGAGGCCCGCCGACAGCACGAGGAGCGCGGCGACGACGAGCCGCGGCTCGCCCAGCCTGCGTTCCAGGTGCGGCAGGGCCCAGAACTGGACGGCGATCATCACGCCGCTGCACAGTGCGAAGTACAACGAAACCGGCCACCCGTCCGCGGCCGGCGCCCTGCGCGCTGCCAGGGTGGCACCGACCTCGGCCACCGTGATCGCCAGCACGACGACGGCCGTCAACAGCAGCGAGCGGGCGATGCGCCGCTCGTCGCCGGGCGGCGCACCGTGCGAGCCGGACGGCACCGCCCGGTTGACCGGCAGCGTGAGCACGCCTGCGGCCGCCACCAACCCGACCACAGCGACGACATGCAGCGCCAGCGCGCTGATCGCGCCATGGCCACCCACGGCGAGTATCGGTGCGGCCAGCCCGTCGCCGAGCGCGGGACCGAGCAGGAAGCCCAGAGCCGTGGCCGATGCGATCCAGGCGAAGCGGCGCTGCAAGCGGGACGGCGCCGACGCGGTGACGACATAGGCAAACACCGCTGGGAGCACCGCCGCCGAGGTCAGCCCGGCGACGGCACGCGCCGCGTACAGCCCGCGAAGTCCGAGCGACCCGGTCAGGGCCCACAGCGCCGCGCTCGACCCGGTCAGTCCGGCGACGAGCACCCACCGGCGGTCGATCCGATCGGCCAGCGCGCCCCAGGCGGGCGCAAACAGGAACAGGGCGAGCGTGTACGTGCCGGTCAGCCAGCCCGTGTGCCCTTCCACGTCGGCCGCCGAACCGACCCCCGCGCGCTCCACCAACCCGGGCAGCACAGGCAATGTCACGCCATAGGCCATCGACACCGCCATCGCGGCCGCAAGCAGCGCCGCGAAGGCGCCGGCCGAGAGATCCGAACGCATCCCGCCCGCCAGCCGCGCAGACTGCACCGCCCATGACCGCTCACCCACGGTAGAGGTCGCGGCGGGTCAACGGGACCGGCCACGCGCCGCGATCGCGCCTGGAGGCGACGATCTGGTAGACGCCCGTGCCGCCCGCCTCGAACTCGAGCGCACACGCCGCCATGTAGAGCCGCCAGATGCGGTACGTGACCTCGCCGACCTCGTGCAGCGCTTCTTCGCGACGCGCCTCCAGCCGCTCGACCCAGTGTCTCAGCGTCAGGGCGTAGTGCGGACGCAGCCCTTCGACATCATGGATCTCGAAGCCGGCCCCCGCTCCATGCCGAGCTGGATGTTGCTGACGCAGTCGAGCTCTCCGTCCGGGAACACGTAGCGATTGATGAACTGCGTCGCGACCGTCCGGTTCCAGCCCTCCTCGTCGTGGGTGATCCCATGGTTGAGGAACAGCCCGCCCGGTCGCAGCACGCGCTGCACCGCGGCGTAGTAGGCGGGCAGGTTCGCCAGGCCGACATGCTCGAACATGCCGACGCTGGACACCTTGTCGTAGACCGCCGCGCCGTCGAGGTCGCGGTAGTCGCGCAGTTCGACCGTGACGAGATCCTGCAGGCCTTCGGCCCGGATGCGCTCGCGTGCGTATTCGAGCTGCCGTTCGCTGAGCGTGATGCCGTGCGCCCGGACGCCGTGGTGGCGCGCCGCCCAGCACACGAGCGCGCCCCAGCCGCAGCCGATGTCGAGCAGGCGGTCCCCGGGCTGCAGGCGCAGCTTGCGGCAGATGTGCTCCAGCTTGTTGTGCTGGGCCTGCTCGAGCGAGTCGTGGGCGGTTTCGAAGTAGGCGCAGGAATAGACCCGCTCGACGTCCAGCCACAGACCGTAGAACGCGTTGGACACGTCGTAGTGGAACGAGATCGCCGCCCGGTCGGTCTGGCGGGAATGGCGGTGCGCAAACCGCCGGGCCATGCGCGAGGCCAGCCCTCCAAACGGCTTCAGCCCCTGCTGGTCCGTCACCCGCAGCATCAACGCATCGCGCCACAGCGCCAGCTTGTCGCGCCATGTCAGCGAGACGTTCTCGAAGTGGTCCTTCAGGCTCAGTGCGCGGTACAGGTCGCCTTCCACATCGATGACGCCACGGAAGTAGGCGTCGGCCAGCAGCAGCGGGTCGGGCCGCAGCACGAGACGGCGCAGCAGCCCGGGGTCGCGGATCACGAGCGTGTACTCGGGGTGGGTCTCGAGCTCGTGCAAGATGGCATCGCCCAGCTTCAGCGCCGGTGGCCGTTCGATGCCCGCCAGCAAGCGGCGCAGGATGCGCAGCGCCGGAGCATGCAGGTCCGGCGGCAAGGGCCGGGTGAGTGCGGTCGAGTGGTCCATCGGTTGGTCCCTTCAGTGCATGTCTTGTGGTTCGGCCAGGGTCGCGGTAGACACGTCGTCGACGGAAATCAGCGGTGTGCGCCGCAGCTCGTCCGTCACGGCCGTGAGGCACTGCCGGCTCGCTGCGTGAACGGTGAACAGCGGCTGGCCCCGGTGCACCCGCTCGCCGATACGAACTTGCAGCACGACGCCGGCGCCGGCTCCTCGCGCTGCGCCAGCCAGCACCGCGATGCGCTGCACATGCGCGCTGTCCAGCGACCTCACGTGGCCAGCGTGTTCGGCCGTGATGGTTTCGGCGATCGGCGCCAGCGTCGGCTCACGCATCCCACCCTGGGCCTCGCACAGGGCCTGGAAGCGCCCCCATGCGGCGCCGCTGTCGAGCAGTCGCCAGGCGTCGAGCGCGCCATGTCCGGGTCGGCTCGCGCCGCACATCTCGAGCAGCAGGCCGGCTTCGGCCAGCGCGTGCATGCGCAGGTCGAGCGGCGCCGCCGCGGCGCCGCGCAGCACGGCCAACACGTCCACCGCCTCGGGTGCCGGACCGATGCCCAGACCCACCGGCTGCGTACCGGCCGAACGGGCGACGCGAACCTGCACGCCGACCGCTGAGCCCACGGCCCTTAGCAGCGCTTGCAGGCGATGGAAACGTTCGTCGTCGGGCACGCCGGTACCCCGTCCGACCGCCACGTTGACGAGCAGGCTCCCCACGCCGGCACCCACCCGACGCGACAGTGCCGACGCCACGAGGCTCGCGTCATCCGCCGTGGGACTCCACGGCACGTTCGTTGCCACTCCCGCGGCGTCCGCGCGGGCGACGCACATGCCCTCGCGCGAGGTGATGCTGGCTGCAGTCGCACGATCGAGTTCCACCCCGGTCAGCGTCGCCATCGCGTCGGCGCTGCTCCAAGCCCCCGCGCCGGACCGCAGCGAGAAGTGCGGCATCGTCGCGCCCGCGGCAGCCACGATCGCCGCAACGATCGGCGTCGTCCGGTGTCCGGGGATCCGGTCCAGGCCGTGCCGGTCGACGACGCGGTTCGTCTCCCAGGCGAGTGCCGGACTCGCTTCGGCCGTCCAGGCGCGCGCGAGGGCGATGGCCCGCCGGGCCGCCGGGTCACTGGACGGCTCCGAATCCCAGAGCTCGTGGGTCGGGCCGGCGGCTTGGTTCATCCCTCGCTCCTTCGCCGAGCGGAGGCTCCGCGGTCGCGTCGCGCGGCCGAAGCCGGGTCCTGCGCGAACCCCTCGATGAGGCCACACACGGAGTGGCCGTCGGGCACGCCATCGGGACGCCGCTTCCAGTCGGCCACCGCCCGCTGCATGCGCCGATGCAGCCGCAGGGCGGCGTCCAATTGACGACCCTGCTCCGCGAGTCGCTGGTCGAGCAAGGTGCGCGCACGCGGACACGGCAGTTCGCCACGCTGCCCCATCTCGACGAGTTCGCCAGCGTCCCTGAGCGTAAAACCCAGCGCCAGCGCGCCGCGGATGAAGCGCACGCGCGCGACACTGCGCTCCGAGAACGTGCGGTAGCCGTTCTCGGTCCGGCCATCAGCCTCCACCAGGCCGACCCGCAGATAGTGGCGCAGCGTGTCGGTGGACACGCCGGCCTGCCGCGCGCACTCGATCAATCGCATCGAATTTCTCCGTCGCCGCAGGGCCGCGTCGACTCCCGGGCAGCGAGTCTCGACCCGGGTGCTGCACATGGGTCAAGTCCCTGCGTGACCGGGCCGGCTTGCATTGCTCAGATCCGCTCGAGCGCCAGCGCAACGGCCTGGCCGCCGCCAATACACAGCGTCACGATGCCGCGGCGCAGGCCGTCGCGCTGCATCGCGTGCAGCAGCCGGGTGGTGAGGATCGCTCCGGTCGCTCCGATCGGGTGCCCGTGCGCGATGGCGCCGCCCTCGACGTTGACCACGTCCTCGGCGAAACCGAGTTCGCGCTGGCAGGCCAGCGCGATGGCCGCGAAAGCCTCGTTGATCTCGACCCGGTCGACGTCCCCGATCGTCCAGCCGGCACGCTCGAGCGCCTGGCGCACGGCCGGCAGCGGCCCGAGCCCGAAGAAGTTCGGGTCCACGGCGCCGATGCCGAAAGCCGCCAGGCGCGCCTGCGGCTGCAGCCCCTGGCGCTCGGCCCAGCCGCGCTCGGCCACCACCATCGCGGCCGCGCCGCTGTTGAGGCCTGGCGCATTGCCCGCGGTGATGGTGCCCTCCTTGCGGAAGGCGGGCTTGAGCCGCGCCAGCGACTCCATTGTCGTCTCGGGCCGGTTGTGCTCGTCGCGCGCGAACGGCACCGGCCCCTTCCGACCAGGCACCTGCAGGGTGACGATCTCGCCGTCGAAGCGGCCGGCGGCCTGCGCGGCCGAGAACGCCAGCTGCGATCGCAGCGCCCAGCGGTCCTGGTCTTCCCGCGAAATGCCGCAACGGATCACCAGGTCCTCGGTGTGCCAGCCGGCATGCTGCCCACTGGTGGCGTCGTGCAATCCGTCCAACAGCATGCTGTCGAACAGCGTCACGTCGCCCATGCGCGCGCCCCAGCGCCCCTGCGGCAGCAGGTAGGGCGCGCGGTCCATGTTCTCCATGCCACCGGCCACGACGCAATCGACCATGCCGGCGGCCACCTCGAGCGCTGCGCTGACAACGGCTTGCGCCCCGGATCCGCAGACGCGGTTGACCGTCAGCGCGGGCACTTCGACGGGCAGCCCCGCGGCGAGGCCTGCCTGGCGGGCCGGGTTCATCCGGTTGCCGGCCTGGATGACGTTGCCCATCACGAGCGACTGCACCTGGGACCCGGCAAGGCCGTTGCGCAGCAGCGTCTCGCGGATCACCGCCGCCCCGAGTTCGCTGGCGGGTACCTCCTTGAGCGCACCGCCGTAGGTGCCGATGGAGGTGCGGACGGCGCCGCAGAGGACGACTTCGTTGAGTGCCATGACTTTGCTCCTTGTCGATCAATGCGCCTCGCAAGACGCGTGGTTCTCGTGGTCGGCCCCGCCGCACACGCGCGCCTTGCAGCCGCTTCGCTGCAGCACGCCCTCGCCGGCACCGCGCAATCCAGCGGCGTTGGCCTCGTCGGTGTCCAGATGCAGTTCGAGCACCGCGCCGTCGTCGACACGCAGGGCGACATGGCGCAACACCGTGCCGCGCGGCGTGTCGAGCGCGACCTCGATCTCCCCGCGGTCCTGGACACCGAGCCGCCGCGCATCGGCGCTCGTCAGGTGCAGGTGGCGGCGCGCAACGATCAAACCCGTGGTGCGCAAGGTCCCGGCCGGCCCGGTCAACGTGACCTCGGCGCTGCCCGCGAGATCGCCGGACAGGCGCAGCGGCGCCTCGATGCCGAGCCGGATGGCCTCGGTGCGGCTGACCTCGATCTGGTTGGCCGCACGGCAGGGCCCGACGACGCGCACGCGTTCGAGCCGGCCGCGCTCGCCGATCACGGAAACCGTTTCCTCGGCGGCGAAGAAGCCGGGCTGGCTGAGCGGCTGCAACACGCGCAGCGCGTGGCCGGTGCCGAACAAGGCCTCGACGGCGGCCTGCGTGAGATGCACGTGGTGGGCCGAGATCGCCACCGGCATCGAGAAGTCCTGCCGCGCCGCGGCGCGCTCGGCTCGGCGCAGCACCGCCGCGGTCTCGCGGGCGATGACCCACTGCTCGCGCGAGCGCACCGCCAGCACCGCCACCTGCGAGCGCGGTGCCTGCAGTTCGGCGACCGCGGCACCGGACGCGCCGAAGGACTCGTTGCGGTCTTCGTCGAGACGCACGCCGAGGAACTGCAGGCCCTCCAGGATGCGCCGGCGCAGCGCGGCAGAGTTCTCCCCTGCCCCGCCGGTGAAGGCGACGGCGTCGCAGCCGCCCATTGCCGCGGCGTAGGCCCCGATGTACTTGCGCACCCGGTAGGCGTGAACCTGCAGCGCCGTGCGGGCGCCGGCATGCCCCTGGCGCGCCCGGGCCTCGATCTCGCGCAGGTCCGCCCCGATGCCGGACAGCGCCTTCAATCCACTGTCGTGGTACAGAGCCGCTTCGATCTGCGCCGGGTCGAGTCCGAGCCTCCGCGCGACGAACGCCTGCACGCCAGGGTCCAGATCGCCGCTGCGCGTGCCCATCACCAGCCCCTCCAGCGCCGTCATCCCCATCGAGGTGTCGATGGACCGGCCGCGGTCGATCGCGCAGACGCTGGCACCGTTGCCGAGGTGGCAGCTGATGATGCGCAGGTCCTCAGGAGCCCGGTCCAGCGCACCGCTCACCGCTTCGAGCACGTGCCGATGCGACAGGCCATGAAAGCCGTAGCGGCGCACGCCGACGTCGCGCCATGCCTGCGGCACCGCATAGAGCGACGCCTCTTCGGGCATGCCGGCATGGAACGCGGTGTCGAACACGGCCACCTGCGGGAGGCCCGGCCAGCGCTCGCGCGCCAGGCGGATGCCGGCCAGCGCGACCGGGTTGTGCTGGCGCGCCAGCGGGGCGGCCTGGTCGATCTCGCGCTCGGTGTCCGCGTCGACAAGCGCGGCCTCACTCAGGCGGGGTCCGCCGTGCGCGACACGATGGCCGACGGCGTCGATCGCCGGCATGCCGGCATCGCGCAGCCGGCGCTCGATCTCGTCGAACGCCGCGGCATCGACCGCGGGATGCTCGATCGTCGCCTCCATCAGCGGCGTGGCCGAGGCCGGATCGAACACGCCGAACTTGAGCGTCGCGCTGCCGGCGTTGAGCGAGAGGATGTGCATGGCCCGGTCCGCCGCCCTCAATGGAACACCATGCCTTCGACATGGAATCCGGCGTCGACGTGCACCACTTCGCCGGTGATCGCCGACGCGTAGGGACTGGCCAGAAGCAGCGCCACACGGCCGACCTCGCAGCCGTCCACGGTACGCCGCTGCGGCGACCGGCGCGCGGCCTCGTCAAGCAGCTCGTCGAAGTGGGTGATGCCAGAGGCCGCGCGCGTTCGCACCGGGCCCGCGGAGATGGCGTTGACGCGGATGCCGGCGGGCCCGAGTTCGTGCGCGAGATAGCGCACCGAGGCCTCGAGCGCCGCCTTCACCGGCCCCATCACGTTGTAGTGCTCAACGACCTTCTCGGCGCCGTAGTAGCTGACCGTCGTCAGGCTGCCGCCCTCCCGCATCAGCGGCTCTGCGAGCTTGGCCATGCGGATAAAGGAGTGGCAGGACACCAGCATCGCCTCGGCGAACCCGACGCCCGAGCAGTCGGCCAGGCGGCCCTGCAGGTCTTCCTTGCGCGCCGACGCGATCGAGTGGAAGACGAAGTCGAGCCTGCCCCAGCGGTCGCGTAGGGCGTCGAAGACCGCCTCCAATTGCCCCTCCTCCAGCACGTTGCACGGCAGCAGCTGCGCCTGCACCTCCTCCGCGAGCGGCGCGACGAAGGACCGAGCCTTCTCGTTGTAGTAGGTCATGGCCAGCTCCGCACCGGCATTGCGGAAGTGCCGCGTGGCAGACCAGGCCAGGCTGTCGGCATTCGCGACGCCGACCACGAGGCCCCGGCGGCCGGAAAGATCGATGGTTTCCATTGAATCGCCTTGCTGTGTTGCTTCGAGGGTCGACCGGCGTTCAGCGCGGACCGCTCTTTCGTGCGCCGTCACCCTGGAATCGCACGAGGAGGTACAGCAGCACGATGCACAGTCCGAGCAGCGCGTGCAGCCACCAGCCGAGCACATGCGCCCGGTGTTCCAGTACCAGCAGCAGCAGCGCCACCGCCGCGAACGCCCAGAAGATCCACCGGGCCCAGGCGCGACCCTGGTCGGTGTCGGGAGGCTTCGTCGGCGTGGTCATTGCTCTTCTCCTTCAGCGCTCGGCGCGGTGCGGCGACCATGCATCGAACTGGAACTCGATCTCGTCGGTCCGCGACGGCAGCCGCACCCAGAGCCGGAACCGGTACGGCCCGTCCTTGGCAACGCCGAAGACCTGCCCATAGCTGGCCTGGTCGTTGACCTTCATCGGCAGCAGGTACTTCGCGGGCTCGTCGACGATGCCGGCTTCGCTGAGCTGCGCGCGCACCACCGCGTCCTCGATGCGACGGCCGCTCGCGCTGTCGTAGAGTGCGACGACGAGGTGGTGCACCTGACCACCGCCCTTGGGCGGACCGCCGTGCAGTTCGGCCAGCGCATGCTTGTCGGCCACGACCGCGGCCGGCACGAGCCCCCAGTAGAGGGTGACGCCGGACCGCTCCATCCGGCTCTGGGCCAGCGCCGGGCTCAGCATCGTGGCCAGCAATAGCACCAGCCACGTCGCGGTGAGGAAACGCCAGCCTTGTGCCGGCAGCGGGATGGTTCTCATGGCGTGACTCCTCTCGGCGATCGGCCTGCTGGTCATCGGGCATAGATCTGCTGGAACACCAGCTCGGCCCAGAGGTCGCGGCTCGTGCGCCACGACTCCCAGGCCTGCGCGTAGGCGTCCGCGCCGACGCGCTCCAGCTGGTACCAGGGGTTGGCCTTGCGGTCCGGGTCGTGCGCACCCCACTGGTCGAGCCACTGCTGCATCCACGGCAACCAGGCCAGCGCCGGCGTCGCCCTTTCGGACCAGACCTGCCGGCTGACGCGCATCGGATGCAGTTCGCGCAGCAGGCGTGCGGATGCGGGCGTGACCGCCATGCGCACCCACGGCGAGACCCATTGCGCATAGGCACGCTCGGCGGCCTCGGACAGCGCCTGCACCTTGTCGAATCCAGCCGGGTTGGCGTCGAACGGCAGATCCTCCAGTCGGCGTGATTCGAAGCGGGCCGCGGTGGCGGCGTCGCCCGGGGCGGCATCGTCGAGAACCATCTCGTAGAGGCCGGGCGCAAGGTCCTGGATCGTTCCGGCGTGGTGGAGGATGGCGCGGTGCTCGCGCCGCGCCACGCCCGCCGACACGAAGATGCCGAGGTGGCCCACCTGCTTGTGCAGCAGGTAGACGACACGCTGGCCGGCAGCCACCAGGTCCTCGGTCGTGGCAAACACCTCCTTGAGCCAGCCCAGCGCCTGGTGCGGCGGCGTGATGTTGTCGCCGTAGGAGCTGAAGATCACCAGCGGCGCCCCGATGCGCTTGAGGTCGGCGCGGCAGTGGCCGTCGACCACCACCTCCCCGTCCTCGAGACGGTTGCCGACGAACAGCTCACCGGCGATGGCCAGCATCTCCTCGCGGGCCAGCTGGTAGAAGCCGTTCCACCAGCGCTCGAACTCCAGGAAGCGGTCGTGCTCGGCCTCCGGCTGCGCAAAGAGCGTGTCATACTTGCGGAACACACCTTCGGGGCGCAGTGCCTCGAAGTTCTGCACCAGCCAGGCGCCGTCGAAGCGGCCGTTGCCCAGATCCGACATCCAGTGCGCCGGCCAGACGCCGCCGGTGAAGCCACCGAGCAGGCGCATCGGGTTGATGCCTCGTTCGCCAGCCCAGTACGACAGCGGCGAGCCGTTCAGCACCGCCAGCGCCGCGCGCTGCTCGCAGTGCGACAGCGCCAGCGTGATCGCCCAGCCGCCTTGGCAGTTGCCGTAGACGATCGGCGCCTTGCCGCGATGGCGCTTGGCAACGATGTCGATGAAGGCCGCCAGCGTCTGCACGACGGCCCCCATCGTCTGGCCCTCGACCGGCTCCGGGTCGAAGACGACGAAGTAGACCGGATGGCCTTCGAGCAGCGCCATGCCGACTTCCGAATCGCGCTTGAAGCCGCCGATGCCAGGACCATGCCCGGCGCGCGGGTCGACCACGATCACCGGTGCGGCACCCTTGCGCACGTGCTTCTCGAGCGCGTCGGTGCCGCAGCGCGTGACGCGCAGCAGCCGGTAGTTCGACGGCGGATCGAGGTCCAGCCCGTCCGCCACCGGCTCGGACTCGAAATGCAGCAGCGGCGGCATGCCCGCGGCCTCGTGCGCGCTCATGTTGGCCGCACGCTCGCGCAGCGTGTCGGCCGCCGCTGTGGCGCGCCACAGCGCGTCCAGCCAGTAGCGGACGACCAGGCGACCGGGCGTGAGGCCCGCGGAATCGGTCGCAACGGTGGTGTTCGGTGTCGGCATGACGTCTCAACCGCAGCAGCAACCGCCGCGACCCTTGGTGGCCGAACCGGCACCACTGCCACAGCCGCCGGTCGGACGGTGATGCGCGGCTTGCGCGCCAGCCGCAGCGTCCGCTTGATAGCCGGCCTCGCCCAGCGCAGCGACGAGTTCCGGCACCTGGTGCGCGGCGTGCTCGCCGCGGACACGCGCGATGCCGCTGCCGAGATCGACCTCGACGTCCTGCACGCCGGGGACGCGCTTGAGCGCCTTGGTGACCGACGCGACGCAGGACCCGCAGGTCATGCCGTCGACTTTGAGTTCAGTGGTTTGCATATCGGGACTCCTTGGGTTTCAGTGCTGGTGGCCACCCTGGCCACCGGGGGGAAGCTGGCGCGCGTCGTCCTTGGGCTTCGTCTCCGACCCGCCGCCATGTCCACCGTGGCCACCATGCCCGCCGTGCCCGAACAGGTGCATCAGCGGGCAGGCCAGCAGGATCAGGAATGGCAGCAGTTGCCCGAGGTGCGCGTTGTGGCGGAAGAACATCCAGGCGACTGCGGCAGCCAGACCGATCCACAGCACCCATTGATTGATGCGGGACCAGTTCGGGCCGGACGGGCCGCCGTTGCCGTGTTCATGGGAGTGGTTCATGGAAGATCTCCTGGCTGCGTTGATGCGTCGGTCACTGGTTCTTGTGGAACTTCGCGTGGTCGTGCACGGGCTTGGTCCTGGCCTTGGACTTGGCGCCCGATGCCGCTTCGGCTGGCGCACAGGGCATGGACCTGGCCGAAGGCGCATTGCGCTCGGCGCCGTGGTCATGGCGCTTCATCGCGCCGGCATTGCAGTCCATGGGCATCGGCACAGAAGCCGCGGCAGCGGCAGCCGGGTCGGCCGCGGGACGTTCCTGTGCCACCGCGGCAGAAGCGCCGACCGCGAGGGCGACAAGGGACGTCAGAAGGAAGGGGGTACGCATGACAAGACTCCTGATGTAAGGAACGACACGGAACGCAAACACGAACGGGGAATGCCGCTGCCTCACAGCGCCGCTGCGGGCGCGATGGCGAACGGAAGGCAGGGCGCGACGCGGATCAGATCCGCGTGGCGTCCGGGGGTGTCAAAGCGCGAGGCGCTGGAACGCGATGCGCGGCGGGGGCCCGCCGGGCATGGTCGGCGAGTCGACCATCAGGCGACCCACTGCGGGATCGGCCTGGCCGGCTACCGAAAGCGTGTGGGAGACCGGCAGCGCGAAACCCAGCGCAGCCAAGCCATCACCGACCACCTTCAACTGCGGAGCACCGAGAGAGGGCTTCTCGCAGAAGTCCAGGCAGTTGACCTTGGCGAGGTCACCTTGCTCGCTGCCGTGTTGATGCTTCTGAGGAGACTCGGGAGCGGCCGTCGTCACCACTTCGGAGCGGTGATGCGCCTGCTCGCCCAGAGCGCAGGCATTGGCCACACCCATCGCGAGGCCGAACAGCCATACGAGCAGCACCTGGGCTGCCCATCGGCGGAGACGTCGGCGATCACTGAACATGATGACGGGCGGGCGAAAAGAGGCAACTTCGTTGAATTAAGAATAGGCGCGAACTCGCCAATGCCGTTTGATCGGCATCAACAATGCCTCCGTAGTCGACTACGGACTCCGGTCCTGCCCGATGACTCCAAGCGTGAGGCACAGAGGTGGTCGTTTCAGCGCGTCGCACACTTCGGCGCGCACGCACCGACGAAAGCTTACCGTCTCGTCATGTTGCTGACGGCTTCTTGTAATCCGCGGATGGGCAAACTCGATTCGATGCGCTGAAGACACTTCACGCTTCAATTTGTCAAACCCATCAACCCGGAGAAATCAATGCTCAAGAAGCTCGCAATCATGGCCTCGATGCTCGCAGTCGCAGGCGCCGCCTTCGCAGTCGACATGGGCAATGTCGCCCAGAAGTTCGACCTCAAAGACGGCTCGACCGTGTACGTGTTCAAGGACGGCAAGATGGCCATGGAGGATCGGCTCGGCCGGACCGTGGGCATGAAGCCCGGACACGTCATGGAAACCAAGGACGGCCAGAAGATCATCATGGTCGGCAACGAACTCGCCCGCCTCGAGATGATCAAGGCGGAAAAGCGCGGCAACTGACATCGGCAATCTCGCCGGAGGGCACTTGCCCTCCCCGCCGAGCCGTCGCGCGAACATCGGCGCGACTCAGCCCAGTGCCAGCGCCGCTCCGACACCGACGAGCGCCATCAGCGCATAAGCCGGCAGCACCTTCAGCGCCAGCGATCGACTGTCGAGCGCCCACAACAGCCCGAGTTTGGTGACCTGGTTGACAGCGGCCGCGAGAAAGACCGCCAAGCCTGCGACCGACGTGCCGGCGACCCCATCGCCGACCATGCGTCCCACCGACAGCGTGATGGCGTCGACATCGACCAAGCCCGAGATCGCCGCCGTGACCAGCAGCCCGGCGTCGCCGAACCGGTCCGCGAGGAACCGGCCTGCGAGCAGCACCGCTGCAAGGAACAGCGCGAACTGAACGGCTGCCGTCAGCTTCAGCGGATTCTGGGTCGACAGATCCGGAAGATCTCGCGCATGCTCGCGCGTGGTCAGGTACGCACCGAACGCGGCTCCGGTGACGGCCATGGCGCCCAGGGTCCCGACTGTCGCCGTGCCGAGCGCTGGCGCGGCGACGGCGACGAGCACCGCCATGCGGCCGAACATGGCCGCGCACGCGAGCGTGGCTCCGCCGGCCGCCAGGGGCCGCCACTGCGGGGCTTCCTTGGCCCAGCGTGCCAGCGTCGCCGTGGTGGCGGTGCTGGACACCAGTCCGCCGAGCAGTGCGGTGAGGGTGAGTCCGCGCCGGGCCCCGAACCAGCGCATCAGGACGAACCCGAGGAACGAGAGCAACGCAAGCAGCACGACCGCCCACCAGAGCTTGTAGGGATTCAATGCCTCGAATGGGCCGAACCCGCGATCGGGTAGGACCGGAAGGATGACGACGCTGATCAGCAGCAACTGGATGCCGCTGGTCAACTCGCTTTCGGTGAGCTTGCCGATGCCGCTGTGCATCGGCCGTTTGAGTTGCAGCAGTGCCACCGTCACCACTGCGACGGCGGAGGCGAGCAGTGTGCTGCCACCTGCCGCTAACACGCCGACAAGGAACGTTGTGATGGCTGCCATCGCCGTGGTCAGGCCCATGACGCTGTGCATGCGGGCCGTCACGATGTAGCCGGCCAGGATCAGCAGCGCCACCACGGCCAGCACGACGACCAGGACGATCGCTCCCCAACGTTGCGCGAGCAGACCGCTCAAGCCGCCGAGCAAGCCGATCAGCGCAAACGTGCGCAAGCCGGCCACGCGGTGTCCGTCGGGCAGATCGCGCTGATGCCAGCCTCGTTCCAATCCGATGAGCAGGCCCGCCGCCAGCGCGATCCCGACACCCAACAGATCCGACAGGGACACGCCGCTCATGATTGCACCCTCACGCCGAGCCCCGCGGCGCGATCACTGGGCCCGGCAGGGCTCGCAGGCGCCTGCACGCTGAGTCGCGACAGCCACTGCTCGATATGCTGCAGGCATTCCTGCGGCGCCCGCAACCAGGGATGGTGGTCCACGCCGTCGAGGACACGCATCTCCCACGTCGAACGCGCCACCGCGAGTTCCTGTGCGCCGGCCAAAGGCGCAGTCAGATCCGCACTGCCGTGCAACATCAGCACCGGCAGGATCTGCGCCGTCGCCTCCGCCTCGGCGCGCAGGTCATGTCGGTACAGCGCTTCCCACAACGACGAAGTCGACGACACCATGGTGTGCGCCACGAGGTCCTCGGCGACTTCGCGCGGGATGTCGCGAAGAAGACGCGGCAACAGGCGTCCGACGACGCGCCGCGTCAGGATGCACGCGATTGCGGTCGCCCACATGTTCGTGTAGATCCAGCCGCCGCGTTGACGGGCGAACCAGGCGGTGGCCCCTTCGGCGCCGCCGAAGTTGGGAAGGCTGATCAGCACGAGTCGCCTGACGACCGACGGATAGCGCGCCGCATAGGCGAGCGCCAGCGCTGCCCCGAGCGAGTGCCCGACCAGCGTCACGGAGCGCTCCCCGGCCAGGCTCGCATGCAGCGCCGCCACGTGGCGCTCGACGCTGTAGCGGAACCAGGGCTTCGGCGACTCACCGAAGCCGAGCAGGTCGAGTAGAACAGTGCGGTGCCCCGACAGTGCGAACGAGACTGGCCCGCAGGTCCAGTAGCGATGGGTCCCGCCCAGTCCGTGCAGCAGGACTGCGCAATGCCGACCTTCCCCCGCATCGAAACGCTTCAGCGGAAGTGTCTCGGTCCCCATGCGCATCGCCCGCGACGGTGTCAGTTCTGGCGCTGCAGTCGAACGTCGATCCGCGCCCGGTTCGACGACTTGTTGCTCCACATCCAGCAGTAGTCCTCGCGCACCGCCACACGCAAGGTGTCCTGCCCGGAACTCACCTGCGCTTGTTTGGCCGGGAACTCGGCCTCCTTGCCGACGTGATAGTGAATGTTGAAGTCGACGGGCACGGACGCAGCGAACTCCCAGTGAATGGCGTCTCCCGGCGCAAGCTTGCCGCACAGCTCGACGAACTTCCCTGGTTCGACGCTCGCGCTGTGCGCAAACGCCCCGTCGCGACTCCAGGCAATCTCGACGATGTGGCTGGCCGCGAAGGCTTGCTGGGCCATCACCAGCGCCATGCCGGTCAGTGCAATCTGGGTTTTCTGCATGAATCGTGATCCTTCCTGGTTCAGCATGATCTTCGACGTTGCACGGCGCCGAGGCCTTGACGCGCAACATGTTTCGAAAGCGGCCTCATCGTCGCTTTCGGCGCTTCACCTTCCGAGGCTTCGGCCGCTGCGGCTGGTTTCCTTCGGCACTCCTGTGTCGGTTCTTCCAGGCAAGCACCAGAGCCAATCCAATGATGACCGCAGCGCTCGCCAAGCCACCGATCAGCATGAGCCCCAGTTCGGCGTGCGAAAGACTCGAGAGGTTCCTGAACTCGTGGGGCATCGGCTCAGCGCTGCTGCGACGAACTGCGGTTCATCTCGTCGTGCTTGGCCCGGATGCTGGCGGGCCACTGGGCCTTGATCCAGGAGAGCGCGGCCACGATCTCGGAATCGGTCAGTACGCCTTCGTACGCAGGCATTGAAGACTCGTACGACGCCAGGTTGGCAGCCTTGGCAACGCCGAACTTCGTGATGCGCACGAGCGTCTCGTCGGGATGGTGCCACGTGTGCCCGGACGCATCGTGCGGCGGTGCCGGCAGGCGGCCTTGAGCGTCTCTCTGGCGCCAGTCTGGCTGGCCCTCGAGCTTCGCCCCATGACAGGCGGCACAGTGCGTCGCGTAGACCTGCCGGCCCAACGCCGTCACCTGCACATCGTCAGGTTTGAGCAGCCCGGTGTCTGCCGGCTTTGGCGCCAGGCTCGAGATGGCAACGACCAGGACCACCGCGCCGATCGCCGCGACAGCCAGCAGCAACGGGCTTCGTTTCATGGGCTCTTCCTGACCTGATTCACATCCGAGCATCCGAACGCAAGAGATCGCCCGCCTGCGTTCGGACCATCCGCCAGCTTGCCAAGGCCAGCCACATCCCGATGCCTGCGGATGCCAGGCACGGGAGCCATTCGAGGTCGGGCCGCCATGTCTCGAACGTCAGCGCGAGGCCTCCGGCGACGAAGGCCCAGAAGCGCGTTTCGGCCCAACGGGCCTGCCAGTCCACCTGGACAAGCACCAGTAGGGCGGCAGCGGCGGCCACCAACGCGAGCGTGGCGCGCGCGTGCTGATGCCCCATCTCCCAGTAGCCCGCCAAGCCGGCCGCGATGACGGCAAACAGCGCCACAGCAGCCAGCAGCCCGAGCAAACCCGCGAAGAGACATCGCACGCCGGCACGCCATGCATCCCATGGCGCGCCGTCGTCCATGCGCCACAGGAAGAGCCGATGCCCCACGGCCGCGGCGGCCGCGAGCAACACGCACTCATGCCACGCCATACCCGCGGCGCTCAGCGTGGCAACGACTCCGACGCTGAGTGCCTTGGCCGCCGAAGAGCGCATCGCGCCGCCTCGCAGTCTCAGCGAACCACCTTGAGGTCCGTGACAGTGAACTTGCCCGCCTCGTTGACGGCCTTGAACTTCACCTTGTCGCCGGCCTTGACCTGGCCGAGCATGGCCTTGTCACGCACGTTGAACACCATGGTCATGGCCGGCATCTCGAGGCTCTTGATGTCGCCATGCTTCAACGTGATCTTGGCCGCATCGATGTCGACCTTTCGGACTTCCGCGTCGGTCATCTCGTCGGCCGTGGCCGTCGGGCTGCTCGCGGCATGGTGACCCGCGTGCTCGTCGGCCTTCTGCTGGGCCCAGACGGGTGTACTCAGAGCGATGGAAGCCATCAGGGCGGGGAGTGCAAACTTCATGACGATCCTTTCATGGGTCAACGATAAGAACTGAAGACGCGCGTGCTGCCGTCCTTGGCGACTAGCAGTACGTCGAAGGGATCCCGCTGGTCGCCGTAGTCCGGGCCGTCCATGCCGGGAGAGCCGACGGGCATGCCAGGGACCGCTAGGCCCACGGCGTCGGGCGCCTCCTTGATCAGGCGCAGCACATCGGCCGCGGGCACATGACCTTCGACGGCGTAGCGGCCGACCACCGCGGTATGGCAGGAGCCGAGATTCGTCGGCAGCTTCATGCGGGCGCGAATCGCCGTGTTGCCGACGTCGTGCACCGTCACGCGGAAGCCGTGCGACTCGACGTGCGCTATCCACTCCTTGCAGCAGCCGCAGGACGGGCTCTTCCACACCTCCATGTGGAGCGGCTGCGTCTGCGCACGCAGCAGGCTCGGCCCCAGCAATGCGACGGCTCCAGAAGCCGCCAGCAGTGCCCGCCGAGTCTGTCCTCTCCGCGTCACATCAATGCTTGTGCGCATGCCCGTCACCCTTGGCGCTCGACGCGGCGACCTTGATCTTGCCGACCATTCCGGCCTGGTAGTGACCGGCGATCAAGCATGCGAAGTCGAAGTCGCCGGGCCGGTTGAAGGTCCAGACGATCTCGCCCGTCTTGCCGGGCGCCACATGCGCCATGTACGGCTCGTCGTGTTCCATGTTCGGGAACTTCACCATCAGCTCGGCATGCTTGTCGTTCTCGGCCTTCGTGCCGATGACGAACTCGTGCATGACCTTTCCGGTATTGCGCACGACGAACTTGACGGTTTCTCCCTGCCGGACCTGGATGCTGTCCGGCGTGAAGCGCATGTTGTCGGCCATGCCGATCTCGATGGTTCGCTTGGCGGACTTGGCATCGCCAGCGATGCCCCAGTCCTTCTGTTCCTTCTTGACCGGACCGGCCTTCTTGGCATGGTCCTCGTCGCCGTGCGCCATGGCAGTGGCGGAAATGGCCACGAGCGCGGCCGCGACAAATGACTTGAACTGCTTCATCAGGATTCCTTCTTGTTGCCGATGGGACAGATGGATGTCGGCTCATGGCCGCTCAGTTGTGGCCGCCGTGCCCGCCACCGGGTTTGCGTACCTTGACCTCGACTTCTTGGGCCGGCTTCGCGACCGGGGACATCGAGCCTGTCCCTTCCGCCTTGAAGCGTGCCGGATCCGGCAGTTCGCCGGTGAACTCGTAGGCCACCGTGCCGGGTGGGTGCTTGAACCAACCCGGGTCGCCGTAGTCGCCGCGCTTCTGGCCTTTGCGAACCTTCACAACGCTGAACATGCCGCCCATGCCGACCGACCCGAAGGGACCCTGCCCGGTCATCATGGCCGCGGTGTTGTCGGGCAGAGGCATCTCCATCTCGGTCATGTCCTTCATGCCGCGCTCACCCATCACCATGTAGTCGGGCACGAGCTTGGTGATCTGCTTCGCCACGCCGCGATGGTCCACACCGATCATCGTCGGCACGTCATGGCCCATCGCGTTCATCGTGTGGTGGCTCTTGTGGCAGTGGAAGGCCCAGTCGCCCTCTTCGTCGGCGAGAAACTCGACCTGCCGCATCTGCCCGACTGCGATGTCCTCCGTCACCTCGTACCGGCGCGTGCTCTTGGGCGTCGGCCCGCCGTCCGTCCCGGTGACCAGGAACTCGTGCCCGTGGAGGTGGATGGGGTGGTTGGTCATCGTCAGGTTGCCGATGCGGATGCGCACCTTGTCCATGTGGCTGACCACGAGCGGATCGATGCCCGGGAAGATGCGGCTGTTCCAACTCCACAGGTTGAAGTCCAGCATCGTCATGATCTTGGGCGTGTAGCTGCCCGGATCGATGTCGTAGGCATTGAGCAGGAAGCAGAAGTCGCGATCCACCTCGTCGATGAGCGGGTGCTTGGCCCTAGGATGCGTGATCCAGAAGCCCATCATCCCCATCGCCATCTGCACCATCTCGTCCGCATGCGGGTGGTACATGAAGGTTCCGGGACGCCGTGCAACGAACTCGTACACGTAAGTCTTGCCCGGCGGGATGCCCGGCTGGTTCAAGCCCGTCACGCCGTCCATGCCGTTCGGCAGGCGTTGCCCGTGCCAGTGGATGCTGGTCAGCTCACCGAGTTTGTTGGTGACGAAGATGCGCACGCGGTCGCCTTCGACGACCTCGATCGTCGGCCCCGGGCTCTGACCGTTGTAGCCCCACAAGTGCGCCTTGAAGCCGGGTGCCATCTCGCGCACCACGGGTTCGGCCACCAGGTGGAACTCCTTGACGCCGTTGTTCATGCGCCAGGGCAGCGTCCAGCCGTTGAGCGTGACCACGGGGTTGTAGGGCCGGCCCGTGTTGGGCACCAGCGGCGGCATCGTGTCGGGCTTGGATTGAATCACCGGCTCGGGCAGCGCCGCCATGGCGACCTTGCTGACCGCTGCGGCACTCACCGCAGCGGTGACCGCGCCGGCGCCGCCAAGAAAATTGCGTCGGGAAACCATGCTGAGTTCCTTGCTCGTTCGAATCAGTGAGGTGCGCCGGCAGCTTCGGCAGCTGCCGCGGATGGGCCAGCGGGCGCGGCCATAGCCGCCTTGCCGATGAGTGCCATATCGAGATCCGACTGGGCGAGCCAGAAGTCGCGCAGTGACTCTATGTATGTGTTGACGCTGCCTACTTGGGACCGTGCGTCTGCGAGTAGTTCGAACACCCCAATCAGCATGCCGTTGTAGCGCAGCAACTGCTCTTCAGAGATCCGCCTCTTGAGCGGCACGATCTCATCGCGGTGGTGGCGCGCAATGTCATAAGCGGTCCTGTAGTTGCCATAGGCTTCGCGCACCTCCGAGCGCGCGTTGATTGCCGTCTGTGCTGCGCGGTGCAGCGCCTGCATGTAGATCGCCTCGGCGCGAGCCACCCGCGCGCCGCCCCAGTCGAACAGGGGCAGCTCCAGGCCGATCTCCCAGCCCGTTTGCCGCGGAGCCTCGTTGGAGGTGTTGCGTACGAGTCCGAGTTCCAGCACGTTGATGAAGCGCGTCGTGCGGGTCAAGCCCAGGTTCTTCGCGGTCTGCTCCGCGCCGAGCTTGGCGGCTTGTACGTCCAATCGCTGAGCCATCGCAACGGCTTCGATGTCCGGCTGGTTGCGCGCCTCGGCCGGCAGGTCCGGCAGGCGCTCCGGCAACTGGAACTGGAGCTGGTCGCCCCAAACGCCCAGAAGACGCGCGAGCCGCTCGCGCGACGCACGCTGCGCCTGGTCGGCACGTGCGAGGCCCAGGGCAGCGTCCGCATAGAACGCCTGCTCGCGGGCGCGCGCCAGCTTGCTGAAGTTGCCCACCTGCTCCATGCGGCGAGCCAGTTCGGCACTTGCTTCGGCCGTCTGCTTCACCTGCCGCATGTAGCGCACCGTCTCCTCCGCCGCGACCGCCTGGAAGTAGGCCTTGCGCGCGTCCGCGGCCAGCGACAGGACGTCCATCGTGACCTCGCGCTTGACCTGCTCGAAGCGGCGCGCTTCCAGCTGCGAGACCAAGGGCAAGGTCAGCAGGCGCGCGAGGTTGAGGTGCAGCCCGCGCTCCAGCTCGACCTCGTCGCCCTGCCGAAGGCGCCCGAACGTGAAGCCCGGGTTCGGCAGGCGCCCGGCCTGCACGACTTCGGCCTCGGTGATGCCGAGATCCTGGAACCGAGCCTGCAGGCCGCGGTTGTTGAGCAAGGCCACCTGAACGGCGTCGTCGACGCTCAGCGGCTTCGCGAGCAGCTCGCGTACGCGGCGATCGATGGTGTCGACGTCGGCATCGCTGCGCGCCCAGCGCACGTCCTTGCCGAGCTTGTCCTTGGCCGCGGACTCGATCGACGAGAACCCGGCATCGGGGGAGAAGCTGGCGCATCCGGCCAGCACGGCAGAAACCAGGACAACGACGAGCACTCCCGAACGTCGCACGCTCGGGCGGTCGGGCGCGCCGCGCCCGGGATTGGCAGGTGAATTCATCCGCTTGACCTCAGTTCATCTTGTGCCCGCCATGACCGGCGGGTGCGCTTGCCGGCGCCGGCGTTGCCGGCTTCGGGGGCGCGTTGTTCGTGGCGGGCGCATCGGGCTGGCGCGCCTCGCGCGCGTAGGCCCGCCAGCCGCCGACGCGGTTCACGGTCTCGTTGGCTTCGCGCCAGGAACCCACGGGCTGTTCAGCGTGACGCTGGTAGCCCGTAAGCGTGGACTGGTACACCAGGGGCGCCACGGGGGCCGAAGGATCGAGTGGATCGGCTCTCTTGCCGGGCACGGCTTGAGCCAGAGTCGCCGAGCTGACCGCGATCAGGAATGCCGGCACAAGCCAGCGGAACACGACAATCTTCATGACATCCTCGCGTGAGTCGGACCGGCTCGACACGCCTGCTGCGCAGGGTGCGGCGGTCTACGATGCCGGTCAGAGCGCCGCCAGGGCGATCGACCAGCGTGACGGTCAGGCGAGGATCAGGCGGGGTGGTCGATGCGGTACGTCCGCAAAGACGGCTGGAAAGCGAATCTCCAGAAAGGCGACGGCAGTAGACGCCGATTCCGCCTGCACCATGGTCGTCCGCGCGAACGCGGGCGCTGCAACGCTGCAACACGGCGCGCAGCTGCTGCACTTCATCTTCAGCTGCGCCGAATGCCCGGTCGATGAATCGAGCCCGGTCTCGACATCTTGGTTCCCGGGCCCGACGTTGCCGGATCCAAGCTCATGCCGGATTTCGTGGAAGTCGCCATGCGTCGCGTGCGCGACGGTCGCCACAGCCTCACGAGGAGAGTGATGCCCCGGCCCGCATCCACCCATGGTCACCGCAGCCAGCCCCTTCAGAGGAACGGCAGCAGCGATGAACCAGATCAGAAGGAGGCGAACCACACCCGACATACCCGGAACTTTACCTCAGCGCATTGAGAAAGATCAGCCTGCTCGGCAGTCTATGGACCGCATGCCGACACAATGCGCTCAGGAACCTTACCGATTCGTAATGTCCTCGGCTGCTCCGGCCACCCTGCCAGCGGCGGAGGATGTCAATCGATGTCGGCCACCATGCGAACCCGCAGCACACGCTCCCGGCTTCCCGCATCGCCTGGTTCGAACGCGTACGTGCTCCCCCAGGCCCAGGCCGAGCCCGCGAGTTCAATGACGCGGATCTCGCCCGCAGCGCCCCGAAACGCCATCTGAGTCTCTCCCTCTGGCCAGCTCGCCCGCAGGATATGGTCGCCGGGCGGCAGCCTCATGCGCACGAAGGACTCGGGCACCGTTTCGGCCCGCGCACCGCCGTCCACAGTCAGCTCGACGACGTTGGCGGCGTCGGCCCACCGCTTGCGCACCACGTAGACCGTGACTCTTTCCGCAGATGCGGCAAACCGTTTCGCATCAGCTTCCACGGCCGGCGGCGGCACCGGTGCACTGGTGCAGGTCAGCTTGTAGCGCGGCGCCTTGCCGACCCGATGGCACCAGGTGCCGTCGGCATTTGCCTGCCGAACGGGCTTGGACATACATGCGGCGAGGAACAGCGTGCCTGAGCCGAGTGCGATCAGCGCAACTCGGCGCCCTAGCGTGGACGGAGTGCTCTGCAAGTGATTCTCCAGGCACTGACCGCGCAATCGAGATCGGGAACTCGAAGGCGCCAGCGCTTCAAGGCAAGGCCCGTGAAAGGCCGAAGCGGACGGAGGGGCGACGCTCCCGTCGGCCAGATCGCCCCAACACCCGCAGCCTTCCGGGACGCATCAGCGATGCACGTGCGAGGTGGCGGTCGCGCCGCTCTGGTGGCCGCTGCGGCTCATCCCACCGGGGACGCTGACCGCGCCGTCCCGGGAGGGCTTCTCGACGTTCGCAGCGCTGCGCGTGTCGCCCGGGACACCGACGTAGACCGCTCCCGCTTCGCCACCGACATCGAGCCAGCCGTCGGCGGAAACCGGGTTGCGCTTGGCCTGCATCGTTTCGGCGATGACCGCCGCGCGTGTCTTGCCGGGTAGGTTGGTTCCGACGAAGACCCAACCTGCATCGCCTCCGACTTCGCGCCAGCCGTCAGCCGTGACCGGATTGCGCTTCCAGGCCTCGAGCTCCTTGATGACGTCGGCACGCGACTTCGTCGACGGCATCGCATGGGTTGTGAAGCCGGCTTCACCCCCGACCGGGGTGATGCCTGAGGTTGCCAGCGCGGGCAGAGACACGGCACTCACCAGCGCGATCAGACTGAAACGGAACTTCATGATGGACTCCTGTTGCAGGTGCACCTCTCCAGGAGGTTCACCGGTTGCGGTGCCTTCGTGCACCGTGGAGCCACTGTAGGAATCGCGCGCCGACAGACTGCTTGCCGATCCATTACATCTTCGTCATGCGGCGCCCCAACGACGCCCGCAGCCGTGCCTGTGTCCTCGATCGCACCTTCTGTTCGGCCAATGCGGACGGCGCGTTTCGGCGCCGTTCGCCCGTGCTCGCCGCGGCACACCCGCGCTGGCCCGTCGAGGTCAGCGCGGGTCACCGCACAACACATTGCCGATCAGAAGGTGTGGCGAACGCCGAACTCGAGACCGGACGATTTCTCGCCGCCCAGCATGCCCGCCGGCGGTGTGTAGAGAACGGAGCTGCGCGCCGCGCCCTTGTTCGAGACCTGACCGTAGGTGGTGTACATAGCGGTGCGCTTCGAGAGATCGTAGACATACCCGATGCCGAGGCGGGTGCTGTCGTCGGCGTCGGAGAAGCCGGAACCGGCGGTGCCACCTGAGCGATCTGCCCTGGTGTAGCCGACCTTCAGTGCACCCGGGCCGACAGGCACCGTGGCGCCGATCGACAGATCCTTGGTCTTGCGCGGGCTCCACTCCTTGACGTCGTACAGCGTGTGCAGCGTGGCAAAGCCGAACTTGTAGTTGAACTGAATGTTGTAGTTCTTGAAGTCCGGCGTGGTCGCCCCGGTCTCCGTCTTGCCGTAGGCAAAGCCGATATTGATCGGGCCAGCCTCGTAACCCAACCGCCCACCCACGTACTTGTTGCCGTTGACGCCCTCGCCCGCGGCCATCTGCAGGTGGCCATACAGCCCGCCCATGTTGGGCAGGAAGTAGCCCACGGTGTTGTCGGCCCGCAGCACCGTCGTGGCGGGGCTGCCCAGGTTCGAACCCGCCCCGTAGCTGAAGATGCCGCGCGAGCCGACACCGACAATGCCGAACTCATCGGCGAAAGTGTTGTACGCGGTCGGCGTGTAGTCCCGACCCATGCGCACTTCACCGAAGTTGCCCATCAGGCTGACCGTTGCACGGCGACCCCAGAACTTGTTCGCATCGGCGGTGCCGTTGTCGAAGTTGATCTGGGACTCCAGGTGAAAGCCGGCCTTCATGCCACCACCCAGATCCTCTACGCCGCGCAAACCCCACCGGCTGGTGGCGTTCGAGCCCGATGCCAGTTGCTTCTGGGATCCGGCGCTTCCATTCTTGACTTGACGCACGGCGGCATCGGCGATGCCGAACAGCGTGACCGACGACTGCGCGTAGGCGCCCGCCGCAAAGGCGGACAACGCGGCCAGGGTGAACAAGGACTTTTTCATGAGAGCAATCTCCGTTGTGGGACAAGGCAACACCTTCCACGCGACGAACGCGCCATCGGACTCGGATGAAGTGCGAGGCGCGCTGCGGCACGAGACGTGAAGGCGCTGGCGAGCAGCCTAGGGACGAGGCGCGGCCGAGGCGACCTGCTCGCGAGAAGCGGCCCGGAGGTGGCTAGCAGACCCTCGTCAGTTCGGCGGACATCCGTCGCCGCCCTTCCACAGCCGCTTGCACAGCAGCCACGCAAACGGCCCGGCACGGTCGAGCCCGAACGGGCCAAGGCCTACCACCCTGCGGCTTGGGGGAGAGGCCCCAAGCATCAACATGACCGGCCTGTCATGTTCCGGCAAGTGTTTTGTCAGTCGCTTGTTCCTATCGTTTTCGGACCGCAAAGTGGTGTGCCCTGCTAGCAACCCTCACGAGTTGTCTTTCGGGCCGTCGCATGCGGGCCCGAAAGAAAAGGACAACGACATGCGGAGACAAGACATCCAGCTGCTCGCCAGTGCCCGGCAGGGTGACCTCGAAGCGCGGTACGAAGTCGGCAGACGCTACCTGCTTGGCGTCGACGGCTTTCCGCAGCACACCGACACCGGGCTCGAGTACCTGGCGCACCCGTCGCTCGAGCCCTCCGAGCGAACCGCTCGCACGATCGCCGAGGCGCTGCCCCTGCACGAACTGGTGCGCCGCAAGCTGCTGCTCCCGCTGGCAAAGGCGGCGCGCGGAGGGTCGATATCGGCGCAGGTGAAACTCGCTCTGTGGCGCGCTCTCACGAACGCCGATCCCGCCGAGACGACACGGTGGCTCGACGCAGCCGCTGCCGCTGGCGACGCCGGCGCACGCGCAGCCGCGCATGCGCTGCAAAACTGCCCCTCCAATGCGGCCGCCGACGTACTGGATGCCTTGAAAGCGGCCCCGGGGATCGACCTCGCTCGCCTGGTACCGCTGGCCCTGAGCAATGCGGTCCAGTCGGACGATCCAGAGGAGATCGCGCGCGTGCTGAGCGGCACGCTGACGGCGCGCCTGCCCATCACGCCGGAACTCGCGGATGCCGCTTGCTCCGCCATCGCCCGCTTGGAAGACGAAGCGCAGCCGCGGCTCCCGTGCGCGAACGGCGCTGTCGAGGCTCTTCTCGAAGACTGCATCCGTCGCGGCAATGCGACCGCGGAGTTGCTGCTCGGGCGCGCGCTGAGCGCGGTCGATACACCCGCACTGCCGGCGTCCTTGCTGACCACGGGGCAGAACCTGCGCAGAGGCGCCGCGCTTCTGCTCCGTGCGGCCGATGCAGGATTAAGCGCGGCGTGGATGGTCCTCTACCGCATTCATGCAGACAACCATTCCTCGGTCTCCAATCCGCAGATGGCGCGGTTCTTCCTCGAGAAGGCCGCGCTCGCGGGCGAACTCTGCGCCCAGCGGCGCCTCGGCGCGCTGATCCTGCGGTCAGCGACCACCGTGCACGAATCCGAGCAGGGCATCCATTGGCTTCACCAGGCGGCGCGCCGGCAGGATGCGCTGGCAGCGCAGTTGCTCGGCTCACTGGTGCTCCCGGTTGCGGGATCCGACGCCGAAGCAGACGCGGCCATCGATGCCGTACGCCGCGAGGATCCTTGGCTGGCCTGCCGCCTGCGGACGGCGCGGGACTTCGGCCTGACCAAGCTGGAAGCGATGAGCGTCGACATCGTCGCAGGGCTCAGGCCCTGGGGGCTGGTCGTCGGTCCCAACCCGTCGATTGCGCAGGCCAAGCTGGCGGCGCCTCGAGCCATCCCGGCACTTCGGCCCCAGGCGCTCGAGAACCTGCGTCGGTCCGTTGGGTTCTTCGAACAGTCGCGCCAGGACGGGTCCCCGATCGAGGGCGACCGGCGCAAACGCACCCACCGTCTGCGCTACTGCCTCGAGCGATCCGGCATCGACGAATCCCTGTTCTTCGCGAAAGTCAGGTCGACGGCGCTCAACACCCTGCGACAGGGACCCAAGTGGGCCTTCCATGCGCAGCAGCCTCTGCGCATGGCACTGGCCGCCTAGGAACGGCGGTCGGCATCGCATCCCTTCACGCGCCTCGCTGCAGCCTCCCATGCGAATCCTCGTCGTCGAAGACAACGCCAAGCTGGCAGGCCATCTGCGTCGGGGGCTGGCCGAGAGCGGCTACGTCGTCGATGTCGCAACCGATGGGATCGACGGGCGCCACATGGCGATGGAGGGAAGCTACGACCTGCTTCTGCTCGACGTCATGCTGCCTGGGGCCGATGGCTTCACACTGCTCGAGACTCTCAGGCAGCACAAGGACACGCCGGTGATCATGTTGACCGCCGCTGACAGCGTGGAAGACCGGGTGCGAGGCCTGCGCGCCGGCGCCGACGACTACTTGGTCAAACCGTTTGTCTTCACAGAGCTGCTGGCGCGCATCCAGGCCGTGCTGCGCCGCGGTGCCGCAGGTGCGCACCACGAACCCGACCGCATGGTGCTCGGGGACCTGGAACTGGACACCATACGTCGACGCGCGTTTCGCGCCGGCACGCGCCTGGATCTCACGGCCCAGGAGTACACGCTGTTGTCCGTGTTGCTTCGCCATCGCGGTGAAGTCATGTCACGCACGGTGCTCACCGAACTCGTCTGGGACATGAACTTCGACGGGGACTCGAACGTGGTGGAAGTCGCGATACGGCGCCTGCGCTCCAAGCTCGACGAGCCGTTCCCGGTCAAGCTGCTCCACACGGTTCGAGGGATGGGCTACGTCCTCGAACTGGAACGCGGCAACGACGCGGATGCGTGATGACCTGGCGCCATCCCTCGATCACGGCCCGGCTGACTGCCGGCCTTGGCGTAGTCGCACTCGTCGTCTTCTCGACTGCAGGTTGGCTGCTGCAACGGGCCCTCGAGTCCGAATTGGTCGATGCGGACCGAATGAAGTTGGCAGGCAAGGTCAGCGTCGTCCTTCACTTCATCGACGAAGCCAATCGTTCAGGCGATCGCGCAGCCTTGTTTCATCACCTCGACGACCTGCGCATCGGCCACGACGGCCTCCACGTGTGGCTGTTCGACGAAGCGGGTGCGGCGATCTACGGCGCGTCGAGCGCCAACGGAACGACGGTCCCGCCGCGGCCGGCGCACGGCGCCCGCGCGGATGTGACGGAGACGGCCCTGCCGTCGGCATCGTTGTGGCCGGCCGGCCGGCTGCGCGTGGCCATCGAGTCCGGCCCCCGCGATGAGCTCCTCCGTTCGCATCTCGCGACGCTGGTCCTGATCTGTGCCTTGGGCGTCGGCTCGACCGTGCTGCTGAGTTGGGTCGCCATCGGTCGCTGCCTCAGGCCGGTGTCGCAGCTCTCGGCGGAAGCCAGCGACATCACGCCCAGTTCCATGGGACGGCGCTTGACCGTTCCTCCCGAAGGCGCCGAGCTGACAGGGCTGGTGCGCGCATTCAACCAGGCGCTTGACCGGCTCGAGGACGCCTATGCGCAGTTGCAGGCCTTCAATGCCAACGTGGCTCACGAGCTGCGGACGCCCCTGGCTTCCTTGGTCACGGGCACGCAGGTCACGCTGTCGTCGCCAAGATCTCGCGAGGACCTGCGCGAGGTTCTGATGTCGAATCTCGAGGAACTGCAGCTCCTGAACGCGCTGGTCAACGACATGCTGTTTCTCTCCCGCGCAGATCGCGGCGACCGGGCGGAGGGACTGGAAGATGTCGCGCTCGGGTCCGAGGCGGACAAGGCCATCCGCTACTGCGACGCATTGCTGCAGGAAGCGGGCGTGGCCGCGGAACGCTCCGGCGACGCCACGGCGGTGTGCAACCCTCCGCTCGTGCTGCGCGCCCTCGTGAATCTACTCACCAACGCCATCCGCCACAGCCGAGCCGGCGACACGATTCAGGTCCTCATCGAGCCGGACCACGGGCTCGTCGCGCTGAGTGTCCTCAACCCCGGAATCGAGATACCGGCGCCGGTCCGAGCCCAGATGTTCGACCGCTTCTATCGTGCAGACTCCTCGCGCTCACGAGGGCAAGCGGGCCACGGCCTGGGATTGGCCATCGTCGCGGCCGTCGCACGGATGCACGGCGGGACTGTCTTCGTCGAACGCTTCGGCCAGGCCAATCGTGTCGGATTGACGCTTCCGGCCGGAGACACCCCCTCGAGCGTGGACCCGGTCGAGGGCGTTGCCGTCGTCGGGACTGCGCCCGCTATGCCGCCGCCGAACTCGACGGCACGTCCAGCCCGATCGCTGTGACGCCATCCGCCGACCTGGCGAACGGTTCGCCTTGGTGCATTCGGGCGATGGCGGCGACGATGGCCAAGCCCAACCCATGGTTCGACGTCCCCGTCTGGCGCCGGGACCGCTCAGCCCTGTAGAAGCGGTCGAACAATCGCGGCAGGTGCTCCTGCTCGATCGAACTGCCCTCGTTCTCCACCGCGATCCGCACCCTGCCTGCGTTCGACGCGATCCGAACCTTTATCGTCGAGCCGGTCTTCGCGTAGCGAGTCGCGTTGCTCAACAGGTTGGACAGCGCGCGACGCAGGAGTGACACGTCGAACGCACCCTTCGCATCCCCTTCGCAAACCGCTGACAGGCATCGCTCCTGAAGCGCGGCCTCGTGGTACTCGATGATCTCGCCGAGCTCGGCAGCGAGGCTCGTGACCGGTGCGCGGCGCGCGGACACGCCGCGGTCCGCATGCGAAAGAAACAGCATGTCGTTGACGATGATCGCGAGCCGCCTCAGGTCCTCCAGGTTTCCGGCGATCACGTCCTGCAGTTCGGCAGCGGGACGGTTGCGCTGCAACGCCAGTTCGCTCGACCCGATCAAGGTGGTCAGCGGTGTCCGAAGTTCGTGCGCAACGTCGGCATTGAAGCCCTCCAACTGCGCGTACGCGCGTTCGACCCGCATCAGCAGCGCGTTGAAGCGATCGACCAGCGGCCGGAGCTCGAGTGGCTGCCCCGCTCCGTCCAGCCGCAGCCCCGCTCGTCCCAGAGCGACGGCATCCACTTGGGCGGCCAGGGCGTGCACCGGCAGGAGGCCCCTGCGGACCAGCAGGTACCCGGTCACGCTGACCAGACCCGCGCCGACGAGGGAGGCTGCCAGCAGGATCCAGCCGAGACGCTGGAGCAGATCCAGGTCGCGGGTGACATCCAACCCCAAGACGACCCGGACACCGCCGCCGGTGCCCGCGAGCCATGTGTCATCCCAGGAGCTCTGCTTGAAACGGCGGTTCGAACGCTCGTCGCCATGCCCGGCGTGCGGCGGAGCGCGGAAGAGAACAAGCCCTTCGCGCGACGTGATGGACAGCGTCATGTCCTCATGGCCCGCCAGAAAGTCCTTCAGCTTGTGCTGCAGTTCTTCCGCTGCGGATGTCCCAGCCGCCTCGGCAAGCGCATGGCGGACAACCGCGCTCTTCAGCGCCAGTTCCTCGTGCTGGCGGCTCTGCAGAACCCACAGGTTGACGGCGTACACCGTTCCGGAGACCGCAAGCGCAGCGACCAACCCCTGCAGCGCCAGCCACCGGGACAGACGGGTCCCGAGGGATTGATCACCAGCGGCGACGACGCGCCACCTCACTCCTGACGCTCCTCCATCACGTAGCCCATGCCGCGGACCGTGTGGATCAGCTTGAACTCGAACGGCTCGTCCAGCTTCGCGCGCAGCCGGCGCACCGCCACCTCGACAACGTTCGTGTCGCTGTCGAAGTTGATGTCCCACACCTGTTCCGCCATCACGGTGCGCGACAGGACCTCTCCGCGCCGACGCAGAAGAAGCACGAGGAGATTGAACTCCTTCGGGGTGAGTTCGAGCCGCTTGCCGGCCCGTGTCGCCTTGCGGCGTGCCAGGTCGACCTCCAGATCCGCCAGCCGGAGGCTGGTGGGAAGCTGCCCCTCCCGATCTCCCCCGCCGCGGCGCAACAGGGCCTGGACCCGCGCCGACAACTCGGAAAACGAGAACGGCTTGACGAGGTAGTCATCTGCGCCACCGGTCAGCCCCTTGACCTTGTCTTCGACGGCGTCGCGGGCCGTCAGCATCAGGACAGGCGTCCTGCGCTGCCTACGCAGCTCTGCGAGCACCTCGAAGCCGTCGCGGCCCGGCAACATCACGTCGAGGACGATCAGGTCGTACGTGCCCTCGACGGCGAGATGGAGTCCGTCGATGCCGTCGTGAGCCAGGTCGACCACGTAGCCGCTCTCTGACAGGCCCTTTCGCAGGTACTCCGCCAAGCGGACCTCGTCTTCGATCACGAGAATTTTCATGGGCAGATTCTCCACCAGCCGTCGCGTCTCCTCGATTACGACTTGGTCATCTTCCAGTCCGCATCTGGTCAGCACGCGGTCCCTAGAGTGAAGCCTCGCATTCATCAACAACTCACGAGGTTCACCATGCGTAGAAATACCATCTTCACAGCCACCCGCGCGCTTGCGGCCGCCGCCGTCATGGCCGGCTCCCCGCTCTTTGCAGCGGCCCAACACCAGATGGCCCAGGGCGCGCCCGGCACTGCCAACACGACCGAATCGACCCGGCCCGCGGCGCTCACGCGAGAGCAGGTCCGCGCGGAGGTCGAGAAGGCGATGCGCGACGGCACGTGGCGCTGCCGGACCAGCAATCGCGGCTGGTGCTCGAACGAACCCGTGGCGACCGCCAAGCCCGACGCAGACAAGCGCCCGTAAGCTCGGCTGGGGCTGCGCCGTGACCACACGCCGGCACGTCCTGGCGCTTGCGGCATCGGCGAGGTCGCTGGTGCTCCTGGGTTGCGCCAGTACGAACTCAGATGTCGGCCGGCGCGGCGGCCCCTACTGCTATCGAAACGCCCGAAAGCGTCCAATCGTCTGCACCTCGGAGTCGACTCCCGGCCTCGATGTCGAGGCCGGGGCCAAGCGATTCGAAGCGGATCCCAGTGCGTTGACCGTCTACGCGAGTTCTGTAGCCATCGCATGAGGATTCAGCGACAGCCGAGTCCCTCTGGCCAAGCCAAGGTACCCACGTTCAAGCGCTCTGGCGCGCTCGCCGTCCCACTTGCAGCCCCGTCGTCCTGCGGTGTCCGAGTCCGGTCGCCGCCGTAGGGCTCCTCTCCTGCCCCCGTCGTTCCTGCGCCAGCGAGTCAATGATCGGGCAATCGGGCCGGTCGTCACCATGGCAGCAATGCACGAGGTGCTCGAGCGTCGCCTTCATGGACTGGAGTTCCTTGAGCTTCTCGTCCAGCTCTTCGATGTGAGCCTGCGCCAGCGCGCGCACTTGTCGGCTGGGGCGCATGCGGTCCTGCCACAGTCCAAGCAACTCGCGGATCTGCTCGATGGAGAAACCCAGATCGCGCGACTGTCGGACGAAGCGCAGCGTGCTGACTTCCTTGTCCGTGTACTGGCGGTAGCCGGACTCGGTTCGTGCCGCTTCCGGAAACAACCCGACGCTCTCGTAGTGGCGAATCATCTTCGCCGACACCCCCGAGGCCTTCGCCGCTTCGCCGATGTTCATGCTCATCTGGTGCTCCCTGACACGGCCACGGGCTGCGATTGCTCCGGGCGCTGCGCGGCCGGCGCGTCAGCGGCACCCTGCCAGCGCCGCAACGTCAATGCGTTGGCCACGACGCTCACGCTGCTGAAGGCCATCGCCGCGCCAGCGATGACGGGACTCAGCATCCCCAGCGCGGCCAGCGGGATGCCAAGCACGTTGTAGCCGAATGCCCAGAACAGGCCCTGCTTGATCTTCGAGTAGGTACGGCGCGAGATGTCCAGCGAATCCGCCACGAGCCGCGGGTCGCCGCGCATGAGCGTGATGCCAGCCGTCTCGGTCGCTACGTCGGCGCCGCCCGCCATCGCGTACGACACGGACGCCGCGGCGAGTGCGGGGCCGTCGTTCAGGCCATCGCCGACGAACGCGACCACGGCGCCGGCGTCGCGCAGTTCCTTCACGACGGCCGCCTTGTCGCCCGGCAAGACTTCGGCGCGCACGTCGTCGATGCCGAGTGCCTTCGCGACAGCCTCGGCCGCGCCCCGGCTGTCCCCGGTCAGCATGACCGTCCTGATTCCCAGCTGATGGAGCCGCGCCACCGCTGCAGCGGCGCTTTGCTTGATCGTGTCACCGAACGCCAGCAATCCCAGCAGGCGCCGCTGGTCCCCTTCCGAGCCGACCAGCCAGGACACGGTCTTCCCCTGCCCTTCGAGCCGCCGCGCCTCGCCCAGCAGATGGCCCTCGTCCAACTGGAGCTCGCGCAGCATCCGCGTGCTGCCCAGCGCCAGTTTCCGGCCTCGGACCGTGCCTTCGACACCGCGACCCGGAAGCGCCTTCGCATCTTGGGCTTCCGGCACCGGCAGCCGCTCCTCGCGCACCTTGTCCATCACCGCCACCGCGAGCGGATGGCTGCTCGACTTCTGGAGCGCGGCCGCGAGGCGCAGCACCTCATCACGACTGGTCCCTTCGGCCGCCGCCACCGCCGCGAGCGAAGGCTTGCCTTCGGTGAGCGTACCGGTCTTGTCGAAGGCGACCACCGTCACCGCATGCGCGACCTCCAGCGCTTCGGCGTCCTTGATGAGGATGCCGTGTCGCGCGGCGACCCCGGTACCGGCCATGATGGCTGTCGGCGTCGCGAGGCCCAGCGCACAGGGGCAGGCGATGACCAGCACGGCCACCGCGTTGATCAGTGCGTGTTCCCAGTCCCCCGTGAAGGCCGCCCAACCGAGGAAGGTCGCCAGCGCGATCAGCAGGACGACCGGAACGAACACCGCGCTCACGCGATCGACGATGCGCTGGATCGGCGCCTTGGCCGCCTGCGCCGACTCGACCATGCGGATGATGCGGGCCAGCGTCGTCTCCGCGCCGATGGCGGTCGTGCGAACGGTCAGCGCGCCTTCGGCGTTGATGGCGCCGCCGGTGACCTTGTCTCCGGGGGCCTTGGGTACTGGCAGGCTCTCACCGGTGATGAGCGACTCGTCGATGTGGCTGCGCCCGTCGACGATTTCGCCGTCGACGGCGACGCGGTCACCGGGCCTGACGACGACGAGGTCACCCACGACGACCTGCTCCACCGGAATGTCGACTTCCGCGCCGTCTCGGCGGACCCGGGCGGTGGTCGGCCTCAACGCGTTCAACGCACGGATGGCGTCGGCGGTCTGCCGCTTGGCCCGGTGCTCGAGCCACTTGCCCAACAAGACCAGCGTGATCACGGCCGCCGAGGCCTCGAAGTAGAGGTGCGGCATGCCGTGCCCGGCGTGCTTGAAGAGCAGGTAGACGGACAGTCCGTAGGCCGCGGAGGTGCCCAGCGCCACCAGCAGGTCCATGTTGCCGGTCTTGGCGAGCACGGCCTTCCAGCCGGCCCGGTAGAAGCGCCAACCCAGCCAGAACTGAACTGGCGTCGCCAGTGCCAGTTGTGCCCAGCCGCTGAGCATCCACTCGATGCCGAAGAGCGACAGCAGCATCGGAGCGACCAGTGGCAAGGTCAGCACAGCGCTTGCCGCCACTGGCCACCAGACCGGCAGCCGAGTGGCTGGCGGCGGCCTGTCGTGCTGAACGTCCTTCGCCGCGTAGCCCGCCTTCTCGATGGCCGCCTTCAGCGCTGAAACCGGCACGGTCGACAGCGCCTGGATCGTCGCCTTCTCGGTCGCCAGGTTGACGGTGGCGCCGGAGACGCCGGGTACCTTGCGTAGCGCCTTCTCCACCCGCGCGATGCAGGACGCACAGGTCATGCCCTCCACCAGCAGCGTTGTTTCGGTGATGGCAACGTCGTAGCCGGCCTTGCGAACAGCCGCTGCCAGCGAGTCTGCCGTCACGGAAGGATCGGCGTTGACAGACGCCTCCTCCGTCGCCAGGTTGACGCTGGCCTCCTCAACTCCCGGAACCGCCTTGAGCGTCTTCTCGACGCGCGTGACGCACGAGGCGCAGGTCATCCCGGTGACCTGGAGTTTGATTCCGAGTGGATTGGACAGTGCAGCGGTGCTCATGAGTGCCTCGATATGCCATTCAGTGTTTGCGCATCGTCAAGGTTCCAACAATGGAAAGGTCAAGAGTGCCGTTGGCTTCTGCCTACGGCTAGATGTGAAGCTTCAATAGGTTGTATCCGGTGTTCATCCGGATTGGGTTTGAGAGACTGGAAGTCGCCAAACACCCAATCCTCAAGGAAGCCAACCGGATGAACAGCCACAAGCATGCCCGATTGACCTATGCCCGTCGCGTGGAGATGGTCCGCCAGATGACCGAGCAGGGGTGGTCAACCCCAGAAGCTGCCCGAGCCCAAGGCGTAACGCCGGCGACCGCACGCAAATGGCTTGGCCGCTACCTGGCTGGTGGACAAGCGGCGCTGGCGGATGCGTCGTCGCGGCCTCTCAGGTCTCCGCGAGCGATCGATCCGGCCAAGGCGCTTCTGATCGTCGAGCTGCGCCGCAGGCGCATGACGCAAGCCCGCATCGCGGCCAGCGTCGGCGTTTGCGAGAGCACGGTCAGCCGGGTGCTGGCCCGCGCGGGGCTGTCCAAGCTCAGCGACCTGGCGCCGGCCGAGCCGGTGGTGCGCTACGAGCACGACCATCCAGGTGATCTGCTGCACATCGACACCAAGAAGCTCGGCCGCATCGAGCGGCCCAGCCATCGTGTGACGGGCAACCGGCGCGACTCGGTCAACGGTGCCGGGTGGGAGATGCTGTTCGTGGCGGTGGACGACCACGCCCGGATCGCGTTCACGGCCATGCATCCCGACGAGAAGACGCCACAAGCCGTGCAGTTCCTGCGTGACGCGGTTGCCTACTACGCCGGCCTGGGCATCAAGGTTCGCCGGGTGCTGACCGACAACGGCTCGGCCTTCCGCTCACGCGACTTCGCCAGCGCTTGCGTCGAGTTGGGCATCACCCATAAGTTCACCCGCGCCTACCGGCCTCAGACCAACGGCAAGGCCGAGCGGTTCATCCAGTCGGCGCTGCGCGAGTGGGCCTACGGATGGACCTACCAGAATTCCAGCCAACGAACCCGCGCCCTGGCCAGCTGGCAGCACCACTACAACTGGCACCGCCCACACGCCGGCATCGGCGGCGCCTTCCCCATGTCCAGACTCACCAAATCAAGAAACAACCTCTTGACGGTTCACAGCTAGAGGGGTCTCTGCAGATCATCGCTTGACCTTACAACGATGGAAAGGTCAACAGTACGCCCATCAGCAACCCCGACCCCACTGGAGATAGCGATGATCACTTTCGAAGTCAACGACATGACCTGCGGCCACTGCGTCAGCAACATCACCAAGGCGTTGAAGGCCACGGACAAGGACGCCAAAGTCGCTATCGACCTGGCCTCGCACCGTGTGCAGGTGGAGCCGGCCTCGGCCGATGCCCAGGAACTGGCCGAAGCCATCAAGGACGCGGGCTACACGCCGGTGCCCGTGCAGGCAGGCCCGACCGCTCCCACCAAGCCGTCCGGTTCGTGCTGCGGCGGGTGCCACTGAGCCCTCTGGTGAGACGGGCGGCGCCCTGCGGGGCCCCTCCCTTCGGGAAGGGCGCGGGACATAGAGTCCGGCCATCGCCTGCAGAAGCTGAGTGGCCTTGGGAATCCAGAGTCAACTAGGAACTCGTTCGTTGTCGCTGGCGAGCCCGTTGGAATGGCATCACTCACAAGTGGGTCAATGAGCGCCGCGAACGTGCCTGCGTTTGCGCTGCGCCGCCCCGTGCGCTCCCGCCTGATCGATGCCGTTCAGGATGCCGCAGTCGGCGGCCACATGTGGCGTTAAGCAGGCAGCCCGCAGGCTGCGGAGTTCCTTCTCGAGCCCGCGCAGTTCGCGGATCCGCTCGGCCACGTGGCCGATGTGCTCGTCGAGCAAGCTGTTCACCTCGCCGCAAGCCGCCAGCGGCTGATCCTTGAACCGCAACAGCACGCGCACTTCATCGAGCGTCATGTCCAGGTTGCGGCACTGGCGGATGAACCCCAGCCGTTCGGCGTGCTGCGGGGTGTAGATGCGGTAGTTCCCCTCCGTGCGCGGCGCAGCGGGCAGCAGGCCCTCCCGCTCGTAGAACCGGATCGTCTCGATGGGCGTTCCGCTGGCCTGGGCCAGTTCGCCGATGCGCATGGTCGGACTCCTTTGCGAAGGCACGGGCATGTAATGCACCTTGACTCTATACCCACTTCAGGGTTTTCAATGCCGGCATGGCCCATGAACACACCCACGACATCGCGCCGACTCCTGCCCGCGCCTCGGCCCCTTCCGCCTGTGGCGATTGCTGCAGTGCCTGCGACGGCGTCACGGTCGCCCCGGTCGAACAGCAGGTCAGGGGTGGCCAGCGATTCAGGGTCCCCGCCATGGACTGCGCTGCCGAGGAGTCCGAGATCCGGCGCGCAATCGAGGGCATCCCGGGGCTGACGGGGCTGCGGTTCCAGCTCGGCGACCGCAGCCTTCGGATCGACGGCGAGCCGCAGGCGACGGTGGCCGCGGTCGAGGCGATCCGCAGCAGAGGCCTCGAGATCCACCCCTGGCCCGAGGCGCCGAACTCACCGGGGGACGGGGACGCCGAGGCACACGTCCACGACGCGGAGGCCGGCACGGGTCTTCCCCGCCTGCTGGCCGCGCTCGTGCTCGCCATCGCTGCCGAAGGCCTGTCCTTCTTCGTGCCCGATGCACCCTGGTCCAACGGCGCCGGCTTGGCCATCGCTGCCGCTGCCATCGCACTGGCCGGCTTCGGCACCTTCCGCAAGGGGCTGTCGGCACTGCGACACGGCCGCCTGAACATCAACGCGCTGATGTCCGTGGCCGTCGCCGGCGCCTTCGTCATCGGCCAGTGGCCAGAAGCCGCCATGGTCATGGCGCTCTATGCCATCGCCGAGTTGATCGAGGCACGTGCGGTCGACCGGGCCCGCAACGCCATCGGCGGCCTGCTGGCGCTCTCGCCCGACACGGCCGACCTCCAGCAACCCGACGGTACCTGGAAGTCAGTGCCTGTCGGCAACGTGGCGATCGGCGCGACGGTGCGCGTCAGGGCCGGCGAGCGCGTCGCGATGGACGGGCTCGTGACCGAAGGCTGCACGAGCGTGGACCAGGCCCCGGTGACCGGAGAGAGCCTGCCGGTGGACAAGGGGCCTGGCGACGCGGTCTACGCCGGCACCATCAACCAGACCGGTACCATCGAGTGCCGCGTCATCGCGGCGGCCTCGCAGTCCACCCTGGCCCGCATCATCCACGCGGTCGAGCAGGCCCAGGGCAGCCGCGCGCCCACGCAGCGCTTCGTCGACCGCTTCGCCGCCATCTACACGCCGGCGGTGTTCGTGCTGGCGCTGGCCGTGGCCATCGCCGGCCCCTGGCTCTTCGGCTGGACGACGCTGGCGGCCGTCTACAAGGCCCTCGTGCTGCTGGTCATCGCGTGCCCCTGCGCACTGGTGATCTCGACGCCGGTCACCGTGGTCAGCGGTCTGGCGTCGGCGGCCCGGCGCGGCATCCTCGTAAAGGGCGGTGTCCACCTGGAACAGGCGCGCCTGCTCAAGGCGATCGCGCTCGACAAGACCGGCACCATCACCGAGGGCAAGCCCCGCCTGGTGGAATGGCAGATGCTGGCCACCAGCATGCCCAGGCCGCGGGCGGAACACATCGCGGCCGCCCTCGCAACGCACTCGGACCACCCAGTGTCGCGTGCCATCGCCGCCGGGCTGACGCCCAACAATGTCGAAGCCCGCAACTTTGCCGCGCTGTCCGGGCGCGGCATCGAGGCCGACATCGACGGTGAACGCTTCGTGCTGGGCAACCACCGCCTGATTGAGGAGCGCGGCCAGTGCTCCGCGGAGATCGAAGCCGTGCTCCGCCGGCACGAGGAAGCCGGGCGCACGGTGAGCCTGCTGACCACGGCCTCCGGCGTGATCGCGCTCTTCGCGGTGGCGGACACGATAAAGCCCTCGTCGGCCGCCGCCATCGGCGAGATCAAGGCCATGGGCATCACCCCGGTGATGCTGACCGGCGACAACCAGGCCACGGCAGAGGCCATCGGACGCGAGGCGGGCCTGACCGACATCCGCGGCAACCTGCTGCCCGAGGACAAGCTGACCGCGATCCGGGCGCTGCAGCAGCAGTACGGTGCCACGGCCATGACCGGCGACGGCATCAACGACGCACCGGCCCTGGCCCAGGCCGACATCGGCGTGGCGATGGGCGCGGCCGGCACCGACATCGCGATGGAGGCCGCCGACGTGGTGGTGATGAACGATGACCTGCGGCGCATCGCCGAGACCGTGCGCCTGTCGCAGCGCACGCACGCCGTACTGTGGCAGAACATCACTCTGGCCCTGGGCATCAAGGCGGTGTTCCTGCTGCTCGCGCTGTTCGGCAGCGCCAGCATGTGGATGGCCGTCTTCGCCGATATGGGGGCCAGCCTGCTGGTGGTCTTCAACGGCCTGCGCCTGTTGCGCAACCCGGAACGAAACTGAGGTGGCCATGGATGCACGAACGCGACCGCTGCACTCCACGCGGCTGCACGCACCCTGCCTTCGAACCGGCACCGGATGAACGCCCAGATTCGGCGCATCCGCGCCGGAGGATGGTGACGCCGGTCACGGCAACCAGCCCCCTGAGCGCGTCCCGAAACTCTGTAGCTGCTAGACTGTTCCCATGCGCCGTTGGCTCGCCATCGTCTTGCTTACCCTGTTGCCGCTCCAGTTCAGCTGGGCGGCGGTCGCGGCGTACTGCGGGCACGAAGCTGGCGAACAGGCGCAGCACCTGGGTCACCACGAGCACCAGCACGTGGGCCATGCGAGTTCCGATGAAGGCAGTGTGCCGGCGGACCAGGGCGCACCGGCGGGGTTCAACTTCGACTGTGGCCACTGCCACGGCAACTTTGCCGGCATGGCGGTGCTGGCGGGCGACATCGCTCCCCTCACCCTGGCCTCGCACCGGGTCGCACCGGTCGGAAGCACCGTGCGCAGCATCCCGCAAAGCCCGCCCGAACGCCCCCAGTGGCTGCCCCTCGCCTGATCGGCGAGGCGGGTCCCTTCCCTTTCTGAAGCCCGTTCGCGCCCGAGCGCGCGCAGCCTGACGTTCGCGTCGGCGGCGCTGCTGGTGGCCCGATGCGACCGCTTGGTCGCCCCTTGCCGATCTCCCGTGGGTTGTTTCAACACTGGAGCATCGGATGCACCGAAGAAGAAATCGTGTCGCAGGCCGGCAGCGGCATTTCGTCCGCGCAGCCCTGGCCATGGCACTGACAGCGACGCTGACGGGTGGCCTGCTGGATGCGCGAGCGCAGACCGCAGCTGGGCCGCAGAGCCATGCACGCCTGACCCTGCGCGCCGCGTTCGAAGCGGCGTGGGCGCGGCAGCCCGAAGCGCAGGCGCTCAGCGTCCGCCGCGACGCGGCGCGCGCCCAGGCGCAGGCGGCCCAAGCCTGGACGCCGGAGTCCCCGTCCCTAGAGCTCTCCTCCAAGACCGACCGCTTGAACCGCAATCTCGGCACGCGCGAGTACGAGGCCGGCGTCGCCATCCCGTTGTGGCTGCCCGGTGAACGGGGCCGCAGCCAGGCGCTGGCCGAGGCCGAGGGCCGCGCCGCGGAGAGCCGCACCACGGCCGCCCAGCTGCGCGTCGCGGCCACGGTCCGCGAGGCCTGGTGGTCCTGGCACCGTGCCCGCGTCGAAGTGGAGGCGGCGCACGGCCAGCTCGACAGCGTCCGTCGTATCGCAGCCGATGTCGCCAAGCGCCTAAAGGCGGGCGACCTCGCGCGCGCCGACCTGCACCAGGCCGACGGCGCGGTGGCCGCCGCCGAGGCCGCCGTCGCGCAGGCCGAGAGCGCTCTCACGGCGGCGCGCATGCACCTCGGCTCGCTCACCGCGCAGCCGAGGCTCGGTGCGGAGGGTGGCGCCGCGGCCGATGGCGAGCCGGAGCCGCCCTTGGCCGGCACCGGCGGAGGCGACACCGACACCCATGCCGAGCTGCTCGCGCTGAACGACCGTGCCGCCGTCGCCGAGGGTGCGGTCGCGCTGGCGGCCGCGCAGTCGCGTGCCAATCCGGAACTGACGATCGCCGCCACGCGCGACCGAGGCGCCTACGGCGAGTCCTACCATCAGACCTTCACCGTCGGCGTGCGCATCCCCTTCGGCGCCGGCCCTCGGCACGACGCGCGTGTGGCGTCGGCGCGCGCCGAGGCGCTCGAACTGCAGGCCCAGATCGCCCTCGAACGCGCCCGCTTGGCCAGTGAACGCGAGTCCGCGCGTGCCCGCACCGACGCCGCGCGGACGCAGCTTGCCGCGGCCGAGCGGCGCGCCCAACTGGCGCGCGAGTCGCGCGGCTTCTTCGACAAGTCCTTCCGTCTCGGCGAAACCGACCTGCCCACTCGCCTGCGCATCGAGGCCGAGACGGCCGATGCCGAGCGGCAGGCCGCCCGCGCCCGCATCGAGCTCGCCGCGGCCATCTCCGCCTGGCGCCAGGCCGTGGGCCTGCTGCCGCGATGAGACCGCACCCCACCGACATGCACCGCAAACCCATTCAGGACCTCCATCCCATGACCTCGTCCCACCCCTGGGCCGCGCTCGGCCTCGCGGCCCTGCTCCTCGGCGCCACATGCCCTGCGATCGCCGGCGAAGGCCATGACCACGGCGACGCTGCACCTGCCGCCGCTGGCACGGCGCTGCCCCGCTTTGCGGCCGTCTCCGAAACCTTCGAGCTGGTCGGCGTGCTCGACGGCAAGCAGGTCACGCTGTACCTGGACCGCTTCGCCGACAACGCGCCCGTGCGCGGCGCGAAGATCGAGCTCGACATCGCGGGCACGAAGTTCAGCGCCCAGGCCCAGGGCGACGACGCCTACGAGGTGGTGCTGAAGGAAGCGCCGAAGCCCGGCGTGCTACCGATCACCGCGACGGTGACGGCCGGCGCCGAGGCCGACCTGCTGGCCGGCGAACTCGACCTGCACGAGACCCTGCACGCCGATGAAGCGGTCCACGAACACTCGTGGAAGGAGTACGCCGGCTGGGCCGTCGGCGGCCTGGCCGCGCTGGCGGTCCTGGTGCTCGGTGGCAGGCGCCTGATGGCGGGCCGCCAGCCGCACGCGCGAGGTGCGGCATGAAGCGCGCCATGACGAACCGCCTGGCCGGGCTGGGCATCGTGCTGGCTCTGGCGGCCACGTGGCCGGCGCAGGCCGGCGAAGGACACGACCACGGCGATGCGCCGGCCGCGCCGAGCGCCAACGGTCCGCAACGCCAGCCCGATGGCAGCGTCTTCCTGCCCAAGCCCGCCCAGCGCCAGCTCGGCGTGCGCACCATGGTCGCCGAGGAGGCCGAACTGCCGCGCTCGGTCGAGCTGAACGGCACCGTGCTGATGGACCCGAACGCAGGTGGCAAGGTGCAGCCGCTGAACGCCGGCCGCATCGAGACGGGGCCGCGCGGCCTGCCCAACCCGGGACAGGCGGTGCGCAAGGGCGACGTGCTGGCCTACGTGGTGCCCTCGACCGCCCCCATCGAGCGCTCCAACCAGTCGGCCCAGCTGGCCGAACTGCGTGCGGCCAAGTCGCTCGCCGACAAGCGCGTCGCACGGCTGAAGGAACTGGCCGACACCGTGCCGCGCAAGGACATCGAGGCCGCCGAGAGCGAAGCGGCCAGCCTAGCCGAGCGCTTCGCCGCAGTGGGCGGCGGGCTGGCGACGCGCGAGGCGCTCGTGGCCCCGGTGTCGGGCGTGATCGCGTCGGCCCACGTGGTGGCCGGCCAGGTGGTCGATGCCCGCGAACTTCTGTTCGAGATCGTCGATCCGGGTCGCCTGCGCATCGAGGCGCTGGCCTTCGATCCGGCCCTGGCAGCCGATGTCGGCAGCGCCACGGTGGCCGTCGGCAACCAGCGCGTGCCGCTGGTGTTCGTCGGCGCCGCCCGCAGCCTGCGCGAGCAGGCGCTGCCGCTCGGCTTCCGGGCGCAGGGCGCGGCGCTGAACGGCCTGGCCGTTGGCCAGCCGGTGCGGGTGTTCGTGCAGACGAAGCAGAAGGTCAAGGGCCTCGCGGTCCCCGTCGCGTCACTGATGAAGAGCCCCGCGAACCAGACCGTCGTGTGGGTCAAGACCGCACCCGAACGTTTCGAGCCGCGCACCGTCACGACCGAGCCGCTGGATGGCCTGAACGTCGCCGTAACCTCGGGACTGAAGGCCGGTGACCGCATCGCCACCCAGGGCGCCACCTTGATCAACCAGGTGCGCTGACATGTTCAAGTGGCTACTCGACAACAGCCTGACGAACCGGCTGCTGGTGATCATCGCCAGCGTGGTGCTGATGGCCTACGGCGCGTTCACGCTGTCCCGAACGCCGGTGGACGTGTTCCCCGACCTCAACAAGCCGACCGTCACCATCATGACCGAGGCCGGCGGCATGGCCGCCGAGGAGGTGGAGCAGCTCATCACCTTTCCGCTGGAAACGACCATGAACGGCCTGCCCGGCGTGGAGTCGGTGCGCTCCACGTCGTCGGCCGGCCTGTCCTTCCTCTACGTCACCTTCGACTGGAGCACCGACATCTTCCGCGCCCGGCAGCTGGTGTCGGAGCGGCTGTCCTCGATGGAGGAAGGGATCGCCGAGGGCGTGGTGCCGCGCATGGGTCCGATCAGCTCGATCATGGGCGAGATCATGCAGATCGCCATTCCGGTCGATCCGAGCAAGATCAGCCCGATGGCCGTGCGCGAGTACGCCGACTGGGTGCTGCGGCCTCGCCTGCTGTCGGTGCCTGGCGTTGCGCAGGTCATCCCGATCGGCGGCGAGGTGCGGCAGTTCCAGGTTCAGCCCAACACCGCCCGCATGTCGGAACTCGGCATTTCGCACGACCAGCTCGAGTCGGCGCTCAAGGGCTACTCGGCCAACACCTCGGGTGGCTTCCTGGAGCTGAACGGCCGCGAGTACCTGATCCGCAACCTCGGCCGCACCTCGCGGCTCGATGACCTGAAGAACCTCGCGCTGTCGGCGAAGAATGGCCAGCCCATCCTGCTGCGCCAGATCGCCGAGGTCACCTTCGCCGCGGCACTCAAGCGCGGCGATGCGGGCTTCGAAGGCAAGCCGGCCGTCATCCTGGGCATCCAGAAGCAGCCGACCGCCGACACCATCGCGCTGACCAAGTCCATCGAGGACGCGCTGGTGGGTCTGAAGGCCTCGCTGCCGGCCGGCATGGAGGCGCCGCGCGTGACCTTCCGTCAGGCCAGCTTCATCGAGGCCTCGATCACGACTTTGCAGGGCAAGCTGATCGGCGCCTCGATCTTCGTGGCCGTGATCCTGTTCTTCTTCCTCGGGACCTTGCGGCCGACCGTCATCGCGTTGACGGCCATCCCGGTGTCGATCTTCATCACCGCACTGGTCTTCAAGTACTTCGGCCTGTCGATCAACACGATGACGCTGGGCGGCCTCGCGATCGCGATCGGCGGCCTGGTCGACGACGCGGTGGTCGGCGTCGAGAACGTGCTGCGGCGGCTGAAGGCAGATCGGGCGAACCACCCGCACAGCCGGCTGCATCCGATCGAGGTCGTCGCACACGCAACGATGGAGGTGCGCTCGGCCATCCTCTACGCGACGGTGATCATCGTCCTCGTCTTCATCCCGCTGTTCGCGCTGCCGGGGCTGGAAGGCAAGCTGTTCGTGCCGCTGGGCATCGCGTTCATCGTCTCGACGCTCGCCTCGCTGATCGTCTCGGTGACGGTGACGCCGGTGCTCAGCTTCTACCTGCTGCCGCGGATGAAGAACCTGGACCACGGCGACACCAAGGTCCTGGCCTGGCTCAAGGCGCGCTACCGCAGCAGCCTGCAAGGCGTGCTGGACCGGCCCAAAGCCGCCATGGCGGCGGCTGGCGCCGCCGTGCTGGTGGCCGCAGCCGCCGTGCCGTTCTTCCCCACGACCTTCCTGCCACCGTTCAACGAAGGCACGCTGCTCATCGGCCTGCGGCTGAACCCCGGCGTGACGCTCAGCGAAACCTCGGCACTGGCACGCCAGGCGGAAGTGCTCATCAAGCAGGTACCCGAAGTGACGCACGTCGGAAGGCGCAGTGGGCGGGCCGAACTCGACGAGCACGCCGAAGGCGTGCACGTGAGTGAACTCGACGTGGGTCTGAAGCCCACGGCCGAGCTCACGCGCAGCATGGATGAGATCAAGGCCGACATCCGCAAGCGGCTGGTGAACCTGCCGGCCGCGCTGGAAATCGGCCAGCCGATCTCGCACCGCATCGACCACATGCTCTCGGGCGTGCGTTCGCAGATCGCGATCAAGATCTTCGGGGACGACCTCGATGCATTGCGCGGCCAGGCCGATGCGCTGCGCGCGAAGCTGGCCACCATCCCGGGCATCGCCGACCTGCAGATCGAGAAGCAGGTGCTGGCGCCGCAGATCAAGGTGCGCGTCGACTACGCGGCCGCCGCCCAGTACGGCGTGCCGGCACCGCAGGTGCTGTCGGCGCTGCAGGCCCTCGTCGAGGGCGAGAAGGTCACGCAGATCGTCGAGGGCGGTCGTCGATTCGCGCTGGTCGTGCGGCTGCCGGAGTCGGCGCGATCGGTCGAGGGCCTGGGCCAGATCCTGATCGAGACGCCCAACGGCCGCATCCCACTGTCGAAGATCGCAACGATCGAGGACGGGGACGGACCCAACCAGATCAGCCGAGACGACGGCAAGCGGCGCATCGTGCTGTCGGCCAATGCGTCCGGCCGCGCGCTGTCGGAGATCGTGGCCGACATCCGTAAGGTCGTGGCCGAGACCAAGCTACCCGAGGGCTACTTCATCACCCTCGGCGGCCAGTTCCAGGCGCAGGAGGAGGCCTCCCGCCTGGTCGGCCTGCTGTCCATCGTGTCGCTGACGCTGATGTTCGTGGTGCTTTACAGCCGCTACAAGTCGGCGGCATTGTCGGCACTGATCATGGTGAACATCCCGCTGGCCCTGGTCGGTGCGGTGATCGGCCTGTGGCTGTCGGGCCAGCCGCTGAGCGTGGCGGCCCTGGTCGGCTTCATCACGCTGGCCGGCATCTCGGTGCGCAACGGCATCCTCAAGGTCAGCCACTACATCAACCTGATGCGCTTCGAGGGCGAGGCCTTCGACCAGAAGATGATCCTGCGCGGCTCGCTGGAGCGGCTCAGCCCCGTGCTGATGACCGCCCTGGTCACCGCCTTCGCGCTGGCCCCGCTGCTGTTCGAGGCCGAGCAGCCCGGCACCGAGGTGCTGCACCCGGTCGCCGTGGTGATCTTCTCCGGCCTGATCAGCTCGACTCTGCTCGACACCTTCCTCACGCCCGCGATGTTCTGGCTCTTCGGGCGCAAGCCGGCCGAAGCGCTGCTGGACGACAAGGACGCCGAGGCCCTCTGACCCGTTCCCTGCCTACACACACAACTCCGAAAGGACTTCCATGAAGACACCCACCGTTCTCGCTTCGCTCGCCCTGGCTCTCGCAGGCTCGGCCTTTGCCGCTGACGACAAGCACGACCACGCCCATGAGCACAAGCCGATGCACGGCGGCGTGGTCGTCGAAGTCAAGGACATGGACTACGAGCTCGTCGCCAAGGCGACAACGATCCAGCTATTCCTGCGCGACCACGGCAAGACCGCCGACGTATCCAAGGCCACGGCCAAGGTCACGCTGCTGACCGGCACCGAGAAGCAGGAGGTCGAATTGAAGCCGGCCGGCGAAAAGCTCGAGGCCACTGGCAGCTTCAAGGTTGGCCCCGGCACCAAGGCGGTTGCCGTGGTGATGGTGGCAGGCAAGCCTGCCACCGCGCGCTTCACGCTGAAGTGACGGCCATGGACATGCATCGACCGATCATCGTGGCCGCACTGGGGGCGGCCGTGCTGCTGGCCGGCTGCGCCACGCCGCGCGCGCCCGATCCCACCGCCGAAGTCCCGCACTGCTACAAGACCAACAGGGGCCGGGTGATTGCCTGCACCCCGGTGGCGGCGCCCAGCCTGAACGCGGATGCCGAGGCCAAGCGCTTCGTGCCGGACCGTGATGCGCTGACCGTCTATGTCGTGCGACGCAACTGGGGGGACGGCCGCAACTTCGTGAAGGTCTACCCGGACGGCGGCGCCGGCGTCGACACGCTGCCCGACACCATGGTCCGGTTCAAGTTCAGGCCCGGCACCCATAGCGTCGCCTTTGAGTACGACGGCAAGCGCCAGAGCACGAAGGTGGAGGGTCAGGCCGGCGAGATCCGCTTCGTCCGGATCGACGGCACGGTGTGGGCCTGGAAGAGCACCTACGAGTGGGTGGCCGAGTCCGAGGCGGCGACCAGGGAGCGCGCCACGAAGGCGAGGCTGGTCGCCGACGTCAACCTGCGCTGAACGAGCCCGCCCTCTGCACGCAACGGCCGGGCGAGCCGCGTGAACGGGCTCGGTCATCGGGCTGCAGCATGCTCCAGCTCAGTCACGGTCGGCTTGCCCTTGACCATTTCGGCCTGGAAGCTGACCTTGTCGCACGCCTTGAGGCCGTCGAACATCCGCGAGTCGGCGACATCGAAGGCCATGGTCATCGGCGGCATGGCCAGGTTCAGTACGTCGTCGTGGCGCAGCACGACGAGACCTTTGGCCACATCGACTTTGGGGACGTCGCCCTGGACGAGCGGCATCGCGGGTGTCGACGCGGCGGCCGGCGGGCGCGCAGCGTCGAAGTAGGTTCGAGGCGACTTCTCTTCGCGCAGATGGCTGACCATGGGAGCGCGAAGGTTGCGTCGCCGTCTTATCGAGCGGCTGCCGCGCGGCGCAGGACTGCACGATCACCCGCGCCTTGGATCTCAGCGCAGTCGGCAACGAGCGCGCGACAAGTTCGTTCAGAACGATCAGCCGGTCGGTACAAGTCGGTGCCGGTCAGCACCACGGTCAGCGGCGCCCCGGGGTTGTGTGCACGCATGCCGCCACCGATGCCACGGTGCGGCGCGCATGCAGGCCCATAGTCGGGCCGTCTGCCAATTGCCGTCGTGCGCGTCCGCCAGCGCGGTCGTGACTATGACGATGTCCTTGCGCTGCACGAGCTGAGGTTACCGCGCTGATGACATCAGTGTCTGTGCCGGTGGTGCGCGTCTGGAAAGTGCGCGTGCGCGTGGGTCAGTGGCTCGTGGCGATGCGGATGCGAGTGGCGCCAGGACGCGGGGCCCCCCGCGTGTTCGTGCTGGTGGTGTACGTCGTGTTCGTGCTCATGGTCATGCTCCTCGGCCGGGTGGGCATGTACGTGCGTGTGCTGTTCGGTCAGATGCAGCCAGACTCCCACGGCCATCAACGCACCCGCCACCAGCAGGTCCCTCGTAACCGGTTCGCCGAGCCACACGACTGCCAGCACGGCGCCGAAGAACGGCGCCACCGAGAAGTACGCGCCCGTGCGAGCCGAGCCGAGGTGCCGCAATGCCACGACGAACAACGTCAGGCTGATCCCGTAAGCCCCAAATCCGAGGATCAGTGCTCCGGCGAACCAGGGCACAGGCGGCAAGGACGCGCCGATCGCCAAGCCCAGCGCCAGGTTCACGCCACCGGCGACCAGGCCCTTGATCGACGCGATCCAGGTGGCGTCGGCCAGTGCCACCTTGCGGGTCAGGTTGTTGTCGACCGCCCACGCGGCACAGGCGCCCAGCACGGCCAGCGCAGGCCAGGCGTCGCCGATGCTTGCCTTGCCCGGCCCGCTCAGGGCCAGCGCGCCAGCGACGATGGCCAGCATGCCCAGTGCGATGCGTTGGTCGAAGTTCTCCTTGAAGGCAAACCAGGCCAGCAAGGCGGTGAACACGCCTTCGGCATTGAGCAGCAAGGATGCGCCCGACGCCGGCATGCGGGAGAGACCGAACATCAGCAGCAGGGGGCCAAGTACCCCGCCCGACACGACAGCGCCAGCCAGCCAGACCCGCTGCTCGGCCGGCAGCTTCACGCGCTCCGCCCGACCGAGAAGCCTCGAAAGCGCCAGTCCGGCGCCTGACCCCAGATACAACAGGCCGGCCAGAAGCCAGGGATTCACTGTTCCCAGCAAGAGCTTCGCCATCGGCGTGCCGGCGCCAAACAAAGCGGCCGCGGCCAGCGCCGCGGCGACACCTGGGTGCAACAGTGTGGTTGGGTGTTGTGGCGTCACGGTTGGGTCGAGGCTCGGGAAGCGATTGGAGTCATCGCCGACGGGCGATATCGGTCGGGAGTTTCGGTACTTGCTCGGGCCCGCCCTTCATTGGACCTCATCCGCCGTCACTGCAATCCCACCCCTCCCGCCGCAGCTCCTTTGAGCCTTGCCGGAGTACCGCATTCAACCCACGCCAAGTTTACATATACCAAATGACGTCCTGATAAGAACACTTCTCAGGACATCCCCCACCGCGATGCGTTGACTGTCGATCACGTAGAACATCCTTCCACGGACATCGCCTCCAGGTCGATCAACGCATCCGCCATCCCCGTCAGCTCCGGCGTCTGCGACACAAAGAACTCTCGCGC
>Ga0268299_1000364_pt1 | contig 151670 bp, 148 predicted proteins | sample NOBtaG_FD_193484 | JGI IMG/M metagenome (GOLD analysis project Ga0268299, IMG submission 193484) | Activated sludge microbial communities from bioreactor in Nijmegen, Gelderland, Netherland - NOB reactor | ecosystem: Engineered > Bioreactor > Aerobic > Activated sludge | place: Netherlands...
GGACGTCCGGCTCCGACGTCGGCGCAACATCTGTGTCCAGCATAAAACCACTCCGCTCGTTACCTAGGAGCGGACGATGAACAATCACGAGCCGCCTATGAAGATGCGGTCAGAACACCGCTTACGAACGGCAGAAGGAAGGTCTCTATATCGACCGGATCGTGGTCGATCCGGTGAGGCAGCGCAGCGGTGTGGGCAGCTGGCTGTTGCGGCGTGTCGAGGAAGTCGCGCGATCGACCGACGCTCGCGGCCTGTCGCTTTGTACGGCCGAGATGATGGAACATCTCGTGCGTCTCTACCGCCGCCATGGCTTCGAGATCGTCCATCGCGGGCCTCCCGATCACGGTCTGGACGCCCATACCCGGGTCTATATGGCGAAGCTGCTTTAGAAGGCGCCTCAGTCCGAGCGAGAACGTGGGTCCCAGGAGATCGGATAGCGATTGAAGCCGCGGAAGCGGGCGCGTCCACCGCGTTCGTAGGCGCCATCGCGCGCCAGGCCGTCGAAGCGAACGACCAGGCGGCCAATGGCAATCGTGCCTTCCAGGCGGGCCAGCACGGCGCCCAGGCACATGTGGACGCCCGAGCCAAAGGCGACATGGCGATTGGGCTCGCGCCCGGCGTCGAAGCGGTCTGGCTCGGGAAACTGGTTGGGGTCGCGGTTGGCGGCGCCAATGCCGATGTGCAGGTAGGTCCCGGCGGCCAGCACTTCGCCACCGATCTGGAGGTCGGCTGCCAGCCGGCGATTGCCGAGCTGGTTGGAGCTCTCGAAGCGCAGGCCTTCCTCGATACAGCTTCTCAGCAGACCCGGGTTCTCGCGCAGCCGGATCAGCTCGTCTGGAAATCGCAGCAGCGCATCGATGGTGTTGCCGATCAGGTTGGTCGTCGTCTCGTGGCCGGCGTTGAGCAGGAAGATGCAGTTCTGCACCAGCTCGTCGTGGCCGAGCCGCTCGCCGTCGATCTCGCCGTGGATCAGCGTTCCCAGGATGTCGCTGTCGTCGGCCGGCCGGAGTCGGCGCTCGGCGACCAGCCCGTCGAGATAGGCCGAGAATTCGGCCACCGCTGCATTGCCTCTGGCCTGCCGCTCGGGACCGGCGACCGGCTCGAGGGCGCCCAGGATGGCGAGCGAGTAGCGCCGGAACGGCGCGCGGTCGCCCGGCGGCACGCCCAGCATGTCGCAGATCACCTCGACGGGCAGGCGGAAGGCGAAATCCTCGACCAGGTCCATGGTGCCCCGGTCGGCGTGCTCGTCGAGCAGGCCATCGACCACGGCCTCGATGCGCGGCTGCAGGTTGGCCAGGGCGCGCGGCGTGAAGGCGGCGGCCAGCAGCTTGCGCACCCGCGTGTGCAGCGGCGGATCGTTGAACACCAGGCTGGTCGTATGGTGCCGGTAGAGCGGCGTGCCGACGCCGAACTTGGGACCGAACTCGGCCTTCTTGTCCGACCGCATGCGGGCGTCGCGGTAGCACGCGGCAACGTCGTCATACCGCGAGACGAAGACGCTGCCGTCGGGCAGGCGCTTCAGCGGCGCGAAGCGGCGCAGGGCATGATAGTAGGGGAAGGGATCGGCGAGGAAGGCGGGCTCCAGCGCCGCCAGGTCGAAGCGCCGGGCGTAGGCCTCCGCCTCGTCCGCCGGCAGCTCGATCAGCCCGCCGCTCAGAGCTGGGTCTCCGAGAGCGCGAACACGGTGCGGCCGGCGGCCTTGAGCGGGCCGAGCTGGGCCAGCGCCGGCGGCAGGACGACCTCGGCGTAGAAGCGCGCCGTCACCAGCTTGGCCTCGAGGAAGGCCGGATCGCCGTCGCGGCTCGCCAGCCTGTTCTGGGCGGCAATCGCGCTTTTCGCCAGCAACCAGCCGCCGAGCGCTGTGCCGGCCAGGCGCAGGAAGGGCACCGAGCCCGCCAACGCCGCTACCAGCTCGCCCTTGACCGACTGGGCAACCCAGTTCGTGGCGTCCTCCAGCGCGTCGGCGGAGGCCGAGAGGGCGCTGCGGATCGCCAGAAGGTCGTCGCCTGGCGCGCTCGCCATCTCCTGCGCGAGGGCGCGCATCTCTGCGACCAGTGCCAACATCGTCTCGCCGCCGTCCCTGGCAATCTTGCGGCCGACAAGATCGCGTGCCTGGATGCCGTTGGTGCCCTCGTAGATCGGCAGGATGCGGGCATCCCGCAGATGCTGGGCGGCACCGGTCTCCTCGATGAAGCCCATGCCACCATGGACCTGCACCCCGACAGAGGCGATCTCGTTGCCGAGATCGGTGAACCACGCCTTGACAATGGGAATCAGCAGGTCGACGCGGTCCTGGATGCGGCGTGCCTGCGCGCGGTCGGGATGCTTCAGCGCGCCGTCGATGCCGGCGGCGGTGTAGTAGCCGAGCGCCCGCATGGCCTCGATCTGGGCGCGCATGGTCATCAGCATGCGCCTGATGTCGGGGTGGTGGATAATCGACACCGGCTCGGGCCGGGCGCTGCCGTCGTCCTTCGATTGCACCCGCGTCTTGGCGAAGGCCGAGGCCTGCTGGTAGGCGCGCTCGGCGATCGCCAGCCCCTGGATGCCGACCGACAGGCGGGCATTGTTCATCATGGTGAACATGTAGCTGAGGCCGCGGCCTTCCTCGCCGACGAGGGTGCCGATCGCGCCGCCGTCGTCGCCGAATGACATCACGCAGGTCGGGCTGGCATGGATGCCGAGCTTGTGCTCGAGCGAGACGCAGCGCAGGTCGTTGCGCCGGCCCGGCTTGCCGTCGGCCTCGGGCAGGAACTTCGGCACGATGAACAACGAGATGCCGCGCACGCCGGCCGGCGCATCGGGCGTGCGCGCCAGCACGAGATGGACGATGTTCTCGGCCATGTCGTGCTCGCCGTAGGTGATGAATATCTTCTGGCCGGTGATCCGGTAGTGGTCTCCGTCCTTCACTGCCTTGCACTTGAGTTGCGCCAGGTCGGAGCCGGCCTGGGGCTCGGTCAGGTTCATCGTGCCGGTCCACTCGCCGGCGATCATCTTCGGCAGGTATCGGGCCTTCTGCTCGGCCGACCCGTGATGATGGATGGCGTCGATCGCCCCCTGGTTCAGCAGCAGCACCAGGCCGAATCCCATGTTGGCGGCCTGCCACATCTCCTGGACCGTGGCAGCGAGCAGCCACGGCATGCCCTGGCCCCCGAACTCGGGATCGAAGGGCAGCGAGTTCCACCCGCCGTCGACGAACTCCTTATAGATGCCGGCGAACCCCGGCGCCGTCCGTACCACGCCGTTCTCCAGCCGGGCGCCGACCTTGTCGCCGTCGCGATTGAGCGGCGCGAGCCCGTTGCCGGCGAGCTTGGCCGCCTCCTCGAGTACCGCATCGACCGTGTCTTCGGTCGCGTGCTCGTAGCCCGGCAGGCTGGCGACGTGTTGCAGTCCGGCCACTTCGCGCAGCGCGAAACGCATGTCGGCCAACGGGGCGGTATAGGTCATGAGTTTCCTCCGGGGCCGCAATATGCCGCGCTCGGTCGCTTTTGGCGACCGGCTCGGCTATTTTCGCTGCCATGACAGACCCCGTTTCGCCTGCTCCGGTGCTGCTCTCCATCGACGGTCCGCGAGCCACGATCACGCTCAATGACCCGGCCAAGCACAACCGGCTCGATCCGGCCGGCCTCGGCCTGCTGCGGCAGGCGATCGAGACGGCCGACGCCGATCCCGCGGTTCGCGTCACGGTGCTGACCGGCGCCGGCGAGAAGACGTTCTGCTCGGGCTACGATCTCGGCTCGATCCCGTCGGGCAACGGCGCACGGCCGGCCGATGGCGAGAACAGCTTCGAGAAGGTCATGGACCGGCTCGAGGCGATGCGGATGCCGACCCTGTGCGCCCTGAACGGCGGCGTCTACGGCGGCGCGACCGACATGGCGCTGGCCTGCGACTTCCGGCTCGGCGTGCGGGGCATGCGCTTCTTCATGCCGGCGGCGCGGTTCGGCCTGCACTACTACCCGAGCGGGCTGCGCCGCTACACCCAGAAGGTGAGCCCGAGCTTCGCCAAGCGCGCCTTCCTGCTGTCGGAGGATTTCACCGACGATGACCTGTTGCGGGTCGGCTACCTCGACTGGCTGGTCGATCGCGCCGACTTCGCCGGCCGGGTCGACGAGACGGCCGCCAAGCTGGCCGGCCTGGCGCCGCTGTCGATGTCCAATATGAAGCGGGCGATCGAGCAGTTTGCCCAGGCCGAGCCCGATATCCCCAGGATTCGCGACGGCATTCGCGAATGCCAGACCTCGGAGGACCTGCGCGAAGGCCTGTCCGCCCTGCGTGAGCGCCGGGCCCCTGCCTTCAAGGGACGCTGAGGCGGTGGACGCAAAATCGCCACGAGACTGGTAGACTGAGGAGGTCATGCAGCGCCGCCTGGCCGCCATCGTCCACGCCGACCTCGCCGGGTTCACCCGGATGATGGAAGGCGCCGAGACGCGCACTTTCCGCCATCTGAAGTCGGCCCAGATCGAGGTCTGGCGTCCGGCGATCGACGCCGCCAATGGGCGGCTGGTGGGCACGGCCGGCGATGCCATGCTGGCGGAGTTCGCCTCGGCCGTCACCGCGGTCAGCGCGGCGATCGACATCCAGGAGCGCATGGCGCGCTTCAACGAGGCGTTGAGCACCGAGCAGCGCATGATGTTCCGCGTCGGTGTCCATCTCGGCGAGGTGATCGTCGACGACGAGGACCAGAACATCTTCGGCGACGGGGTCAATCTTGCCGCCCGTATCCAGGCGTTGGCCGAGCCCGGCGGTATCGCGGTGTCGCGTGCCGTGCGCGATCTCGCCGAGCTCAAGATGGAGTACACCTTCGTCGACGGCGGCGAGCATCAGCTCAAGAATGTCAGCCGCGCCGTGCAGGTGTTCCACGTCCGCCAGGCCAAGGCGCCCGCCACGGTCGGCACGACGACCCGCATCGTGCCGGTGGTCACGTTGCGTTTCGAAGGAAGCGATTCGACCAAGCAGCGTCATTCGTTCGAGTTCACGCTCGACAAGCTGATGAGCCGCAGCGGCGGCATGGTGATCGGCCGCGCTTCCGACCAGTGCGACCTCGTCGTCGCCCATCCGACGGTGTCGCGCCGGCACGCGCGGCTGAGCCTCACCGGCGACGCACTGATGCTCGAGGATCTCGGATCGACCAACGGCACCTCGATCGACGGCAAGGCGCTGAAGCAGACCGAGCCGGTGACGTTGCGCGCCGGCACCAAGGTGCGGCTCGGCGACGTCGATATGCTCGTGCGTCAGCTCTAGAGGCAGCGCGCGCATGACCGGCCCCGACAGCCCATCGACCGACCCGTCGTCGTCCCAGACGATCGTCGCCGGGCAGCAGGCTCCGGCGGACGTCGACTACGTGGCGCTCAAGCCCGGCCAGACGATCGGGCGCTACGAGATCGTCGCGGTGCTGGGGCAGGGCGGCTTCGGGATCACCTATCGCGCCCGAGATGTCCAGCTCGGGCGTGAGGTCGCGATCAAGGAGTACCTGCCATCGGCCCTGGCGATCCGGCAGGACAGCATCACGGTGCTGCCGCGCACGACCAAGATGGCCGACGATTTCGGCTGGGGGCGCGAGCGCTTCGTCACCGAGGGCCGCACGCTCGCCAGCCTGCATCGCGTGCCCGCGATCGTGCAGGTGTTCGATTTCCTGGAGGCCAACGGGACGGCCTACATCGTCATGGAGCTGCTCCATGGCCAGACCCTGGAAGACCGCATCGCGACCAACGGCAAGCTGGGCGCCGAGGAGGTCGACCGCATCCTGTGGCCGCTGCTCGACGGGCTGGAGCAGGTCCACGGCGCGGGTTTCCTGCACCGCGACATCAAGCCGGCCAACATCCTGCTCGATGCCAGCGGCAATCCCACCCTGATCGATTTCGGCGCTTCACGTGCGGCGATGGCCGGCCGCAGCACGGCCCTGACCGCGATCTTCACGCCGGGCTATGCGGCCGCCGAGCAGATGACATCGGCCAAGCAGGGACCTTGGACCGACATCTACGGGCTCTCGGCCACGCTCTACCACGCCATTGCCGGCAGGGTGCCGCCCAGCGCCTTCGATCGCATGCTCGACGATTCCTGCGAGCCGCTGGTGCAGATCAAGCCGGCCGGCTTCAAGCCGGGCGTGCTGGCCGGGATCGATGCCGGCCTGTCGGTGGCGGCACGCGAGCGGCCTCAATCGATCGCCGGCTGGCGGCCGATCCTGGCGATGACCGCGGCGCCGGCTGGCGATTCGACGATGGTGCTGGGCAAGGCGCCCGAGCCGACGGCCGAGGCCAGGTCGCAACCAAAGCCCGCGGCGAAGCCGGAGGACCGGCACGTTTCGATCCTGGGCGGCGCCCAAGGCGACGGCGCGGCCTCGCCGCCGCGGCGCACCGGCCTGTGGGTTGCCATTGCCGCCGTCGGGCTCGTCCTGCTCGGAGGCGGCGGCTACTTCGCGTTCGTGCCGCGCGGCCCCGATCCCGTTGCGCTCGAGGCGAAGCGGCTGGCCGACGAGGCGGCCGCAAAGCAGAAGCAGGCCGAGGAAGAGGCGGCGAAGCTGCGGGCGGAGCGCGAGCAGCGTCAGAAGGCCGAGCAGGAGGCCGCCGAGCAGGCGCGCCAGAAGGCCGAGCAGGATCGTGCCAAGGCGGAGCAGGAAGCGGCCGAGCGTCGACAGAAGGCCGAGCAGGAGGCCGCCGAGCAGGCACGCCAGAAGGCCGAGCAGGATCGCCTCAAGGCGGAGCAGGACGCGTTGGAGCGTCGTCAGAAGGCCGAGCAGGACCGGATCAAGGCCGAGCAGGATCGCGTCAAGGCGGAGCAGGAGGCGGCTGAGCAGCGCCGGCTGAAGGCCGAGCAGGATGCCGCCGAGCAGCAGCGCCGGGCTGCCGCCGAGGAGGAGCAGCGCAGGCGTTTCGAGGCCGAGGCGCGCCAGAAGATCGCCGCCGAGATGGCTGCCCAGAAGCTCGCCGAGGAACAGGCCAGGCGCAAGGCCGAGGAGGAGGCCGAGGCGCGCCGCAAGGCGGTCGAGGACGCGCGTCGGGCCATCGAGTTCGTCGCCGGCACGTTCGACCATTTCGGCAAGTCGCTGATGCTGATCGGGCTCAAGGATCGATCCGACGAGATTCGCCTTCAGGGCGTCGACGTCGTGGCCGATCCCGACCTGCATCAGCTCGCGGTGAAGGCCCTGGCGGCCAAGCCGCGCCATCTGCGCTGCCGCCAGACCGACCGGCTGACCGACGGCACGCCGCTCTATCGCTGCCTGATCACCAAGGTGACGGCTAATGCGCCGCTGGCCGATATTCCCGACGCCGAGCGCGACGACCTGGCGCTGGCCCTGGTGCGCAATGGCCTGGTGCTGGCGTCGTGCGACGCGCCACGCTCCTACGCCGATGTCGAGGACGAGGCCCGTGGCGGCAAGCGATCCCTTTGGGGTAGAGTGTCTGTACCCGACTATAAGAAAAGGTGCTCAAAATGACTGTACTGGCAGCCGAGTCCCCCGTGCGTGCCTCATGGCGTAGGATCGCGGTGGCGATGGTTGGAATGGTCGCGGCGCTCGGGCTTGCCACGGCCTGCACCACCAGCAGCGACGGTGGGCCGTCCAATCAGGCGATGGGCACCGTTCTCGGCGCCGCGGTCGGCGGCGCGGTCGGCGGTCTCGCCTTCGGCACGGCGGGTGGCGTCGTGGGCGGCGCGCTCGTCGGCGCGCTGGCCGGCAACCTCGTCGGCCGTGCGCTCGATCAGCAGGAGCGGGCGCGGCTCGCCCAGGCAACCCAGGTCGCCTTCGAGTCGCCGACCAACGTGCCGACGACCTACACCGTCGATCCGGCGCAACGCTCCACCACGGCGCCGCCGACCGTGGTTGCCGCCAAGGCAGTCGGGCCGGCGTCGAGCCGTGCGGACGGCAGCACCTGCCGGCCGATCGAGATGTCGGCGACCAAGAACGGCCAGACCACGACCGAGACGACGACGTTCTGCAAGTCGGCCGGCTCGAGCGAGCTGAAGCCCGTCTCGGTCTGATTGGCATTCCTCCCCGGCTCCGTTCGGGAGGAAAGCGATCTCCAGCCTCTCCCTTAGTCGGGGAGGTGCCCCGTCGCACGGGGCGGAGGGGGAGAGCCTCAGGCGAGGTCCATGAAGTTCCGATGTCGGAATCTCGTGAATCTCGCCTGAGGCTTTCCCCCTTCCGGCCCTATGGGCCACCTCCCCCATACGACGGGGGGAGGCAATGATGAAACGAACAGGGGTCGGACATGGCGGGCAATCCCAAGGCGCAGGCATTGCGCGACCGGCTGGCGAAGGGCGAGTTCATCCTCGCGCCCGGCATCTACGACGGCATATCCGCGCGGGTTGCCGACGGAATGGGCTTCCCGGCGCTCTACATGACGGGCTACGGCGCCACGGCCTCGATGCTGGGCCTGCCCGACGCCGGCCTGGCGACCTACTCCGACATGGTGGGACGGGCCGAGATGATCTGCTCGGTGGTGTCGACGCCGCTGATCGCCGATGCCGATACCGGCTACGGTGGCCTCCTGAACGTGCGGCGCACCGTGCGTGGCTACGAGGCGGCCGGCGTTGCCGCCATCCAGATCGAGGACCAGGAGATGCCCAAGAAGTGCGGCCACACGCCGGGCCGCCGCGTCGTCCCGGCCGAGGACATGGTGCTCAAGATCAAGGTCGCCGTCGAGGCGCGCCGCCACGGCGAGACCCTGATCGTGGCCCGCACCGACGCGCGTACGGCGCACGGCCTCGACGAGGCGCTGCGCCGCGCCCGTCTCTACGAGGAGGCCGGTGCCGACGTCATCTTCGTCGAATCGCCCGAAAGCGAGGCCGAGCTGGAGCGAATCGGCAAGGAGGTCAGCAAGCCGCTGCTCGCCAACATGGTCGAGTTCGGCAAGACCCCGCGCGTCGAGGCGGCGCGGCTCCAGAAATGGGGCTTCGATCTCGCGATCTATCCCGGCCTCGGCTTCAGCGTCGCCGCCGAGGCGATGCGTATGGCGTGGTCCCATCTCAGGGAACGGGGAACAAGCGTTGGGGTCGACGTGCCGCAGTACCGCAACATGCACGACCTGATGGGTTTCCCGGAAGTCTGGGACTTCGAGAAGCGCTGGGCGCAGTGAGCGTGACGCCGTGAACGGCAAGCAGTTCCTCGAGATGCTGTCCCGCCTGCCGCTGCGCGTCTGGCTGCAGGCGATCGCCGGCCTGATCGCCTTCGTCGTGCTGGCCGTGCTGGGCTTCGCCGTGATCGCGGGCGTCGCCGCCGTCGTCCTGGTCGCCATCCTGGTCTTCAAGGCGCGCGACTGGATCCGCCGCCTTTTCGGAGGCAAGCCGCCGGCGCAGCCGCCCGCTCATTCGGAGCGCAAGGTGATCGACGTCCAGTACGAGATCGTTGACCGCAAGGACAACGGTCCGCCGCGATCATGATTGGCTCCCCACGCTTCGCGTGGGGAAGTGTCGGCTCCTTGCGCCGACGGAGGGGTCATGAGCATCGGGACTATGGCCCCCGACCCCTCCGTACGCGATTACGCGGACACCTCCCCAGCTTCGCTGGGGAGGTCAACGATTCAACACGACCACTGGAAGCCGTCGATCACGAAGTGCTGGCCGGTGATGAAGCAGGGCTCGCAGGTAGCGAGGAAGGCGACGAGCTGAGCCACGTCGGCCGGCGTGCCGAGCCGGCCGAGCACGATGCCTTTCATCATCTCGGCCCCGCGCGATCTGGTCAGGCTGTTGCCCAGCTCGGTCTCGATCACGCCGGGGCAGATCGCGTTGATCGCGATCTTGGGGCCGAGTTCCTTGGCGAGCGAGCGTGTCAGCCCGAGGATGCCGGCCTTGGCCGCCGCGTAGGAATGCTTGCTGACCGCGCTGGTGACGCCTCCACTCAGCGCATTGAGCGACGACATGCTGGCGATGCGGCCGCCGCTCTCCTGCGCCAGCATGACCGGCGCGATGGCATGGATGTAGTTGAAGCAGCTCTTGAGGTTGACCGCGATGGTGCGGTCGAACTCGTCCTCCCGGATCTCGAGGATGCCCTTGGCGTTCGACGCGCCGGCATCGTTCAGCAGGAAGTCGATGCGCGACCACTGCCGCGCGATGTCGGCCACCACCTCGTGGGCGCGGGCGAACGAGGCGACGTCGGCCTGGTAGCCGAGCGCGCGGCGGCCCAGCGCCTCGATCTCGCCCGCCGTGCGCTTCATCTCGCGCTCGAGCAGGTCGACCAGCGCGATGTCGTAGCCGCGCCGCGCGAGCTCGAGGGCGCATCCGCGGCCGATGCCGCGCGCGCCGCCGGTCACGATGGCGACCTTCGCGTCGGGCGGGCTCATGCCGCCTCCCCGGCCGCGTGCTCCTTGGCATACCGCGCCACTTCCTCATGGGTGGCGAACCACACCTTGCCCTTGGCCTTGGCATGGCGGATCAGCTCGTCGACGATCCAGATGCGCGAGCGATAGCCGATGATGTGCGGGTGCATGGTGAGCTGGAAGACGCCGCCGTCCTCCCACGCCGCATCGAGCTCGCGGCGGAAGATTTCCAGCACGTCGGTCGGCGGCGTATAGGGGCGGAGCGACGAGAAACGGTGCATGGCGAAGTAGACCGCGTCGTCGCGCACCCATTCGACGGGCAGCTCGAGCACGCCGCTGGGTTCGTCGTGCAGCAGCAGCTCGTAGCAATCCTCGTCGGCCATCAGCGAGGAGTCGTAGAGCAGGCCCATCTCCTTCTCGATGGCGAGTGTGTTGGGGCTGAAGTCCCACGATGGCGTGCGCAGTCCGACGGCGCGCCGGCCGGTGATCTTCTCCAGCGTGTCGGCCGAGCGCAGCATCAGGTCGCGCTCGGCCTCGTAGGGCAGCACCGAGTTGAGCTCGTGGATCCAGCCATGGATGCCGATCTCGTGACCCTCGGCAACCAGCCTGCGCTGCTCCTCGGGATGGAGCAGGGCGGCGACCGCCGGCACGTAGAACGTCGCCTTGACGCCGTGCTTGTCGAGCAGCCTGGCGATGCGCGGCACGCCAACCCGGGCGCCATACTCGCCCCAGCACAGCCGGCCGATCGACTTGCCGCCGTCGCGCAACTCGTTGGTCTCGTGGTCCGAGTCGAATGACAGCGCGACGGCGCAGCGCGCGCCGTCCTTCCAGGCCTTCGGACGATAGGGCCGCCCGGCGCGCACCTGGCCGACCAGCTTGCGCCACTGCTCCTCGCCCCATTGCCACGGTTCGAGTTGCGGGGTGCTGTGGGTGTCGGGCATGGCGGGCTCCTGCGGTTCTTGCAACGGCGCAAGGTCCCCTGCTGTGGTCGGGATGACAAGGGTGCGCGGCGGGCACTCGCTTTTCAGTCTCCTCCCCAGATTCGCTGGAGAGGTGGCGGCGTAACCGCCGTCGGAGGGGTCATGAGCCACGAATCTCGGGCCCATGACCCCTCCATCCCGAATGACGGGGCACCTCCCCATCTTCGCTGCGCGACGCTGGGGAGGGGTATGATGAGAGCGACCCGGCTATCGCACCATCTTCATCGGCGGCATCCGCGATCCCACCCTGATCGGCCAGCTCGACGCCTTCCTCGAGACGGCGCGATGAGCTTCCGTCACGCAGCTCTCATGCCCACGGCGCTCGCCTGTCGGGCATCGAAGCTGCGGCGCACATGGTCGTAGTGATGGCCCTTCATCCCGCCGCGCACGGTGCCGGGCTCGGCGGTCTCGTAGAAGACCGCCCAGCTGTCGGGCAGGCGTCGCGAATCGGGGAGTGCCAGCCACAGCCGGTAGAGGGTACGCTTCCTCTCTTCCTGGGCATGGTCCTCGAAGCTCGTGCGCGAGTGCAGCATGGTGTGGTTGCACAGGATCTGGAGATCGCCGGGCTCGAGATACATGCAGAACATGTTCTCCGGCCGGCGCAGCACCCGATCGAAATACTCCATCGCGTCGCGCTGCAGGGCCGAGAGCGGCGGCACGCCCTCGAGCTTCTGCGCATTCTGAATGCGGTTGCGGTTCCACTTGCAGAAGATCCGTTCGTCCCGCGTCGTGCAGACGGGCACAGCGTACCACGGCGTCTCGTCCTCCGACTCCTCGCCGTTGCGGCTGAACGGGTAGTCGGTGGCGAGGGCCCGCGCATAGTCCGGCCGCTCGGCCGACACCACGTTGAAAGCCGTGGCCGCGCTCGCGCACAGGCTCATGCCGCCGACGGGCGCCTGATTGTAGCAGGACAGCAGCACGACATCGGCGCTGTCGACATGGAAGTCGAGCTCGGCCTTGGAGTTGTAACCGCGGCCGGTCGGGCTGCGATAGGCCATGCCGGCGTCCCTGACCTCGGTGATATAGTCGCTGGCGCGATTCTGCGGCCGGGCGACGCCGAAATGCAGGCCGATCGCCCAGGTCATCAGCCGGAACTCGGCCGGGCTGACGCCGGCGCGCGGCAGGTTCCTGACCAGCGCCATGCCGCGCCCGTCGCGGACCTCGCGGAACGCGGCGGCCAGCAACGGGACCGACGTGTCGAGCGCGAAGTCCTCGCGCCTCCAGTCGAGGATCGGCTTGTCGGCAGGGCCGGCCTCCCGCACCGCCGTGCGCACCGCGGACAGCAGCCCGGCGCTCTCGGCGGCCGACAGCCGGTAGGTCCAGCTCCGGTCGGCCTCGACCTCGCCGACCGTCCAGGCGGCAGGGGAACTCTTTGCCACGACGTCCTCCACTCTGTCGTCACGCCGAGCCGGCGGATCGCGTCGCCGGACGGCCCGGTATCGCGGCTGCAGGCACATGCCGATAATGCCCGAGCCCACGCTGAAGGGCACGCCGATCGCGCCCGCCGGGCGCTGTGGACGACTCAGGCGGGCACGCCTGCCTTCCGAAGGGCGGCGATCAGGCGATCGCGCTCCTCGGCCAACTGGATGGGAAAGGCGCCGTGCGCGTGAGATGCGCGAAAGCCCGGCTTCAGCTTCAACAGCCGCAGCACCGCCTGTTCGGCGTCGGCAAGCCGCCCGGCGCCGACCGAGTTCACGATCCAGGCGCACAGCGTGTGGGTATCCCTGAGAAACTGGGTCGCCTTCGCCGCCGCCGCGCATCCCTCGTCGTAGCGGCCGAGATGAAACAGCGCGAACGCGCTTCCGGTCCAGGCGACGATCCGGAGCGGGTCGAGCGGGCTCAGCCTCAGCATCCGGGCAAAGCTCTCGACGGCCCGTTCGGCGTCCCCGGACATCAGGGAGACCCAGCCGCGCGAGAACCAGGCGGCCGCGAGATTGGGATTGAGCGTCAACGCCTGCTCGACCATCGTGACGGCGCGCCCGTACTCGTGCGCGAGATACGCCAGGACGTGCGCGGATCGGGCAAGGACGAGGGCATCGTCGTCGGCGAGCCTCGCGGCCGTCCTGGCAAGCTTGACTGCCTCCTGCCGCGACGCGTCCGCCAGGGGAATTCCGCTGACGCCCTGCTCCTGGAGGAACGTCCAGGCCGCCTGGGCATAGGCGGCCGCATGCTGCGGGTCGCGCTCGAAGGCCCGGACGAAGAACGCCCGCGCCTCGGCCAGCGACTGGTCGAGCGTCGCCGACTGCTCGTGCATCAGCGCCATGCCACGCAAGTAGCAGTCGTAGCTGTCAAGGCTCCCGGTCGGTTTCTGCTTCGCCCGCTCGATCTCCGTCTGCTCGAGCGTCGGGGCGAGCAGGCCGACGACGCCGGCGGTGACCTGATCCTGCAGATCGAACACGTCGGCGAGCGCGCCGTCGACCCTGTCCGCCCAGATCTGGTGGCCCGTGCCCGCCTCGATCAGCTGCGCCGTGATGCGAACGCGGCTGCCGGCCTTCCTGACGCTCCCCTCGAGGATGTAGCGCACCCCGAGCGCCTGGCCGGCCCGCCGGGCATCGACCGACCTTCCCTTGTAGGCGAAGCTCGAGTTGCGGGCGACGACGAACAGCGACTTGAAGCGCGAGAGCGCCGTGATGATGTCCTCGACCATGCCGTCGGCGAAGTATTCCTGGGCGGTGTCGTCGCTCATGTTGCGGAACGGCAGCACGGCGATCGACGGCTTGTCGGGCAGCGCGAGCCCCGCGGCGAGCGGGTCGGCTTTCGCCATCGCCGCATCCGGCCGCGCCGTTGCATCGGCGATCCAGGCATAGCTTCGCACCGGGCGGGAGATGTTCTTGAGCGACCGCTCGCCGCGATCCTCGAAAGTGCCGGCGAGCTTGCCGTCGATCTCCTCGTGCACCTTGGCCGAGACCAGGATGCAGCCCGGATCGGCGAGGCTTTCCAGCCGGGCGGCGACGTTGATGCTCTCGCCATAGACATCGCCGTCGTCCTCGACGATGACGTCGCCAAGGTTCAGGCCGATGCGCAGGCGAATGCCGCCGGGCGAGGACGCCAGGTGCCGCTGGATCTCGATCGCGCATCGCGCGGCGGCGAGCGGGCTGGCGAACTCGGCGAGGATGCCGTCGCCGGTCGACTTGACGAGACGCCCCTGGTGGCGCGCCAACCCCGGCTCGATCACCTCGAGCCGCAGGCGCCTGAGCTCGGCGTAGGTCGCTTCCTCGGCACGCTCCATCATGGCCGAGAAGCCGACGACGTCGGCTGCCAGGATTGCCGCCAGCCGCCTCTGCATCCCGGCCATACCCCCTCGCTCCAGAGCCGATGCTAGCATTGCCGCGCAGGCCGGGCGATCGACCATGGCGGTTCTTGCCGATCATCGCGGGGCAAGGGGCCCGCAGGGGCGATGGTACGGGATCGGCGGTCGTCGAGGCCGGTCACCGGAATGGGTTGACGATCCGAAGCTTGCCGATTCGCTGTCCGTGGTTGAGGTCCTCCGACAGCAGCTCGCGACAGCCCATGGCCTCGGCTGCGGCGACGATGGCGCTGTCCCAGTACGCGAAGCCATAGCGAGCATGGATTTCCAGCGCCGCGGTCACGATCTCGAGCGAGATCTCCTGCACCGGGAACCGGGCCCAGGCGCGTACGAGGCCGGCGGCGGTATCGTGCGGAAGCGGGTGTGCCCGGCCCGGGCACGTCGCCTGCACATAGAATTCCTGGAGGACTTGCGCGGACAAGGCGAGGTCGTCCGCTGCCAGAAGCGCTACGGCGCGATCGCGCTTTGCTGTCTCACCGGGATCGCGGCTTATCGAGTAGAGCAGGATGTTGGTGTCGATGAAGCGTCGTGTGGCCATCGTGCTCAAGCTTTGCGCGCGTGGATTGCGTCGCGGGGCAGCCGATCGTTCGCCCGGAACGCCTTGATACGCTCGCGCAGCTCCAGCTCCAGCTTCTCGAGACGCTCGAACTCGCTTTCGCTGCCCGCGAGGTCGATGAGATAGCGTCGCACCAACGCGGAGACCGACGTGTCCAGCTCGGCCGCGCGAATGCGCGCGCGGCGATAGGTTTCATCGTCCACTGTTACTGTGATGTTCTTCACAATTCCACAGTCCTATGGCGAAGGCCCTCGGTCAAGACCTCGAGTCGAGCCGAGGGCTGTCGCGAGCCGGGGCGATCTTGGATCGATCGCAGCCGGCCCGCCAGCTACACCCGGACGACCTTGCCCGGGTTCATGAGGTTCTGCGGGTCGAGCGCGCGCTTGATGGTGCGCATGGTGTCGAGCTCGATCCTGCTGCGGTAATGCGCCAGCTCGTCGACCTTGAGCTGGCCGATGCCGTGCTCGGCCGAGATCGAGCCGCCGTGGCTCACCACCAGGTCGTAGACCGCGCCGCTGATCGCGTCGGCGTGGGCCATGAAGCGCGCCTTGTCCCAGCCCGGCGGTCCCTGGCAGTTAAAATGCAGGTTGCCGTCGCCGACATGACCGAACGGCACCGGCCGGCACTCCGGCAGCGCCCGCTTCATCGCCGCCAGGCCCTCCGTCATGAAGGCCGGGATCCTGCTCACCGACACCGAGATGTCGTGCTTGATCGACGGGCCCTCGCGCTTCTGCGATTCCGAATGGTTCTCGCGCAACGCCCAGAAGGCGCGCGCCTGGGCCTCGTTCTGGGCGATCGCCGCGTCGAGCACCTGGCCGGCCTCGAGCGCCTCTCCGAGGTAGCCTTCCATCTTCTCGGCAAGGCCGGTCGCGTTGTCGCCGGCGCGGCGCGGCCGGGTCGACGCCCATTCCATCAGGACGTACCAGTCGTGGCGCTCGGCCAGCGGGTCGGCCGAGCCCGGGATGTGCTGCAGCACCAGGTCGATGCCCTGCCGACTCATCAGCTCGCACGAGGTGACGTTGTCCTCGCTCGCGGCATGGGCGCCGCTCAGCAGGGCGACCGCGGCCTCGGGCGAGCGCACGGCGATCCACGCCGTCGCCGTGTCCTTGGGCCGCGGCCACAGCTTCAGAACGGCCCGCGTGATGATCCCCAGCGTGCCCTCGGCGCCGAGATAGAGGTCGCGCAGGTCGTAGCCGGTGTTGTCCTTCTTGAGCGCGCGCAGGCCGTTCCAGATCTCCCCTGCCGGCGTCACCACCTCGAGGCCGAGCACGAGCTGACGGGCGTTGCCGTAGTGCAGCACGTGCACGCCGCCGGCATTGGTCGAGAGGTTGCCGCCGATCGTGCAGCTGCCTTGGGCGGCGAGGCTCAAGGGAAACAGCCGGTCGTGGCTCGCGGCGGCCTCCTGGATGGTCTCCAGCACGACACCGGCCTCGACCGTCATGGTGTAGCCGATCGGGTCGACCTCGAGGATGCGGTTCATGCGGTTGAGCGACAGCACGATCTCGCGCCCGCTCTGGTCGGGCGTGCCGCCGCCCGCCATGCCGGTGTTGCCGCCCTGGGGCACGATCGCGACCTTCTCGGCCGCGCACAGCCTCACCACGGCGGCGACCTCCTCGGTGCTGGCCGGGCGCACCACGGCGAGCGCCGCGCCGAGGTAGTTGTCGCGCCAGTCGGTGAGGTAGGGATGCTTGCCCTGCGGGTCGGTGACCAGGCCGCGCTCGCCGACGATGGCGGCGAGCTTGTCGAGGAATGCGCTCATCGGGTCACTCATCTTTCCGCGCAGCTGCTCGGTAGCCGAAGCATCTCATGTCCCTCTCCTCCGCTCGGGGGCTCTCGAAATCACACGCCCTCCCTGCGCGAAGCGCGGGGAGGTGCCCCCGCAGGGGGCGGAGGGGTCAAGAGAAACACACACTCTGCTAGATAACTCGTCATGTTGGCGCCTCTCATCAGAAGTTTAATCATCGATCTGAGAGGCCTTGAACCGTGAGAGCATGGATGGACGCTTCGACTGAGGCTCCTGACCCCTCCGCCCCCTTCGGGGGCACCTCCCCGCGCTTCGCGCAGGGAGGACAGCATGATGTGTGAATTCGACAGTGCTAGGGGCAGAGGAGCATGACACCGGTCCAGGCCCACCTCACAGCCGCAGGATCTTTCCCGGGTTCATGATGTTCTTCGGGTCGAGGGCGCGCTTGAGCGCGCGCATGGTGTCGAGCTCGACCTTGCTGCGGTAGTGCGCCAGCTCGTCGACCTTGAGCTGGCCGATGCCGTGCTCGGCCGAGATCGAGCCCGCCATGTCGCGCACCAGGTCGTTGACCACGCGGGTGATCGCTGGCTCGTACTGGCCGAGCGTCTGGCGGTCCATGCCCTGCGGCGCGGCGAACGAGAAATGGATGTTGCCGTCGCCGATATGGCCGATCGGCTGCGGCCGCAGGCTGGGCAGGATCTCGAGCGCCGCCCGGACGCCCTGGTCGATGAAGGCCGGGATGCGCGAGATCGACACCGAGACGTCGTAGCTCAGCGCCGCGCCTTCGGCGCGGGCCGCCTCGGCGACGCCCTCGCGCAGGCGCCACATGTTGCGCGCCTGTGCCTCGTTCTGGGCGATCACCGCGTCGAGCACGCGGCCGGCCTCGATCTCCTCGGCGAGGAACTGCTCGAGCTTGTCCGACATGCCCTCCGCGCCCTCGGCCCTGGGCCGCGACGACGACCATTCGAGCAGCAGGTACCACTCGGTGCTGGCCTGCAGCGGGTCCTGCGTGTTGGGCAGGTGGCGGACCACCATGTCGATGACGTTGCGGCACATCAGCTCGCACGAGCCGACATTGTCCTCCGACGCCGCATGCGCCGCCGACAGGATCTCGATGGCGGCCTGCGGGTCGCGGATGGCGAGCCAGGCGGTGGTGACGTCCTTGGGCGCCGGCCACAGCTTCAGCACCGCCTTGGTGATGATGCCGAGCGTGCCCTCGGCGCCCATGAACAGGTGCTTGAGGTCGTAGCCGGTGTTGTCCTTCTTGAGCGAGCGCAGGCCGTTCCACACGTCGCCGTTGGGCAGCACCACCTCCAGCCCGAGCACCAGGTTGCGCGCGTTGCCGTAGCGCAGCACCTGCACGCCGCCGGCGTTGGTCGAGAGGTTGCCGCCGATCATGCACGAGCCCTGGGCGCCGAGGCTCAGGGGGAAGAATCGATCGTGACCGGCCGCCGTCTCCTGCAGCGTCTGCAGCACGCAGCCCGCCTCGACGGTCATGGTGTAGCCCACCGGGTCGACCTCGAGCACATGGTTCATGCGGCCGAGCGAGAGCACGATGCCGCTGTGCGTCGGCCACGGCGTGGCGCCGCCCATCAGGCCGGTGTTGCCGCCCTGCGGCACGAGGGCGATGCCGTGCTCGTGGCAGAGCGTCACCACCCGGGAAATCTCGTCGGTGCTGGCCGGTCGCACCACCACCGCCGCGCTGCCGGCGAGCGAGCCGCGCCAGTCGCGCACGAACGGCTCCTTGCCCGGATCGTCGAGGATCAGTCCCCGCTCGCCGACGATGGCGCGCAGCCTGTCGAGGATCGCAGGCGTAACCGGCACGGTGGGGATGCTGGGCGTGACGACGGTGTCGGGCATGTTTCCTCCGTTGGACGAGACTAGCGCCGGCCGCTTTTGCCGTCATCCGCGGCCGCCCGGCGGAGGCGGTCGTTGATTGCGAGACCCAGGCCGCTTTCCGGGATGGCCATGACGGCGATGCGGCCGATGCCGGGTCGATCGAGCGCGCGCATCATGGCGAAGAGATTGGCGGCCGCCTCGGCGAGATCGCCGGCCGGGCTGAGATTGAGCGTCAGCATGGCGCCCGAGGGCACGTCCGGCCCGAACGCCAGCATGCCTTCGTCCGCGCCGGCGGCCGTCGCCTCGAGACGAACCGGCCGCGCCGGCGCGTAGTGGCTGGCGAGCTGTCCCGGTGACTTGCGCGCGGCGTCGCCTGTGGGCAGGGCATCGCTCAGGGCGACGCGGCCGATCTCCGCCTCGATCGCCTCGCGCGCGATGCCGCCCGGCCGCAACAGCACCGCCTCCTCGCCCGACAGGTCGAGCACCGTCGATTCGACGCCGACCAGGCACGGCCCGCCATCGATGATCATCGGCACGCGGTCGCCCAGCGACTCGGCGACATGCTCGGCCCGCGTCGGGCTGATGGCGCCGCTCCGGTTGGCCGACGGCGCGGCGATCGGTCGGCCGGCGGCCCGGATCAGCGCCTGCGCGACCGGATGCGATGGCGCGCGGATCGCCACGGTGTCCAGCCCGGCCGTCGCCAGCAGCGCGATCGGCGAACCTTCCAGGCGAGGCAGCACCAGGGTCAGCGCGCCCGGCCAGAACCGCGACGCCAGCCGTTCCGCCCTGTCGCTCCAGCGCACGAACCGTCGCGCCTCCGCCGCATCGAGCACGTGGCTGATCAGCGGATTGAACTGCGGCCGCCCCTTGGCCTCGAAGATCGCCGCGACGGCGCGCTCGTTGGTGGCATCGCCACCCAGGCCGTAGACCGTCTCGGTCGGGAAGGCGACCAGCTTGCCATCGGTCAACAGCCTGGCGGCCGCCACGATGGTGGCCGCCGTCGGCTCGACGATGGTCAACGGAACGCCCTGCTGCGGGCGATGAAATGCGGGTTCGAGAATCTCGGCTTGCCGTAGCCGAGAGGCCGGCCGTCGGTGGTCACGACCTCGCCGCCGGCGGCTTCGATCACGCCCTGGCCGGCCGCGGTGTCCCATTCGTTGGTCGGGCCGAAGCGCGGGTAGATGTCGGCCTTGCCCTCGGCGATCAGGCAGAATTTCAGCGACGAGCCGGCCTGGATGCGGTCGGCGACGGTCAGGCCCTCGCGGCGGAACCAGATGTCGAGGTCGCTGTAGACGGCGTGGCTGCGGCTCGCGCAGCAGGTCAGCCCGCCGGCCGGCGGCGGGCGCACGGCGATCGGCTGGAAGGTGCCGTCCTTCTCGCACTTGTCGGCGCCCAGGCTCGCCGCGCCGCGCCACAAGGTGTCGCTGGCCGGCGCCAGCACGATGCCGAGCGTCGGCCGGCCGTTCTCGATCAGGGCGATGTTCACGGTAAACTCGCCGTTCCTCTTGATGAATTCCTTGGTGCCGTCGAGCGGATCGACCAGCCAGAACGGGCCGTCGCCGATCACCGGCACGCGCCCCGCCGCCATCTCCTCCTCGGCGACGATCGGGGTGTCGGGCGTCAACCGCCGCAGGCCGGCGACGATGATCGCCTCGGCGGCGTGGTCGGCGTCGGTCACCGGGCTCTTGTCGGCCTTGTCGCGGACGCCGAGTTCGCCGGCATAGATGCGCATGATCTCGCGGGCGGCGTCGCGGGCGAGGTCGGTACAGGCGGCGCGCAGGTCCGCGGGAGAGGGCAGGGGCTGGGTCACGGAGGTTGCTTCTGGAACGGGCGCCCTTATAGCCCATCGCTCGATGGCAAACAGTCTCCTGGGCGTCCTGTCAGCCCTCCCTGAAGAGCTGGTCCACCTGTCCGATCGCTCGGGCGAGCAGACGGTGATCGGCGGGCTGCCGTTCTGGCGCGGCCAGATCGCCGGCCGCGATGCGGTCTTCGTCGAGACCGGGCCGGGCAAGGTCAATGGTGGCGTCGCCACCGCCCTGCTGCTCGACCGCTTCGATTGCCGGGCGCTGATGCTGTGCGGCGTCGCCGGCGGTCTCGATCCGGCGCTCGGCGTCGGCGATATCGTGGTCGGCACCGACAACTTGCAGCACGATTACGGCCTCGACCGGGACAGCGGCTTCCTCCCCATCCAGCCCGGCAGCCGGCCCTCGAAGGGCGACGACTGGGCGCCCGGCTATCCCCTCGACGAGGCGCTGGTGGTGCGTCTGCGCGACGCCGTCGCGGACCTCGAGCTGGGGCCGCTGCCCGAGACGGTCGGCGCCGGCCGGCGGCGCCCTGGCCTCCACTTCGGCCCGATCCTCACCGGCGACATCTTCGTCAACTCGGGCACCACGCGCCGGCGACTGCGGGAGCGTTTCGACGGCGCAATGGCGGTCGAGATGGAGGGCGGCGCTGTCGCCCAGATCGCCCGCCGCTGGGGCGCCGACATCCCGTTCGTCAACGTGCGCTGCCTGAGCGACCTCGCCGGCACCGACAGCCACCTCGACTTCCGCGCCTTCCTGCCCGTCGCCGCGCGCTACGCCTCGCTGGTCGCGCACCGGCTGGCGCCTGTGATCTGAAGCTGTCTCCTCCCCAGCTTCGCTGGGGAGGTGTCCGCGTAATCGCGGACGGAGGGGTCGAGAGCCCCAGTCGAGACATGACCGTCAATCAAATCAATGCATGCGCCTGTCGCCCATGACCCCTCCGCCCAATGGCGCTGTAAACAGCGCCTAAGCGGGGGCACCTCCCCAACGCAAACGTTGGGGAGGCGACATGAACTAAGTCCCCCCCCCGTAGAATCAGCCCGTCGTCTGCCCGCCCAGCACCCGCCCGGCGACCGCCTCGAGCTTCTTCACCATCTCCGGAGCGCGCGCTTGCGGGGCGGTGATCAGCGCGTACTCGAGCGCGCGGTCGCAACCTGCCGGGCAGGCCGCCGGCCGCGACTCCCGGAGGCGCGGCGCGATCAGCCTGATCAGGGTCTTGGCCTTCTCGGCGTTCTCGGTCAGCACGCGCACGATGTCGGCGACCTGGACGTGGCCGTGGTCGGGATGCCAGCAGTCGAAGTCGGTGACCATGGCGACGGTGGCGTAACAGATCTCCGCCTCGCGGGCGAGCTTGGCCTCGGGCATGTTGGTCATGCCGATGACGTCGCAGCCCCACGAGCGGTAGAGCTTCGACTCGGCCAGGCTGGAGAATTGCGGCCCCTCCATCGCCAGGTAGGTGCCGCCGAACCGCAGCGGAATGCCGGCGGCCTGGGCGCAGTCGCGCGCCGCCTCGGCCAGGCGGTTGCAGGTCGGATGGGCCATCGACACGTGCGCGACCAGGCCCTCGCCGAAGAAGCTCTTCTCGCGCGCGAACGTCCGGTCGATGAACTGGTCGACGACCAGGAAATGGCCGGGCGGCAGGTCCTCGCGCAGCGAGCCGCAGGCCGACAGCGACAGCAGGTCGGTGACGCCGGACCGCTTCAGGGCGTCGATGTTGGCGCGATAGTTGATCGTCGTCGGCGAATGGCGATGGCCGCGGCCGTGGCGCGGCACGAACACGACGTCGAGGCCGTCCAGCACGCCGAACAGGAACTCGTCCGAGGGCTCGCCGAACGGCGAGGCGACCCGCCGCCATGTCGCGCGCTCGAGGCCGGCAATCTCGTACACCCCGCTGCCACCCAGGACACCCAGCACCGTCATCTGCTTCTCCCTGCTGGCGCTGGTGTATCATCCCCACCGGAATGGTTGGGGAGAAATCATGGGCAAGCTCGACGGCAAGGTCACCATCGTCACCGGCGCGACCAGCGGCATCGGCCGGCGTACGGTCGAGATCTTCGTGCAGGAAGGCGCCAGGGTGGTGGCGACGGGCCGGCGCGAGGAGCACGGCCGCTCGCTCGAAGCGGCCGTCGGCAAGGACAAGTGCCTGTTCGTCAAGGCCGATGCCACGCAGGAGGCCGATGTCGAGGCGATGATCGCCGCCTGCCTCGGGCGCTGGGGCCGGCTCGACTGCCTGTTCAACAATGCCGGCGGGCCGGCGCCGGTCGGCGGCATCGAGACCATCCCGGTCGACGGCTTCGACGCCGCCATGGCGACCCTGGTGCGCTCGGTCATGCTCGGCATGAAGCATGCCGCGCCGGTCATGATGAGCCAAGGCTCGGGCAGCATCATCAACAACGGCAGCGTGGCGGCCCGCCGCGCCGGCTACTCGACCTCGATGATCTACGGCGCCGCCAAGGCGGCGGTGAACCATCTCACCGTGTGCGCCGCCATGCAGCTCGGCGAGAAGAACGTGCGCTGCAACTCGATCTCGCCGGGCGGCATCGCCACCGGTATCTTCGCCAAGGCGCTCGGCCTGCCGGCCGACAAGGCCGACGGCTACGCCGAGGCGATGAAGGCCGGCTTCGCCAAGAACCAGCCGATCCCGCGCGCCGGCCTCACCGACGACATCGCCCTCGCCGCGGTCTTCCTGGCGTCGGACGATTCGACCTTCATCAACGGCCACGACCTCGTGGTCGACGGCGGCATCGTCGGCGGCCGCCTGTGGACGCCGCACCAGGAGGGCGTCAAGGCGATGAAGCAGGCGTTCGGGGTGGAATGACTTCTCCTGCCCAGCGTTGGGGAGAAGGTCATGATCACGCCAGCGGGGCGCTGACGTCCTGGCCGAAATAGGCGTGCTCGAGGCGGTTGGGGAGGTCGGGCTCGTCGGTCGTGGCCTCGAGCACGATCGAGCCGCGGGCCAGGGCGTAGACCCGGTCGGCCAGGGTCAGCGCCTTCTCGATCAGCTGCTCGACCAGCAGCACGGCGGTGCCGGCGTCGCGCAGACGCGCGGCGGCGGCGAGCACGCGGTCGACCAGCACCGGCGAGAGGCCGGCCGACGGCTCGTCGAGCATCAGGAGCTTGGGATGGCGCACCAGGCCCTGTGTCACTGCCAGCATCTGCTGCTGGCCGCCCGAGAGGGTGACGGCGCGGTCGTTGCGCTTCTCGGCGATCTCCGGGAAGAACGCCAGCGCCTCCTCGACGCGTTCCGCGAGCTCGCGGCGGGCCATGCCGTAGCCCGCCAGCATGACGTTGTCGTGCACGGTGAGCTGGGTGAACACGCGATGGCCCTCGACCACATGTACCAGGCCGGCATTGACCGCCTCGCGCGGGCCGGTGGCGCTCATGTCGCGGCCGGCGAAGGTCACCTTGCCGGTGCGCGGCAGCAGGCCCGAGACCGCCTTCAGGAGCGTGCTCTTGCCGGCTCCGTTGGGGCCCAGCAGGGCGACGATCTCGCCCTTGCCGACCGTGAGGTCGATGCCGTTCAGCACGCCGATCTTGCCGTAGCCGGCGCTCAGCCCGCTGATCTGGAGAAGCGGCTCACGCCCCGAGATAGGCACTGACCACCTCCCGATGCGAGCGGATCTCGGCCGGCGTCCCGGCAGCCAGCTTCTTGCCGAGGTTGAGCACGGTCACCCGATCGCAGATGTCGAAGATCAGGTCGGCATGATGCTCGATCAGCAGCACCCCGGTGCCGGACCGGCTGATCGCGACGATCAGGGCGCCGAGCCGCCGGATTTCCTCGGCCGACAGGCCGGCCGCCGGCTCGTCGAGCATCAGGAAGGCCGGCCGCAGCATCAGGGCGCGGGCGATCTCCATGAAGCGCAGCTCGCTGTGCTGCAGGCGGTCGGCGCGCACCGCGGCGAGCTGCTCGAGGCCGACCGTGGCCAGCGCGAGCAGGGCGGCCTCGCGCAGGTGCGCCTCGTCGCGGCGGTGGCGCGGCAGCGAGAGCAGCGTCTCGCTGAACGTCGCCTGCCCGAAGATGGTGCCGCCGATCATGACGTTGTCGAGCACCGAGGCGCCGCCGACGATGCGCGGGGTCTGGAAGGTGCGGGCGATGCGCCGGTCCGCCCGCGTGTGCGCCTCGAGGAAGGGCAGCACCGCGCCGTTGAGGCGGGCCTCGCCGGCATGCGGCCTGTAGTAGCCCGACAGGACGTTGAGCGCCGTGGTCTTGCCGCTGCCGTTGGGCCCGATCAGGCCATGCACCTCGCCCGAGCGGACCTCGAGATCGAGGCCGTCGATGGCGCGCACGCCGCCGAAATGCAGCTCGACGCCGGTCATGCTGAGCGTGTTCTTCTCGCTGTGGCGATCGAGCACGCGCGCCAGCAGCTCCGGCCGGGTGACGATCTCGCGATGCTGCTCGAGCGGCCGGCGGTTCTTGAAGTCGAGCAGGTCGGCGATGCCGCCCGGGATCACCAGCACGATCACCAGCAGCAGGGTAGCATAGAGGAACGTCGACCACTGGACGAGCGGGGCGGCGAACTCGGGCAGCGCCGTCAGGATGATGGTCGCCAGCGCCGGCCCCAGGATCGAGCCGCGGCCGCCGATCAAAATGGCGATGAAGAACAGCACCGACATCTCGAACGTGAAGGCGTCGGGCGTGATGTAGGATTGCAGCGAGGCGAACAGCCCGCCCGCCACGCCGCCGAGCGCGCCGGCCAGCAGGAAGACCAGGATCAGCAGCCGCGCCTTGGAGACGCCCGAGGCCTCGGCCGCCACCTCGGCGTCGCGGATCGCGACCAGGGCGCGGCCATAGCGGCTGGCGCCGATGTTGGCGGTCATCCAGGTGGCGAGCGCCGCCAGGAAGAAGCAGAAGTAGTAGAAGCCCCAGCCGGGATCGAACGGCCACGGGAAGACCGGGCCCGGCGTGCCGACGCCGCCCCCGGTGACGTCCTTCCAGGCCAGCGCCACCTGGGTGACGATGGTGGAGAAGCCCAGCGTCGTCATCGCGAAGTAGAAGGTGCGCAGGCGCAGCGCCGGCAGGCCGACGACCACGCCGGCCACCGCACCCATGACGCCGCCGGCGGCGAGCGCGAGGAAGGGGTGCCATTCCGGGCCGACCCGTCCTGCCGCCAGGGCCGCGGTGGTGTAGGCGCCGAGCGTCAGCATCGACACCCAGCCGATGGCGATCTGGCCGGCGTAGCCGACCACCAGGTTCAGCCCGGCCGACAGCACCCAGTAGATGTAGGCGCGCTGGGCGATGACGCCGATGTAGGAATCGTCGAGCAGCGGCAGCAGCAGGCCGGCGAGGCCCAGCACGATCCACCAGGCGCTGCCCTCGAGCCTGCCCAGCCAGCCGGCGGAGGCCTTGGGTTGCGATACCGGTGCGGCAGTGTCGGTCATGCGCGGCCCCGTCACACGCGCCGGGCGGTTGCCGCGCCGGCCAGGCCTTCGGGCCTGATCAGCAGCACGACGATGAACACCGCGAACACCGCGACCGCGGCGAAGATGCCGCCGACCAGGAAATTGGCCGCCTGCTGGAACAGGCCGAGCGCCAGCCCGCCGATCACCGCGCCGCGGTTGGAGCCCATGCCGCCCAGCGCCACCGGCACGAAGCCGTAGAAGCTCAGGATCGCCTGGTTGCCGAAGTAGGCGAGCAGCATCTGCGCGCCGGTGAAGCCCGCCAGCGTGCCGATGATCCCGGCGATGGCGTAGCTCGCCAGCCGGAGCCTCGTCTCGGGCAGGCCGAGCGCGCGCGCCGCGTAGCTGTCCTCGGCGATGGCGAGGAAGGCGCGGCCGATCAGCGTCCTGCGGTAAAGGTACTCCAGCCCGGCGATGGTGACCGCGCAGGCGAGCAGGGGGAGCAGGAATTTCTGGTCGAGCCAGGCGGACACCGTGCCGGTCTCGATCGGGATCAGCACCGGGAAGGGCTGCGCCTCGGTGCCCCATTCGATGGCGGTGACCTGCTGGATCATCAGCGCAAAGGCCAGCGTCGACAGCACGTAGAGATGCTGCTCGATGCTCTTCAGCACCGGGCGCACCGTCAGGATCTCGGTGACGAGGCCCATCAGGGCGCCGCACCCCAGCACCAGCACGAACCCCAGCACGGCGTTCATGCCCCATTTGTGGATGAAGAGCGCGCCCAGCACACCGCCCAGCATTCCCAGCATGCCAGCGGTAAAGCTGAACACACGCGACGCCGAGTACATCACGTTGTACGTGATGCCGATCAGTGCGTAGACCGCTCCTACCGCCAATCCGTAGGAGACGATCGACTGGAACATGGGGCTAGCTGCTGTAGCCCGGCGCCAGGTTGAACGCGCCGTCCTTCAGCGAGTTGACCTCGCACATCACGACCTCCTGGTCGGGAAAGCCGTTGTGCTCCTGCGGCGTCCAGGTGACCGTGCCGTAGATGCCCGGCCAGGCCGAGACCTTGTTCATGTGGGCGACGACGTCCTCGGCCTTGGTGCCGGCCGCCTTGAAGGTGTCGGCGATCATCTGGGCGCCGTCCCAGCCCAGCGCCACCCACCACAGCAGCGTGTCGCTGAACTCGATCTTCTCCTTCTTGAGCCGCTCGACGAACGCCGCCGCGCGTTCGGGCAGCTTGCCGTTCACGTAGCAGCAGTTGCGGAAGTTGTTGGAGTAGACCTTGTTCCAGTTCTCCGGCTTGTCGAGCAGGGCCTTGGTCTGGCCCGAGCCCAGGGTCGTCTGGCCGACTACCGGCACGTCCCAGCTCATGGCGCCGCGCGTGTTGAGGATGCGCGACAGGAAGCCCGCATTGACGCTCCAGGGCATGATCGTCTGCGCGCCGGCGTTCTGCATGCGCAGGAGCTCGGGCTTGAGGTCGGGGTTCGCGGCGTCGACGTGGTTCGAGTAGACGACCTCGGCGCCCATCGCCTTCAGCATCGGCACGTAGGTGTTGACCGACGCCGTGCCATAGCCGGTGGTGTCGCTGATCACCGCGACCTTCTTCAGCTTGAGCACGTTGACGACGTAGTGGTTGGCGCCCTTGCCGACCTGAGTGTTGGTCGGCGCCATGCGGAACGCCATCGGGTATTTCTTGACGTCGATCAGCTCGTCGACCCAGCACGGGTGCAGCATCGGCACCTTGTCGCGCGCGATCAGCGGGGTCGCGGCCAACGCCTCGCCCGAGTTGAGCGGCCCCCAGATGATCGACGCCTTGGCGCGCTGGGTCAGCTCGGCCACCGCGTTCACGGCCTTGGTCGGGTCGCTCTGGGTGTCGCGGCTGATCAGCTCGAGCTTGCGGCCCTTGATGCCGCCCGCCTTGTTGATCTCCTCGACCGCGAGCTGGGTGCCGCGGTTGATGCCCACCCCGGTCGACGAGCTGGGCCCGGTCAGCGCCGGCAGGTAGCCGATCTTGATCGGATCGGATTGAGCGATTGCCGGAGCGGGGAAGCTGCCGGCGGCGGCGAGCGCCGTGGCGGTGGCGGCCGACCCGGCCAGGACTTGGCGACGACGAATTGACATGTCATTCCCTCCCACACAGGGCCCTTTCGCAAGGCGATCGTGTGTTGTTTTGCCTAGCATAGCCGGCGGCGGTGAGCGGTCAATGCGGGCGGCCCGGCGGCAACGGTGGGCGTAGTATGAGCGATCAGTCTCGTAGTATCGCCAATCGTCATTTGACGGGTCGGGCGACATCGGGCGGCGGCCGCAGCGGAGGAAGCAGATGCTCAAGGAGTACGTGAAGTCGGCCTGCCCGCACGATTGCCCCAGCGCCTGCTGCCTCGAGGTCGAGCGGCTGTCGCCGACCCGCATTGGCCGCATCCGTGGCGCGGCGGCGAACAGCTACACCGACGGCGTCGTGTGCGCGAAGGTGGCGCGCTACGCCGAGCGGGCGCACCATCCCGACCGTCTGAGGCAGCCGCTGCAGCGCACCGGCGAGAAGGGGCAGGGTGCGTTCCGCCCGATCTCGTGGGAGGCGGCGCTCGACGAGATCGCCGAGGCTTTCCAACGAGCGACCCGCACGAACGGCGCCGAGGCCGTGTGGCCCTACCATTCCGGCGGCACGATGGGCGTCGTCCAGCGCTGGGGCCTTGACCGCCTGCGCCACGCCTTCGGCTACTCGCGCCAGAAGACGACGATCTGCGTGACGCCGGCCGAGTCGGGCTGGCGCGCCGGCGTCGGCAAGCTCACCGGCCCCGACCCGCGCGAGATGGCCGAGTCCGACCTGATCGTGGTGTGGGGCGGCAACCCGGTGTCGACCCAGGTCAACGCGATGACCCACATCGCCAAGGCGCGCAAGCAGCGCGGCGCGAAGCTCGCGGTCGTCGACGTCTACCGCACGCCGACGGTCGAGGCGGCTGACATCGCCCTGGTGCTGCGCCCCGGCACCGACGGCGCGCTGGCGCTGGCCATGATGCACGTGATCCTGAAGGAAGGGCTGGCCGATCGCGACTATCTCGCGCGTCACACCGACTTCGGGCCGGACATCGAGGCGCATCTCGCCGACAAGACGCCGGCCTGGGCGGCGGCCATCACCGGCCTGCCGGTCGAGGAGATCGTGGCCTTCGCCCGCTTCTACGGTCGCACCGAGCGCAGCTTCCTGCGCGTCGGCTTCGGCTTCACCCGCTCGCGCAACGGCTCGGCGGCGATGCATGCCGTGACCTGCCTGCCGGCGATGACCGGGGCGTGGCGCCATCGCGGCGGCGGCGCGTTCTTCCTCAACCTCGACAATTGGCGCCTGAACACGACGCTGGCGCATGGCCTCGACATGATCGACCCGACGACGCGCGTGCTCGACCAGTCGCGCATCGGCCCGATCCTGTGCGGCGAGGCGGACGCTCTGGCCGGCGGCCCGCCGGTCAAGGCGATGCTGATGCAAAACGCCAACTCGGCCAACGTCGCACCCGACAGCGCCGCGGTCGCGCGCGGCCTCGGCCGCGACGACCTGTTCGTCTGCGTGCACGAGCAGTTCATGACCGCGACGGCGAAGTACGCCGACATTCTGCTGCCGGCCGCGATGTTCCTCGAATACGACGACATCTACTACGGGCTCGGCCACACCCACCTGACGGTGGGCCCGCGCGTGCTCGAGCGCTACGAGGACTGCCGCACCAACCACGAGCTGATCTGCGCCCTGGCCGAGCGGCTGGGCGCGCCGCAGGAAAGCTTCCGCATGAGCGCCGTCGAGCTGCTCGACGCCACCCTGCGCGCCTCCGGCAAGGGCACCTGGGCGGAGGCCGCGGCGCGCGGCTGGGTCGAGTGCGCCGAGGATTTCCAGGCGTCGCACTTCCTCGACGGCTTCCCGTCGAGCGACGGCCGATTCCATTTCAAGCCCGACTGGACGGCGGTCGGCCCGTACCACGCCGGCTTGCGCCCGCTGCCCGACCATCTCGAGAACTACGAGCGCGCCACCGGCGACCTGCCGTTTCGCCTGGTCGTGCCGCCGGCGCGCGCCTTCCTCAACACCACCTTCACCGAGACGCCGGGCTCGGTCTCGCGCGAAGGCGAGCCGCGTGCCCTGATCCACGAGGACGACGCGGCGCGGCTCGGCCTGGCCGAGAGCGCGATGGTCCGCCTCGGCAACGCCCGCGGCGAGGTCAAGCTCGCCGCCCGCCCGGCGCGCACGGCGCGGCCGGGCGTGGTCATCGTGGAAGGCAACTGGCCGAGCGACGCCTATCCCGAGCGGGTGGGCATCAACACCCTGATCGGCGCCGACCCGGTGCCGCCAAACGGCGGCGCCGCCTTCCACGACACCGCGGTGTGGATGAAGGTGGCGTAGTTCCACCCAGACTCTTGTTCCTCTCCCCCGCTAGGGGGAGAGGCCAGGTGAGGGGGCTTCGAAGGCTGCGAGAGAGCATTTGTAACCCCCTCACCCAACCTCTCCCCCGATCGGGGGAGAGGAGCATGAAGGCGGTGAAGACGAGCCTCAGGTCGGCCGATCACCCGTGCGCGCGAACACTGCAGACGCATGCACGATGCGCTCGCCGTTGCACACCAGGTAGCAGTTGGCGAAGGCGAGCCGGCCGCCGACCTTGTGCACGTCGACATGCGCCTCCACCCAGTCGCCGACCTTGGCCGAGCCGGCGAAGTCGGTCGTGACGCTGGCCGTGGTGAGCATCGGCGACGGCGTCCGGCTGCGCGTCGTGCGATAGCCCAGCGAGATGTCGCACATCGTCATGAGCAGCCCGCCATGGGCGACGCCACGCCCGTTGGCGTGCTTCGGCTGGATGCGCAGGCCGACGACGAACGTGCCGTCGTCGCTGGTCCGGTAGAAGAACGGCCCGTTGTGATCGAGGAACGGGCTCGAGCGGAACAGAGGCTCGAAGCCGTCGGGCGCGAGTGATTCCATGTTGGCGTTTCCCTCTCCTCCCTAGCGAAGCTGGGGAGGTGTCGGCGTCCTGGGGAGGAGCATGAAGTCAGTTGTACTTTCGCAGCTCGATCCGGCCGATCTGGTTGCGATGGACCTCGTCGGGGCCGTCGAAGATGCGCATGGCGCGGGCGCCGGCGAAGGCGGAGCCGAGGCCGAAATCCTCGGTCACGCCGGCGCCGCCGTGCGCCTGGATGGCGTAGTCGAGCACGCGGCACAGCATGTTGGGGGCGGCGACCTTGATCATGGCGATCTCGGCCAGCGCCTCCTTGTTGCCGACCTTGTCCATCTTGTCTGCCGCCTTGAGCACCAGCAGGCGGGCCTGCTCGATGGCGATGCGTGCCTCGGCGATGCGCTCCAGGGTCACGGTCTGCTCGCCGATCGCGCGGCCGAAGGCGGTGCGCGACTTCACGCGGCGGCACATCTTCTCGAGCGCCGCCTCGGCCTGGCCGATGGCGCGCATGCAGTGATGGATACGTCCCGGCCCCAGCCTGCCCTGCGCGATCTCGAAGCCGCGGCCCTCGCCCAGCAGGATGTTGTCGAGCGGCACCTCGACATCGTCGAACACCACTTCGCCGTGGCCGTGCGGCGCGTCGTCGAAGCCGAACACCGGCAGCGAGCGCACGATGGTGATGCCCTTCGCCTCGCGCGGCACCAGGATCATCGATTGCTGGCGGTAACGGTCGGGGCTCTTGGGGTCGGTCTTGCCCATGACGATGAAGACCTTGCAGCGCGGGTCGAGCGCCCCCGACGACCACCATTTCCGGCCATTGACGACGTAGCGATCGCCGCGCCGCTCGATGCGGCACTCGATGTTGGTGGCGTCGGACGAGGCGACGGCCGGTTCGGTCATGGCGAAGCACGAGCGGATCTCGCCGGACAGCAGCGGCTCCAGCCACTGCTTCTTCTGGGCGGCGCTCCCGTAGCGCTCCAGCGTCTCCATGTTGCCGGTGTCGGGAGCCGAGCAGTTGAACACCTCGGGCGCCCAGTCGATCCGCCCCATGATCTCGCACAACGGCGCGTACTCAAGGTTGCTGAGGCCGGCGCCGTGCCGGCCGGGCAGGAACAGGTTCCAAAGGCCTTCCAGCTTCGCCGTGGCCTTGAGTTCCTCCAGTACCGGCGGCACGTGCCACTGGCCGTTGGCGCGCAGCTCCTGCTGGTAGCGCTGCTCGGCGGGATGGACGTGCCGATCCATGAAATCCTGCACGCGCGCCTGAAGCTCCTTGACCTTGGGTGAATGGTCGAAATCCATGGCGTCCTCCTCGACTGCGGTTGCAGCAGGATGAGGCGGCACATAGCATCGATCAAATGAATTGACGGAATATGGCGATATGAATGTCGTGCATCTGGCGCGCGTCGACCTCAACCTGTTCGTGGTGTTCGACGCCATCTTCTCGGAGGGCAGCATCACGCGCGCCGGACGGCGGCTCAACCTGTCGCAGCCGGCGATCAGCCACGCCCTCGCCCGCCTGCGCGGCCTTGCCGGCGATCCCCTGTTCGTGCGCAGCGGTCACGCCATGGCGCCGACGCCGCGGGCGCGACGGATGATCGACACGGTGCGCTGCGCCCTGCACGGCTTCGAGACCTCGCTTGCCGCGACCGGCAGCTTCGACGCCGGCGCCGTCGGCAAGCGCTTCGTCATCGGCCTGCAGGGCGTGGCCGAGCCGATGGTGGCGCCGGTGCTGATGCGGGCGATCGCTCGGTCGGCGCCGCGCGTCGACATCAGCCTGGTGCGGCCGGACCGGCGCGAGATCGAGCGCGAGCTGGCCGCCGGCACGCTCGATCTCGTGCTCGACGTCCTGCTGCCGCTGCCTGACGAGATCAGGCGCCTCCATCTGGGGACGGAACGGCTGATGGTCGTGGTCCGCCGCGGCCATCCGAAGGTCGGCAGGACGCTCGATCTCGCCGCCTACCTGGCGCTCGAGCACATCCAGGTCTCGCAACGCCGGCGCGGGCTGTCGCCCGAGGACTTCGAGCTGTCGCGCCAGGACCTGCGGCGGCGGGTGCGCCTGCGCTGCCAGAACTACTACGGCGCCTGCCGTGTGGTGGCGGCGACCGACCTCGCGCTCACCATGCCCGAGCGCTATGCCCGCATCCTCAATCGCCAGTTCGACAACCGCATGGTGCCGTTCCCGCTCGGTGTCGCGGCCTTCGACACCTATGCCTATTGGCACGCCGACAGCGACGGCGACCCGGCCAACCGCTGGCTGCGCGAACAGACCTTCAAGGCGTTCGCGAAGGATATCGGGAAGCAGTGCTGATCATTTCGCCTCCCTAAGCGAAGCTTGGGGAGGTGCCCCCGTACTCGGGGGCGGAGGGGTCATGAGCCATGGGCGCCGCCATCTCCCGTGGCTCATGACCCCTCCGTCGCGTAAGACGCGACACCTCCCCGGCGAGGCCAGGGAGGATAATGAGCTACCCCTTGCGTATCGCCAGATCGCCCTCGAGCTCGCGTGGCCGGATGCGCACGAACGCGACCAGCGCCAGCGCCATCAGCAGCGCGACCACGGCCCAGGCCAGTCCCCAGCCGAGCGGCGACATGCCGCCCGCGAGGTCGAGCGTCCAGCCGATCGCCAGAGGGCCGACGAAGCCGCCCGCATAGCCCAGCATCGAATGGACAGCGAGCGTCGCGCCGCGCCGCGCCGGGTCGGCCGAGCCGGCGGCGCCGGCGGTCAGCGACGAGGAGTCGAGCCAGATGATCATGCCGTACAGCACGATCAGGGCGACCGCGATCCAGTAGCCGAGCGAGCCGAGAAAGCCGATCGCCGCCCCGGTCAGGATCGACAGCACCATCGCGGCGATGATCAGGCGGCGCCGGCCGAAGCGGATCGAGGCCTCGTTGCCGAGCACGCTCATCGCGGTGCCGAGCAGGCCCAGCACCGTCACCACGACAGCGGGCGAGAGCAGCTCGCCCGTCGTGCCGCTGCTCGCCGCGACCCAGACGAGGAAGGCGACGCCCCAGCCGCGCAGCGCGTTCATCTCCAGGGTGTGGACGCAGTAGGCGAGCGAGTAGGCGAAAGCCGAACGGTTGCGCAGCACCGGGCGAAAATCGAACATTGCCGCGGTGGGTCCGGCGGGACGCGCCGGCGGCGCGCGTCCGGGCACCATCAGGACAACGGTGACCCAGGCGATGGCGGCGGTCGCGCCGGCGCTGGCGAAGGCCAGCCGCCAGCCAAAGGCGTCGGCCAGCAGGTCGCCCAGCAGGTAGGATGCCGCGCCGGAGATGCCGATGCTCGCGGCATGGCCGGTCACCGCACGCGACATCATCTTCGAATCGACCTGGTCGGCGAGCAGCTTCAGGCCGGTCATGTAGGTCCCGGCCCAGCCGAAGCCGGCCAGCCCGCGCAGCGCCAGCGCCGACCAGAACCCGTCGGCCAGCAGCCCGAAGGCGAGATGGGCGATCGTGGTGAAGCCGACGCCCAGCAGGTAGACCCGCTTGGGATCGATGCGATCGGTCGCTGTCACCAGCACCGGCACCGAGACCATGTAGGTGGCGTAGAATGCCGACGTGACCCAGCCGGCCTCGCTGTTGCTGAGCGACCAGCGGGTCATCAGGTCGGGCATCAGCACCGGCCAGTAGCCGGCGCCGAGCTGGACGAAGACCTGGGCGGCGCAGACGATGGCGACCAGGCGGAGCCCGGTCCGGCGGTCAGTCGGCATGGCGGGCCGCCTCCTGTCGGGGAATGCGCAGGGCGCACAAGGCCAGGCAGGCGGCCAGGCTGAGCCCCGCCGTCACGAGCAGGACATTGGCGCCGATATGATCGAGCAGCACGGCGAAGGCGAACGGCGCCAGGGCCGACAGGAAGCGTGACGGCAGGCCGATCAGGCCCAGTCGATAGCCGTAGCTCTCCGGCCCGAAGATGGCGAGCGGGACCGTGCCACGCGCGATGGTGAGGATGCCGTTGCCCGACCCGTGCAGCACGGCGAAGGCGCTCGACGCGACGCTGCCGCCCATCGGCAACAGGACGGCGACCCCGACCGGATGAGTGAGCGTCGCCAAGCGCGCAGTGACGAGCGGATGCAGACGCGCCAGCGGCCCCGCCTCGAGCAGCCTCGCGCCGACCTGGGCCGGTCCGATCAACGCGCCGGCGGCGATGGCCTGCATCGGCGAGGCGCCGGCAGCTTCCATGATGCGCGGGAAATGCGCCGCCATGCCGGCCGTCACGATCCATGCCGCGGCAAAGGCGAAGCCCAACAGGACCATCGGCCGATCGACCGGCACCGGCTTGTCTGCCGCACGCTTCTCGGCCACCGACATGGTCGGCCGTGGCAGGCACCAGTAGTGGAGCGGCAGGGCGACGAAGAGATGCAGGGCCGCCCAGGCGAGGCAGGTGTCGCGCCAGCCGATCGTCGAGGCGCCCCACGCCGTGAGCGGCCAGCCGATGGTGCTGGCGAAGCCCGCGAAAAGGGTGATGCCGGTGATGGCGCCCCGGGCCTTCGTGCCGTAGATGCGGCCGAGCACCGCGAAAGCCGCGTCATAGAGCCCGATCCCCATGCCGACACCCAGCACGATCCAGGCGAGCTGCAGGGTGAGCAGGGACTGCGCGAGGTACAGCAGGACCAGCCCGCCGGCGAACAGCAGGTTGGACACCGCCAGCACGGAATTGCCGCTGCCGCGATCGATCAGCCGGCCGGCGCGTGGGCCCAGCAATGCAGAGATGATGAGTGACACGGAGAAGCTCGCGAACAGCCAGGTCGTCGAGACGCCGGTGTCGCGCGCGATATCGTCGGCCAGGATGGCGGGCAGGTAATAGGACGATGCCCAGGCGAGCGTCTGCGTCGAGCCCAGGACGGTGATGGTCGCGAGCCGTCGCCGATCCATCATGTCACCGGAACCGCTCGACGGCCGTATCGCAGGCTCGCCACGCCCAGCAAGGCCCCGACTACCGTGAGGCCGAGATAGATCGAGTAGGCAGCGGTTGGCGACCACAACAGGGCAAGCGGACCGAGCGCGGCGCCAGATACGCCGACCACGAACGTCGTACCCTTGATGCTGCCGAGGTGCGCGATGCCGAAGCACTCGGCCAAGCCCGAAGAATGGGATACCTGGAGCAGGCCGATCATGGCGCCCAGCAACACGGCGTAGAGCAGCCCGCCACCGACGGCAGGCGCCCACATCACCGACAGGACCGAGGCGGCCAGCGTGGCCAGCCCCAGAAGGCCTACCGGCCGGGCGCCGAAGCGATCGACCAGCACGCCGCTGGCCAGCGTGGCGAGGGCCTGCGTCGTCGTCATTGCGCCGAGCACGCCGATCGCCTGCGACCGGCCGATCCCGGCCGCCGCCATTGCCCGCACATGATCGAGCACCAAGGCCGTGTTGACGGCATTCACCAGCAAGGTGAGTGCCGTGCCGAGCATGGTGAGGGCGAGGATCCGACCGCGAAGGCGGTCGAACCAGAGATTGACCATTTGCGTGCTGATCAGGCTCAAACCGGCGATGGCGGTGGCGCGCAAGAGCACGAACTCCAGCCCGAGCGACCATGCGTTCCAGACGACGCTTGCGAAGCCGCAGGCGCAACCCAGCCCGACGACCACCGGCGCGATGAGCGCGCGCGGCCCGACACGGTCGACGAGCCGTCCGAACGCCGGTGCGGTCAGGATGCCGAGAAAGGTGCCGATGCTGTAGAGAACCAGGACGTTGTCGCGCGACACCCCGACATCGGCGGCAATCGGGTCGATGAACGAGGATACCCCGACAGTCTGGCCCGGGGTGGTCGCGAAGACGCCGACAAAGGCCGCAAACGCCACCAGCGCGCCGCTCAATGCCGGCGAGCGCACGTGAGCCATGTCAGCGGAGGCGGCGCGTACCTTCATCAGTCAATCCGGCGTGCCCCGCCCGCTGTCATCGTGAAAGGTGTCGGCTTGCCAACCGAAAGTGCCGCCGGGCGGACCCGGCGGCCTCGGCGCGGCACGCCTCATCAACCGCAGCCGCAACCCTTCTTGCCTTCTTCCTTGGCTTTCACATCGGCGACACAGCAGCCGCTCGCTGCCGGCTCGGCGGTTTGCGGCGGCGGGCCGCCGCAACAGCCGGCTTCCGCGTCGATCGATCCCCCGAGCCCCACGGACGAACCGAGAGCGGCCGCCGGACCCGGCCCCGAGCACACGCCCGTCTCCGGCAGCACCAGCTCGACCCGCGCGGCCGCTTCGTGATCACCGGCGATCTCCGCCACGATCGAGCGGACCTGCTCGTAGCCGGTCAGCATCAGGAAGGTGGGCGCCCGGCCATAGCTCTTCATGCCGGCGAAATAGAAGCCGGGCTCGGGCTGGGCCAGCTCGCGCGCGCCGTGCGGGCGCACCGTGCCGCAGCTGTGGAGGTTGGGATCGATCAGCGGTGCCAGCGTCGGCGGGCATTCGACGGCTGGATCGAGCGACAGCCGCACCTCGCGCAGGAAGTCGAAGTCCGGCCGGAACCCCGTCGCCACCACCAGCTCGTCGGCGGCAATGAAGCGGCCGCAGCACGAAGAGCCGGCGCCGATGCGAAGCCTGTCGCCATCGCGGGTGATGTGCGAGACGCGGAAGCCGGTCTCGACGCAGAGCTTGCCCTCCATGACCAGCCTGGCGAAGGCCGTGCCGAGCGCGCCGCGCGCCGCGAGCTTGTCGTTGGCGCCGCCGCCGAAGGCCTTCTCCGGCCTGTCGCCGCGCAGCAGCCAGATCACCTCGGTCCCGGGCATATCCTCCTTGAGGCGTACCAGGTCGATCAAGGTGCCGATCGCCGAATGGCCCGAGCCCAGCACCGCCACGGTACGGCCGGCATAGCGGCCGCGCTCGCGGCCCAGCACGTCGGGCATGCCGTAGGCGATGCGGTCCTGCACCTCGCGTTCGCCGAGTGCAGGCAGGCCGTCGGCGCCCGCCGGGTTGGGCGAGAACCAGGTGCCGGTCGCGTCGATCACCGCGTCGGCCTCGAGCTGCTCGGGACCCTTGCCGTTCTGATAGCGGACAGTGAAGGGCTCGAAGGCGCGGCCATTGCTCTTCATCTTGTCGAAGCCCGCCCGCCCGACGCTGGTCACCATGCTGCTGGTGCGGATGTGGTTCCTGAGCGGCGTGCGCGTGGCCAGCGGCTCGAGATACTGCGCCAGCAGCTCGCCGCCCGTCGGATACTGGTCGGGGGGCGGGGAGTTCCAGCCGGCCGCGACCAGCAGCCGCTCCGACGCCTTGTCGATGGCGTACTCCCAGGGCGAGAACAGGGGCACGTGGCTCCATTGGCGCACGGCATGGCCTACCTGCGGTCCGGCCTCCAGCACCACCGGCTGCATGCCGCGCTCCAGGACATGGGCGGCGGCGGCGAGGCCGACGGGGCCGGCGCCCAGGATGGCGACTGTCTTGGGCTTGCTGAGCGAGTCGGGCATGGCGTGCTCCTGTGTTTCCGGAATCATCGAAATAGAACGGCAAAAATTTTTTCAGGCGGCGACCTTCGACGGCTTAGGCAGGCGCGGCGGGCAGGTGCCTTCGGCACAGCACTCCGCGACCATGTAGTCGATCAGGCCGCGCATCAGGTCGTAGTTGGTGTGGCAGATCAGGGTCGTCCCCTCGCGCGTCTGGGTGACGAGGCCGACGGCGACGAGCGACTTCAGGTGATGCGAGAGAGTGGAGGCGGCAATATCGAGCCGCTCCTGCAACCGGCCGACCGGCAGGCCCTCTTCGCCCGCCCGCACCAGGATCCGGTAGATCTTCAGGCGGGTCGGGTTGCCGAGGGCTTCGAGGTGGGCAGCGGCATCATCGAGCTTCATGGCGACAAATGTAGTGTGCGGCCGGGCGCCGTCAACCGTATTTCTGGAATTTTCGAAATATAGATTCCTCTCACGTCCTTTTGGGCAGGGCATTCGCACAAATGAAAAGCGCGCCCAGATGCGAAGGCGCTGGTTTCATGAGGGAGGCACTCGTGATGCCACCGCCCCTGACTCGTACCAGCCCTTGCTGGCGTTCACGATCTTCACGACCGACAGCATGACCGGCACCTCGATCAGCACGCCGACGACGGTCGCCAGGGCCGCGCCCGACGAGAAGCCGAACAGGCTGATGGCGGCGGCGACCGCCAGCTCGAAGAAGTTGCTGGCGCCGATCAGCGCTGACGGCGCCGCCACGCAATGCGCTTCCCCGGTCGCCCGGTTCAGCAGGTAGGCGAGGCCCGAGTTGAAGTAGACCTGGATGAGGATCGGCACGGCGAGCAGCGCGATGACCAGCGGCTGGCCGATGATCTGCTCGCCCTGGAAGCCGAACAGCAGCACCAGGGTCGTGAGCAGGGCCACCAGCGAGACCGGCTGCAGCCGGCCGAGCAGTGCCGCGAGGCCCTGCGGCCCGGACTGCGACAGCACGCGGGCACGCACCACCTGGGCCAGCACGACGGGCACGACGATGTAGAGCCCGACCGACAGCAGCAGGGTCTCCCACGGCACGCGGATCGCGGAGAGGCCGAGCAGCAGGCCGACGATGGGGGCGAAGGCGAACACCATGATCGTGTCGTTCAGGGCGACCTGCGTCAGCGTGAAGTCGGGCTCGCCGTCGGACAGGTTGCTCCACACGAACACCATGGCGGTGCAGGGCGCCGCGGCGAGAAGGATGAGGCCGGCGATGTAGCTGTCGATCTGGTCGGCCGGCAGCCACGGCCGGAACAGCCAGCCGACGAACAGCCAGCCGAGCGCGGCCATGGAGAACGGCTTGACCGCCCAGTTGATGAACAGCGTGACCCCGATGCCGCGCCAGTGCTCGCGCACCTTGCCGATGGCGGCGAAGTCGACCTTCACCAGCATGGGAATGATCATCAGCCAGATCAGGACGGCGACCGGCAGGTTGACGTGCGCGACCTCGGCCGTGCCGATCGCGTGGAAGAGGCCGGGAAACATGTGGCCCAGGGCGATGCCGGCAACGATGCAGAGGGCGACCCAGACCGTCAGGTAACGTTCAAAGAGCGACATGATGCTGCGAATTTATCCTTCGATAATTCGCGAACAATAGAATATCGCAGGCACTGTCAAGCGGTTACGCGCGCGACCGGGCTCGATCATCGAGCCGCCTGCTTGTCCGCCTCGCCGAGTGTGATTTCCTGGCCGGCCAAGGAAGATCGCATAGCAACCCGCCGGCTCACTACGGAGTGACGGGCCGGAAATCCTGGTTCGCGAAAGGCGAGGACCTGGGGATCTGGATCGTGATGAAGCCCACTGTGGAGCTTTGATGGCAAGCATTGCACGCGCTGGTCAGCTGGCCATAGGCTTCGTCGAAGCGCGCTGCGTCCTTCGCCTTGATGGCCTGTTCCAGCGCGTCGATCGCGCTCTCGGTCGAGCCCTTGATCAGGCCGGCGACGTCGACGTCCCGCCACTTCGGCCAAACCTTCGCCACGCGCTCCAGCGCTTCCTCGAGCTCGTGCACCTCGTAGGCGGCATAGGTCCAGTTGCGCTGCTGGCCGGCCAGGCCGATCTTGAGATGCCGCGGCTGCACGGCCATCGTCATCAGATCGCCGAGCCCCGGCCGGTAGGCGGCCGACGCTGGGGGAGGGGCCTGGCTGCCGGCGACGAGCGGGGTCAGCCCGACGGCCAGAGCGATAAGACCGAATGCGATGGCCTGGCGACGGTTTGTCATCTGCACCTCCTTGAACGGGTCGATCGATCAGACGATGGCGAGCACGGCTCCGCCCACGGCACACAGCACGACGACGGCCCATGGCGGCGTCTTCCACATCATCAGCAGCAGGAAGGCGCCGGCAGCGAGCGCGAAGTCGCCGCCGTCGGCGATGCCGGACGTCCAGACCGGATGATAGAGCGCCGCCAGCAGCAGGCCGACCACGGCGGCATTGATGCCACGCAGTGCCGACTGGACGGCGGCGCGGCGCCGCAGCGCCTCCCAGAAAGGCAAGGCGCCGACCACGAGCAGGAAGGACGGTGCGAATACGGCGAGGAGGCAAATCAGGGCGCCGGCAATGCCGCTCGGCCCCGGCTGCATGGCCGCGCCGAGGTAGGCTGCGAACGTGAACAGGGGTCCGGGCACGGCCTGGACAGCGCCGTAGCCCGCGAGGAACGCATCGTTCGAGATCCAGCCGCGCGGCACGACGGCTTCCTGCAGCAGCGGCAGGACGACGTGGCCGCCGCCGAACACCAGCGATCCAGCACGATAGAATGCATCGACGAGATCGAGGGCATGCGAGCCCACCGCCGTTGCCAGGACCGGCAGGCCGATCAGCAGCACGAAGAACGCCGCCAGGCACCACAGGCCGGTGCTCCTGCCGACCGAGAGCGGAAGGTGGGCGTGATCGGCCGGCGGCGCATCGCGAGACAGCAGGAGCCCGGCCAGGCCGCCCAGCACGATGCCGCCGACCTGGACCCAGGCGGATGGCACGGCCAGCACCAGGGCGGCCACCGCCACCATGATGGTCGCCCGCTCGCGGTCCGGCGCCAGGCTGCGCATCATGCCGAGCACTGCTTGTGCCACGACGGCGACGGCGGCCACCTTGAGGCCGTGCAGCCAGCCCGAGCCTGCCGCGCCGCCGAGGATGTCGACCGCATAGGCGAACGCGACCATCGCCGCCGCCGACGGAAGCGTGAAGCCCAGCCAGGCGGCGAACGCGCCGGCATAGCCCGCGCGCGACAGGCCGACGGCAATCCCGACCTGGCTCGAGGCGGGGCCGGGCAGGAACTGGCAGAGCGCCACCAAGTCGGCATAGGCGCGATCGTCGAGCCAGCGGCGGCGGTTGACGAACTCCTCGCGGAAGAAGCCGAGATGGGCGACTGGCCCGCCGAACGAGGTCAGGCCCAGGCGAAGGAAGACCGCGAGCACCTCGGTCCAGCGTCCGGTTGGCGCCGGGCTGGCGGCTTGGATGGCGTCTTCGCTCATGGTCGTCCTGGTCCTAAGGCCCGGTCGCGACCGGAAACCCCGCGGCGCGCCATTCGGGGTAGCCGTCCTCGAGCCGTCGCACTGTGTAGCCGCGCGCGCGCAGCCGGGCGACGGCTTCGTAGGACAGGACGCAATAGGGGCCGCGGCAGTACGCCACGATCTCGCGCCCCGGATCGAGCTCGGCCAGGCGTCGCTCGAGGTCGCCCAGGGGGACATTGATGGCGTCGGGCAGGTGGCCGAGCGCGAACTCGTCCGGCGGCCTGACGTCGAGCACCGTGACGAGCCCGGCCCGCAGGCGATCCTTCAGCTCGGCGCGGGTGACCGGCTCGAGCGAGTCGCGCGCCTCGAAGTAGCTCCGCACGACCCGCTCCACCTCGGCCGATTGCACCTCGGCGACGCGTCGCAATGCGGCGACCAGGTCGAGCACGGCATCGTTGGTTAGCCGGTAGAAGACGAACTTCCCCCGGCGCTCCGCTGCGATCAGACCGCCGCGTCGCAGATGCTGAAGGTGCTGCGAGGCGTTGGCGACCGAGAGCCGGATGCGATCGGCCAGAACATCGACGCTGCGCTCGCCCTGGGCGAGCTGCTCCAGGAGTTCCAGGCGATGCGGATGGGCGGCCGCCTTTGCAACGGCAGCGAATTGCCTGAACAGGACGTGCTTGGGACCTTCGCTTGACATCGTGGGAGTTGTAATTACATCATTCAATTAATCGATTGAAAGATTGATTGTCCGGCTCGACCCGTCAAGGCCCGCACTATCAGAGCATTGATCTTGGCTGACAATCTGCTCCTCCATGAACCGGCCCTGAGGCTCGGTTCCTTCGCTGTCGTCTTCGCGTGCATGGCGCTGTGGGAAGTGTTGGCTCCGCGGCGTGACCAGACGATCGGCCGGCTGCGGCGCTGGCCGGCCAATCTCGGCATCGTCGTTCTCGACACGCTGCTCGTGCGCCTTGCCTTCCCGACGGCGGCGGTCGGCGTGGCGCTCGTCGCCGAGGCGCGGGGCTGGGGGCTGCTGCCGGCCCTGGCTGCGCCGCCGTGGCTCGCCGTCGTGGCCGCCGTGATCGCCCTCGATCTCGCCATCTACCTGCAGCATGTGCTGTTCCACGCGGTGCCGGCGCTGTGGCGACTGCACCGGATGCACCATGCCGACCTCGAGCTCGATGTCACCAGCGGCCTGCGCTTCCATCCGATCGAGATCGTCCTGTCCATGGCGATCAAGCTCGGCGTCGTGGCGGCGCTCGGCGCGCCGGCGGTGGCCGTGCTGATCTTCGAGGTCCTGCTCAATGCCACCTCGATGTTCAACCATGGCAACGTCCGTCTGCCGCTGGCCCTCGACCGCAGGCTGCGGTGGCTCGTCGTTACCCCCGACATGCACCGCGTGCATCATTCGATCCTGCCGCACGAGACCAACAGCAATTTCGGGTTCAATCTCGCCTTGTGGGACCGCCTGTTCGGCACCTATCGGGCGCAGCCCCAGGCGGGACATGCGGCCATGACGATCGGCATCGACCAGTTCCGTGATCCGCGCGAGCTGCGTCTCGACCGCATGCTGCTGCAGCCGTTCCGCGACGACGATCGCAGCTATCCGATGAGTCGACGCGAGCCTGCCGCATGACGCGAGCGCGCGGCCTGGATCGTCTCGTGCTCGCCGCGGCAATTGGCGGTGCTGCGATCTGGCTGTGGTTCCATCGCGAGGCCATCGAGTGAGCGGCCGGTGGAGTGTACGGAAGAGGCTCGCCAGCCAGGAGGGGCTATCAAATGAGCGAAAGGTACGAAGGTGGCTGCCTGTGCGGCGCCGTCCGCTTTGTTGGTATCGGCGCTCCCAAAGGGGTGTTCTGGTGTCATTGCCAAAGCTGTCGCCGGCACAGCGGTGCGCCCGTGTCCGTCTTCGTCGGTTTCGAACTCGGCGCCTACGCGGTGACCAAGGGTGAGATCACGAAATTCAAGTCGTCCCCGGGTACGACGCGAGGGTTTTGCCGGGCCTGCGGCTCGACCCTGACCTGCGAGGTCGAGCAACTGCCGACCGAGACGCACTTCCATGTCGGCGCGTTCGATGATCCGACCGGCTTCAGCCCGTCGAAGCACTTCTTTCGAAATGAGCAGCTGCCCTGGATGCACCTGAAGTGAGCGCAGCGTCGAATCTTTCGCCGGCGTCGCGAACCCGTTCTCCCTACGATCGCTGCGCCGAGGCGAGCGCGTCGTCGATGTCGGGTCGGGAGCCGGTTTCGACTCGTTTGAAGAGGCCGGGTTCGCCGGTGTTCGGATCGAGCTGCCATTGGACACGTTCAAGGGCGCGCGCGGCGAGAAGAATGCGCGCCGCTTCGCGGTCTATGGCTACGCGTTTCTCGCCCGGAAGCTCGAATGAGGCCTCACGCGTGTGACGGAGCGTCCCGGTTTTGCACCGGCAACAGAAACGTGATGCCCCAGCAGGCGATCAGCAGCGCCGCCGATCCGATGAGGCAGCCGACGATGCCGCCGGCCTGGTAGAGCGCTCCGGACAGCAGGATGCCGATCAGCCGCCCGGTCGCGTTGGCGGCATAGTAGAAGCCTACATCCTCGGCGGCCTTCTCCGAGCCGGCGTAAGCGAGGATCAGGTAGGAGTGCAGCGAGGAGTTGACGGCGAAGGGCAGGCCGAACAGCGCGAGCCCTGCGACGACGACCAAGTCGGGCCGCCAGAGGTCCGCTCGCTGCAGCAGGATCGCCAGCGCCAGCGGCACGGCGACCAGCACGCCGGCCCACAGGCGCGCGTTCGGCACCTCGCGGCTCAGGCCGTCGGCGCTGCGCGTCACCAGGCGTGGCGCAAGTGCCTGGATGCCGCCATAGGCGATGGTCCAGGCGGCGAGGAAGCCGCCGACCTCGACGAAGCGCCAGCCGGCGGCATAGAGGAACACCGGCAGCCCGACGACGAACCACACGTCGCGCGCGCCGAACAGGAAGATGCGTGCCGCGGCCAGCAGGTTCACGCCGCGCGACTTGGCGAACAGCTCGCGCATAGTCTTCGAGGCCTTGGCCTTGCCGAGCTGGCGCGGCAGCGACACCAGGCCCGCCACGAGGATGACGGCGATCACGGCGGCCATCAGCCAGAGCGCCGGCTCGAAGCCCACCAGGTCGAGCAGCAGGCCGCCGACGAAGAAGCCCAGCCCCTTCATCGCGTTCTTCGAGCCGGTGAACCAGGCGACCCAGTGGAAGAGCTGTCCCGCGCCCTCGGCCGCCGTCGTCTTGATCGCCGACTTCGATGCCGTCTTGGTGAAATCCTTGGCGAGGCCGGCAATGCCTTGCGCGGCGACCACCCAGGCGATCGATGCGGCGGCGTTCCACGCCGGATCGAGCGCCGACAGCATGACCAGCCCGCCGATCTGCAGCGCCTGCCCGGCCAGCAGCATGCGCGGGATGCCGAAGCGCACGGCCAGCCATCCGCCGGCCAGGTTGGCGACGATGCCGGCGAGCTCGTAGAGCAGGAACAGGAAGGCCAGCGTGAACGGCGAGTAGCCGAGCTTGAAGAAGTGCAGCAGCACGACCATGCGCAGCGCGCCGTCGACCAGGGTGAAACCCCAGTAGGACGCGGTGACGATGAGGTAGTGCCGCACGGCGGGAAGCATCACGCCTCCGTGTCGATCACGATGCTGGCGAGATCGACCATGCGACAGGCATAGCCCACCTCGTTGTCGTACCAGGCATAGACCTTGAGCAGCGTGCCGTCGGTCACCATCGTACTCGGGGCGTCGACGATCGAGCTTCGCGAATCGTTGCAGTAGTCGGCCGACACCAGCGGGCGCGTCTCATAGCCCAGGATGCCGGCCAGCGGTCCGTTCGCCGCCGACTGGAACAGCGCGTTCACCTCCGCCTCGCTCGTGGCGCGTTGCAGCTCGAACACGCAATCGGTGAGGCTGGCGTTGAGCACGGGCGCGCGCACGGCGTGGCCGTTCAGCTTTCCTTGGAGCTCGGGATAGATCAGCGCAATGGCCGTGGCGCTGCCCGTCGTGGTCGGCGCCAGCGAGGTCATCGCCGAGCGCGCGCGGCGCAGGTCCTTGTGCGGCGCATCGACCACGACGTTGGTGTTGGTCGGATCGTGGATGGTGGTGATCTGTCCGTGCCGGATGCCGATCGACTCGTGCACGACCTTGACGACCGGCGCGAGGCAGTTGGTGGTGCAGGAGGCCGCCGTCAGCAGGCGATGGCGGGCCGGGTCGTAGAGATTGTCGTTCACGCCGACGACGACATTCAGCGCCGCCGCGTCCTTGACCGGAGCGGCGACGACGACGCGCTTCACGCCCCGAGCGAAGTAGGGCTCGAGCTCCGCCGGCTTCAGGAACTTGCCGGTGCATTCCAACACCATCTCGCAGCCGAGATCGCCCCATGGCACGTCGCCCGGCTGCGCCGCGGCGCTGAAGCCCAGCGGCTTGTTGTCGATGCGGATCGCCTTCTCGTTCTCGACGCCGAAGTCCGCCTGCCAGCGGCCGTGGATGCTGTCGAACTCGAGCAGGTGCGCGGTCGCGGCCGCGCCGCCCTTGATCTCGTTCAGATGGACGACATCGAGGCGATTGGCCGCGCGCGGATCGCCCTTGGCGCGGCCGAGGCCGCCCATAGCCGCGCGCAGGGCCAGTCTTCCCATGCGGCCCATGCCGTTGATGCCCACACGCATGATCTCTCTCCTTCAGGGTGCCGTGCGAACGGTGTCGCCGATCTCGTCGAGGCGCTTCTTCAGCGCGAGGCGGTCGAGCGAGGCGAACGGCAGGCTGGTGAAGATCTCGAGTCGCCGGCGCACCATGGCGTAGAGCTCGTTCAGCAGGGTCACACGCTCGGCCGGCGAACCCTTGAAGTCGGCCGGATCGGGCAGCGGCCAGGCCGCGTTGACGTACTTCTCGCCGAGGTCGGGGCAGACCTGACCCTGCGGCGAGTCGCAGAGCGCGATCACGAAGTCCATGCGCGGCGCGCTCGGCCCGGTGAACTCGTTCCACGACTTCGAGCGCAGCCTCGACACGTCGTGACCGAGCTGCGCCAGTCGATCCATCACTTCCGGCATCGGCGCGTCCGCAGGCTCGGAACCGGCGGACCAGGCATTGAACCGACCCTTGCCGACCCGCTCGAGCAGTGCCTCCGCGATGATCGAGCGCGCCGAGTTGCGCGTGCACAGGAACAGGACGTTGAACGCCGGTGTCATGAACCGCTCCGTCTGGTCGTCGTCTTTCGGGATGAGCCGCGCGATGTCGCCGCACAGGTCGGGCCGGCCGTTGCAGCAATCGTGGGCGAGAAAAGTCACGAGGCTGCGGTATGCCGTGACGTCGGCGCGATAGTTCATGGTCCGCCCGGCACGCTCGACATGGGCGAGACCGGCCCGGATCAGCACGCCGAGATGGGTCGACATGGTGTTGTGCGGCGTGTCGCAGGCGCGTGCCAGCTCTCCGGCGGGCACGCAGCCCGGATGGGCAGCCAGCAGGTGACGCAAGGCCGCAAGGCGGGTCGGTTGGGCGAGCGAGCCCAGGCGGTCAAGGGCGACGGGATCCATGGGAGCGAGGCGTCCTGGTGCGGAGGAAGTGGCCGGGCAATGTCATAAATCGACAACATATGTCTGTAAGTCTGGACGCATCGAAATACCATTCTGGAGGGACCTTGCCCATGCTTATTTTCAGGCGCGTCGTTTTCAGGCGGTTAGGCCTTGCGATGCTGATGGCATTCGCCGGCGGGACATCCGCGCTGGCGGACGACCTCGCGGGAGCAGGATCGAGCTTCGTCAACCCGATCCTCAAGAGGTGGTCGGCCGACTACCAGGCCAAGGCTGGCCAGCCTGTGAAATACCAGTCCATCGGCTCGGGTGGCGGGATCACCCTGGTGAAGCAGGGAGCCGTCGACTTCGCAGCATCGGACGCCCCCCTGAAGCCGCAGGAGCTCGAGAAAGCGGGCCTGGCGCAGTTTCCGTTGGTGATCGGCGGCATCGTGCCGGTGGTCAACGTCGATGGTGTGAAGCCGGGAGAGCTGAAGTTCACCGGCCCGCTGCTTGCCGACATCTTCCTCGGAAAGGTGAAGGCGTGGAACGATCGCGCGATCGTCGATCTAAATCCCGACGTGAAGCTGCCGGCGACGCCGATCATCGTCGCTCACCGCATCGATGGGTCGGGCACGACCTTCAACTTCACGAACTATCTGTCGAAGGTGAGCCCGCAGTGGCGCGACAGGGTCGGGGAGGGAATGGCGGTCGCCTGGCCGACGGGTGCAGGGGCCAAGGGCAACGAAGGCGTGGCCGCGTTCGTCCTGCAGACGACAAATTCGATCGGATACGTCGAGTACGCCTACGCCGTGCAGAACAAGTTGGCCCACGGGCTGGTGCGCAACCGTGCCGGCACGTTCGTGAAACCCGGCGCGGCTAGCTTCCAGGCCGCCGCCGCCGGCGCCGACTGGGCGACGGCGCGGGACTTCTATCTCGTGATGACCGACCCGTCCGGCGCCGACGCCTATCCGATCGCCGCGACGGCCTTCGTGCTGATGCCCAAGGTCCCGAAAAGCTCCGAACGGGCGCGACTGGCGCTCCGGTTCTTTCGATGGGCCCTCGAGAATGGCCAGAGGCAGGCGGCCGAGCTCGACTACGTGCCGCTTCCGCCGGGTCTCGTTGCCCTGGTGGTGGCATACTGGAAGTCGACGTTGGCCGTCATCAACTAGCGCAAGGCCGCCCCGACCGAGGTCGCCTTGCGCCACACCTGCTTGCTGCAGACGATCAGCACGCATCCCTCCACCACCAGGGTATCCGCGCCGCGCCGCTTCACCGTGGCCCGGTAGGTCTGGCCGTCCTCCGGATTGTAGATGCGGCCCTGCCAGCCCCCGGCCGGATCGGCTCTCAGGCCAGACAGGATCGCGAGGCCGACAAGCGGCCGGCTGCGCAGCCCCACTTCGCTATTCTGGGTGTCGAGGCGGGGGCGGCCGCGTTCGTCGAGTGCGTCCCACAGCCAGCGGATGGTGCCGCAGAGCGTGGCGCCGTCAGGACAGGGCGCAAGCTCGACGACGGCGGAAACACCGGGCGTCGCCCAGCGTCCGAAGACCTCGTCCGCGGCCATCGCCGGTCGAGATGCCACCAAGGTCGTCAGGACGAGGAGAACGGCACGCAACGGGCTCATGGACGGACCTCCGCTGCGGCCTTTCCGGCAACGAGGGCCCGAAATTTCTCGGGATAGCCGGGATGCTCCGTGCCCATGAGCTTGTCCCACCATCTGAAATAAAGGCAGTAGTTGTAGCGTCCGAGCTCGTGGTGAAGATCGTGGCCGGTGTTGGTGTTGTTCCAGCCCAGCCATCGGCCTGGGGTGAAGGCGGCCGGATGCAGCTCATGGCCGGCATGGCCCATCACGTTTCGCACGATCTGCACCGCCACGAAGATGAACAGCGCGAGGGCATGCATCGGGACCAGGGCCACGAACAGGGGCACGAAGGCACCCTGGACGATCGCCTCGGGGACGGAGAACGAATAGGCCGTCCAGGCGGTCGGGGTGCGCGACAGGTGGTGCCAGCGATGGAACAGGCCGAACAGTCGGCGATGATGCATCAGCCGATGCGTCCAGTAGAAATAGGCATCGTGCGCCACGACCATCACGCAGAGCGACAGCACGAAGTAGACCGGTCCCGCCTCGGCGAACCCATTGTAGATCGTGACCCATCCTTCGTGGGTCGCGATGTAGAGCCCGAAGCCGAGCAGGGAGAAGATCAGCGCCGAGCGCAGCGACGACAGGATCTCCCGGCGGACATCCGCGGCGCTGGCGTCGCGTGCCTGGATCTTCCGGTGCCTCAGGAGAGTCGGCGCGAGCAGGCGCAGTAACAGCGCGACCGACCCGGCCGCCACCAGGTAGCGGGCTGTGTCCATCGCCCAGATGCCCGGCAGGGCGGAGGCATGTTTCTGCAACAGTTCCATCATCGGTGCTCTCCTTCGTGGCGTGGGGAGCTTGCCGGAACGCCGGCCTGGACATCGCGGCGGGTTTGAAAATCAGCCGGTCGAGGCCCGATTCCGATTGCCGATTTCGAATTCGACCGGCGTCAGCCGCCGCCGGACCCTTCCGACCGGCGGCGGAACTCGGTCGGGGTCATGCCGGTGTCGGCCTTGAAGGCCCGATTGAACGGGGACAGGGACTGGAAGCCGGCGTCCAGGGCGATGGTCAGGATGGGGACGTTCCGCTGAGCTGGGTCGGCAAGGGCCTGCCTGGCGTCGGCCAGGCGATGGCTGTTGAGGTACTCGTTGAAGTTCCGGAAGCTGAGGCCGCGATTGATGACCCGGCGCAGCCGATGCTCGGGCAGGCCGAGCCTGGCCGCCAGCTCGCCGATGCCGAGGCCCTCCCGACGGTACAGCCGCTCGACCGGAATCCCGAGAGGCGCGAACCAGAGCGAACGTGGGTGGTCGGGCATCGAGCACAGGGCGTATGCAGCCGCGCCGACCGACAGGGCGGCGCCCAGCCATGCGACCGCCCGGCCGCCACCTTGCCGCAGCACCGCGATGGCAATGAGCAGGAACAGCGCGATGCCAGCGCCGCGCAGGCCCGTGTCGAGGCTGCCTATCAGGCTCGTTCCAATCATGCCGCCACTGCCATACCCGCCGCGACATCAGGCCGCCATCGGCGAATCAGGAATCAGAGGCTCTTCGGCTGGAAGGGGTTGCCAAGCGCCAGGGAATTGCAAGTATCGGACGGCGAGGACGTGGCTGGGCGAGCGCTTCCAGCAAAGAGACAAGTCCAGGAAGGAGGCGTGAGCCGTCGTGCGTGCAATTGACTGCACGTCGATTGGCTGCATTTGCGATCCACCTCGGCAGGGCCGTGTGCCCAGCCGACGGGTATCGGCGTAAGTCGGTGTTGTCGCTCGTCCGGGCGTCGTCAGTCGTGACCGGCATCACGGCTGTTGACGGAAGGGCGAGGTACCCGACGGAAGATGGAACTGATGGTGGCGGTTGCGTCACGGCCAAGTCGTTGAAAGATCGAGGGAATGACGCTGTGACGCAAGTGACGCAAGATTCCGGGGTGAATCTCGGGGGTAGAGGGAAGGCATTCCTACCCGACAAGAAACTCCGCATCCCGACCGGAGCCGAGCGCAGCGAGGCGAAGTGGAGGGATCTTTCTTGTTGCCGTCCCGGCAAGAAAGGTCTCTCGGCTGCGCCGGCAATGGCGCGGTAAACAGCGCCTTATCGGGCGGCTGCGCTCGGGACGACGGAATTTGGGAACTCGTATCTATGGGCGCGCCACTCCGCTGGCGCGCTCCCGGCAAATGAGCAGCGTCCTCCCGCCGGAAGACCTGCCGCTACTCCGCCGCCTGCTTGCCGAGCCCCTTGGGCACCGCGGCCGAGGCGGCGGCGAAGCGCGGCGAGTCGGTGACCTTGAGCGCCTCGGCGGCGTCCTTGTTCTCCATGATCTTGGCCATGATGGCCTGTCCGGCGCGGTCGAAGACGGCGCGGTTGTCGATCAGGAACCTCTGCGACTCGCGCAGCTTGGCGACGTAGCCGTTGATCTCGGGGATGACGTAGCGCGCGACCAGGTCCCAGCTGCGGAAGGTGTTCTCGGGATTGGCCCAGTCGTGCACGAAGCCGACCACGGTGCCGAAGCCGCCGCTCTTGTCGTAGACCGACTTGATCATCTTCACCAGATCGTCGGGCGTGCCGATGGTCGAGGCGGCGCCCTCCACGAAGGCCGTCTTGTCGACCGCCTCGTCGGGCGAGTTGAAGGGCACCGAGCCCGGCCGCTGCAGGGTGCCGTGGATGTACTCGTTGTGCCACTTCATCAGGCCGTGCCGGGCTTGCTGGCGCGCTTCCTCGCGGGTCTCGGCGACGTGCCAGTTGAGCAGCACGCGCCAGTTCTTGCGATCGACCTTGGTGCCGTGCTTCTTGGCCGCGGCCTCGGCGAAGCCCCACTGCGTCGGCAGGGCGAGCAGGCCCTGGTCCGACATCGAGCCGAGCGAGATGATGCCGATGCCATACTTGCCGGCCAGCGTCATGCCCGACGGGCTGATCTGCGAGGCGACGGCGAACGGCATGTCCTCCTGCAGCGGAAGGAGCTGCAGGGCGGCGTCCTGCAGGGTGTACCATTCGGTCTTCTTCGTGACGCGCTCGCCGCGCATCAGGCGGCGGATGACGTCGATCGCATCGTCCTGGCGGTCGCGCTGGACCATCGGGTCGATGCCGAGCGTGTGGGCGTCGGACGGCAGGGCGCCCGGGCCGGAGCCGAAGATGGCGCGGCCGCCGGTCATGTGGTCGAGCTGCACCATGCGCTGCGCGACGTTGTAGGGGTGGTGATAGGGCAGCGAGATCACGCCGGTGGCGAGCTTGATGCGCTTGGTGCGCTCTCCGGCGGCGGCGAGGAACATCTCGGGCGAGGCGATCATCTCCCAGCCGCTCGAATGATGCTCGCCGCACCAGAACTCGTCGTAGCCGAGCTCGTCCAGGTGCTCGACGAACTTGAGGTCGCGACGGAACTGCAGGGTCGGGTTCTCGCCGATCGGATGGTGCGGCGCGAGGAAGGCGCCAAAGCCAAGTCGCTGCATAAGACTCTCCTGTGCGTCGGGAGGGCGTAACATGGTCGACCGATGGGGTCGACCTGATATGGGGCACGAGGCATGGCGTTGCTGAACAACCGGGTTGCACTGGTGACGGGTGGGTCGCGCGGCATCGGCCGGGCCATCGCGATTTCGCTGGCCGAAGCGGGCGCCGGCGTGGCCGTGAACTATCGCGCGCGCGAGGCCGAGGCCCGGCATGTCGTCGAGGGTATCCGCGGCTCCAGCGGCCGGGCGATGGCCGTTCGGGCCGATGTGTCGCAGGCGGCCGACGTGGCGGCGATGATGGCGGAGGTCGAGCGCGAGCTCGGGCCGGTCGACGTGCTGGTCAACAATGCCGGCGTCGGCCCGGTGCGCACCCTCGACGAGCTCACGGAGGCGGATTTCGACCTGACGATCGCGGTCAACCTCAAGTCGGTGTTCCTGTGCACGCAGGCCGTCCTGCCCGGCATGCGGGCGCGCCAATGGGGGCGCATCGTCAACATCTCGTCGGGCGCGGCGCGCGGCGCCGGCGGCGTGGGGCCGCACTACAACGCCTCGAAGGCCGGCCTGGAGGGCCTGACACGGGGCTACGCCGCCCGACTGGTGAAGGACGGCATCACCGTGAACGCCGTCGCGCCATCGCTGATCGAGACCGACATGGTGCGCGGCGGCGTCGCCGCGTCGCCCGCGCGCATCCCGCTCGGCCGCTTCGGCACGCCCGAGGAGTGTGCACAGGTGGTGATGATGCTGGTCGGCAACGCCTACATGACCGGCCAGACCGTGGCCCTGAGCGGCGGGCTGTCGTTCCTGTGAGGCCGGTCGAAACCCTGTCGCCGACCGATCGGCTCATCGCCTTGTGGGATCACCTCGGCCTCGGTGCCGCCCATGTCGCCACGCAGATGGCGGGCGACATAGCCGGGCTCGCGGCGCGCTTTTCCGGGCGGCTGGGCGGCGTCGTGCTGTGCGCGCCGACTCGTCTCGATCCCGGGCCGTTCGCCGCTGTCGGCGATCGCCTGCTGATGGTGAGCGGGCAGGGCGGGCTCACCGCCGACGTGACGGCGCGTGCCGCGGCACGCCTGCCCGGTGCCAGGCGACATGTTCTCGCCGGCTACGATGCGCCGGGCTGGGCCGACGTCGTGGCGGATCGCACCGAAGAGATCGTGCGCGAGATGACGGCGCTGCTGGCGACGTGCCCGGCCGACACGCCCTCGATTGGCGCGAGCGAAGGCACGCATGCCGGCATCACCTATCGGCTGGAAGGCTCTGGCCCGGCGCTGATGCTGCTGCCGTTCTTTCTCGCGCCGTCGCAATGGCGGCCGGCGGTGGCGGCGCTGTCGCAGCGCTTCACCGTGGTCACCCTGGGCGGCCGCCATCTGGGCGGCGTCGCCGCGCTGGAGGATCGCGCCCGCGCGCCGACCTACCAGGCGATGTTCCGCACCCTGGTCGACCTGATGGCGCCGACGCCGGGCGAGGCGATCCTGGATGTCGGCTGCGGCGCCGGCTCGCTCGATCGCCTGCTGGCTAGTCGCCTCGGTGCGGCCAACCCGATCACGGCGATCGACGTCAACCGATTCCTGCTCGGCGAGGCGGCGGCGCTGGCGCGCGAGGATGGCCTCGAGGGCGCCATCCGCTTCTTGCCCGGCAGCGCCGAGGCGCTGCCCTTTCCCGACGCGTCGTTCGACTGCCTGTTCTCCGTCACCGTCCTCGAGGAGTGCGACGCCGATCGAGCCCTGGCCGAGATGGTGCGCGTGGCGAGGCCGGGTGGCCGCGTCGGCGTGATCGTGCGCTCGATCGACCTGCCGCAATGGTGGAGCGTCGCGATGCCCGAGCCCTTCCGGCAGCGGATGACGACACCGCCGCAGTCGGTCGCCGCCAGTGGCGTCGCCGACGCGAGCCTCTATCGCCGGGCACGCGAGGCGGGGCTCGATCCGCTCGTCTGCTTTCCCTCGCTGGTCACGCTCGATCGCCCGGACGGCCCGATCTGGCGCTATCGCGAAGACCATCTGCTGGCGTCCCTGACGCCCGACGAGACCGCGACATGGCGCGCTGCGCGCGACGCGGCGCACGATCAGGGCCTGCTGTTCATGGCCCATCCGATGCACTGCGTCGTCGGGCGCAAGCCCGTCGTCGGCGATTGAGTCGCCTCATGGTCTCGCGCACCGCGGGCGTCCCGCCCGCCCCCGCGCGCCCGCGCTCCGGGCGGAGGGGAACAAGACACGCCGACGCGCGGGCGAGACGCAAGCGGCCCGGACGAGCGCGAGCTCAGCGCGGCACTGTCATGCCAGCGAGCCCCGACACGTCGGCGCTCGTATCGAGCGTCCACACCGCGTCGATCAGGGGACGTACGTCGTGATCGGCCCGCCAACTGCGTGCCTCGTCGATGAGCTTGCGCTCGATGTCGGAATCCGTCAGCGGGTTGGCGGTGCTGCCGCGCGCGGCCCTGGTCGACACGGAGTGCTTCCTGCCGTCGGTCGTCCAGAGATCGACCTCGGCGGCGATGGTCGAGATCGCGGGATCGCCGGCGACCTCGATGCGCTGTCGCATCGCCCGGACCTCGGGATGGTCGACGCAGGCGTCGGTGAACTGCCCGAGCCCGGCCTTGCCCACCACCAGCGCGGCGGCGACGGCGTGCTGCAGGCTGACCTGCGCCTCGCGGCCGGTGGCGACGTTCGGCCGGTCGGTCCGCTGCAGCAGCAGAGGGTTGCCGCGCACGGCGACGCGCGCGACCTCGGCGCCGGGGTTCTGGTGCCGCCAGTCGAGCGCGCAGTCGAGCACGGGATGGATCACGAAGCCCGAGGGGTAGGGCTTGAGCGAGTTCTCGGTCACCTCCCAGGTCTCGCCGAGCCGGTCGGTCAAGGCCGGCCAGTTGGGCGGCTCGCCCATGGCGGCGAGGAAGCCCTGGGCGCCGGCGATCGGCTCGGCCGGCCCGGAGAACCCTTTCGCGGCCAGCAAGGCGGCGAGCAGCCCGTTGCGTGCGGCGTTGCCGACGCTGACGCTCTTGGCCGGCCAGCCGAGGCATTCGCACAGCCCGCCCGACTGGGTGGCGGCGCTGCCCAGCGCCCATACCGTGCGCTCCGCGGAGAGGCCGAGCAGGCGCGCCGCACCCGCGGCCGAGCCGAACACGCCGCAGGTCGACGTGATGTGCCAGCCGCGCGGATAGTGGCCGGGCGACACGGCGAGGCCGACCCTGCATTCGATCTCGAAGCCCAGCACGAAGGCGGCCAGCAACTCGGGCCCGCTGACGCGCTGCAGCTCGGCGAGCGCCAGCAGCGCCGGCGCGAGCGGCGCGGTCGGGTGCACGACCGTCGGCAGGTGGGTGTCGCAGAAATCGAAGACGTTGGCGCCGGCGCCGTTCAGGAAGGCGGCGCCGAGCGCGTCGAGGCGTTCGCGGCGGCCGATCACCGTCGCCTGCCTGCCGCCGGAGAACTCGGCGAGGGTCTGGAGCGCCAGCTCGACCGGCTCGGTGCGGCAACCGGCCAGGGCGACGGCGAAGAAGTTGAGGAGGGCGCGCTTGGCTTCGTGACGCGCCCGCTCGGGGATATCCTCCCAGCGCGTGTCGACGACGAAGCGGGCGAGGGCAGGCGTGATGCCCGGTCTTGGCTGCATGAAGGTCATCCCGGAATTGCAGGGAGCGCCGAACCGGCGGCGCTTCATCCCTACTACGACCGGCCGCGCGGGCAACGCAATGTCGTTGCCTCCAGACAGGCTGCGGCGCCGTCCCTGGTAGGGAGGCGCCGCGTGGGTGGTACGCGAGGGAGGTGGATGGATCAGCGGCGGGCCTCCATGCGGGCCAGCAGCGCGCTGAGGTCGGTCGTGCCGGCCAGCGGCGAGGCGTTGAAGGTCTTGCTGGGAACGTGGACCATCGTGGCGGTCGACTGGGAAATGGTCGCCTGCTGGGCCGCGGCCAACTTGACGCCGCCGACCACGGTGTCGATCTCGTTGAAGCTCAGCTCGATGACGTTGCTCATGACACTCTCCGTTTTGTCTCCTGGTCGGCGGGATGCCGTCCGTCGATGGTGACAAGATACGGAGGCGCCGTTTCGCGCCGATTGCGCGAAGCCGGCGCTTTGGTTTCGTCGGTTACTCCGCGGCCATGGGACGGGCCTCGCGCCGCAGCGCCGGCGCCTTGTGGAAGATGCCGTCCTTCATGATGGCGACGAGGCGAGCCGGGTCCTGCAGGATCGACACGTCGACCGACGGGTCGCCGTCGACCAGCAGCAGGTCGGCGAGGAAGCCTTCCTTGACCTGGCCGAGCTCGACGGGGCCGCGCTCGGTCTCGCCGGGGCCGGCGCCCGCCGCCATCAGCTCGCCGCCCATGCGGGTCGCCGAGACGATCGCCTCCATCGGCGTGAAGCCGAACAGGGTCACGAAATGCTCCATGTCGCGCGCGTTGCGCGGCATCGGGTTGAAGGCGAAGCCGTAGTCGCCGCCCGGCAGCACGCGCACGCCGCGCCTGTGCAGCGCCTTCATGTTGTCGATGCCGCGCACGAGCTCGTTGTCGAAGCGCCGCTTCACCGGGTCGGGCAGGGTCACGCCGCGCACCGGCGCCTCCTTGTAGGCGCTCCAGGTGATGCCGATGGTCGGCGCCACGAACACGCGGTGCTTCGCCGCCTCGAGCATGTCGAGCGCCTCCTCGTCGCACAGCGTCGCGTGATAGATGACGTCGATGCCGTGGCGCAGGCACATCTTCACCGCGCCGGCGCTGCGCGCGTGCGCCGCCATGCGCTTCTCGTGCGCCACCGCGACCTCGGCGACGGCGGCGACCTCGGCGTCGGTCATCACCGTCATGTGCGCCTTCGAGCCCGGCGTGCCCTCGTCGCCCGACGGGTTGATCTTCAGCACGTCGACGCCCTCGCGCACGAAGAAGCGCGCCCAGCGGCGGAACTCCTCGGGTCCGTCGGCGACCACGGCGAAGGTCTCGCGGTGCAGGTGGTTCAGGCGCACGTCGCCCAGGCCGCTGGTCACCGTCATCTCGAGCGACGCGGCGAGCATGCGCGGCCAGACGATGTCGCCGGCATTGATGGCGTTGCGCACCGCGATGTCGACGCGCGGCTTGGCCGCGGCGGCGCTGTGCAGCGCGGTGAAGCCATGGTCGAGCAGCATCTTCGCGAACTTGGCGGTGAGCAGCGTGTGCTCCTCCGGCGGCACCTCGCCCAGCGCCGGCGAGGACGGTGTGTTGATGAAGCTCGGATGGGCATGCGACTCGACGAGCCCCGGCATCAGCGTGGCGCCGCCGCCATCGACCACGACGGCGTCGGGCGCCGCGGCGAGCGTCGCCGGCCGGCGGGCCAGCGCCTTGATGCGGCTGCCGCTCACCAGCACCTCGGCGGCGAACGGCGCCGCCCCCGATCCGTCGATCACCCGGACGTTGCGGAACAGCGTGTCGGTCATGGCGGTCGCCCCTCCCAGGACGGGTTGTCGTTTTCAGGAGTGTACATGCTTCTCTTTCTCCTCCCCAGCGAAGCTGGGGAGGTGTCGGCGTAATCGCCGACGGAGAGGTCATGAGCCACGAGTCTCGAGCCCATGACCCCTCCGTCCGCGAAGACGCGGACACCTCCCCGGCGGAGCCGGGGAGGGGGTCGATCCGTCACCCCATCACATCCTTCTCGTGGAACTCGACGCCGCGCACCACGTCGGCGGCGGCGCCTTCGTACTCGACGCGGCGCAGCTGGGTGCGGCGGATCTTGCCGGAGATGGTCTTGGGCAGCTCGCTGACGAACTCCAGCCGGCGGATGCGCTTGAAGGGCGCCAGCCGCTGGTGGGTGTAGTCGAGGATCGAGCGCGCCGTCTCGCGCGTCGGCGGGGCCGACGACACCAGCAGGATGTAGGCCTTGGGCACGGAGAGGCGAATGTCGTCGGGCGTCGGCACGATCGCCGCCTCGGCAACCGCCTCATGCTCGATCAGCACGCTCTCGAGCTCGAACGGGCTGATGCGGTAGTCCGAGGACTTGAACACGTCGTCGGCGCGGCCGACGAAGGTGAGGTAGCCGTCCTCGTCGAGCGAGGCCACGTCGCCGGTGCGGTAGACCTCCCCGTCGGCGCCGGCGAGCTTGCCCGACACGTCGGCGTAGCCCTGCATCAGCCCGGCCGGACGCTCGCCGCGAAGATCGAGGCAGATTTCTCCCTCGCTGCGCGGGCTGCCGTCGGCATCGAGGATCAGCACCCGATAGCCCGGCATCGGCCGGCCCATGGCGCCGGCCTTGACCGGCTGGCCGGGCGAGTTGGCGACCTGCGCCGTCGTCTCGGTCTGGCCGTAGCCGTCGCGGATGGTCAGGCCCCACGCCTCCTGCACCTTGTTGATAACCTCCGGGTTGAGCGGCTCGCCGGCGCCGCAGACCTCGCGCAGCGCCAGCTTGCAGGCGGCGAGATCCTCCTGGATCAGCAGGCGCCACACGGTGGGCGGGGCGCAGAAGGTGGTGACGGCGCAGCGCTCGAGCACGCCCAGCAGCGCCTTGGCGCTGAACGGCGCCTGGTTGACCATCAGCACCGTGGCGCCGGCGTTCCACGGCGCGAAGAAGGTGCTCCACGCGTGCTTCGCCCAGCCGGGCGAGGAGATGTTGACGTGGACGTCGCCGGGCTGCAGCCCGAGCCAGTACATGGTCGACAGCGCGCCGACCGGATAGCTGCGATGGCTGTGGCGAACCAGCTTGGGCTTGGCCGTGGTGCCGGAGGTGAAATAGAGCAGCAGCGGATCGTCGGCGTTGGTCGGGCCGTCGGGCGCGAAGTCGGCCGGGCAGGCATAGGCACCGCCGAGCGGCAGCCAACCGTCGATCGGCGTCGCGCTGGTGTTGACGAGCACGACGCCGTCGCGCGGCAGGCCGGCGCACTTGGCGACCTGGTCCTCGTCGGCCACGATCATGCGGGCGCGGCCACGCTCGACGCGATCGGCGAGCTCCTCGCCGGTGAGAAGCGTCGTCGCCGGGATCACCACGACGCCGAGCTTCATCGCCGCCAGCATGATCTCCCACAGGGGGGCCACGTTGTTCAGCACCAGCAGCAGGTGATCGCCGCGTCTCAGGCCGTGGCCGCGCAGGAAGTTGGCGACCTGGTTGGAGCGCGCCGACAGCTCGGCGAAGGTCAGCCTGGTGTCGCGGCCGCTCGCCACGTCGACGATCCACAGCGCGTCGCGATCCTTGCTGGAGGGATTGCCAGCCAGCTCGGCGTCGAACCAGTCGAGCGCCCAGTTGAACGGCACGGGCTCGGGCCAGCGGAAGCCCGAGACGGCCTCGGCATAGTCGGTGCGATGGGCGAGCAGGAACTCGCGGGCCTGGCGAAAAGTCGGCATGAGCGGTGACACCCTTCATTCGCCCGCCTACTCGGTGACGGGCGATCCCTCGAGAGCGAGCGGGGCATCTTGCGCGGGCCGCTCGCCGCCGTCGAGCCGCAGGCAGCCGGCGTTGAGGCCGTCGCCCGGCGCCTTCTCGACCGGCGCGATGAACAGCGCCGTGACCTTGATCCCGCCGACCGCGAGGCGCGCCTCGCTCAGCCAGCGCGCGGCGCGGATCGCGTTGCCGGTGCCGTCGATGCGAAACCAGCCGCACAAGATGGGCCGCTCGCCGGAGGCGTCGATGCGCACCCACGCGGTGTCGTTGCCCTTGAAGGCGCCGGCCCGGCTGTTGACCCGCCATTCGAACGGCACCGGGCGATAGAGCCTGGCATCCTCGGCCGAGACGTCGATGGTGCCGATGTAGTCGCTGCGCGCCAGCGACGGGTCGCGGATCCAGCCCATGTGGGCGGCGAACCCGAACGCCACCAGCGCGAGCCCCATGAGCAGGATCACCCAGCGCGGAATGCCGGTCATCGACATGGGCCTTTCACCGCGAGCTGATCGGTTCCCGGACCGCTTGCGTGCCGCGCGCACCGCTCGCCGCAGCCCGGGGGGAGGGGCAAACGAAAAAGCCGCCCGGGCGGGCGGCTTCGGCGTAGCGGCGCGCCCGGCCTACTTGATCTTCGATTCCTTGAAGACGACGTGCTTGCGCACCACCGGGTCGTACTTCTTGAGCTCGAGCTTCTCGGTCTTGGTCCGCGGGTTCTTCTTGGTAACGTAGAAGAAACCGGTATCGGCGCTGGAGATCATCTTGATCAGGATGGTGTTGGGCTTGGCCATGGTCCCTGTCCTTCAGGCCCCCCGAGGGGCGAAATCGCGTGGGCGTGCAAAGTAGTCGCCGACGGCTTCGTGTCAAGCGTCGCGGGTCGCGCCCGCGGTCAGCGCGCCTGGGCCTGCTGGGTCGCGGCCTGCACGGCGTGCGCATAAAGGGCGCGGTCGCGCAGCAGGCGGACGGCGATCTCGACGTCGCGCTCCGGGCTGCTGTCGCCGGGCGGGCAGACCTTGCGCAGGTCGGTGACCTCCTGCGACGTCGGGTTGCGCAAGGCATGCCAGCGCATCAGCGTCCCCTGGCCGGAATCGACCGAGGCCGGGCCGAGCTGGCCGATGTCGGTGATCTTGGCCGAGCAGATGTTGGGCAGCACGCCCAGCTCGTTCCAGGTGTAGCCCGAGGGCGCCTGGAGGCGCGACCAGGTCAGGATCAGCTCGCCCTCGTTGGGCAGGCGCACCACGGTCTGCACCGTGCCCTTGCCGTAGCTGGTCGTGCCGACGACGACGGCGCGCCCGCGATCCTGCAGGGCGGCCGCCACGATCTCGGCGGCCGACGCCGAGCCGCCGTTCATCAGGACGACGATGGGCAGGTCGGCGGTCCTGCCGCCGTTCGAGCTCTTGTAGGTCCGGCGGCTCTCGGGATGGCGGCCCTGGGTCGAGAAGATCGTGCCTTCGCCGATGAACAGCTCGGAAACCGACTGTGCCTGGTCGAGCAGGCCGCCGCGGTTGGACCGCATGTCGATGATCAGGCCCAGCATGTCGCGGCCGATCTCGGCGCGTGCCTTGTCGATGGTCGTCCGAAGGTTGTCGGTGGTGGCGCTGTTGAAGCCGGTCAGGTGTATCCAGGCGATGTCGCCGCGCCGCTCGTAGGTCACGGTCGTCGGGATGATGCGGCTGCGCTTCATCGACAGGACCAGCTCGGCGGCCGGCGAGCGGCGCATCACGGTCATCGCGACCGGTGCGCCCACGGCGCCGCGCAGCCGGGCGACGACGTCGCTCAGCGGGCGGTCGATCATCGATTCGCCCTCGATGGCCATGATCTGGTCGCCGGGCAGCACGCCGGCCTTGGCGGCGGGCGAGCCGTCCTGGACGGCGCGGATCAGGATGCGCTTGTCCTCGGCCCGCTCGATGGTGATGCCGATGCCGCCGCCGCCGTCGCGCTGGAAGCGGTTGTCGCGGGCTTCCTCCGGGTCGGCATAGCGGCTGTTGCGGTCGAGTTGGCGGGTGGTTGCCGCCATCGCCTCGCGGATCACGGTCTGGCGGTCGGCGTGCTGCAAGGCCGACGAGGCGTCCAGCGAGCCGATCATCAGCTCGGCCAGCATGGTTCCCCAGGCGCGGCCGTCGGTCGGATCGCTCGGCGCCGGCCGGGTCAGGACCTCGCGGCCGTCGCGCCGCACCGTGAAGGTGGTCGGCGAGCTCTCCAGCGACAGCGACGGATCACCGCTGGCGAAGCCGCGGTAGGTCTCGGCCGAGATGGTCCGGAAATTGGGCTCGAACAGATGGCGATCGCCGATCGCGCGGTAGGCCTGCAGGACGACGCGCTCGATGTTCACATCGGCCGGCGCCGCCGCGCTGGCGCCGGACGCCTGGGGCGCGTCCGTGGCCGTCGCGCAGGAGGCGACCAGGGAGGCAGCGTAAAGGGCGCTGACCGCACCAGGCAGCGACCGTCGCAGAAAAGGGAAAATATGCACGTCCATACCCACAGCCGCAGCAGGATAGCACAGGGGCGTGACGGCCGGCCACGCCTTAAGAGGGATCGAGGCTCCCCGCCGAGGGCTTCGACCCCTGGATCCCGTGCACCCACAGGAGGGCAATGACACTGCCCTTGATGTGGGGCAGCAGGTAGAGCGCCAGCACGACCGAGAGGGGGAGCCACAGCAGGGCATGAAACCACAGCGGCGGCTGCTGGCCGTAGCGCTCGAGCAGGAGAACCATGGGAACGATGACGTGCCCGACGACCAGGATGGTGAAATAGGCCGGTGCGTCGTCGGCCCGATAGGGCTGCAGGACCAGGGCACAGCTCGGGCACTGGTTGCTCATCTTCAGGAAGCCGCTGAACAGCCCGCGGCCGCCGCATCGGGGGCATCTGCCGCGCCAGCCGCGCAGCAGGGCCGTCCAGAGCTCGACCCGCGCATGTCCTCCGTTCATGGCCGCACAATGCGCGCGGCGCTCAGTTTCGTCGTCGCGACCGTTTGTCCTGACGCTGTCCGCGTTGCGCGACCGGACGCCGCGGCCCGCCCTTTTTTTTCCGAAAGGCCCGTCCGCCGGCCGGCAGGGCGCTGCGCTCGACGCGCTCGATGACGTCGACGATCTCGAACAGCAGCCCGCCGGTCGCGAGGTCGGCCTCGACCAGCTTGAGCAGCAGCCGGTCGCCCAGTCCGTAGGTCTCGCCGGTGCGCTCGCCGACCAAGAGCTGGCGGCCCTCGTCGTGGCGGAAGAATTCCTGGCCGAGCGAGCGGATCGGGATCAGGCCGTCGGCGCCGGTGGCGTCGAGCGCGGCGAACAGGCCGAAGCGCGTGACGCTGGTCACGCGGCCGGGGAAGGCGGCCCCGACATGCGCCGCCATGAAGGCCGCGATGTAGCGGTCCATGGCGGCGCGCTCGGCGGCAACGGCCCGGCGCTCGCACATCGACAGATGCTCGCCGAACTCGGCGAAGCGGCCCTTGTCGGCCTCCCGCAGGCCGCCCTCGCCCAGCCCGAACGCCGCGATCAGGGCGCGGTGGACGACGAGATCCGGATAGCGCCGGATTGGCGAGGTGAAGTGCGCGTAGCGCGCCAGGGCGAGGCCGAAATGGCCGAGATTGTCGGGGCTGTAGACCGCCTGGCTCTGGCTGCGCAGCATGGTCTCGTTGACCAGCCGGGCCACCGGCTTGTCCGCGACGGCCTTCAGCACGCGGTCGAGGTCGGCCGGCCGCAGCCGCGGCCCCGGCGCCAGGGCAATGCCCAGCGTGCCGAGAAACTCGCGCAATGCCTCGAGCTTGGCCGCATCGGGCTGGTCGTGGACGCGATACAGGCAGGGAAAGTGCCGCTGCTCGAGGGCCTGGGCGGCCGCGACGTTGGCCAGCACCATGAACTCCTCGATCAGCCGATGGCTGTCGAGGCGCATCCGCACGCCGATCTCGGCGATGCGGCCTTCGGGCGCCAGCGTGACCTGCCGCTCGGGCAGGTCGAGGTCGAGCGCGCCCCGCCGCTGGCGCGCCTCGAGAAGGACCCGGAAGGCGCCATAGAGAGGTCGGATCGCACGCTCCATCAGGGGCGCGATCTCGCTATCCGGGTTGCCGTCGATGGCGTGCTGGACGCGGTTGTAGGTGAGCCGTGCGGCCGAGCGCATCATGGCGCGATGGAATCGGTGACGCCCGAGCTTGCCCTCGCCGTCGATCCACATCTCGACCGCCAGCACCGGCCGGTCCTCGCCGGGTACCAGGGAGCACCAGTGATTGGACAGTGCCTCCGGCAGCATCGGCACAACCCGGTCGGGAAAGTACACCGACGTCCCGCGGCGGTAGGCGGCGTGATCGAGCGGCTTGTCGGGGCGGACGTACCAGGCGACGTCGGCGATCGCGACCACGAGGCGCCAGCCGCCGGGAAGGTCGGGGTCGGCCTCGGCGAACACCGCATCGTCGAAATCGCGGGCATCCTCGCCGTCGATCGTGACCAACGGCGTGCCGCGCAGGTCGAGGCGGTGGCCCAGCGGCGCGGCGTGCGCGCGCTCGGCCTCGGCAAGCGCGGCGGCCGGGAAGTCGACGGGAATGTCGTTGGCGGCGATGGCGATCAGGCTGACGGTCCGCGGATCGCTCATCGCGCCGATCCGTTCGAGCACCCGGGCGCGCCGCGTCAGGGTGCCGCCGGTCGCCTCGATCCAGACGATGTCGCCCGGCTGGGCGCCGTTCCGGTCGGCCGGCCTGACGTCGAAGCTGCCGCGCAGCTTGCGATCGGTCGGGGTCACCAGGCCGAGGCCATTGCGCCCGTCGGGCTCCTCGTAGAGGCCGAGAATCTTGCGCGGGCCGCTGCCCAGGCGGCGGATGACGCGCGCCTCGTAGCTCGTCTTGCCGCGCCGCTTGAGGTTGGCCAGCACCCGGTCGCCGACCGCCGGCGCCGGGCCGCCGCGCGGTGCCGCCTGGGCAACCTCGATGTGCGGCGGCGGCCCGTCCTTGGCGTCGTCGTGGCGCAGCGGCAGGGCGATCAGGTGGCCGTCGTCGTCGACCCGCACGATCTCCAGCACCGCGACGTCGGCAAGCGCGCCGGGATCGCGGAAGGTCTTGGCGCGATCGGCGGCGATGTCGCCCGAGTCGCGCAGGTCGCGCAGCATCTCCTTCAGCGCGATGCGCTGGTCGCCCTTGAGGCCCCAGGCGCGGGCGATCTCGCGCTTGCCGACCGGCGTGGCGCTCTCGCGAATGAAAGCCAGCAGTTCGTCGCGGGTCGGGACGGTGCCCTTAGCCATCTGTTCCGGTGCGCGGAGGCGAATCGTCTTTCGCCTTGGCGGCGGCCTTGCGCTTGGGCGCCGCCTTCTTCTTGGCCTTGGCGACCTTGGGCGCAGCCTCGTTGGTGTTGGCCGCGCCGCCGTTGGCCTGCTTCTTCCGCCCGCGCGCCGGCCGGCCGCCGCCCTTGGCGGCGCGCTCGGCGAGAAGCGCCACGGCCTGGTCGACGGTCAGGCCCGGCGGATCGATGCTGTTGGGCACCGTGGCATTGATGCCGCCATGCTTGACGTAGGGCCCGTAGCGGCCGTCGTAGAGCTCGATCGGGGCTTCGTCCGCGGGATGGCTGCCGACGATGCGGACCGGCTTGACGGCGGCCCGGCCCCGGGCGGCGCTCTTGGCCTCGGCGAGCAGCGCCACGGCGCGGTTCATGCCGATATCCAGGACGCTCTCGTCGGCCGGGATGGTCTTGTACTTGGTGCCGTGCTTGACGTAAGGGCCGAAGCGGCCGACGCCGGCCAGGATCGGCTGCCCGTCGTCGGGATGCGGCCCCAGCTCGCGCGGCAGGGCGAGCAGCGCCAGCGCCCGCTCGAGAGTCACGTCGTCCGGCGTCATGCCCTTAAGCAGCGATTGCCGGCGCGGCTTTTCCTTGCCCTCGGGCTCGCCCAGCTGGACGTAAAGGCCGTAGGGGCCGTTGCGCAAGGTGACCGGCTTGCCGCTCACCGGATCGATGCCGAGGATCTTCGGCCCGTCCAGGTTGGCCCCGGTCGCGGCATCGGCCTCGGCGTCGACGATGCCGAGCTTGCGGGTGAAGCGGCACTCCGGATAGTTCGAGCAGCCGATGAAGGCGCCGAACTTGCCGAGCTTCAGGCCGAGCCGGCCGTTGGCGCAGGACGGGCAGTCGCGCGGGCTCTTGCCGCTCCCTTGGCCGTCGCCGTTGTCGTTGGCCGGGAAGAAGTGGGGGCCGAGCTCCTCGTCGAGCCGGTCGAGCACTTCCTTGACGCGCAGCTCCCTGGTCTCGCCGACCGCCGCGGAGAAGGCGGTCCAGAACTCGCGCAGCACCTGCCGCCAGTCGATCTTGCCGTCCGAGATCTCGTCGAGCTCTTCCTCGAGATGGGCGGTGAAGTTGTACTCGACGTAGCGCGGGAAATAGGTCTGCAGGAAGGAGGTGACGATGCGGCCTCGGTCCTCCGGCACGAAGCGCTTGCGGTCGATCCGCACGTAGTTCCGCTTCTGCAGCACCTCGATGATGCTGGCGTAGGTCGAAGGGCGGCCGATGCCGAGCTCCTCCAGCTTCTTGACCAGGCTGGCCTCGGTGTAGCGCGGCGGCGGCTCGGTGAAGTGCTGCTCGGTGACGATGTCGCGACGGTCGAGCGCCTCGTCCGGTACGACGTCGGGCAGGATGGCGCTGGCTTCGTCGTCCTCGCTCTTGTCGTCGCGGCCCTCGTCGTACAGCGTCAGGAAGCCGTTGAACTTGATCACCGAGCCGGTGGCGCGCAGCTGCACTGTCTTGTCGCCGCTCGCGATGTCGACCGTCACCAGGTCGAGCACGGCGCTTTCCATCTGGCTGGCGACGGTGCGCTTCCAGATCAGCTCGTAGAGCCCGAGCTGGTCGCGGTCGAGATAGGCGGCCACGTCCTGCGGCGTGCGGAACAGGTCGGTGGGACGGATCGCCTCGTGCGCCTCCTGGGCGTTCTTGGCCTTGGAGGAATAGACGCGCGGCTTCTCCGGCACGTAGGCCGCGCCATACTTGCTTTCGATCAGCCGGCGGGTCTCGCCGATCGCCTCGGGTGCCAGCTGCACGCCGTCGGTGCGCATGTAGGTGATCAGGCCGACCGTCTCGCCGCCGATGTCGACGCCTTCGTAGAGCCGCTGGGCGATGCGCATGGCGGCGGCGGCGCCGAGGCCGAGCTTGCGGGAGGCTTCCTGCTGCAGGGTCGAGGTGATGAAGGGCGGCGGCGGGTTGCGCCGGACCTGGCGGCGGTCGACCGCCAGCACCGAGAAGGCACGGCGCTCGATCTCGTGCCGCGCCTGCTCGGCACGCTCCTGCGTGTCGAGGTCGAAGCGGTCGAGCTTGCGGCCGTCGAGATGGGTCAGGCGGGCCTTCAGCGTCTGTTGCTTTGCGGTGCCGAACAGCACGTCGACGGTCCAGTATTCGCGGGTCTTGAAGACCTCGATCTCGGCCTCGCGCTCGCAGATCAGGCGCAGCGCGACCGACTGCACGCGACCGGCCGAGCGGCTGCCCGGCAGCTTGCGCCACAGCACGGGGGAGAGCGTGAAGCCCACCAGGTAGTCGAGCGCCCGGCGCGCCATGTAGGCGTCGATCAGCGGCTGGTCGAGCTCGCGCGGATGCGCCACCGCCGTCAGCACCGACTGCTTGGTGATGGCGTTGAAGGTGACCCGCTTGACGTCGACGCCCTCCAGCGCCTTCTTGCGCTTCAGCACGTCGCGGACATGCCAGGAGATTGCCTCGCCCTCGCGATCCGGGTCGGTGGCGAGATAGAGCCTGCTGCCGCTTCTCACGGCCTGGGCGATGGCGTCGAGCCGCTTCTGGGACTGGGCATCTACTTCCCAGTCCATGGCGAAATCCTCGTCGGGGCGAACCGAGCCGTCCTTGGCCGGCAGGTCGCGCACATGGCCGTACGAGGCCAGCACGGTGTAGCCGGGGCCGAGGTACTTACCAATGGTCTTTGCCTTGGCCGGGGACTCGACGACCAACACGTCCATCGTCGAAACATGCTCCAGTATGACATCATGGACCGGAGCTAAATCACTGAATTAAATCAGAGATACGCGGTTACCCCGGTGCCGTTCCAGGCGACCCTCCAGCTCCAGGGCCAGCAGGACCTCCGCGAGGACGGCGGCGGACACTTGGCATCGGCGCACCAGTTCGTCAACCGCAGTGGGGACCGACCCGAGGGCGGCGAGGACCTTGCCGGCCACCGAGCCGGCCGGCTTTCGGCTTGGTTTGCCAAGGGGTTGGGAGGGGCAATGTGACCGCCCGAGCACACTCAGAATATCGTTGATGTCGCGCAGCAAAATAGCCCCATCTTTGATAAGGGAATTGGAGCCTTCATAGCGCGGGTCGGCCGGCGAGCCAGGGGTGACGAAGACTTCCCGGCCCTGCTCGGCGGCCCGATGCGCGGTGATCAGCGAGCCCGAACGGGCGGCTGCCTCGATCACCACCACGCCCGCCGACAGGCCGCTTACGATGCGGTTGCGTCGCGGGAAACAGCGCGCGACCGGTGGAGTTCCCCAGGCGGCCTCGCTGAGCAGCAGGCCGGCGCGCGCGATCTCGGCGTGCAGGCGGGAATTCTGCGCGGGGTAGACCTGGTCGATGCCGCCGGCCAGCACCGCCACGGTGCCGGTGGCCAGAGCAGCCCGGTGTGCCGCGGCGTCGATGCCGCGCGCCAGGCCGGAAGCGATCGTGAATCCGGCGACGCCCAGCGCCGCGGACAGGTCGCCAGCCAGGCGGCAGCCGGCCAGGGAGGCGTCCCGCGCGCCGACAACGGCCACGGTCGGCCGGCCGAGCAGGGCAAGATTGCCTACCGCAGACAGGACCGGCGGTGCATCCGGAAGAGCCGCCAGGGCGGACGGATAGGCCGGGTCGCCCAGCACGACGAACTGGCCGCCCGCCTTGGCGAGGCTGGCTTCCTCTCGCTCGACTTGTGCATCGGGGACGACGGGCAGGTCGGCCGCCGCCCGCTGCGCCGAACCGAAATGCTGCAGCGCTTCGTGGAAGGTAGAGGGGCCGATCCGCGGGCTGCGCGCCAGTCGGATGCGCATCCGGCGTTCCGCTGCATCCGCCTGGGATGAAAGAATGCCATCGAACATATCGCGAACCTAGTCGCGATGCACCGACCTGTAAATCAACCTCAGATTGAAATCAGCGCAACTTCGGATTGAGAGCATCGCGCAGCCAGTCGCCCAGGAGGTTGACCGCCAGGGACAGGATGACCAGGGCCAGCGCCGGGAAGATCGCGATCCACCATTCGCCGGAGAACAGGAAGGCGTTGCCGATGCGGATCAGCGTCCCGAGCGAGGGCTGCGTGGCCGGCATGCCGACGCCGAGATACGACAGCGAGGCCTCGGCGATGATGGCGAGCGCCAGCTCGATGGTGGCGATCACCAGCACCGGGCCCCAGGCATTGGGCAGGACATGGGTGAGCGCGATACGGGCGCCCGGCACGCCGATGATGCGCGCGGCGTTGACGTAGTCCTTGTTCTTCTCGGCCAGCGTCGTGGCCCGCGTGACGCGGGCGAACTGGGGCCAGTAGGCGAAACCGATCGACACGACCAGCACCCAGATGGCGATCTCGTCGTGCACGTTCTTGGGCAGCACGACGCGGGCGACGCCATCGAGGGTGAGCGCGATCAGGATGGCCGGCACGGTCAGCTGGATGTCGGCCAGGCGCATCACCACGGCCTCGGCCCAGCCGCCGCGGAAGCCCGCCATCAGGCCGAGCAGCACGCCTGTCGTGACCGACAGCACGATCGCCGCCAGCCCGATCATCAGCGATACCCGGCTGCCGTAGAGGATTGCCGACAGCACGTCGCGCCCCTGGTTGTCGGTGCCCAGCAGGTGCTTCGCGCTGCCCGCCTCGGCCCAGGCCGGCGGCGTGAAGGCGTCCATCAGGTTGAGCGACTTGACGTCGAACGGGTCGTAGGGCGCCACCCAGGGCGCCAGGATCGCAGCGGTGAAATAGACGGCAGTCACGATGGCGGCGACGATCGTGATGGGGGAGCGGCGGAAGCTCCACCAGATGTCCGAATCGCGCAGCCGGGCGAGGGTGGTGGTGTCGCTCATGCCGTCCTCGGCCGGCAGAGCACGGCGCCAACGGCGCCGGCCGCCGCCAGCGCCGCGCCGAGGAATGCGAACCCTCCGAAGCCCACCCATCCGATCATGGCCGCTCCCAGGGCGGCGGCGCCCATCCAGCCGACGCTTGCCGACGCACCGTTGAGCCCCAGCACCGTCCCGCGCACGTCGTCGGGCACCGAGGCAAGGGCCGCCATGTAGGATGGCCGACCCAGCGCATTCAGCAACACATAGATGAAGCCCAGGGCGACCGACACCTCGGCGCTGGGATGCCACAGGAAGAGGGCGATGCAGGCGATACCGGAGAGCGCCATGGCGAGCGCGAAGGTCCCGAGGCGGTCGCGCACGCGGTCGGCGAGCTGGCCGCCCAGGATGGTGCCGGCGACGTTGCCGACCGCGAAGATCGCCAGCGGCAGGGCAACCTCGGCGAGGCCGAGCTTGTAGGTTGCCTGGAGGAAGGTCGCGAAATAGACGGCGGCGAGACCGTAGCAGATGCGCTCGGCGACCCCGGTCGCGAGCAGGCCCAGGACCTGACGCGACAGCGCGGCATGGAAAGGCCGCCGGACCATCCCGCGGACGTGGCCGGCCGAGCCGCGACCGACGGTGGCGAGCAGGCCGAGGCTGGCGACCAGCGCAATGCCACCCATGCACCAGAACCAGCCGCGCCAGCCGACCAGGGACCCGACCGCCGCGGCCATCGGGATGCCGACCAGCAGGGTGAGCGACTGGCCGCTCATCACCCAGCCGAGCGCCCGCCCGCGCTGAGCGTCGGGCACGCGGGCCGACACCTCGGCGAAGACCGTGCCGGTGAAGGCGCCGGCGCAGGCGCCACCGACCGCCGACCAGACCGCGACCCAGAAGAACGAGCCGGCGAGCGCCTGCGCGACCATCGACAGCGCGAGCGCGAATGGCGCGGAAACCAGGACGACCCGCCGCCCGATACGGTCGGACAGCCAGCCGGCCACCGCCGAGGTCACTCCCCAGGTTATCGAGGTCAGCGACACGAGATTGGCGACCAGCGGCATCGAGACGTCGAGATCGCTCGCCATGTCGAGCAGGAAGGGCGCGCGCGTGGTGCCGCTCGACGACGCGGCGAACGACCCGAAGCAGGCGGCAGCGATCAGCGCCCATGGGAGCGCGGCGGCGGTCCTGGGCATTCGCGTCAGCCGCCGGCGGTGCCGAGCTGGGCGCGGTCGAGCCGGAGCCGCGGGTCGATCGCGGCATAGAGCAGGTCGACGAAGAAATTGATGGTCACGAAGAGCAGGGAGACCATCACCAGGTACGCCGCCATCACCGGGATATCCGCAAACTGCACCGACTGGATGAAGAGCTGACCCATGCCCGGCCACTGGAAGACCGTCTCGGTGATGATCGAGAAGGCGATCAACCCGCCGACCTGGATACCTATCACGGTGATGACCGGCAGCAGCGTGTTCTTCAACGCATGGCGGAAATGCACGGCGCGGTCGGTGAGGCCGCGGGCGCGCGCGAACTTGATGTAGTCGGTACGCAGGACCTCGAGCATCTGCGAGCGCACCAGGCGCAGCACCAGCGTCATCTGGAACAGCGACAGGGTGAAGGCCGGCAGGACGATCGCCTTGAGGCCGGCGGCCGTCAGCAGGCCAGAGCTCCAGCCGCCCACCTGCACCGTGGTGCCGCGGCCGAACGACGGGAAGCACCAGTCGCCCGGCACGCCGATCGCTGGCGCCCAGCTCTTGCACTCCACCGAGAAGACATAGATCAGCAGGATGCCGATCACGAAGGTCGGCATCGCCACGCCGGCCAGCGAGAAGGTCATGATGGCGGTGCTGTCGATGCTGCGCCGTCGCAGGGCCGTCAGCACGCCGAGCGGGATGCCCATGGCGAGCGCCAGCACGGCGGCCACCGCCACCAGCTCGAGCGTCGCCGGCATGCGCTCGACGATCAGGTCGGAGACCGGCCGGGCGAGGCGATAGCTCTTGCCGAAGTTCCCGGTCGCCGCGTTGCCGAGGAAGCGGGCGAACTGGACGACGACCGAGTCTTCCAGCCCGAGATCGCGGCGCATCTCGGCACGCTCGGCCGGCGAGGCTTCCTGGCCCACCATGTTGTTCACCGGGTCGCCCACGAAGTTGAACAGCACAAAGCACAGGAACGACACCGCCAACATGACGGCGAGCGACTGGAGCAGGCGGGAGACGATGAAGGCGAGCATTGTCTTACCCTCCCCACGCAGTGGGGAGGTGTCGCCGTCTTACGGCGACGGAGGGGTCATGAATCACGAAAGGCGCCGGGGGCCATGGCTCATGACCCCTCCGTCGCGGATTACCGCGACACCTCCCCAGCTTCGCTGGGGAGGAGACAAGAGCCTCCCCGGCGAAGCTGGGGAGGCGACAATAGTTCACTTGATCGTCGCGTACTTGAAGTTCGGCGAGTCGTTGGCGAAGATCGGGATCGTCACCTTGTCGGTCATCGCCCAGACGATGAGCTGGTGATGCAGCGGCAGGTAGGGAATGTCGAGGACGGCGATCTGCCATGCCTCGGCGACCATCTTGTCGCGCTTGGCCTGGTCGACCTCCTTCAGCATGCCGTCGGCGAGCTCGTCCAGGCGCGGGTTGCTATAGCCGGTGAAGTTCCAGCTACCGACCTTCTTGGCCGCGTTGTTGGTCTGGTAGAGGAACGTGAAGACATAGTGCGAATCGAGCGTCGGCACGCCCCAGCCCAGCAGGAACATGCTCGAGTCCGACTTCTGCAGCTTCGGGAAATGCAGGGTCTTGGAGCGTGCCTGCAGGTCGACCTTGATGCCGATCTGCGCCAGCATCGCCGTCACGGCCTGGCAGATCTGCTCGTCGTTGTTGTAGCGGTCGTTCGGGCAGTCGAGCGTGACCGAGAAGCCGTTGGGATAGCCGGCGTCGGCCATCAGCTTCTTGGCCGCCGCGACGTCGTACTTCAGGCGCTGGTCGAGCTCCTTGGTGTAGCCGTGCACGCCCGGCGAGGTGATCAGGCCGGCCGGCGCCGCGAAGTTGCGCATAACCTTGGCCTTGATCGCGGTCATGTCGATCGCCTGGTACATGGCCTGGCGCACGCGCTTGTCGGCGAACGGGTTCTTGCCCTTGACGTCGGAATATTTCAGCTCCTTCGAGCCGACATCGAGGCCGAGGAAGATCGAGCGCACCTGCGCCGTCTCCTCGGTCTTCAGCCCCGCCGTCTGCTTGATGCGAGCGATGTCCTGCAGGGGCGCGTCGAGCACGAAATCGACCTGGCCCGAGATCAGCGCGGCGACCCGGGTCGCCGGCTCCTTGACCGGCGTGTAGACCAGCTCGTCGGGGTAGTTGGGGAACTCCTTGGCGCCCCAGTAGGTCGGGTTCTTGACCATCACCGTGCGCACGTCCGGATCGCGCTGCTTCACCGTGTAGGGGCCGGTCCCCATGGCGTTGCGGACCGCGAAGGTCTCTTCCTTATCCTTGTAGCTCTGCGGCTTGGCGACGTTGTGCTTCTCGGCCCACGCCTTCGACATGATCAGGATCGAGGTCGTGTAGTCGGGCAGGATGGGATTGGGCCCGTTGGTGACGATGTGCACCGTCGAGGGGTCGATCGCCTTCACCTCCTTGATCGAGGAGATGTACGAGCGGAAGTCGGAGGTCGGCGCCAACGCGCGCTGATAGCTGAAGACGACGTCGTCGGCCGTGAACGGCGTGCCGTCGCTGAACTTGACGTCGGGCCTGAGCTTGAACTCCCAGACCTCCGAGGCGATCGGCTTCCACGACAGGGCCAGGCCGGGAACCTTGGTGAGCGACGGATCGCGGCTGATCAGCGCCTCGTAGACATGCGCGTTCATGGCCGAGGTCGGCCCTTCGTTCTGGGCGTGCGGGTCGAGCGTCAGGGCATCGCCCTGGCTGGCCCAGCGCAAGGTCTTGGCGTCGACCACCGTGGCCACGCTAAGGGCGGCCGCCACGAGCGCGGCCAGACGTGCAACGAACATGGCCATTGCCTCCTTCACAGGTTGTGGCGCGGACCCTAACGACCAGCCGAACGTCGATCAATGGCGCGTCGACGGCGGGCCGCAACGACGTCACACTCTCACCATGGAACCCGGGCTGACGACTCGCGAGCTCACGGCAGACCTGTGGCCGGATCTGGAGGCTCTGTTCGGCGGAAACGGCGCCTGTGGCGGTTGCTGGTGCATGTTCTGGCGCCAGGAGCGCGGCGAGGATTGGTCGGAGACGAAGGGCGCCGTCAACAGGCGCCGCTTCCGGGCACTGGTCGAAGGCGGCCGCGCGCATGGCGTTCTTGCCTATGTCGACGGCATACCGGTCGGCTGGGCGGCCTTCGACCGTCGCCGCGAGCTTGCCAAGCTCGACCGCGCGCCGACGCTCGCCTGCGACGACGCCGACCGCGTGTGGTCGCTGCCGTGTTTCTTCGTCAAGGCGGGCTATCGCCGGCGGGGCGTCGCATCGGCCTTGATCGCAGCCGCGGTTGTCGCGGTGAGGCGCCGCCGAGGCACCGTGATCGAGGCCTACCCGGTACGGCCCGGCAAGTTCGGCAAGGCGATCCCGGCGGCCTTCGCCTGGACCGGCACGATCCCGATGTTCGAGGCGGCGGGCTTCACGCCGGTGGGTGACCGCGGACGCGGCAAGCAGCGCATGCGCCTGACCGGGAAGGGCCCGGGCGGTGCCGGCCGCCTGAAGCAGGCGCTCTAGCCCGGTGCAGGCTTGGCGCGCTGGCCGATCTTGGTCTCGGTGCCGTTCACCAAACGGCCGATGTTCTCGTGATGGCGCACCCAGACCAGCGGTACCAGAAGCGTCAGCAGCGTCGCCGCGCGCGGGTCGGTCAGGAACCAGGCGGCCACTGCCGCCACGACGACGCTCAGCAAGGCGGCCAGCGACGAGTAGCGGAACAGGGCGGCGAACAGCAGCCAAGCGGCACAGGCGATCGCACCGACCGGCCAGGCGAGGCCCCACATGATGCCGAGCGTCGTCGCCACGCCCTTGCCGCCTTTGAACGACAGCCACACTGGGAACATGTGGCCGATCACGGCGCCGGCGGCGGCGCCGACGGCGGCGAGCTGGCCGATCTGGTCGGCGATCAGCACGGCCGCGACGCCCTTCAGCGCATCGAGCAGAAGCGTCGCCGCGGCCAGGCCTTTTCGGCCGGTGCGCAGGACATTGGTCGCGCCGATATTTCCCGAGCCGACCTTGCGGATGTCGCCCAGCCCCGCGGCCCTGGTCAGCAGCAGGCCGAACGGGATCGAGCCCAGCAGATAGCCGAGCAGGAAGGGCGCCAGCAGGACGAGCAGCGTCGAAGCCATCGGCTCAGGGACTCAGGAGCTTGCAGTTGCTCGAATCGACATAGGTCGTGGTGGGCGGGCCGATCAACTCTGCCGCGATCTGCTCGCCGGGCTGGATCATGACAGGACCGAGATAGTCGGTCCCGACCGGCCGGCCGGCATTCATGAAGGTGCATTCCGCCTGCGCGTTGACGGCCCGCGGCGTGTTTGAGGTGAGAGTCACGGTGACCTGCCAGTAGCGGGCCGGCCCGTAGGTAAGGTTGGCGGCACCCAGGCTCACGAGGGGCTGTGGGGTCGACGCGGCGGGAATGGCTCGCGGGCCCGTCCGTCGCATCGACGTTTGCGGCCGTGGGCCCGTCTGTCCGGGCTGCGACGTCGTCGCCGTGCGTGGGTCGAACGCGGCGTCGGGATCGCGCGCGCCGCCACCGGGCGACTGCGGCAGGGTGGCCATGCCGCCGCCCGGTACGGCCAGCGGCTGCGGCTGCGGCGCCAGGGGCGTCGGCGTGAGCGGCGTCGGCGTCAGCGGCGCACTGCTGATCGACGTGCCGGTCGTTGGCTGCGGTTGCGGCTGCGGCGGCGTCTGAGGCTGGGCCGTCTGGATCGGCGTCGGCGTAACGGCCTGCTGCGGCGCCACGCCGCCGACCTGGGTCTGCAGTCGGTCGTAGCAGGACAGGCGCTGCTGGGTGTCCGTGATCTCGGCGCAGATCTGGATGTGCCGCGTCAGCGCGTCGAGCAGGTCGTCGCGCGACTGGCCACGCTGCTGTGCATGGCCCGGGACGGCCACCGCCGCCAGCGCGACGGCGAAGCAGAGAGAGGTTCGAAGCATGGAATGCCCTTGCGAAAGCGACGGTCGGGACGCGGCGTCGACAATACCAGACGAGATGGCGGTTTGGAGGCGGTTTTCCGGGCGATGTCTAGGCCGCGCGCGCGGCCATGACGAAGCTGTCGTCGCGGTAGATCGTGCGGCCGCCGACGATGGTGGCCATGACGCGGCCTTGCACCGGCCGCTCGTCGAACGGGGTGTTCTTGGTCTTGCTCCACAGCTCGTCGCGGTCGACCCGCCAGGCATGGTCCGCATCGAAGACCACGAGGTCGGCGGGCGCCCCCTTGGCGAGCTTGCCGCCGGGCAGGCCGAACAGTCGCGCCGGCGTGCTCGACAGCAGGCGGAACAGATGCGGTAGCGTGAGGAAGCCGTTGTGCACCAGCTCGAGCGAGATCGGCAGCAGGGTCTCGAGCCCGATGCCGCCCGGCTCGGCCTGGGCGAACGGCACGCGCTTGCTGTCCTGGTCCTGCGGCCGGTGGTCGGAGACGATGGCGTCGATGGTGCCGTCGCGCAGCCCTTCGACGACCGCCAGCCGATCCTTCTCGGCGCGCAGCGGCGGCACCAGCTTGCCGAAGGTCCGATAGTCTCCGACGGCGAGGTCGTTCAGCGCGAAGTAGGGGGCCGCGGTGTCGCAGGTGATTCGCAGGCCGCGCGCCTTGGCGGCGGCGATGGCGGCAACCGATTCGGCGGTCGATATCTTGGTGAGATGGAGCCGCCCGCCCGACATCTCGGCCAGGCGGATGTCGCGCTCGACCATCATCACCTCGGCGAGCGGCGGGTTGCCCGACAGGCCGAGACGGGTCGCCATCTCGCCGCTCGTCATGACGCCGCCGGACAGCGTCGGTTCCTGCGGCAGGTGAACGATCAGGGCATCGAATGCCTTGGCGTAGTAGAGCGCGCGGCGCATCACCTGGGCGCTGCCGACGGCGTGATCGGCATCTGTGAAGGCCACGGCGCCGGCCTCGGCGAGCAGCCCGATCTCGGCCAGCTCCTTGCCTTCCAGCCCGACCGTCAGGGCGCCGTAGGCGTACATGTTGGTGAGCTTGATCTGGCGGGCGCGGCGGGCAACGAACTCGATCAGCGAGGCGTCGTCGAACGGCGGCTCGTTGTCGGGCAGCAGCACCATCGAGGTGATGCCGCCGACGGCGGCGGCGGCGCCGGCGCTCTTCAGCGTCTCCTTGTGCTCCTCGCCCGGCTCGCCCGTGTGAACGCGCGTATCGACCAGGCCGGGGGCAAGGCGGTGGCCGCGGCAGTCGATCGACTGGATGCCGTAGGGCGCGCCCGAGGCGAACAGCTGTGGGCCGTAGTCGGCGATCTTGCCGTCGCTGATCAGGACGGCGCCGTGATACTCGGCATCGCTCAGGGGATCGACGATGCGGGCGTTTATGTAGGCGGTCGACCCGCTGTGCTGCGGTGCGCCGGGATCGATGGCGCCGCTCACGCCGCGGCCCCCGCGAGCGCATTGCGGCGCCCGCCGATCAGCGCATCGAGGCAGGCCATGCGCACCGCCACGCCCATCTCGACCTGCTCGTGGATGACCGAGCGGTCGATGTCGTCGGCTACTTCCGAATCGATCTCGACGCCGCGGTTCATCGGTCCGGGATGCATGATCAGCGCGTCGGGCCTGGCGACCTCGAGCTTCTCGTGGTCGAGGCCGAAGAAGCGGAAATACTCGCTGATCGACGGCACGAACGTGCCCTGCATGCGCTCGGTCTGCAGGCGCAGCATCATCACGATGTCGACGTCGCGCAGGCCGGTCTTCATGCTGTAGTGCACCTCGACGCCCATTCGCTCGATGTCGGTCGGCATCAGGGTCGGCGGGCCGACGACGCGCACGCGTGCGCCCATGATCTGCAGCAGGTGAATGTTCGACCGGGCGACCCGGCTGTGCAGGATGTCGCCGCAGATCGCCACCAGCAGGCCCTGCAGGCTGCCGCGCCGGCGGCGGATGGTGAGGGCATCGAGCAGCGCCTGGGTCGGATGCTCGTGCTGGCCGTCGCCGCCGTTGATGACGGCGCAGTTGACCTTCTGCGACAGGAGATTGACGGCGCCCGACTCGCTGTGCCGCACGACGATGGCGTCCGGCCGCATCGCGTTCAGCGTCATCGCCGTGTCGAGCAGGGTCTCGCCCTTGCGCACCGAGGACGTGGCGACATCCATGTTGATCACATCGGCGCCCAGCCGCTTGGCGGCGACCTCGAAGCTGGTACGCGTGCGCGTCGAGTTCTCGAAAAAGAGGTTGATCACGGTGCGGCCCGACAGCAGGTCGCGCCGCTTGTCGAGGGATCGGTTCTGGTCGATGTAGCTTTCGGAAAGGTCGAGCAGGCCCGAAATCGTTTCGGGCGCGAGACCTTCGATGCCGAGAAGATGGGGCAACCTCGGCACGCCCGCCCAAATCGTTGTCACTAAAGCGCGACGTTAAGCACGCCGGTGCCGCGCCCGCAAGGCAAGGCCATGGTGGATAAAACCCGCCTTCCCAGCTTCGCTGGGGAGGTGTCGCCGTGACCGGCGACGGGGTCATGAGCATCACGACTGTGGCTCATGACCCCTCCGTCCCGCGGTGACGCGGGACAGCTCCCCACTTCGTGGGGAGGAATCACGACAGCCGCACCTCGGCGCAGGGTTGCACCAGCGCGGGGCCGCGCGGGGCGATGAAATCGGCCCAGATGGCGTTGTGGTGCTCGATGATCTTCTCGGCGCCAAGGTGAGGCCGGTTCGACGTGGTGTGGCCGTCGGACGGAACGATCGTCGGGTAGCCGCGCGCCAGCGCGCTGCGCACGGTGGTGTCGACGCAGTAGTCCGTCGCCCACCCGGTGACGATCAGACGGTCGATCGATTGCGCGCGCAGGAAAGCCTCGAGCGGCGTATCGAGAAACGAATCGCAGGCCTGCTTGTGAACGATGGTGTCGGCGGATCGAACATCGAGCGCCGGGAGGAAGCGCGATCCGGGAGACTCCGGGTGCCAGGGATCGCCCGGCGGCCCGTCGTGCTGGATGAAGACCACCACGCCGCCCGTCGACCGCACGGTGCCGGCCAGGCGATTCATCCTGCCGATGAGGCCCGTCACGTCGTGCCATGGCGGCGAATCGCCGAACGGGCCTTGCTGCATGTCGATGACGATCAGGGCGTGTCTCATGGGGGACCTTGCGCGGCTCCGGGCCGCGGACCCGTATAGCGGGCACGCGGCCGGATCAAGGCGCCGTGCGCGGCCTGCTCCAGTGCATGGGCGATCCAGCCGACGCTTCGTCCCAGCAGGAACAGCGCCAGCGCCGAATCCTTGGGCAGGCCGAGCACGCGCTCGACCGTCACGGTGGCGAAGTCGACATTGGCCGGGCGGTCGATCAGGCGCTCGACCGCCGCCGTCAGCCGCTCGGCGAAGGCGAGCTCGGCCGAGCCCGGCATCATCTCGCGCAGCAGGGTGAACAGGGTCGCGGCGCGGACGTCGCCATCGGGATAGAGCTGGTGCCCGAAGCCGGGGATGTAGACGCGGTCGCGTACCCGGCGGGCCAGCTCGGCGTCGAGATCGGAGGCCTGGCGCAGGTCGTCGAACAGCGTCGACACGCGGCGCGTCAGCCCGCCGTGCCGCGGGCCGTTCAAGGCCGCGAGGCCCGCCATGGTGGCGCCGTAGAGATTGGCGCCGGTCGACGCCACGACGCGGGCCGCGAACGCCGAGGCATTGAACTCGTGATCGGCCGACAGGACCAGCGCCGCCCTGAGCAGCGGCGCGCGCTCGGCGGGCACGCGCCACGCCGCCGCGAGCTGCTCGTGCACCGGCAACGACGACAACGGCTGCGCCGTGATCGCGGCCGCGAGCAGCCGCACCACCCGGACGCCCGTCCCCAGCATCGCCGTGCGGTCCTCCACCCACCCCGCATGGTCGAGCGCCGCCGCCGCCGGCAGCACCACTAGGCAGCGGTCGACCGGCGCCAGGGTGGCTGCGGCGAGCCAGGCGCGGCGCAGCGGCGTCGCCAGCGGCGGCAGGTTGTCGGGCGCGAAGGGGCCGTCGTCGCAATCCCACAGCAGCCGCGCGACCTCCTCGAGCGAGGCCGTGCGCGCCAGCAGGGTCGCGTCGGCGCCGCGGTAGTGGAGGCGATTGTCCTCGATCAGCGTCAGCGCCGATTCGAGCACCGGGGTGCCGAAATCGAGCGCGTGGTTGGCGATCGATTCGGCCTTGCGGCCGACCTCCCGCCGGCGCCTCAGGCGGGCGACGTCGTCGGCGCGGTAGCGGCGCTCGCGGCTGCCGTCGAGCGCCTCGGAGCGCAGCAGGCCGCGGCTGACATAGGCATAGAGGGTCGCGGCGGAGACGCCGAGCCGTCGCGCCGCTTCCTTGGAGGTCAGGAACTGATGAACCATGGCTAAATATTGATCAATATAATCAAGATTGACAATATTTTTTGCGTTTCCGACCTTGGGCCTCTCGGACGAAAGGAGCGACCATGGTGCTGACGCGGGTGAACAGCGGTCTCGACGGGGTCGTCGTGGCCGACACGGCGATGAGCGAAGTGGACGGCGAGGCCGGTCGCCTGATCGTGCGCGGGCATGCGCTCGAGGACCTGGTCGCGACACGCGGCTTCGAGGGCGTCGCCGCCCTGTTGTGGGAGGGGCATGCCCCGTCGGCGGCCGGCGGCGATGGCAACGCGAGCGCGCTGCGCGACGGCCTGGCGGCGGCGCGTGTCCGGGTCTTCGCCGAGGTGCCGAAGCTCCTGTCGGCTACGCGTGGCCTCGATCCGGTGGAGGCGCTTCGCGTCGGCATCGGCCTGTTGCCCGACAGCGAGCCGACGCCGCATCACTACCTGGTCTGCGGGGCCATGCCGGTGTTTCTCGGCGCCCTTCTCAATGCCGGGAAGGGGCTGCCGCCGATCGCGCCCGATCCCGACCTGACCACGGCGCAGGATCTGCTTCGCATGATCCGCGGCCAGCGCGCGGGCGCCGTCTTCGAGGCGGCGCTCGATACCTATCTCGCCACGATCGCGGACCATGGCTTCAATGCCTCGACCTTCACCGCCCGCGTCGTGAGCTCGACCCGGGCGGGGCTGATCTCGGCGGTCCTGGCGGCGCTCTGCGCGCTCAAGGGGCCGCTGCACGGCGGTGCCCCCGGACCGGTGCTCGACATGCTGGACGAGATCGGCGACGCGGCGCGCGCCGAGGCGTGGTTCGCCGAGACGTTCGCCAGGGGCACCCGCCTGATGGGGTTCGGCCATCGCATCTACAAGGTGCGCGACCCGCGCGCCGACGTGCTGAAGCGCGCCGTCGCCACCCTGCCGGCGACCGCCGGTCGGCTCGCCTATGCCGCCGCCGTCGAGCAGGGCGCGATCGCTGCTTTGCGCAAGTACAAGCCGGGCCAGCGGCTCGACACCAATGTGGAGTACTACACGGCGCTGCTGCTCGAGGCGCTCGAGGTGCCGCGCAGTGCCTTCACCGCGCTGTTCGCGGTCGGCCGCGCCGCTGGCTGGTGTGCTCATATCTTCGAGCAGGAGAGAGACGGTCGCATCATCCGCCCGCAATCGAGCTATGTCGGTCCGCGGCCGCGGTAATCCATCGTCCGCGACGTTTGACCTTCGATCGGCCGGGAGTGCTCCGCCTTTCACGCACTGCGCCTGCACGATTCCCTCGGGTCGTTGCCCGGGGCGAGCGCGAGGCGGATGCATCTCTCCAGATCGCGAAACTCTGGGAAGGCCGGCGCGCGGCATGCGTTCTCCGAGCGCCATACAAAGCATCGTGAAGATGCCGGAACCCTGGCTGATTGCGATTGTTCCCATGGTCGTTGCTACTAAGATGACCCTGAGGAAAAGAAGAGGGGAATCGTCGTGGACTGCGTCTGCAGGGGCTCAGCACACTGTGGCGATCCGCGTCGCTTCCCGGTTCCCAGCTTCGGCGGGCGCAGGTGACGGCCAGCCCACTCGTTTCCGTTCTCATTCCCTGCTTCAACGGTCGTCTGTTCATTGCAGAGACTCTGCGTTCGGTAATGATTCAGACTTACCGGCCGCTCGAGGTCATCGTCGTCGATGACGGCTCGACCGACGGCAGCGCCGACGAGGTACGTCGGTTCGGGGACGTCAAGCTGATCCGCCAGCAAAACGCTGGCGCTGCGACGGCGCGCAACGTTGCGTTGGCCCACAGTCACGGCGAGTTCATTCAGTACCTCGACGCCGACGACCTTCTGTCGCCGGACAAGATCGCCCTGCAGATGTCCCGACTGATCGGCAACTCCGACTGCATCGCTGTTGCCGAGTGGGGACGCTTCTACCGGGACCCGAGAGAGACGGCCTTCATTCCGGACAAGACCTGGACCGATCTGGATTCGCTCGATTGGCTGGCGCTGTCGCGAGAGGACGGCGTCGGCATGATGTACCCGGCCATGTGGCTGATGCCGCGCGGCATAGCCGACCGGACGGGACCATGGAACGCTGCCGTGAGCGCCGCACCCGGCGAGGACGCGGAGTATTTCACGCGCGCCGTGCTGGCGGCGCGTCGGGTCCTCTTTTGCGCCGGGGCGCGCACCTACTATCGATCGGGCATCGGCGGCGCGTCGAGCCGCAGGCATTTCCGCAGCCAGGCCTTGGTGATCGATCTTTGCCAGCAGAATACTCTCGCCGCCGAGGACAGCCCCCGCATGCGGCGCGGATTCGCCAAGGCGTGGCAGCATCTCGCCCACTATGCCTATCCCTACGACCGCGTTGTCGCCCTCGAGGCCCTGCGCAAGGCCCGTGCCCTCGATCCCGTCGAGGTACGGCCCGGCGGCGGGCGCGTCTTCCAGATGCTTTCGGCGGTGGTCGGCTGGAAACTGGCGAGGCGCCTGCAGGTCTGGTCGGGGCGGCCCTGAGCGGGGCGCTCAATCCCGTCTGACTGCGGTGCCGCGCCAGGTGCGGGCCCGGGTGCCGGCGGCATCGAAGACCCAGACGATAAGATCGACGCCGGCGGGGGTGAAGCGCGCGGTGAAATGGCGGCGCCAGAAGCTGCCGTCGGCATGGCTGAACAAGGCCTCGGTGCTGAACAGGTCGGGCCGCAAGGTCAGCGTCGCCGAACGAGGCGACGGCACGGCATCGGCGGACGCGAGCAGGGCGACGCCGTCGATCAGCGGGCCGAAGCGAAGGGTTTCGCCTCGCTCGGCGGTCAGCATCGGCCCACCGTCGAGGCGCAGCCAGATCACGCCTTCCGGGCCGATGGCGCGGACCTCGAACTGCGCTCCGAACGGCTTGCGGTCGTCGTGGTCCTGGCGGGGATTCCGGGGCGGCGGGTAGATGTCCTCGAGCGGAATCGAGCGATGGAACTGCAGCGCACCGGAGTACGTGCCGAGCCAGGGCGGCCACGGTCCCTGGGCCACGGCCGGCGGCTGCGACGCGAACGCGAGGGCGACACCTGCCAGGAGCGGCCGCCGCCCGATCATCGAGGCCGGCTCGCCACCACGGTGACGTCGACGGTCACCTCGTTGGAGACCTGGCCGGTGCTGGCCCATTCGTTCTGGCCGACGCCGAAATCGAGCCGTTTCAGCCCGAGGCGCCCGCGCGCCGTGGCCCGCACCCGCCCAGGCTGCGCCGGATCGTCGACAATGGCCAGGGAGAACGGCAGCACGACGTCGCGGGTCACGTTGCGGATCGTCAGCTTGCCGTGCGCCTCGTAGCGATCGCCTCCCCTTGCCGTGACCTGGGTCGACGTGAAGCGGGCCTCGCCGAACTTGAGGACGTCCAGGAAGTTCGGGCCCTTCATCAGGGAATCGACGTCGCGGTTGTTGGCGCTGACAGGCGGCATCTCGATCCTGATGTCGATGCGGGCCATGCTCGGCGCGGAAGGATCGAGCACGATGCTGCCGGTCCAGGTCGGCAGGCGCCCGTTGACCTGCGACCCGACCTGGCTGGCGGTGAAGGTCAGCTTGCTGGCGCGCGGGTCGATCTCCCAGGGATCCTGCGGCCCGGCGACAGCCGGCGTGGCAAGCAGCAGGGCGGCGAGCGCAAGGCAGCGGCGCATCAGGATCCTCCAAAAGGCCGCATCCGCCGGAACACACCGTGCCGGCGCACGACATCGTGGTGCACGACGGCAGCGACATGCACCACGAGCAACGCGATCAGGCAGCGCGCCAGGACATGATGGGTTTCTCTCAGGGTCTCGAACAAGCCCTGATCTCGCGGAACCAGGTCGGGCAGAGGGAGATAGCCGAACCAGAAGACGCTGACGCCCGCTGCGGAACTCATCAGCCAGCCGGTGATCGGCATGGCGAGCAGTAGTCCCAGCAGTGCCCAGTGCGCCGTGTGGGCAAGTGCTGCCTGCCATGACGGAATCGCCGCCGGCAAGGGGGGCGGTGGATGGCGCCAGCGCCACAGCAGGCGGGCGGCGGTGAGCGCCAGCACCACGAGGCCGATCCATTTATGCCATGCGTAGGCATAGAGCTTCGTGAAGCCGAGCGGCAGCCCCGTCATCCAGAGCCCGACGGCGAGCAGCCCGATGACCAGGATCGCGGTGGTCCAGTGCAGGGCCCGGGCGACCGGGGGATGGGCCGGCTCGGCGCGTCCGTTCATGGTCGGGGCTGAAGGTTCGTATTCCGGTTCGTACGACCATCATGGCGTGCCCCGGCGGAGTCGTCAGGAATGTGCCCACATCGCTTCATGCTCGCTTCCCCCGATCGAGCAGGAGGAAACCGCGGAAACAGCCGGCCCTCGGCGCGTTCAGCGCCAGGCGTCGGCGGTGATGGCGAGCTCGACCGTGTCTCCCACCATGTCGATGAACCTGGTCATGCCGAACTCCGAGCGCTTGATGGTGCCGAAGCCGCGGAAGCGGGCGTAGCGCGAGCCCGGCGCCGCATCGGGCCGACGGTCGCTCACCGTGACCTCGAGGGTCATCGGGCGCGTGATGCCGCGCAGCGTGATGTTGCCCTCGACCTTGAGCGAGTTCTCGCCGATGCGCTCGACTCTGGTCGACTTGAAGGTCAGCCTGGGGAACCGCTCGACGTCGAAGAAGTCGCTGTCCTTCAGCATCGCCGTCTGCTGGCTGTCGAGCATCTGGATGCTGGCGGTGCTGATCTCGACCTCGACGCTGCTGCGTGACACATCGGTGTCGTCGACGCTTACCTTGCCGCGCCACTGCTTGAAGCCGCCGGTCGTGCGGAATATCTTCGAATCGCCGATCCCGAACTCGATCGAGCCGCGCCCCTCGCCGATCTTGAGCTGATCGGCGGCATGCGCGACCGGGCTCGCCAGCCCGAGCGCGAGGACCAGGCCGAGAACCCTAGCCGACATGCTCATGCGCGACCGCCGGCTGGACAGGAGCCTCGAAGAAGCGCCGGCCGGTGCCGCGCTGGTTCTCGTAGATTGATCCCTGATGATCGGCGGCGGGCAGGGGCATCCGCACCGGCGCCGGGACGACCCGCGGCTCGATGGTGGGCTCGCCCAGGACCATGCGACCGTTGAACTCGTCGAAGTTCGCCACGCCCATCAGCGGCCATGCGTCCGCTGCGGTGTATTCATGCAGCAGCAGGCGGCGCTGGCGGTTCGACTGATTCAGGGCCGAGCCGTGCACCAGTCGGGCGTGGTGGATGGTCATCGAGCCCGCCGGTCCCATGAGCGGCACGGCCTTGGCGAAGTCGAGCCCGCAGGCCGCGGGATCCATGGCGCCGCAGAAGCGGCCTCCCGAATGATGATCGAACGTCGGGCCGAGATGAGTGCCCGGCAGGACCATCAGCGGGCCGTTGTCGAGATCGCAGTCGTCGAGATAGAGGCCGGTCGCCAGGACGTCGTCGTTGGTATGGGGATAGAAGGCCCAGTCCTGGTGCCACTCGACCGGCGAGCCGTAACCCGCCGACTTCATGTTGAGCTTGCCGCCGTGCTGGCGGATCGCCGGTCCCAGCAGCTGCGCGAGGATCGACGTGATCGCTGGGTCGCGGACCAGTCGGTGGAAGAACTCGTATCGCTTGAAGAGGGTCGGCTTGAGCCGCCGCACGCGCGGCAGCTGGGCCCGGTGGCTGGGCTCGAGGTCATAGAGATCGTCGCTCTTGTCGACACCGCGGGCCTCGGCGACGATCCGATCCGTGAGGGCGCGAAGCTCTGCCAGCTGCTCGCCCCGGATCAGGCGGGGGATCACCAGGTAGCCGTCGCGTCGATAGGTCTCGATCTGTCCGTCGGTAAGCATGCCGAAGCATAGCACAGCCGCCCGGCTTCACGGATAATCACGCTATGGCGATCCGTGCCCTGTTCCCGACGCTGGTCGGCAAGGAAAAGCTCCCGGGTTCCGATCCGGGCCGGTTCAACCTGGCGCTCGCCGACGAGTGCCACGCGCTCGCCGCCTCCGACCCGGCCGGCCGGCGCTGGTCAGAAAAGCACTATCTCGGCGGCTATACCTCGTACGGCTCGCTCGACCGCCTGCATCTCGTGTCGTCGCTGTTCGCGCAGCTCAGCCGGCGCATCGATCCCTGCGTCAAGGCCTTCGCCCGCGCGTTGCACTACGACATGGCGGGGCGCACCCTCGTCATGACCGACTGCTGGGCCAACGTGATGGGGACGGGAACCGTCCACTCGCTGCACCTCCACCCGTCGTCGTTCATCAGCGGCACCTACTACGTGGCGGTGCCCAGGGGCGCCGGCAGCCTCAAGTTCGAGGACCCGCGCCTGTCGCGCCTCATGGCGACTCCGCCGCGGCGTGCCGATGCCCCGGAGCGCTTCCGTGCCTTCGTGAGCGTGGCGGCCCGGGCCGGCGATCTGGTGCTGTTCGAGAGCTGGCTGCGCCATGAAGTTCCGCCGGCACGCTTCTCCGGCGAGCGCATCTCGATTAGCTTCAACTACGCTTGGACTGCAAAGGACCGCCGCTGATGCGCTTCTCCCGCCACATCCTCTGCCTGGCCGCAGCCGTCGCCGTGGGCTCGACCGGCCCGGCCGGCGCCGACCAGGAGCTGCCGATCTTCGATGCCCACATGCATTACAGCCACGATGCGTGGGAGGTGGTGCCGCCCAAGCAGGTGGTCGAGATTCTGAAGAAGGCCGGCGTCAAGCGTGCGATGGTCTCGAGCTCCAACAACGAAGGCACGCGGATGCTGCAGGAAGTGGCGCCCGAGACCATCGTTCCGGAGCTCAGGCCCTACCGCTCGCGCGGCGAACTCTCGACCTGGGCGAAGGATCCGACCCTGATTCCCTTCCTCGAGGACCTGCTGGCCAGGCGCCGCTACGTGGCGATCGGTGAGTTCCACATCTTCGGCGCCGACGCCGACCTGCCCAACATGCGCAAGGTCGTCGAACTGGCCCGGAAGCACGGCCTGTACCTCCATTCGCACTCCGACGCCGATGCGGTCGACCGGCACTTCCAGCAGGACCCGACGGCCAGGGTGCTGTGGGCCCACTCCGGGTTCGAGCGGCCCGAGAAGGTGCGGGCGATGCTGCGGCGCTACCCGACGCTGTGGTGCGATCTCGCTTTCCTCACCTCGCACGCTTCGAACGGCAAGGTGGCCCCGGGCTGGCGCGAGGCGTTCCTCGAATTCCCCGACCGCTTCGTGGTCGGCACCGACACCTTCACGCCGGAGCGCTGGCACTACGTGATCGAGCATGCGCGGTGGTCGCGCCAATGGCTGGCCGACCTGCCGGCCGACGTTGCGCGCAAGATCGCCTACGAGAACGGCGAGCGGTTGTTCGGGCAGGGGCGGTGAGGCCAGCGCTCGCCGCGCTGCTCGTCGCGGCGTCGGCGTCCGGCTGGCCAATGCCGGCGGCGGCCGACTGTCCGCTCGATCTCGGGCGCGGCACCGGGTGGGTGGTGTTCTCGGAGCGTGCCATTGTCGCCTTCCGGCCCGAGCCCCTGCGCATCGAGGTCGGCCAGCCGTTCTCGCTGCTGCTCAACGTGTGCACCCGGAGGAACAATCCCGCCGAGCTGGTTGCCGTCGATGCGCAAATGCCGGAGCATCGTCACGGCATGAACTACCGGCCGACCATCGTGTCGGCCGGCGAGGGCCGCTTCCGCGCCGAAGGCCTGGTGTTTCACATGCCTGGTCGCTGGGAGCTCGACATCGACGTTCGGGCCGGCTCGGAAACCGAGCGGCTGAGCCACGAGATCATCGTCAAGTGAGCCGCTGGTCCGTCTTCCTCCTGGTCGTGACGCTGCTCCTGGGCGCGGGCACCGAGGGATGGGCGAACCTGCAGTGGTCGCAAGACGAGATCAGGGCGATCGGTGCGCATGGGCCGTGGCCGCCGCCGGCGACGGTGGAACCGTCCAACCGGGTGTCCGGAGACCGGGCCGCGGTCGCGCTCGGCGAACGCCTGTTCAACGACACGAGGCTGTCCGGCGACGGCACCATGAGCTGCGCCAGCTGCCACCAGGTCGACCACGGCTGGAGCGACGGCCGCGCCCGCGCGCGAGGCCGGGCCGAGCTCGATCGCCGCACGCCGTCCCTGTGGAATGTCGGCCAGAGCCACTGGTTCGGCTGGGACGGTGCCGCCGACTCGCTGTGGGCACAGTCGCTGCGGCCGATCGTCGATCCGCTCGAGATGGCCAGCGACAGCGGCCGCGTCGCCGCGCTGCTGCGCGGCGATCCGACTCTCGGCTGCTTCTATCGTCGCGCCTTCGGCACGGCGCCCGGCAGCGACGACGAGGCGCTGCTGGTCGATGCCGCCAAGGCGTTGGCGGCGTTCCAGGAGACCCTGGTCAGCCCGCGCACCCCATTCGACGAGTTTCGCGATGCGCTGGTGGCCGGCGATCGCGCGGCGGCCGCCCGGTATCCGGATGCCGCGCAGCGCGGCCTGAAGATCTTCATCGGCGCCGGCAACTGCAACGCCTGCCACTTCGGGCCGCGCTTCACCAATGGCGAGTTCGGCGATGTCGGCATCCCGTTCTTCGTGCGACCGGGCGAGGTCGATTCCGGCCGCCTCGGCGGCCTCGCGAAATTGATGGCCAGCCCGTACAACCGGCTGGGCGCGTACAACGACGACAAGTCGGGTGCGAGCAGCCTGCGCACGCGCCATGTGCAGCGCCTGCACGCCAATTTCGGCGAGTTCCGCGTGCCCGGCCTGCGCCAGCTCCGCGACGCCGGCCCCTACATGCACAACGGCCACCTGCCGACCCTGCGGGATGTCGTGCGGCACTATTCCGAGGTCAGCCCCGACCGCCTGCACAGCGACGGCGTCCCGCTCGTCCGCCCGCTCGGCCTGTCGGCCGACGACCAGGCCGACCTGGTCGCTTTCCTCCGCTCGCTCGCCGCCGACCCGCCGCCGCGCCAGTCGCCGCCGACGGAGTGTCGCGCGGGGTGAGGTCACTTGCCCATTTTCCTCCCCAGCTTTGCTCTACTCAAATCCCTCCCCCGTAATCGGGGGAGGTGCCCCAAAGGGGCGGAGGGGGAAGGCCACAGTCGAGATGCTTCTGATTCCGACATCGAAATCTCATGAACCTTGATTGAGGCCGTCCCCCTCCGCCCCCTTCGGGGCACCTCCCCCGATTACGGGGGAGGGATGGATCAGTTGCTCGCGCTGCGCAGCCTTGCCAGGGCCGATTCGAGGATCCACGCCGCCGCGGCAGCGTCGACCCGTTCGGCGCGCTTGGCGCGGCTCATGTCGTAATCGTCGATCATGCCGCGCGTCACGGCGGCGGTGCTGAGGCGCTCGTCCTGGAAAACGACGGGCAGGCCGGCCAGAACAGCGGGCCCGTGATTGGCGATGTTGGTCGCGAACTGCCGCACGGACTGGCAGCGCGGTCCCTCCGTTCCGTCCATGTTGAGCGGCAGCCCGACGATCAGCGCGGCGACCGCGTTCTTGCGCACCAGTGCATCCAGCTCGGCGAGATCGGCGGCGAGCTTGCCGCGCTTCAGCGTCCTGACGGGCGTGGCGAGCATCCTCAGGACGTCGGACAGGGCGATGCCAATCGTCTTGCTGCCGACATCGAGCGCCATCAGCCGGCCATCGCCGGCAAGAGACCTGAGCTGTTCGATTTCGACGACCGGCATGAGGCACCCTAGCGCTCGCGCCGCTCGTATGGGAACTCCCCGTGCAGGACGGCGTCGCTTTTCCGCCGTCGAACCGCCGCGAGGTCGGGTCTATAAGCGGAACGTGCGCGGCCCCAACAGGAGCAGTTTCGTCAGGTGACCGATACGATCTACGCCGTTCTGGCAATCGCGATGGTGCTGACGGTGGTGAGCCTGCTGGTGCCGATGGCCGAGCGCTTCCGGCTGCCGCACACGGTCCTGCTGGCGATCGCCGGCATGGCGCTGGGATTTTTCGGTACCTGGCTGGTTTCCACCGACATCAGGCTGGGGGCGCTGGGTGATGCCTTCGTCGGGCTCGACAAGCTCGAGGTCGGCACGGAAGTCTTCCTGCCGGTATTCCTTCCGCCGCTGCTCTTCACCGCCGGGCTGACGATCGACGTTCGCCGGCTTTTCGACGAGGTCTCGGCCGTCCTCCTGCTCGCCGTCGTCGCCGTGCTGGTCTGCATCGCCTGCGTGGCGGGCGTGGTGCGCCTGGCGACCGGCATGGACTTCGTCGTCTGCCTGCTGCTGGGCGCGGTGGTCTCGACCACGGATCCGGCAGCCGTCATCGGTATCTTCCGCGACGTCGGCGCGCCCAAGCGCCTGTCAATCCTGGCCGAGGGCGAGTCGCTGCTGAACGACGCCGTGGCCATTGCGGCCTTCGGCCTGTTCACGAGCATCCTGGTCAGCCAGGCGTCGGGCTCGACGGGTATCGCGGCCGATCCGACAGGGGCGATCGCCACGTTCCTGCGCGAGTTCCTGGGCGGGCTGCTGTTCGGCTTCCTCATGGCGCGGGCCGCCATGCTGATGCTGCCGCGGCTCGGCAACTCGGACGCGGCCATCGCCTCGGTGACCGTCAGCCTGAGCTACCTGAGCTTCATCCTGGCCGATCGCTATCTCCACGTCTCGGGCGTGGTCTCGGTGGTCATGGCGGCGCTCACGGTGGCGGCCTACGGGCCCACCCACCTGCACCCGCAGCAATGGGCAACGCTGCGCCAGACCTGGGCGCAGCTCGAGTTCTGGGCCAACTGCCTGATCTTCGTGCTGGCCTCGATGGTCGCGGCCAATGTCCTCGTCAAGCTGACCTGGCTGGATGTGTGGGGCGTCGCCGCGGTGGCGATCGGCGCCTTCGTGGCCCGTGCCCTGGTGGTGTTCGGCATGCTGCCGATGCTGGAGAAGGTGCGCCTCGTCCAGCCGGTCAACGTCCGCTACAAGACGATCCTCGTGTGGGGGGGCCTGCGCGGCGCCGTCACGATCGTTCTCGCCATGGTGGTCTTCGGCAACAACGCCCTGCCCGAGAAGACCCGCGAGTTCGTGGCCTTGCTGGCCGTCCTGTTCGTGCTGTTCACCCTGTTCGTGAACGCCCCGACCCTGGGCCTCGGGATGCGCCTGCTCGGCCTCGACAAGCTGAGCCGTCTCGAGCTCGCCCTGCGCGATCGCGTCCTCGCCCTGTCGCGCGCCAACGTCGATCGTCGCCTGCAGCAGATCATCCGCAAGCACAACGCCCGAGTCGACGGAATCGATGTCGATCCCAGCTCGGCCGGCGGGCAGGAGATCGAGGCGGTGCCGCCCGACCTCGCGCTCGATCTCGACGAGCGGGTCAAGGTCGGCCTGATCACCCTGTGCACACGCGAGAAGGAGCTCTACCTCGACCTGTTCGAGCAGCAGACCCTGTCGCGGCGCATGGTGGCCGTGCTGGCCGCCCGGGCCGACCGGCTGATCGACGCGGTGCGCGACAATGGCGTCGCGGGCTACGAGAAGTGGCTGCAGCAGATCTCGAGGCCGGACCGGGGATTCCGCGTCGCCCTGTGGCTGCACCGCCGGCTGGGCTGGCAGAAAATGCTGACCGAGCGTCTCGCCGACCGCTTCGAGATCCTCATGGTCTCGCAAGGCGTCCTGGCCGAGCTCGCCGCGTTCAATACCGAGTCGATCGCCGACCTGCTCGGCGCCGATGCCGAGGCCGAGCTGGCCTCGGTCATCGAAGGCCGTCAGCAGGCCGTCGACAGCGCTCTGCGGGCCCTGTCGCTGCAGTACTCGGGCTATGCCGAGTCGATCGCGGCGCGCCAGCTCGAGCGCGCCGCCATCCGCTTCGAGGCGGTGGAGTACGACCGGCGCCTTCGCGAGGGCATCATCGGGCGCGAGGTCTACGACGATCTCATCCACCAGCTCGGCGATCGGCGCAGCGCCATCGCCGAGCGTCCGCCGCTCGATCTCGGCCTCGAGCTCGCCAAGATGATCGAGCGGGTGCCGATCTTCGCCTCGCTCGACCACGACGCGGTGGTCGAGGTGAGCAAGCGGCTGCGCGCCGTCGTGGCCTTCCCGGGCGAGAGGTTCATCCGCATCGGCGGCCCCTCCGATTCCATGTTCTTCATCGCCGCCGGCCAGGTGACGGTGAAAGGGGCGGGTTTCGAGGTGACCCTGAAGGAAGGCGATTTCGTCGGCGAGATGGGGCTGGTCAGCGACCGCCCGCGCAGCGCCGACGTGATCGCCGACGGCTACTGCCACCTGCTCGTCCTCTACCGCAAGGACTTCCGATCGCTGCTCGACAAGCGCCCCTCTGTCCGTTCCGAGATCGAGGCCGTGGCCGCCCGCCGGGTCGCCGAGAACGAAGGCAAGGCGGCGTCCTAGGCGGGATGACAGGGGCCGGCAAACCGGCTACCAACCGCGCCGTTCAAGGAGCCTGGAGCAGAGAGCCATGTCGCTCGACAAGGATACGGTGGCGCGCATCGCGCGGCTCGCCCGCCTGAAGGTGCCCGAGGAGGAGCTGGCGCCGCTGGCCGGCGAGCTGTCGGGGATTCTTTCCTGGATCGAGCAGCTGAACGAGGTCGACACGCGCGACGTGGCGCCGCTGGCCTCGGTGTCCGACGTGACCCTGCCGATGCGCGAGGACAAGGTGACCGACGGCGGAATCGCCGAGCGTGTGCTGGCCAATGCGCCGGGGGGCGCCGTCTACATCGATCCGTCCGACAGGAACGCCGGCGGTTTCTTCACGGTGCCGAAGGTCGTGGAGTAGGCGATGGCGACCCTGACCGATCTCACGCTCAGCGGGCTGGTGGCGGCGCTCGCGCGCAAGGAGGCGAGCGCGCTCGAGGTGGCCGAGGCGCATCTCGAGAAGCTCGACGAGCATCGTGCCCTCAATGCCTTCATCACCGAGACGCCCGACCGGGCGCGCGCGATGGCGAAGGCATCCGATGCCCGCCGGGCGAAGGGCGAGGCCGGCCTGCTCGAGGGCGTGCCGCTCGCCATCAAGGACCTGTTCTGCACCGACGGCGTGCCGACGACGGCGGCCTCGCACATCCTGGAAGGGTTCGTCCCGCAGTACGAGAGCACGGTGACGGCCAACCTGTGGAAGGCCGGTGCCGTCATGGTCGGCAAGACCAACCTCGACGAGTTCGCCATGGGATCGTCGAACATGACGAGCTTCTTCGGCGGCGTCGAGAACCCGTGGAAGCGGCACGGCGACAACCGCAAGCTGGTGCCCGGCGGCTCGTCGGGCGGCTCGGCCGCGGCGGTCGCCGCCTACATGGTGCCGGGCAGCACCGGCACCGACACCGGCGGCTCGATCCGCCAGCCGGCGGCGTTCTGCGGCATCGTCGGGCTGAAGCCGACCTACGGCCGCTGCTCGCGCTGGGGCGTCGTCGCCTTCTCGAGCTCGCTCGACCAGCCCGGCCCGCTCGCGCGCACCGTCGAGGACAGCGCGCTCCTGCTCCAGGGCATGGCCGGCCACGATCCCAAGGATTCGACCTCCGCTCCGCTCGCCGTGCCCGATTTCGTCGCGGCGGCGCGCAACCCCACCATCCGCGGCCTCAAGGTCGGCATCCCGAGAGAGTATCGGGTCGACGGAACCTCGCCCGAGCTCGTGGCGCTGTGGGACAAGGGCATGGAGATGCTCGTGGCCGCCGGCGCGGTGCCGGTCGAGGTCTCGCTGCCGCACACCAAGTACGCGCTGCCGGCCTATTACATCGTGGCGCCGGCCGAGTGCTCGTCGAACCTGGCGCGCTACGACGGCGTGCGCTTCGGCCTCCGGGTTCCCGGCAAGGACCTGATCGAGATGTACCAGAACACGCGCGGCGCCGGATTCGGCAAGGAGACGCGCCGGCGCATCCTGATCGGCACCTACGTGCTGTCGGCCGGCTACTACGACGCCTACTACCGGAAGGCGCAGCAGGTCCGCGCGCTGATCGCCCGCGACTTCGAGGAAGCGTTCACCAGGTGCGACGTGCTGCTGACGCCCACCGCGCCGACCGCGGCATTCGCCGCCGGCGACAAGATGGACGACCCGGTGACCATGTACCTCAACGACATGTTCACGATTCCCGCGTCGATGGCGGGCCTGCCCGGCATCTCGGTGCCGGCCGGCCTCGACAAGGACGGCCTGCCGCTCGGCCTGCAGATCATCGGTCGCGCCTTCGACGAGGAGACGATGCTGCGCGCCGCGGCGGCCCTCGAGAAGGCGGCGGCGTTCAAGGCGAGACCGGCGGGCTACTGAGGCGCCGGGCATGGCTGGCCTTCTCCCGGCGCTGGTGGCCAATAGCGTCAGGCCAAGGCAAAGCGGGGAAGGCGTGACGCTTTTCGGTCGAACGTGAAAGTCAACGAGCAACCTGCGGAAAATGTAATACCCCAGATCGCAATGAACAATCACCAATCCGCGGTGCGAATTGGGAAGGTGCCGAGCATGGGGCGAATCGGCGTACACTTCGGCCGAGCTAGCTCGGGAGGTTCGACCATGGCGGCGGAATTCGATCTGGTGGTGCGCGGCGGCAGCGTGGCGGACGGTACCGGGAGCCCCTTGCGCGAAGCGGATATCGCCGTGGCGGGCGGAAAGATCGCCGCCGTCGGCATGGTATCGGGCAGGGGCACCGAGGAGATCGACGCCAAGGGGTTGCTGGTCACGCCGGGCTTCGTCGATATCCACACCCATTACGATGGCCAGGCGACGTGGGATTCGCGGCTGCAGCCGTCGAGCTGGCACGGCGTCACCACCGCGGTCATGGGCAATTGCGGCGTCGGCTTCGCGCCGGTGAAGGTCGAGGACCGCCAGCGCCTGATCGAGCTGATGGAGGGCGTCGAGGACATCCCCGGCGCGGCGCTCGACGAGGGGCTCGACTGGTCGTGGGAATCGTTCGGCCAGTATCTCGACGCGCTCGACGCGCGGCCGCGCGACATGGATCTGGGCGCCCAGCTGCCGCACGGCGCGCTGCGCGTCTTCGTCATGGGCGAGCGCGCGGCCCGGCTCGAGGAGGCGACGCCCGGGGAGGTGGCCCAGATGCGTGCGCTCGCCGCCGAGGCGATGCGCGCCGGCGCGCTCGGCTTCTCGACCTCGCGCACGCTCAACCATCGCACCGTCAAGGGGGACCCGACGCCATCGCTGCGTGCCTCCGAAGCGGAGCTTCTGGGCATCGCCCTCGGCATGAAGGATGCTGGCCGCGGCGTCATCGAGTTCATCTCCGACTTCAACACGCCCAGCCCGGAGAGCGAGTTCGAGATGATCGACCGCCTGCTCGCCGCGTCGGGGCGGCCGTTCTCGGTCTCGCTGGCGCAGCGCCATTCCAAGCCGGAGAGCTGGCGCCGGCTGCTCGGCCTGGTCGAGGGGCTGGCGGCCAGGGGGCACGCGGCCAAGGCCCAGGTGGCGCCGCGGCCGATCGGCGTGCTGCAGGGCCTGCAGGCGAGCCGCATCCCGTTCTCGATGTGCCGCTCCTACAAGGCGATCGCGGGCAAGAGCGTCGCCGAGCGCCTGGCGATCATGCACGACCCCGCGTTCCGCGCCCAGCTCCTGAGGGAGGCCCACGAGCCGCTGCGCTCCGAGATGGCGGCGCGCCTCGCCGACTACGACCGCATGTTCCCGCTCGGCGATCCGCCCGACTACGAGCCGGCGCAGGAGAGCTCTCTGGGCGCCCGCGCCCGCCGCGAAGGCCGCGATCCACGCGAGGTCGTGTACGACTACCTGATCGAGGGCGAGGGCCGGAACTTCATCTTCGCGCCGTTCGCAAACTATGCCGCCTATAATCTCGATTGCTGCAGCGAGATGATGCAGAGCCCGCACACGCTGATCGGGCTGGGCGACGGCGGGGCGCATGTCGGCATCATCTCCGACGGCTCGTTCCCGACCTCGCTGCTGGCGCATTGGGGCCGCGACCGCGCGACCGGCCGGCTCGACGTGTCGTGGCTGGTGAAACGCCAGACGCTCGACAATGCCCGGGCCGTGGGCCTCGCCGATCGCGGCATCGTGGCGCCGGGCTGCAAGGCCGACCTCAACGTCATCGACTTCGACAAGCTCAGGGTCGAGGCCCCCGTCATGAAGTGGGACCTGCCGGCCGGCGGCAAGCGCCTGCTGCAGAAGGCGCGCGGCTACCGCGCCACCATCGTGTCGGGCGCCGTCACCTATCGAGACGGCGAGGCGACCGGTGCGCTGCCCGGCAGGCTGGTGCGCGGGCCGCAGCCCCGGGCGTGACCAGGACGATGCCGAGACGAGACGTGCAGCGACGTTGAGGACCACCGCGCCGCCGAGTTGCCCGTAGGCCGCAGGCGTCGCACGCGCCTCACAGCGCGACCGGCAGAGTCTCCAGGCCGCGCAGGGTGAAAGTCGGCCGTCGCGTCGGCGGCGCCGCCAGCTCCAGGGAGGGGAAGGCGTCGATCAGCGCCTTGAACGCGATGACGCCTTCCAGGCGCGCCAGCGCCGCGCCCAGGCAGTGATGGATGCCGCCGCCGAAGGCGACGTGCTTGCGGGCGTCGCGGGCGACATCGAGTCGATGCGGCTCGGCGAAAGCGGCGGGATCGCGGTTCGCCGCGCCCAGGATGAGCGTGATCTCGTCCCCCTTGCGGACCCGATGGCCGAACAGGTCGATGTCCTCCATGGCGACGCGCTGGGTGATCTGCACCGGCCCGTCGAACCGCAGGAGCTCGTCGACGGCAGGACCGACCAGCTCGGGCCGCTGGCGCAGCAGGGCGAGCTGCGCGGGCGCGCGCAACAGGGCCAGCGTCCCGTTGCCGATCAGGTTCACCGTCGTCTCGTGCCCTGCCACGAGCAGGAGCTGGGCGAGCGAGACGATCTCGCGCGCCGTGATGCTGTCGCCGTCGACGTCGACGGCCGCGAGCGCGGAGAGAAGATCGTCGCCGGGCGTGCGCCGCCGCTCGTCCAGAAGCTCGCCGATGTAGCCCTGGAGGCCGCGGCGCGCCTCGGCGATGGCGGCCTCGACCTCGGGGCTGCGCAGGATCGAAGGATCCACGGAACGGGCAATGCCGCGCGACCACTCGGTGAAGATCGCCTCGTCGCGCGCCGGCACGCCGAGCAGCGTGCAGATCACGCGCACGGGCAGGGGATAGGCGAAGGCCTCGATCAGATCGATGGTGCCCCCTTTGTCGACCATGGCGCCGACCAGCTCGGCGGCGATTCCCTCGGTGGCGGCGCGCAGATCCTCGATGCGACGCGGCGTGAAGGCGCGGGCGACCAGGCCGCGCAGTCTCGTGTGATCCGGCGGGTCCATGAAGAGCAGGCTGCGCACGCGCCCGGGATCGGGCGCATTGCCGGCTTCGGTGGTGGCATGCTGCTGCTCGTCGGTCGACAGTCGCTGATCCTGTTCGAGGCTCGCTCGGCGCGCCGCCGGCCCGAGCTCGCCAAGCGCCTGCGCGCGCGCCGCGCGCTGGTCTCGGAAATCCTCGGCGGCATCGGCTTCACCGACCCCGCGCACGGCGCCGCCATGCTGCTCGCGCTCGAGGACGGCTTCCGGCTGCACCGGCTGATCGATCCGGCCTCGACGCCGGCCGACAGCTTCATGCGCTCGATCGGCGAGTTGCAGAAGCTGCGGTCGGGGAGGAGATGAGACATCTCCTCCCCCGCCATGCCGGCCAGGCCGGCGAGGGGCGAGCGATCAGCCGGCGGTGATCTTGTTCTCGCGGATCACCTGGCCCCAGACGTCGACCTCGCTCTTGATGAAGGCCGCGAAGTCGGTGGAGGAGGGAAGCGTGATCTCCATGTCGAACTGGCCGACGAACTTGTCGGTGACGTCCTTGTCGCGAACCGCCTTGGAGATCGCGGCATGCATCTTGTCGACGATGGGCTGCGGGGTTCCCGTCGGCGCGTAGACGCCCCACCAGGAATACGACGGACGCGACTTGACGCCCTGCTCGGCCAGCGTCTGGACGTTGGGCGCGAGCTTGCTGCGGGCGGCGCCGGTGACGCCGACCAGCTTCAGCTTGCCGGCGCTGACGTGCGGCATCATGTTGGCGAGGCTGGTCACGGACAGGTCGGTCACGCCGGCGAGCGCGTCCTGATAGAGCGGTCCGCCCCCCTTGTACGGGATGTAGTTGATCTGGAAGCCGTTCTCCTTCTGGAGGAAGGCGATGAAGATCTGCGCGAGGCTCGAGCCCAGCGATCCGATGCTGATCTTGCCGGGCTCGGTCTTGGCCGCCTTGATGACCTCGGCGAAGGTGTCGTACGGACGTGTCGGATGGGCGGCGATGCCCTGGGCGCTTCGGCCGATCTGAGTGACCGGCGTGAGGGCGCTGTCCTTGTAGGGCAGCTGGTCGTTCAGCAGCGGGTTGATGATGTGGTTGTCGAAGACGAACAGCCAGGTCTGCCCGTCGGGCGGCGCATTGGCGGCGACCGCCGCGCCGACCACGCCGCTGCCGCCTGCCTTGTTCTCGACGACGATGTTCCAGCCGGTCTGCTCGGTGAGCTTGGCCTGGATGATGCGGGTGATCGGGTCCAGCGAGCCGCCCGGCGGAAACGGCACGACGAACTTGATCGTGCCCTTGGGCCATTCGGCCTGGGCCCTGACGATTGACGGTAGGCCCAACGACGCGACCACAGTGCCGGCCAGCACGGCGCGGCGACGCAATACGGACATTCTCAACCTCCCTGATGTGCACGCTCTCCGTGCCTTCACGACTCGTCTTGTTGTTTTCCTGGACGACGCGGTACCAACGCTTGTGCTTGGACTTCCGGACGGACGCGAACACTGCTGGCGCGCTGGCCAGACCTTCGAGATGGACGTCTCGACGCTCTTCCGCCGATGGGGCGCATGGCCGCTCCGGCCAGCGGTCGGCAATCGCCTCCCGCCGGAACGACACGGCCTCGCCTCCCGAGCTTCCCAGACACCCTTTACTTTCGTTGTGCGGAGCCTAGCCGCTCCCGGTCGCCGAGCAAAGCGATTCCGCAGGCCGGCCGGGCGGGAATCGCAAATGGCAGAAAACACCGTCATCCCGACCGAAGCCGAGCGCAGCGCCTGCCCTGAGCGCAGTCGAAGGGAGGCGCAGTGGAGGGACCTCTCTTGTGTTGCGGCACGGGCAAGCGAGGTCCCTCGACTGCGCCGCTGATGGCGCTGCAACCAGCGCCCTTCAGTCGTCTGCGCTCGGGATGACGGAGAAATGCGCCATAGGCGAATGCCCTGGCGCAGGCGCGGGCCGAACCGGCGGCGGCGACCGGCGATGTGCGGGGCGTGCGGGCGTTGACCGTTCGGGTCCCGTCAATCGCCCTTGATGTCGTTCTCCTTGATCACCTTGAACCAGCGCTCCTGCTCGCTTTTCTGGTAGGCCGCGAAGTCGGCCGGCGAGGAGGTCAGGATCTCCATGTTGAACTGCTCGATGTATTTCTGCGTGACGTCGGGCGAGCGTACCGCCTTGGTGATCTCGGCATGCATGCGGTCGACGATCGGCTGCGGCACGCCGGCCGGCGCGTAGACGCCCCACCACGAGTAGGACGGGAAGGCCTTGATGCCCTGCTCGGCCAGCGTCGGCGTGTCGGGCAGCGCCGGCGTGCGCGCCTCGCCCGTGACGGCGATCGCGCGAATCTTGTTTGCCCGGATATGCGGGCTGAAGGACGCCAGGCTCGAGATGCCGATGTCGGTCACGCCGCCCAGCAGATCCTGCACCAGTGGCCCGCCGCCCTTGTAGGGGATGACGTTGATCTTGAGGCCGTTCTCCTTGTTGATGAGGGCGGAGAGCACGAGGGCCTGGCTGCCGCCCAGCACGCCGAAGCTCACCTTCTCCGGGCGGGCTTTGGCGTCGGCCGCCACCTCGGCGAACGTCTTGTACGGGCGATCCGGGTGCGCGGCGATGACCTGCGGCGTGCGCCCGATCAGCATCACGTTGAGCAGGTCGGAATCCTTGTAGGGAATGGACGGCGCGAAGGCCGGATTGAGGATATGGCTGTCGAAGGTGACCATCCACGTCTGGCCGTCGGGCGGCGACTTGGCCGCGATCGAGGCCCCCACCACGCTGGCGCCGCCGGGCTTGTTGTCGACGACGACCTGCCAGCCCGTCTGCTCGGTGATCTTGGCCTGGATGATGCGGGCCACCGGGTCGGTCGAGCCGCCCGGCGGGAACGGAACGATGATCTTGATCGGCCCTTTGGGCCAGTCGCCTTGCGCCCTGGCGGCGGTGGCGGTGCCGAACGTCGCGGCGGCACCCAGAAGCACGGAACGGCGGGGAAGGATAGTCATGAAAGCTCCTTGAAACGCACACTTGATCGAGGGTCGAGCGCCGGGCTCGGCCTCCGCCGACCCGGCTCTCCACTCGAATGCTAGCCGACCATTCTGAATCCGACGGCGGCAAAATGATGATCGAAGGTGAAGGCAAGGTGGATCTTCGCGCGCTTCATCACGGCAAAGCTCGTGGCGTCGACGGCGGAAAGCCTGTGAAGGTCCTTGCGCTGAAAATACTGCCAAGCGTTGGCGAGATCGCCCAGATCGCAGGGGAGAACGGCAACGACGCCCGGCTGATGAATTGCGTTCTTCCAGGCCAGACCGACATCACGGCTGGCGTTGCGCTCGAGAAAGGTAAACGTCTCGATGACGACCGGAATCGACGTGTGCAACCTTGCTCCTGCCTCTTGCAGGATGTCCCAGTGCTCGCGCGCACGCGCGTGCAGGGGGTCGCGTGAAAGGGCCAAGGCGATCCACGCTCCGCTATCGACGAACGCCGGTTCGCCCTGCCTCATCAAACCTCGTCATGGACGCTGTCGTGGTCCATGGCGGTTCGCTTCGGCTCACCGTCCCACAGGGCAACCGGGCCGCCGGAGACAGGCTTCAGGATATGCCTGCGAATAGCCTCGCGGGCCAGATCGGCGACACTGCGTCCGGATCGGGTCGCCGCGGCGCGCAAGGCAGCGAGCTCTTCCGCCGGCAGGTAGATCTGCATCTTCTCCACGTATGTCAATCTAGGAGGCAAAGTGACATATGTCAAAGGACGCATCTGGTTGCAGCAGGACACGGATCGATTTTTTGCCAAGGCCGGGCGAGCCGGCTATTCAGCCGGGACGATGCGCATCCTGGTTGCCGCCCTCGGCCTGCTGCTCTTGCTCGCCGCGCCGGCATCGGCATCGGACCGTCTCGATCTGGTGCCGCGCGTCGCCGTGATCTCGGCGTACGAGCCGGAATGGACAGTGCTGAAGGCGAGCGTCGGCGAGGCCACGAGTCACCACGTCAACGGCGTCGAGTTCGTCACCGGCACGCTGGCCGGCCGCAACGTCGTGCTGTTCCTGAGCGGCGTCGGCCCGGTCAATGCCGCCATGACCACGCAACTGGCGCTCGGCCGCTTCGACGTAACGGCCATCGTGGTGAGCGGCGTCGCGGGCGGTGCCGACCCGGGATTGCGTGTCGGCGACGTCGTCGTCGCCGGACGCTGGGGCCAGTATCTCGATGCGGTGTTCGCGCGCGAGAGCGACGGGAAGTTCCATCCGCCCGCCGGGTTCGCGACGCCCTATGCCAATTTCGGCATGATCTTCCCGACCGAGCTCGGCGTGCGCCGCTCCGGCAGCGCGACGGAGCAGCGATTCTGGTTCGAGGCCGACCCCGGCATGCTGGCCGCGGCGGGCAGGATCGGCGCCGTCGACCTCAGGCGCTGCACCGCCGACCGGCGCTGTCTCGGCCACGCCCCGCGCCTGGTCGTCGGCGGCAACGGCGTGTCCGGCCCGGCCTTCGTCGACAACGCGGCGTTCCGCCAGTACGTGTTCGGCACCTTCGAGGCGCAGGTGCTCGACATGGAGAGCGCGGCCGTGGCGATGGTCGCCTATGCCAATCGCGTGCCGTTCATCGCCTTTCGCAGCCTGTCGGACCTCGCCGGCGGCGACGGTGGCGCCAACGAGCTCCACACCTTCTTCCAGCTGGCCTCCGACAATTCCGCGGCCGTCGTGCGACGCTTCCTGACGCTGTGGACGCCGCCGCGCTGAGGCGGCGAATCTAGACATTCCGCCGGGCAAGCCCTAAGTACCGGCTCACCATGTCCATGATCAAAGGCGAGACAGGCGATTGGGAAATCGTGCTGGGGCTGGAAGTGCACGCCCAGGTGATCTCCGACGCCAAGCTGTTCTCCGGCGCGCCGACTGCCTTCGGCGCCGATCCCAACACCCAGGTGTCGCTGGTCGATGCCGCCATGCCCGGCATGCTCCCGGTGATCAACGCCCATTGCGTCGAGCAGGCGGTGCGGACCGGGCTCGGCCTCAACGCCAGGATCAACCTGCGCTCGGTGTTCGACCGCAAGAACTACTTCTATGCCGACCTGCCGGCGGGCTATCAGATCTCTCAGTACAAGGACCCGATCGTGGGCGAGGGCGAGGTCGAGATCGACCTGCCCGACGGCCGGACGCGGTCGATCGGCATCGAGCGCCTGCACCTCGAGCAGGACGCCGGCAAGAGCCTGCACGACCAGCATCCCAGCCAGACCTATGTCGACTTGAACCGCTCGGGCGTGGCGCTGATGGAGATCGTCAGCAAGCCCGACATGCGCAGCGCCGACGAGGCCGCGGCCTACCTGACCAAGCTGCGCTCCATCGTGCGCTATCTCGGCACCTGCGACGGCAACATGGACGAAGGCTCCATGCGTTGCGACGTCAACGTCTCGGTGCGCAAGCCGGGCGGCGAGCTGGGCACGCGCTGCGAGATCAAGAATGTGAACTCGATCCGCTTCGTGCGCCAGGCCATCGAGTTCGAGGCGCGCCGCCAGATCGAGATCATCGAGGGCGGCGGCAGGATCGTGCAGGAGACCCGCCTGTTCGATCCCGGCCGCGGCGAGACGCGATCGATGCGCTCCAAGGAGGACGCCCACGATTACCGCTACTTCCCCGACCCCGACCTGCTGCCGCTGGAGCTCTCGCAGGAGTACGTGGACGCCATCAAGGCGGGCCTGCCCGAATTGCCCGACGCCAAGAAGGCGCGCTTCGGCAGGGACTACGGCCTGTCGTCGTACGACGCGGGCGTGCTGGTGGCCGAGAAGGAGACGGCGGCGTTCTTCGAGTCCGTCGCCAGGGGGCGCGATGCCAAGCAGGCGGCCAACTGGGTGACCGGCGATTTCTTCGCCATGCTGAAGCGGCGCGGCGTCGACATCGAGGGCTCGCCGGTGAGCGCCGACCATCTCGGCAAGCTGCTCGACCTGATCGGCGACGGAACGATCTCGGGACGCATCGCCAAGGACCTGTTCCTCGCCATGGAGGAGACCGGCAAGGACCCGGCCAGCCTGGTCGAGGAGCGCGGGCTGAAGCAGGTCACCGACAGCGGCGCCATCGAGGCTGCCATCAAGGAGGTGATCGACGCCAATCCGGGCCAGGTCGCGGCCTACAGGGCCAAGCCGACCGTGTTCGGCTGGTTCGTCGGCCAGGTGATGAAGTCGACCGGCGGCAAGGCCAACCCCAAGGCGGTCAACGAGCTCCTGAGAAAGGCTCTGGACGGGTAGAACCGGAACCGACGGCAGCTCCAACGGCTGCCGGAGCGCCCGACAGGGCATTCGCATACTCGGATCCATCGTCCTACCGCGCCGGCGTGCTACGCTTGCGCGAACGAAAGCGAGGGAAGATGACGGCGAAGCTCTACGCCATGACCTGCGGCCGTCTCGTTGGCCGGTTGAAGGACATGATCGAAGGCGAGGACGGCCAGGTCGCCCTGCCGATCCCGTCGTACCTGATCGAGCATCCCAAGGGGAGCGCCCTGTTCGACACGGGCATGCATCCGCAATGCCGGACCGACGCCGCCGGCCGCTTGGGCGAGCGCGTCGCCCGCATCTTCGGCTTCGAGCAGTACGGCCCCGAGGACGACGTGAAGTCGCGCCTGGAATCGATCGACCGCCACCCCGGCAGGATCGACTTCATTATCAACTCGCACCTTCACTTCGACCATGCCGGTGGCAACGAGCTGGTGCCCAATGCCACGGTGGTGGTGCAGAGGCGCGAATGGCAGGCGGCCCAGGATCCCGAGACGGCGGCCAAGGTCGGCTTCTTCAAGGCCGACTTCGACCATGGCCATCCGGTGATGCAGGTCGAGGGTGAGCACGATCTGTTCGGCGACGGCAGCGTCGTCTGCCTTCCCACCTACGGGCACACGCCCGGACACCAATCGCTCAGGATTCGCACCGAGCGCGGCGAGGTCGTGCTGACCGGTGACTCCTGCTACTTCTGCCGCACCCTGCGCGAGCGCCGCCTGCCGCGCTTCGTCTACGACCGCGAGCAGATGCTGGCCTCGCTCGATCGCCTGGAAGCGCTGGAGAAGGGCGGGGCCAGGCTGTTCTTCGGCCACGACCCCGACTTCTGGAAGGACGTGCCGCAAGCGCCCGTGCCGGCGTTCTAGCCGCTCATACCTGGGGCACGAACTCGATCATCAGGCCGGCGGCCCGCTCGCAGGCGACCAGGACGCGGTCGCCTTCGGCCACGGCGAACGGCACGTTGTTGGCGCGCAGCAGGGCCTGCAACGGTCGGGCGCGCTCGACGGCGACGGTGGCGCCGACGACGGCCGGCAGCTGGTCGGGCACCATCACCTCGAGGGCCTTGTACTCCTGCTGATAGGCGGCCGGCGCCCAGATCAGCAGCTCGACCGAGCCGGCCTTCACCATCACGCAGCCGTCGAAGATTTCCTCGCTTCGCGCGCTCCATGCCGTCCTGAGCGCCTTGGCCAGCTCGCGCGGATTGTCGGCGACGGCGTGAATTGCGATCAGGCCCAGGGCACCGTTGGGATGCACGATCCACTCCGGCTCCATGAAGGCATCGGGCGTCTCATGGCGGACCGCAAACCAGGGCAGGGGCCCGGCGTCGTCGGCGCCGACCACCACCTGGGCCTCGATCTCGAAGCCATCCTCGGTTTCCCAGGCATGGCTGAGTTGCTCGCCCTCGAGATCGCTGACGTTCAGCGCCACGGCGACGCGCGCCGGATCGCCTTGCAGCAGCTCGATGTAGTTCGGCACGTCGTCCCGATCGGGCTGAAAGCAGATGCATCGCGGCTCCACGCCATCGGGCGTGAGGCCGAAGCCCAGCTGCTCCAGGGCGGCAGCGGCATTCGCCGGATCGGACAGTGTCAGCGATAGATGGTCGATGTCGCGCGCCGAGATGGTCATGCCCGCTCATACAGGCTTATCCCTGCGCCGCTCAAGGGCCGTGCTGCGCCGCGGTTCCGGACGAACCTGCGGGCTCCAGGCAAGAAGCGTTCCCCTGCAGTGGGCGCAACGAGCGACCCCTGCATCCTACTCGCCGGGGCGCAGCTTCCGCCGCACCGGAGCCGCGCCGCCGGCCACGGGAAACTCTCGGCTGAGTGTTGCCATGTCGTGTCTCCTTGCCGGGAGCCGACAACGGCGATGCGACCGCGCACGGTCTGGCGACTCCGGACGCGGTCGTTGGGCGCGCGAGCAGTCGCTCCGATCGATGGGAAGAACACGTCGCCGTCTGCCGCGGGTGTGGCCAAAGCTGCCCCGGCGACGAGATCGGCTGCCCAGAGGCGACGCGCGGCCTCTACGTCACCTCGTTCCAGCTCGCGGCCACCGTCGCGCGGTCGAGGTCACGGGTGATGAAGACCAGGCGCGAGCGCCGTTCGTCGTCGGGCCAGCGGGCGAGCAGCGTCGGCGGATGGAAGGTGCGATGCACGCCGTGAATGACCAGCGGCTGGCTCTCCCCCGCGACGTCGAGCACGCCCTTCACCCGCAGCAGCCGATCGCCCCACGTGGCACGCACCGCCATCAGCCAGCGATTGAAGCGGTCCCAGTCGAGCGGCTCGTCGAAGGTCAGGCAGAACGAGCCGATGTGGTCGTCGTGTCGCGACCGGTCGTGCGCGTGGTGCTCGTGATTGTGGTGGTCATGCCCGTGCTCGTGCTCGTGTGCCTCGGCGTTGAGCCATTGCCGCACGCGGTCACTCTTGCCGGCGGGATCGAACGGGCCGGCATCGAACAGGAGCGCCGGGTCGATGTCGCCCTGCACGACCTCGTAGAGCGGCGCGCCCGGGTTGAGCTCCTCCAGGCGTGCCCGAAGCCGTGCGCTGACGTCGATCTCGGCGAGGTCCGTCTTGCTGATCAGCAGGCGATCGGCGACCGCCGCCTGCTTCACGGCCTCGACATGCTCGTCGAGCTGGCGCGCCCCATTCAGGGCATCGACCGTCGCCACCACGCCGTCCAGGTGATAATCGTGGCTGATCATCGGGCTGTTGAGCAGCAGCTGCAGGATCGGGGCGGGATCGGCGAGACCGGTCGTCTCGAGCAGGACGCGGTCGAAGGGCGGCGTCTCGTTCCTGGACCGGCGGCGGGCGATGTCGCGCAACGTGCGATCGAGGTCTCCCTGGATCGTGCAGCAAACGCAACCGGACTGCAGCAGCACCATGTCCCCGGCGACCGACTGCATGAACATATGATCGAGCCCGACCTCGCCGAACTCGTTCACCAGCACGAGGCTGCGCGCCATGCGCGGGTCGCCGAGAACCCGGTTGAGCAGGGTGGTCTTGCCGCTGCCCAGGAAGCCCGTGATCAGGCTGACGGGCATGCGTGAGCCGGATTTGTCGGTGTCGAACAGGCTCACGGCACTACCTCCCAAATTTGCATATGTAACAAGATAACGATGGCGAGTTTTCTTGACGCCGACCCGCGATGGCAGGACCTTCCCGGCGTCAACAACAATAGGAGGAAGCACGGATGGACGCGAGATACTTGCAAGACAAGGAAGAGCTCAAGTCGACGAGCATCAACGAGGAGCGCCGCAACTTCCTGACCGCCGGCCTGGTGGGCGGCGCCGTCGCGGCAGGCGCGCTGGTCGCCGGTGCCGCGCATGCTCAGCAGATCGCGCAGGCGCCGGCGCTCAGCGACAAGCCATGGTGGCCCCATCCGAGGTGGGGCAAGGACGACGTCGCCGGCGCCTCCAACTGGATCACGCCGGCCAAGGTGCTCGACGCCGCGAAGCTGATCAAGGATGGCAAGATCTATCGCATTGGCCGCGTGTACGAAGCCGGCATGCCGAAGTTCGGCGAGCGCGCATTCACGATGCGCATTCCGGGCTCGCCGACGGGCGGTCCGTTCGGGGCGAACAAGCTCATCTATCACGACGAGTTTCTCGCCACCGAGATCGGACAGACCGGTACCCAGTTCGACGGGCTCGGCCACATCGGGATCCAGTTGGGCAAGGACGGCGACAAGAACGAGATGCGCTACTACAACGGTCACACCGAGCAGGAGATCGGTGGCCCCTATGCCTTGGCCAAGATCGGCATCGAGAATTGCAAGCCGTTCTTCACGCGCGGCATCCTGTTCGACGTCGAGGCCGTGAAAGGCAAGATGATGGAGGCGGGCGAGGAGATCACCGTCGCCGACCTGCGCGCCGCGCTACAGAAGCAGAACATGCAGGAAGCGGACGTCAAGGAAGGCGATGCCGTGTTCTTCAACACCGGCTGGGGCAAGCTGTGGATGAAGAACAACGACAAGTACAACGGCGGCGAGCCGGGTATCGGCCTCGAGGTAGCCAAGTGGTGCGTCGACAAGGGCGTATGCCTGACCGGCGGCGACACGTGGGCGGTCGAGGTGGTGCCGAATCCCAACAAGGACCTCGCCTTCCCGGTGCATGGCGAGCTGATCACCAAGCACGGCATCTACAATCACGAGAACATGGACTTCACGGCGCTGATCGCCGACGGCAAGTACCAGTTCGCCTACATCTTCTCGCCGGCCCCCATCAAGGGTGCGACCGGATCGAACGGCGGCCCCATCGCCGTGACCTGAGGCGATGCGCGAGCGCGGCCTGCGGGCCGCGCTCGCGCTCGATCATCTTCAGGGTCTTCCCCCGTCGCCGGGGGCGATCGCATACGTGCGCTCCTTTCATTTTCCTGCCTAGCGAAGCCGGCGAGGTGCCCCAGGAGGTGCCCCGTAATCGGCGGCGGAGGGGTCATGGGCCCCAGTCCCGCTGCTCATGACCCCTCCGTCGCCGTAACACGGCGACACCTCCCCAGCGGAGCTGGGAAGGAGTAGGAAAGAGCGGCAACGGGGGCGGCCGTCGGGTTTGCGCGTCTGAGTTCGCGCCTCATGTCGTCCTCCCCGCGCTTTGAGCAGGGAGGACGGCATGATGTGCGAGTTCGACAGCGCTTGCGCGGTCGGAGAGGAGCCAATGACTGGCCACTTCCGATCTGTGAAGGGGAGCATGCGCTGGATGTGATCCCGATCCTGTTTGCGGCCTTGCCCTTCCGCCCCGTATGACGGGGCGCCTTCCCCGATGACCGCGATGACGGGGGAGGATCGGTCCGGTGCCCGCCCCGTGGCGCCGGGCTGGGGGGAGGAGAATGTTTCGCGTCGCTATCGCTCTCTCGATCCTGCTCTTCTGGATCGTCGCCGCATCGGCTCACGTCACCAGCACGGGGCTCGCGACGCTCGATGTCGATGGCGGCACCCTGCGCTACCGGTTGGCGGTCGTTGCCACCGAGGTCGACTACCACGGCGGCCGCCTGCTCGCCGAGGCGGCCGCGGGCGATCGCGGCGCCGTGGAGCGGGTGACCCGGTTCGCGCACGACTACGCCCGCTACTCGATCGACGGCGAGGCCTGCCAGCCAGGCGCGGTGGCGATTCGAGCGGCAGGCGCCGCCGACAGGGTCGTCCTCGACATGAACTTGTCGTGCGCCAGGTCGATCGGCGTGCTCGCCATCCGCGATGAATGGCCCGACCTGATGGGGGCGCACTTCCAGACCCAGCTGAGCGTGCGTGTTCCGGGTCGCTCCTCGGTCGAGCTCGTCTTCTTCGAGGCGCGCCGGACGGCGAGCCTCGATCTCGTCGCGCCGGTCGCGACCGGATGGGGCGGCTTCATCGCGATGGGCGTCGAGCACATCGTTGGCGGCATCGACCATCTCCTGTTCCTTGTCGCCTTGCTCGCAATGGTCCGCGGGTTCTGGCCAACCGTGGCCATCGTCACCGCCTTCACGGCCGTGCACAGCGTCACGCTGAGCCTGGCGACGCTCGGCCTGGTCGACGTGCCGTCGCGCATCGTCGAGCCGCTGATCGCGGCATCGATCGTCTGGGTGGGCCTGGAGAACGTCCTCGCCCCCGGTGGCCTCGGGCGGCGCTGGCTGGTCGCGGCCGCGTTCGGCCTCGTTCATGGCCTGGGGTTCGCCTCGGCCCTGGGCGAGCTCGGCCTGTCGGCGGACGCGATGGTGCGGGCGCTGATCGGCTTCAATGTCGGCGTCGAGCTCGGGCAACTCGCCTTCGTCGCCGTCGTGCTGCCATCGCTCGCCTGGGCATCGCGACCCGGGCGCCTGCCCGGCCTGCCCCGGATCCTGTCGCTCGTCGTCGCCTGCTTCGGCGCCGTATGGTTCGTGGAGCGGATCGTCGGCGCCTGAACCATCCTCGCGTGCTGCGGGTTAATTTGCTTTGATGGGCGCAACGAGGAGGAAATCCGATGTCGAAGTTGCGTGCGGCAGCCTTGGCTGCCCTGGCGATGGGTCTCGCGTTGCCCGCCGGCGCGCAGGGGATTCCCAAGGCGCAGTCCCCGGAGGAAGTGGGGTTCGTGTCGACGCGTCTCAAGCGGCTGTCCGATCGTCTCAACGAGGGCATCAAGAACAACGAGCTGCCGGGTGCCGTCGTGCTGATCGCGCGCAACGGCAAGCTGGCGATGTTCGACTCGTTCGGCTTTCGCGACAAGGACGCCAAGGTGGCGATGACCAACGACACGATCTTCCGCATCGCCTCGATGACCAAGCCGATCGTCAGCGTGGCGGCGATGTTGCTGGCCGAGGAAGGCAGGATCACCCTGGCCGATCCCGTCTCGCGCTACATCCCCGCCTTCGCCGACACCAAGGTCTCGGCGTCGCGCAAGAAGGACGACGGCACCGTCGAGTACGCGCTCGTGCCTCAGCTCCGGCCGATGACGGTGCAGGATCTGATGCGCCACACCTCGGGCCTGACTGACGGCGCTCTCGGCGCCAATGTCGTGAAGCAGTCCTATCTCGACATGAAGGTCAACGACCGCGGCCAGACCAACGCCGAGATGGCCGACAAGCTGGCGAAGCTCGCCCTGCTCTATCAGCCGGGGACGACCTGGGAGTACTCGATGTCGACGGACGTGCTGGGCCGAGTCGTCGAGGTCGCCTCGGGCTTGCCGCTCGACAGGTTCATCGAGGAGCGCATCACCAAGCCCCTGAAGATGGGCGACACCGCCTTCGAGGTCGGCGCCGACAAGAAGGCGCGCGGCGCCCGGCCGATGAAGGAGGGACCGAAGAACGAGATGCCGGCGGTGCCCGACATCACCGAGAAGCTCGTCTGGCGGTCGGGCGGCGGCGGCATGGTATCGACCGCGGCCGACTATGCACGCTTCCTCCAGATGTTCGCCAACGGCGGCCAGCTCGACGGCGTGCGCCTGCTGTCGCGCAAGTCGATCGACCTGATGACGGCCGATGCCCTGCCGCCCGACATCAGGATGGGCGAGGGCATGGGGCGCCTCGAGGCGCTCGAGCCGAGCGCCCGCATGGGGCAGGGCTTCGGCCTCGGCTTCGCCGTGCGCAACGATCAGGGACGCAGCCCGCTGCCCGGCTCGCCCCACGACTACTTCTGGGGCGGCGCCTACGGCACCTATTTCTGGCACGACCCGCGCGAGCGCCTGTACGTCGTGTTCATGATGCAGTCGCCGGCAGCCCGCCTGCGCTACTGGTATCTCATGCGCGATCTCGTCTATCAGGCGCTGATCGGGAATTGACTAGCCTGGATTTCCACGGACCGCAGCCTTGCGACGTGGAAATCCAGGCTAGGGCTGGGAGCCTTTCGGTTCACTTCCCCAGCGAAGCTGGGGAGGACAACGGAATGGTTGGCCTCCACTCTTCCCATCGCGTGGCGAGGCAAACAAAAAATTTCTAGGCAATCATCGCTCGGTTAGCGCAAACTGCGAATCGAGAGCGACGTCATGAGCGCCGGAGTGATGGGAGAGACGGGCATGCCAGCGCAGACCTGCGGCGACGCCGCATCGGCGGGTTGATCGATCGCATGGATGGTTCGCTCGATCTTCTGCTGAACGCCATCATCTCGGGGCTGTTGCTCGGCGGATTCTATGCCGCCGTGTCGATGGGCGTGGCGATCGCTTTCGGCCTGCTGGACGTGGTCAATATCGCCCATCCGGCCTTCATTCTCCTCGGGTCCTACGTCGCCTTCGTCGGCAACACGATGCTGGGCCTGGATCCGATTCTGGCCGCTCTCATCGTGACGCCTGCCTTCTATGTCCTGGGCATGCTCGCCTATCAGGTCTACTACGTCGCTTTCGAACGCCGGAACGATCAGTCGCTGCGCGGCCTGGCGTTCTTCTTCGGCATCCTGTTCATCACCGAGGTGACCCTGGTGCTCGTGTTCGGCGTCGACTACCGCCTGGTCTCGGCGCCCTATATCGGCGCCAACCTCGATCTCGGCGCCTTCGAGCTGCCGCTGCGGCTCCTCGTCCCCTTCGTGATCGCGATGATCATGGTGGTCGGGCTGCAGCTCTTCCTGTCGCGCACCTTCGTCGGCCGCGCCATCCAGGCAGTGGCCCAGGACCAGCAGGCGCTTCGGCTGATGGCGGCCGATCCAATCAAGATCAAGCGCATCGCCTTCGGGCTGTCGATCGCCACCGCCTCGCTGGCCGGCGCGTTCCTGATCATCATACAGCCGGTCGAGCCATCGATCGGGCGCGAGTATATCGGCCGTGTCTTCGCCATCGTCGTCCTCGGCGGGCTGGGAAGCTTCCCCGGCATGGTCATCGCGGCCGTTACCCTGGGCATCGCCGAAAGCCTGACCGCGACCTTCTTCGGCCCGTCCTGGGCGCCCGCCGTGGCGTTCGGCATCCTGCTCGTCACCCTGGCGGTACGCCCCAGTGGCATCCTTGGCCGATAGGGCGGTCGCCCCCGGCATGCGTGGGGTACCGTTCATCCTGTGCCTGATCGCGGCTGCAGCGGTGATCTTCGCCTGCGGCCGCTGGATCAATAACAGCTACGCCTTCTTCGCCGCCTATGTCGTGGTGCAGTACATCGTGCTCGGCACTGCCTGGAACATCCTGGGCGGCTACACCGGCTACGTGAACTTCGGCGTCACGGCGTTCTTCGCCATCGGCGCCTACTCGACGGTAGTCCTGTACAAGCTCGTCCCGGCGCTGCCGTTGCCGGTCATGGTGCTGATCGGCGGCGTCATGGCCGGCCTGGTCGGCCTCGGAACCGGCTATCTGACCCTGCGCCTGCGCGGGGTGTTCTTCTCGATTGCGACGCTCGCCCTGGCGGTGGTGGTGCAGACGCTGATCACCAACTGGGACTTCGTCGGCGGCGCGCGCGGTGCCTACGTGCTGCGCCCGCGCGTGGCGCCGCTGATCGGCGGCGAGTACGTCCAGTACCTGTTCCTGGTCATGCTGGGGCTCTGTGTCATCGTGCTCGCCACGGCACGCGCCATCGAGCGGTCGGCGCTGGGCTACGGCTTCACCGCGATTCGCGACGACGAGGCGGCGGCTGAAGCCTCGGGCGTGCCGACGCTCAAGCTGAAGCTGATCGCCACGACGCTGTCCGGCGGCTTCATGGGCATGGCCGGCGCGCCGCTGCCCTACTACGTCACCTACCTCGACCCGGCCTCGGGCTTCAGCCTGAACTACGCGGTCAACGCGATCGCCATGCCGTTGATCGGCGGCATGAACAGCTGGGTCGGCCCGATCGTCGGTGCGGTGCTGGTCGGCGGCCTGCAGGAGTACCTCAGGGTCACCATCTCATCGGCGGTCAACGTCCTGGTCGTGGGCGTGCTGCTGGTGGTGTTCGTCATCGCGGCGCCGCAAGGCATCGTCGGTCTGTTCCAGAGGAAAAAATGACGGCGATGCTGCATGTCGAAGGGCTCGGCAAGCGTTTCGGCGGCTTCGTGGCCCTCGATTCCATCGAGCTCGAGGTGCAGGACGGCGAGCGCCTCGGCCTGATCGGGCCGAACGGCTCGGGCAAGTCGACTTTGGTGAACTGCATCTGCGGCACCTTGCAGAACGAGACCGGCAGCGTCCGTTTCGCCGGCCAGGCGCTCGACGGGCTGTCGGCGCACGAGCGCACGCGCCGCGGCCTGGCGCGCAGCTTCCAGCTGCCGCGCCCGTTCGGCAGCCTGTCGCTGATGGACAACCTTCGTATCCCGATCCTCTACACCGTGAACGCACGGGGCGGTGGCAAGGCCATCGGCAACGAGGCGATCGTCGCGCGCTGCCGGGATCTCCTGGGCGAGGTCGGGCTGGCCGCCAAGGCCGATCGCCTGCCGCGCGACCTGACCCAGATCGAGATGCGCAAGCTCGAGCTGGCGCGCGCCATGGCGGCGGAGCCGAAGCTGCTGATCGCCGACGAGGTGATGGCCGGGTTGTCGCACAACGAGGTCGACGAGATCATTGCGCTGCTGATCCGCCTCAACGATCAGGGCGTGACCGTGATCATGATCGAGCACATCATGCGGGCGGTGATGGAGGTGTCGCAGCGCCTGGCCGTGCTGGTGGCCGGGCGCAAGATCGCCGACGGCGCACCCAAGGACGTGGTGCGCGATCCCGAAGTCGTGAAGGCGTACCTTGGCGAGTAGCCTCACCATCGCGAATGTCGACGCCGGCTATGGCGCCGTGCGAATCCTGCACGACGTGTCGCTGCGTGTCGGCGCCGGAGAGACGGTGGCCCTGCTCGGCACCAACGGCAACGGCAAGTCGACCTTGATGAAGTCGGTCATGGGCATGGTGCAGCCGTCGGCCGGCAGCATCAAGGCGGACATCGAGGGGACGCAGCACGAGCTGGTCGGCCGCTCGACCGAGGAGATCGTCGATCTCGGCGTCGGCTTCGTGCCCGAGGGGCGCCGGCTGTTCCCCAAGCTGACCGTGACCGAGAATCTCATGCTGGGCGCCTTCCGGCCGACGGCACGCTCGGCGATCGCGCGCAATCTCGATTTCTGCTTCGAGACGTTCCCCCGTCTCAAGGAACGGGCTAGCCAGCTCGCCGGCAGCATGAGCGGCGGCGAGCAGCAGATGCTGGCGCTGGCGCGCGCCCTGATGTCGGCGCCGCGCATCCTGCTGATCGACGAGCCGTCGGTCGGCCTGGCGCCGCTGCTGGTCAGCCGGACGATCGACAAGATCAAGGAGCTCAAGGACAGCTACAGCCTCACTGTCCTGATGGCCGAGCAGAACTTCACCCAGGCGGTCCGCATCGCCGACCGCGGTTACGTGATCGTGCACGGCCGCATCGCCTTCGAAGGCGAATCGGCCGAGGCGCTGAACAACAACGACATGATCCGCGAGTTCTATCTCGGGGCGTAGCTTCTCTTCCCAGCTTCGCTGCTGGGGGTGGACGCATCTCAGGCTCGTGCTCTCTGGTCGGGGAGGAGATAGATCACCCATCGAGGCCTCTCCGCCCGCGTAGCGGCTATCGTCGAGCCTATCCTCCCTGCGCGAAGCGCGGGGAGGTGCCCCCGAAGGGGGCGGAGGGGTCAGGAGCCTCAGTCTAGGCGTCCGTCCGTTTTCTTGCGGTTCAAGGCCTCGTAGGTCCCTTCGACGACGGTGTCGGTCCCCGACGGAACGAACCTCAATGTCCCAAAGCCGCTTGTTCTCGAACGGCATCTCGATTCTGGTCGTGCGGCGCCCTGTGTTGCCCTCGACCCCTCCGCCCCCCTCGGGGGCACCTCCCCGCGCTTCGCGCAGGGAGGTCGACATGATGCGTGAATTCGACAGCCGCTACGCGGGCGGAGAGGAACATGAGAAGTGTCCACTCCCTATCGGCGGAGCCGGGGAGCGAGCGTCACTTCTTCGGGTCGTACGGGTAGATGATGTTGCCGGTCTTGTACTTCGTCGGCCACAGGATCACTTCGGTCTTCGGGTCGCGGAACTGGTCGACCGAGTTGCCGGTGACGCCCTGGAACTGGCAGGCGAGGACCTGCGGCTCGGCCCATTCGCCCTCGGCGTTGAACTTGATGTCGCCGACGATCGTCTTGTACGTGTTCTTGCGGGCGAAGTCGGCCATCTTCGCGTCGTCGGTTCCACCGGCGCCGATCACCGTCTGCTCGACCACCTGCATGATGGCGTAGCCGAACGGCGGCGTGTAGTAGCCCAGCAGGTCGACGCCGGCGGCCGCCGATTTCGCTTGGTACTTCTTCAGGAACTCGCGCGCGGCATCGGTGGCGAAGCCCGCCCAGGGCAGCCAGAAATCGTAGACCACGATGCCGTTCAGCAGCGGCCCGAGCTGCGTCTTGATGGCGGTCGACTGCAGGCCGACCATGCCGCCGCCGAAGATCTTGGGCTTGAAGCCGATCTCGCTCGAGGCACGGATGATGCCGACCGAATCGGGCGGGTAGGACGAGGCGAAGAAGATGTCGGGATTGGTGGCGGCGATGGCGCGGACGAGCGGCGAGTAGTCGGCCGTCGCCGGCGGATAGGTCTTGTCGTAGACGATCTTCAGGTTGTATTTCTTGGCGATGTTGCGCACGCCGTCCATCGCGTGCCGCGGGAACTCGGCGTCGGCACCGGTCATCGCCAGGGTCGCCGGCTTGGGGTTCTGCGCCATCGCCACCTCGAAGAAGCCTTCGGCGAAGGCCTCCTTCGGCCTCGGCCCGCCGGCCGGCTGGACCGAGAAGTAGCGCGGATACTTGAACTCCGAGTTCACCGCCAGGCCGAACAGGCCGAAGAAGGTGCGATCCTTCTGCATCACGATCGGCATGGCGGGCGCGATCATGTTGGTGGCGTAGCCGCTGATCACGACGTCCACCTTGTCGACGTCCATCAGCTTCGTGTAGAGGCCGGGAACCTGCGAGGGATTGGACTGGTCGTCGTAGTAGACGAGCTTGACCGGCCGGCCGAGCAGCCCGCCCCTGGCGTTGATCTCCTCCTCCCAGATCTGCATGGAGAGAAGGGCCGCCTTGCCGTTGGGCGCGAGGCCCCCGGTCAGGGCCATGCCGAAGCCGATGGTGATCGGCTTGGCCTGTGCGCTGGCGCTGCCGGCAATGCCGGTGGCGGCGCCAGCGGCCGCAAGCTTGCCAAGAGTACGACGCTTGATGTGCATGGACGTGTTCCTCCCTGTCCCTTGTGATTTGATCCTAGAGCACAATCCATTCGGCTGGAACAGCCGAGCGGGGCGAGGTGTCGGCATCCGACGCCGATCTCGTTGCTGGGAGCGCATCGCTCACAGGCGCGCGCCAGCTTCTCGGCTCTCCACCCCAGATTCGCGGCGAGGGAGTGGACACTTCTCATGTTCTTCTCCGCGCGCGTAGCGGCTGTCGAATTCACGCATCATGTCGACCTCCCTGCGCGAAGCGCGGGGAGGTGCCCCCGTAGGGGGCGGAGGGGTCAAGGGCAACACAGGGCGCCGCATGACCAGCATTGAAATGCCGTTTGAGAACCAGCGGCTTGGGATATTGGGGTTCGTTCCGCCGCGGACCGACACCGTCGTCGAAAGGTCTATGAGGCATTGAACCGCAGGAAAACGGACGGACGCCTCGCCTGAGGCTCCTGACCCCTCCGCCCCCTTCGGGGGCACCTCCCCGCGCTTCGCGCAGGGAGGATAGTCTCGACACAGCTCACCTTCCTCTTCCCCCGCCGCGCGGCGCTACGCGGGCGGAGAGGACTTGATGAGCGACGTCTTCCCCGCGACTCTGTGGAGGTGGCCGCATTGGAGCGCTGGCGCCCGATAGCCGGTCAGTCGGCGGCGACGGCGACGGTGGAGCCGAAGGCCGGCATGACCTCGCGGGCGAAGGCGCGGAGGTTGCCGACCGACGCGTTGGGGTCGACCAGCAGCAGGTTGGTCGCGCCGCCGGCCTCGAGCTGGCGAATGCGTGCGATCACCTCGTCGGGCGTGCCGAGCAGCGCCGCGGTGTCGTCCTCGACCCGCTCGGGCAGGGTGTCGCGCGCGAGGTCGCCGATGACGGCGAGAGTCCGGCGGCGCGTCTGGTAGGCGGCCTCGCGCTCGCTCTCGCTGTGGAACATTTGCAGCGCCCGTGCCGTCGCCACCATGGCGGGAGAATAGGGCCGGCCGATGCGCTCGCACTCCTCGCGGAACAGCGCGATGCGGCGGATGATCTGGTCGGTCTGGGCGAGCTGGTCGAGCAGCAAGTTGTAGCCTTCGCGCGCCGCCCGGCGCACGCTGTCTAGGCTGCCTGCGGCGAGCCACAGGGGCGGGTGCGGGCGCTGCAGCGGCGCCGGCTCGACGATGATGTCGTCGTAGTGCCAGCGCTTGCCGTGGTGGCTGAACCGGCCCTCGGTCGTCCACGCCTTGCGGATCACCTCCATGGCCTCGTCGAAACGCTCGGTCGCCTCGTCCATCGGGATGCAGAAGCCGCTGAACTCGGCCTTGCGATAGCCCTTGCCGACGCCGAGATCGACGCGGCCGCCGGTCAGCAGGTCGAGCGTCGCGACCTGCTCGGCCACCAGCACCGGATTGTGCCAGGGCAGCACAACCACGGCGGTGCCGAGACGGATGTTGCGGGTCCTCGCCGCGAGGTAGGCGAGCACGGTCATCGACGAGGAGACCTGCCCCTGGCCGGTGAAATGGTGCTCGACCATGAACAGATGGCGGAAGCCCAGGCGGTCGGCCTCGACGACATAGTCTATGAAGGTTTCGTAGCCCTGGCTGTCCTCCAGGCCGGTCGAGGGCCTGGTGCGAGCGCCGCCGAATAGTCCGAACTGCATGGCGCCATGCTGGACGCCCGCGCCGGACATGGGCAAGCGCAAAAACTTCCCTATATTGGCGGGCATGACCGATGATCCCCGGAAATGGATGTGGGCCGAGGCGCTGCAGATGCTGGCGCGCGCCGAGCGCCTCAATCGCACCGTCTTCAATGCGCCGCAGTCGTCGCAGCGCGGTATTGGCTGGGAGCCACCCGCCGACGTCCTCGAGACCGAGAGCATGGTGCTGATCCTGGTCGCCCTGCCGGGCGTCGATCCCAACCAGGTCCGGCTCTCCCTGCAGGGCGGCGTGCTGTCGATCTCGGGCGAGCGCGTGCTGCCCCAGGAGCTGCGCACGGCCACGATCCATCGGATGGAGCTGCCGCAAGGGCGCTTCGAGCGGCGCGTGCCCATCCCGCCCGGCCGGTACGAGCAACCGCGCACCGGCGTCTCGAACGGCTGCGTGGTCATTCAATTGGTCAAGGCGCCCTTGCCACAGGCGACGAAGGTGCAGCCATGAGCCCGCCCGACGCCACCACCGCCGACCAGGCGATGAAGCCGCTGCCGACCGACGCGATGATCGTCGTCGCGGTGCGCAACATGGTCCTGTTCCCCGAGATCGTGCTGCCGATCACGCTCGGCCGGCCGGCCTCGATCGCCGCCGCTCAGCAGGCCGTCCGCGAGCAGCGCCAGATCCTGCTGGTCCTGCAGCGCGACCCCGAGAAGGAGGATGCCGGGCCGGACGATCTCTATCGCCTCGGCACGGTGGCCAATATCGGCCGCTACGTCACCAGTCCGGAAGGCGGCCATCACCTGATCTGCCAGGGCGTGCAGCGCTTCACGATCTCGGAGTTCGTCACGGGCTATCCGTTCCTGCTGGCGCGCGGTGCCCACATTCCGGAGCCGACGACCACCGGCCCCGAGATCGAGGCCCGCTTCGTCCTGCTGCAGGAGCAGATCCGCGACGTGCTCGACCTGCTGCCGCGCGTGCCGCCTGAGTTGCGCCAGACCATCGAGGCGACGACGTCGCCCGGCCTGCTGGCCGATCTCGCGGTGACCTATCTCGATGCCTCGCCGGCCGAGAAGATGGAGATCCTCGCCACCGTCGACCTCGGGCCGCGGATGGACAAGGTTTCCGCCCTGCTGGCGCGCCGGCTCGAGGTCCTGCGCCTGTCGGCCGAGATCGGCGCGCGCACCAAGCAGTCGCTCGATTCGCGCCAGCGCGAGGTCCTGCTGCGCGAGCAGATGGCCGCCATCCAGCGCGAGCTGGGCGAGGACAGCTCCAACAAGGCGGAGCTCGTCAATCTCGAGAAGGCGATCGTCGAGGCCAGGATGCCGGCCGAGGTCGAGGCCGCCGCGCGCAAGGAGCTGCGCCGTCTGCAGCGGACACCGGAGGCCGCGGCCGAGTACGGCATGATCCGGACCTACCTCGACACGCTGCTCGAGCTGCCGTGGGCGCCGCCGGAGCACAAGGACATCGATATCGCCGAGGCGCGCCGCATCCTCGACGCCGATCACTACGGCCTGGAGAAGATCAAGAAGCGCATCATCGAGTACCTCGCGGTGCGCAAGCTGGCGCCCGAGGGCAAGGCGCCGATCCTGTGCTTCGCCGGGCCGCCCGGCGTCGGCAAGACCTCGCTCGGCCAGTCGATCGCGCGCGCCATGGGCCGCAAGTTCTCGCGCGTCAGCCTGGGCGGCGTGCACGACGAGGCCGAGATTCGCGGCCATCGCCGCACCTACATCGGCGCCCTTCCGGGCACCATCATCCAGGCGATCCGCAAGGCCGGGGCGCGCGACTGCGTGATGATGCTCGACGAGATCGACAAGATGGGCAGGGGTATCCAGGGCGATCCTGCCGCGGCCATGCTGGAGGTGCTCGACCCCGAGCAGAACGGCACGTTCCGCGACAACTATCTCGACGTGCCGTTCGATCTCAGCCGGGTGGTGTTCATCTGCACCGCCAACATGCTCGAGACCATCCCCGGCCCGCTGCGCGACCGCATGGAGATCGTCGCCCTGTCAGGCTACACCGCGGGCGAGAAACTCGAGATCGCCCGGCGCTACCTGGTGCGTCGCCAGCTCGAGGCCAACGGCCTCACGGCCGACCAGGTCGAGATCGACGATGCCGCGCTGCGCGGCATCGTCGACGGCTACACGCGCGAGGCGGGCGTGCGCAGTCTCGAGCGTGAGCTCGGGCGCGCGTTGCGCAGCGTGGCGGTCGAGTTCGCCGAAGGCGCGACGGAGAAGAAGCATATCGGCGTCGCCGACCTCGAGCGGGTGCTGGGGCCAGTGCGCTTCGAGAACGAGATCGCCATGCGGTCGAGCGTGCCCGGCGTGGCCACCGGGCTGGCCTGGACGCCGGTCGGCGGCGACATCCTGTTCATCGAGGCGACGCGCTCGCCCGGCGCCGGCCGCCTGCTGCTGACGGGCCAGCTCGGCGAGGTGATGCGCGAGAGCGCCCAGGCGGCGCTCAGCCTGATCAAGAGCAACGCGTCGGTGCTCGGCATCGAGGCTGGCGTGCTCGAGAAGACGGACATCCATGTCCACGTGCCGGCGGGGGCGACGCCCAAGGACGGCCCGAGCGCCGGCGTGGCGATGTACATGGCGCTCGCCTCGGTGCTGACCGGGCGGACCGTGCGCAACGACACCGCGATGACCGGGGAGATCAGCCTGCGCGGGCTGGTGCTGCCGGTCGGCGGCATCAAGGAGAAGGTCGTGGCCGCCGCCGCCGCAGGCATCACCCGCGTGATGCTGCCGGCCCGCAACCGCCGCGACTTCGACGACATCCCGGAGGAGGTGCGCAACAGCCTCGAGTTCATCTGGCTTCAGAAGGTCGAGGACGCCGTGACGCAGGGCCTGCAGGCGGCGTAGCTCATTCTCCTCCCGGCCTCGCCGGGCTTCGCATGCTGAAAACCGTCATCCCGAGCGAAGCCGCCTCAGGTCACTTCCACCCGTCCCGTGGGGCCGACGCCCGTGATGCTCGCATAGAGGCGCGGAAGGAAGCTGGCCAGATGCGTCATCTCGGTTGCGCAATGGTCGATCAGCGCCTGGCAGATGGTCCGGTCGAAGCCGGCGGGGAAGAAGAACCGGCTTCTCAGCTCGCAGCCGTAGGGCGTCCGGCGCATGGCGTGGACGAAGGAGTTGATGAAGGCGCCGGTGGCGCTGTCATGACCCTTGGCCGTGACGACCGTCCCGTAGCCGTGCTTCTCGATCAGGTCGTACGGGAGGCCGATCTCGCCGGGGTCGATGAACTCCAGCGCGATGCTCAGGAGGTGCCGCCCGATGTACTCGTCGACCCACGAGGTGTTGCCGACATAGCGCTCGCGGTCGGTGAGGTCCTGGACCGATGAATAATCGTAGCGGGCCTGCGCGAAGAGATGCGCCTGCGGATGCCAGAGCTTGTAGCGGTTGGTCTCGGTCATGTGCCAGCCGAACCACCAGTCGAACATCTCGGGCGTGGAGCCCGGGAAAGGGGTCCAGACGGCCACGCAGAGCTCGCCCGTGGCAGAGCGGAAGATTCCGGTCTCGTGGGCGAAGTAGCCGGGCTCGAGGAGACCCGTGATCGTGCCGAGCGACATCGATGGCCCGGCGGGCCGATCGTCGGCGGCGATGGCGGCACGATGGACATCGGTCAGCGCGGCGACTGGCCAGCGAAAGAAGCTCGCGTAAGCCTCGGTGGCTTCGTCGCGAAAGATCCCGATATGGTGCTTTCGGCGTGGATCGAGCCTTGTCTCGTAGGACGACGGATCGACGCGCATGATCGCTGTTCCGCTGCGAGCGGCACGGGCGCGCTCTCCGGTTGCGAGGTTATCGAAGCAAGCCGGTCGGTTCAATGACACCCAGCCTGATCGCGGGCTAATCTGCTGGAGGAATGGCGTGAACGGCGGACAGGGGGCAGGATGGATCGTTTCTGGTTGAAGAGCTATCCGCCGGGCGTGCCATCGGACATCGATCCGTCCGTCTACCCGACGATCGTGGCGCTGCTCGAGGAGAGCTTCCAGAATTTCCGCGACCGCGAGGCCTACGTCTGCATGGACAAGGCCATCACCTTCGGGGACCTCGATGCGCTCTCGAAGGCTCTGGCGGCGTGGCTGCAGGGCAGGGGCCTGAAGAAGGGCGCGCGCGTCGCGATCATGATGCCCAACGTGCTGCAGTACCCGGTCGCGGTGGCAGCCGTGCTGCGCGCGGGCTTCGTCGCCGTCAACGTCAACCCGCTCTACACCGCGCGCGAGCTCGAGCATCAGCTGGGCGATTCGGGCGCCGAGGCGGTGATCGTGCTGGAGAACTTCGCCAGCACCCTGCAGCAGGCGCTGTCCGGCGGAGCGCATCCGATCCGGCATGTCGTCGTCGCCGCGATGGGCGACCTGCTGGGCTTCCCGAAGGGGCTGATCGTCAACTTCGTCGTGCGGCGCCTGCGCAAGATGGTGCCGGCCTGGTCGCTGCCCGGTCACACCACCTTCAAGGACGCCGTCGCTGCCGGCCGATCGATGAGCTATGCGCGGCCCGACCTGCGACCGGACGACGTCGCGGTGCTGCAGTACACCGGCGGCACGACCGGCGTGGCCAAGGGCGCCACGCTGCTTCACCGCACCATCGTCGCCAATCTCCTGGCCTCCGAAGCCTGGATGCAGCCCGGGCTGAAGCGCAAGCAGCTCGATGGGCAGTTCACCATCGTCTGTGCGCTGCCGCTCTATCACGTCTTCGCGTTCATCACCTGCGGGCTGCTCGGCATGCGCACCGGCGCACTCAACATCCTGATCCCCAACCCGCGCGACATGAAGGGCACGGTGGCCGAGCTCGCCAAGTACCGCATCAACATCTTCCCGGGCGTCAACACGCTGTTCAACGGTCTCGCCAACCAACCGCGGACTTCGCGAGGCTCGACTTCTCGCAGCTCGCCATCTCCAACGGCGGCGGCATGGCGGTGCAGGAGGCGGTGGCGAAGAAGTGGCTGGCGATCACCGGCTGCCCGATCGTCGAAGGCTATGGCCTCAGCGAGACCTCGGCCGGCGTGATCTGCAATCCGACCGATTCGGAGACCTACACCGGCTCGATCGGCCTGCCGCTGCCCAATGTCGAGATCCGCATCCTCGACGACCAGGGCAACGACGTGCCGCTGGGCGAGGCGGGCGAGATCGCCATCCGCGGCCCGCAGGTCATGCAGGGCTACTGGCAGCGGCCCGATGAGACCGCGCTGAAGCTCATCGAGTTCCGCGACGACCTGCCGAAGACCAACGTCGGCAAGATCCTGCGCCGCGAGCTGCGCGACAGCGTCCTGAAGAAGGCCGCCTGAGAGATTTGCATGGGGCGTGCGGCGGTGGAGCCCTCTTTCGCCCCATGGCCGCAATCCGCTATGATGACGATCGCATTTCGCGGCGGGGGACAGTGGATCGATGGTAGCGAGAGTTCTGACGGCTGCGGCACTGGCTGGGCTGGCGCTCGCGGCATGCGATCCGTTGCCGCGTCCCGACTATGTCGATGTCAAGCAGCCGGCGTCGTACCGCGTCGAGGCGGGCGGCACGCGCGTCGACAATGCCAACTACAAGCTGGACAACCAGGGTTACCGCCTGGACGACCAGGGCGAGCGGGTCGGCATCGTCGACGTGCCGGCGAAGACCGACGGCGACGCCTCCAATGCGGTCGCCGGCTATTACATCAGCACCACCGGGGCGACGGCGCCCGGCCGTGTCATGTCGACCAGCGACATCCCACCGATGCCGGGCAACGAGCCGACGCCGGCGCAGATGCCCCAGCAGGTGCCGATCACGCCGACCCCCGGCACCACCCCTCCGCCGTCGGGCTACGGTACGCCGCGCAACTGAGGGATGAGAATGCCTCCCCCGGTCACGGGGGAAGCATTCGCATCTGGGCGGGCCCTTTATCCACCTCCCCAGCTTCGCTGGGGAGGTGCCCCGATAGGCATTAAGCCAAGAAGAATCCTCATCCTGAGGAGGCCGCTCAGCGGCCGTCTCGAAGGATGGGCCACACAGTAAATCGGTGAAAAAAGCGGTGTCGCAGCACCCTCACCGCTGCCGACCAAGGGGCGAAGGTTACTTCGCCCTGATCGAGACGCGGCCCTCCGGGCCGCTCCTCAGGGTGAGGATTTTTCTTAGCTTAACGCCTATGGGAGGCGCCCCCGTAGTCGGGGGCGGAGGGGTCAAAGGGCTCAGTCCCGCTGCTCATGACCCCTTGTCGCCTAGGCATTTTGGTCGAGGAGCGGCCAAAGGCCTTTTGACGGCGACACCCCCCAGCGAAGCTGGGTAGGAGTGGACACATCTCAGGTTCGAGCTCTCCGAATTGGGAGAAGACGTTCATGGGTCCTCTCCGCCCGCGTAGGCGGGGGGAGAGGAAGGGGCCCCACGCGAAGCGTGGGGGAGGAGAGGTGGGTGATTGCCACACAATCGATGCCTGGACGGAGATCGATCGCCTCGAAGCAACGACCCTATGACCCACCTCTCCTAGCCTCTCCCCCGCTTCGCGGGCGGAGAGGAACATGAGTTGTGTCCAGCCCTGCCGAATGACCGGCAGCCGGCCGGGTCTCACTCGATCTTGACGCCGGCGGCGCGGATCACGGGCGCCCATTTGGTGATCTCGTCGGTGATGAATCTCGCGGTCCGCGCCGGCGTCGTGTCGGTGGTCGGCACTGCGGCGATGTCCTGCAGGAACTTGACCATCTCGGCGTCGGCCATGAGCTTGCGCGAGGCCTGATCGATCGTGTCGACGACGAGGGGAGGCGTGCCGGCCGGGCCGAGGATCAGGTTGAAGGTGTAGGCCTCGTAGCCCTTCACGCCGGCCTCGATCATGGTCGGGATCTCGGGCGCGATCGGCGCGCGCTGGGCATGAGCGTAGGCGAGGATGCGGACCTTGCCGGCGCGATGCTGCTGCAGCGTGGTGCTGAACGTCTCGAACATCCAGGCGACCTGGCCCGACAGAAGGTCCTGCAGCGCCGGCCCCGATCCGCGATAAGGCACGTGGACGACGTCCATGCCGCCGACCTCGCGCTTGAAGTACTCGCTCGCCAGATGGAGGATGCTGCCGTTGCCCGACGAGGCGTACGAGTACTTGCCGGGGTTCTTCTTCATCTCCGCGACCAGGCCCATGACGGAGTCCGGCATCGACGGATGGGCGACCAGCACCAGCGGGTTGACGCAGATCGACGAGATCGGCGTGAAGTCCTTGACCGCATCGTAGGCCGGCTTGACGAACGCCGTCGGGTTGATGGCGTGGGTTGACGAGGTCGCGAACAGCAGCGTGTAGCCATCGGGCCTGGCGTTCTTCGCCTCGACGGCGCCGATCGAGCCGGCGGCGCCGGCCTTGTTCTCGACGATCATCGTCTGGCCGAGCAAGGCGGTCATCTTCTCGGAGACCTTGCGGCCGATGATGTCGGTCGGTCCGGCCGGCGCGAACGGCACCACCAGGCGGACCGTCCGCTCGGGATACTTGCCCTCGGCCCGAACGATGCCGGGGGCGGCGACCATGGCGCCGACACCAGTTAGCAGAAGATTGCGTCTTTTCATTCGATTACTCCCTACGAACGCACTGAAGCCCCTTGACGGGCGCGGATCGCGGCCCTCATGGCGCGTGAATCGGTCTCCGGGTTGGTGAAACTGTGGCCAGCCATGCCACAAAGCGCTCGAACGACGGTCCAGGCGAAACTGCGCCGGTCGTTCGCGATCCTCGATGTACTCTGCACCACGCCACACTCCCCGCCCGAGAGTAGCGGAGGAACCGCGGCCCGCCAACGGGCGCTCGCCACCAGTCGCCTCGCGTGAGCCGGGCGGTTCCGCCTGTCAGCCCCTGCCGCTCGTCGGGCGCGACAGCGGCCGCCGCGCGGCTCACGACGCAGAGGGCACGAGGAACGCCACGAGACCCAGGATCACGAACAGCGCCGCGGCGACGGCGCGAACGATCGCGAGCGGCAGGCGGCGGGCGATGGCATCGCCGAACAGCACGACCGGCACGTTGGCCAGCATCATGCCGGCGGTGGTGCCGGCCGTGACGGCGAGGAGCGAGTTGAATCGCGCGGCGAGTGCCACGGTGGCGATCTGGGTCTTGTCACCGATCTCGACGATGAAGAAGGCGACCAGCGTGGCGAGGAAGGCACCGGCCTGCCGTGTCGACTGCGGGCCGTCCTCGGCCTTGTCGGGGATCAGGCACCAGCCGGCCATGACGATGAAGCTGGCGCCCAGGATCCAGCGCATCGCGTCGGCGCCGACCCACGCCGCGACGAGGGCGCCGACCCAGGCCGCCAGCGCGTGGTTGGCGAGCGTGGCGCACAGGATTCCCAGCACGATGGGCAAGGGCTTGCGGTAGCGCGCCGCCAGCATGAGGGCCAGAAGCTGCGTCTTGTCGCCGATCTCGGCGATGGCGACGAGGCCGGTCGAGACGAAAAATGCTTCCATCGGCACGCATTTGCACGCAAGGAACCGGTCGGATACACTGGCTTTATGTCGCTCCCCGCTTTCCCGGGCGCCCTCACGGCGCGATGTAACTGAGGTTTCCGCCCGCTGCCGTCACCGGCTGCGGCGTGCCGACCTTTGCAGCAATCCGTTCGGGGAGTAGGGGACCATGTCCCTCGTCGTCTACAACACGCTGTCGCGCGAGAAAGAGCCGTTCGTCCCAATCGATGCCGGGCACGTGCGTCTCTATGTCTGCGGACCGACGGTCTACGACTACGTCCATATCGGCAATGCCCGGCCGGTGGTGGCGTTCGACGTGCTCTACCGCCTGCTCAGGCGGCGCTATCCGCGCGTCACCTACGTTCGCAACATCACCGACATCGACGACCGCATCATGGTGCGGGCGGCCGACAATCGCGAGCCCATCGACGCGCTGACCAACCGCACCGCCAGCGCCTACCAGAACGACATGCGGCGGCTGGGTGCGCTCGCGCCCGACTTCGAGCCGCGCGCAACGCAGTATGTCGGCGAGATGGTCGACATGATCGGCCGCCTGGTCGACAAGGGCCATGCCTACCCCGCCGAGGGTCACGTGCTGTTCAGCGTGCCGAGCATGGCCGACTATGGCCACCTCTCGCGCCGCACGCGCGACGAGCTGGTCGCCGGTGCGCGGGTCGAGGTGGCGCCCTACAAGAAGGATCCGGCCGACTTCGTGCTGTGGAAGCCGTCGACCGACGAGCAGCCGGGCTGGCCGAGCCCGTGGGGCCGCGGTCGCCCGGGCTGGCACATCGAATGCTCGGCGATGAGCGCAAAGCACCTCGGCGAGACGTTCGACATCCATGCCGGCGGGCTCGATCTCATCTTCCCGCACCACGAGAACGAGATCGCTCAGAGCCGCTGCGCCTTCGGCCATGGGCTGATGGCGAAGTACTGGATGCACAACGGCTTCCTCAACATCTCGGGCGAGAAGATGAGCAAGTCGCTCGGCAACTTCTTCACCGTGCACGAGCTGCTCGACCAGTATCCGGGGGAGGCGATCAGGTTGTTGCTGCTGTCGGCGCACTACCGCCAGCCGCTCGACTTCACCCACGAGGGCCTGGTCCAGGCCAAGGCGACGCTCGATCGCTGGTATGGCGTCCTGCGCGGCCGCGATGCAGCGCCGGCGTCGGCCGTGCCGCCGGCGGTCGAGGAGGCGTTGTCCGACGACCTCAACACGCCGCTGGCGATCAGCGCCGTGCACCAGCTCGGCGATCCCGCCGCGCTGCGCGCCGGCGCCAACGCGCTCGGCCTCCTGCAGCAGGATGCCGAGGCCTGGTTCCGCTGGACGCCGGCCGGTGCCGGCGGCCCGACAGAGGCCGAGATCGAGGCGGCGATCGCCGCCCGCCAGGCGGCGCGCAAGGCCAGGGATTTCAAGGAGTCGGACCGCATCCGCGACGATCTCAAGGCGAAGGGGGTGCTCCTCGAGGACGGCCCGAAGGGCACGACGTGGAAGCGCGGGTGAGTCTCTCGTCGATCACCCGACCCATGAGCGCCACCTGTGCCGCGCTCCTGGCGATGACTACGTCGCGCTCGGCATCTTCCATTCGGGGCCGAGCTCGTAGCATCTCACGGTGAGGTTCCGGGGCTGCAGCGCGCGCAGCGCCGCCAGGAAGGTCGCCATGTGCGGCGTGGCGAAGTGGTCCCTGAGCGCCTGTTCGTCGCGCCACAGCTCGCGCACGCGCATCAGGTCGGGCTCGATGAGATCGAAGGCGTAGTCGTAGCCGGCGCAGCCCGGCTCGGCGCGTGACGCCTCGATCATTGGGCGTGCAATCGCGCGCACGCGATCGCCGTCCTTCGGGTCGAAGCGCGCGTCGGCAAGAACGACGAGCATGAGAGCCTCCTCAGCGTTTCTCGAGCAGGATACTTTGCACGGCGCGGCCGAAATAGCCGTCGCGGTCGGCCAGGCGGGCGGCGGCGAGGCCGATCGAATCGGGGCCGGCCCAAGTCTCGGCATCGAGCAGGATCCAGTCGCCGACCGGCTCGCGCGCCAGGCTGAGCGTGAGATCGCCGTTGATGAAGGTCCATTCGCGGAAGTCGAGCACCGACGAGGTGCCGTTGCAGAAATCGGCGGCGATCACGGCGCGCATCAGGGGCGACAACGGCGCGCCCTCGACCATCGGCCGGTCGGCGCGATACCACACGGCGGCGGGCCCCGGCAGGCGGAACGAGCCGCGCGCGATCCGCATCGAGATGGCGCTGAGAAAGGGCGTCTCGGCCATGCCGGCGGTGTCGGGCGCACGGGATAGCTCCGGTGCCTGGGCATCGTGCGGTGGGCAAAATGCGGCGGAGGGCAGGGCCGCCTCGTGCCGGCGCACGCGCAGCGCGGTCGCGCGCACGACCTCGATGCCGCCGGCGGAGAGCTGTCGCGCCGCATCGACTCGGTGCGGCCCTTGCGGCGCGCGTTCATAGGTCTGCAAGCGACCTTCGGCAATGTCGCTGCAACGCGATCTCGGGACGATCGGGACCGGCCCGCAAGCGGTGACCTCTGGAGTCGGGAACGCCGGGCGCCGTATAACTACCGACTGCAGCTCTCACCATCGAGAGGACTCGACCGATGACCCAGACGAATCACCGCACGGCGACCTGGCGCGGCACGACGCTCGCCCGGAGCGACAACACGCTCGAGGTCGGCGGCTATGTCTACTTCCCGCGCGACACCGTGCGCATGGACCTGCTCGAGATCACGCCCAAGACGGCACGCGATCTCGAGTGCCCGCATGGCGTCCAATTCTACGATGTCGTCGAGGGCGGGGTCCGTAGCCCGCGCGCGGCGTGGTCCTACGAGGCGCCGCAGCCAAAGATGAAGCCGGTCGACCACTGGATCGGCTTCTGGGAAGACGTCGCCGTCAGGTAAGCGTCGACGTCGGCCGAGGAAGAGGGGCCGCGTCCCGGCCCCGCCCGACTACTTGACCGGAGATATGGCCGTGACCATCAGCGGCGTGGTGAGGCCGATCACGACGTCGCCGACCTTGATCTTCTTCAGCATGTTTTGCTTGGCGATCGTGTCGGCACGGTAGGTCTGCACCGGGCCGCCGCGTCCGTCGATCACCGACACCGTGTTGTTCGGCAGGTCGACGCCGACCACCGTCATCGTGAAGCGGCCGACCTGGATGTCGGTCGTCGACGGCGGCGACATCTGCTCGCGCCGTGCCTCCTGCGAGCCTGGGCCCTTCTGGCGCAGGTTCAGCAGCGTAACGATCTGATTGTAGGTGATGTTGGCATTCGAGCCGTCGGCCAACGTCGCCAGGCTGCCGGTGAGCGAGCTCGAGACCGGGCAGACCACGAACTGGCCATCCGGGAGCCTGAAGGCGATCGTGCCGCTCTCCGGATCGGCCGATTCGATCGTGACCTGCCGCGTCACGGTCTGGTTGAAGGCGACGCCGACTCGCGGCACCGCCGTCACCTGCGCCGTCGCCTGCCGTTCGGTCAGCGTCACGCCTGCCGCCAGCACCGCCGCGAAAAGCGAGACGCCTGCGGCCTTCTTCATCGAACGGATCATCATCGGGCGAATCCCTCGCAAAACCCTGAGGCGCTGGACAATAGCGATCCGAGACGACGGTGCAACCACAACTCAAATTCGCCTCCCCGGCCCTCGCCGGGGAGGAATCAAGAGAGATGCGCCAGGGCTGCCTTCGAGACCGCGTCGGGCTGGTCGAGGTAGGCGAGGTGGCCGGCGCCGGTGACGGTCTCGACGCGGGCCGACTTGCCGATGCCGCTCGCGAACCTGCGAGCATAGCCCCGCGGCAGGATGGCGTCGGCCTCGCCCCACAGGATCAGCGTCGGCGCCTCGATCAGGCCGAGGCGCTTGTCCAGACGGGTGTTGCCGAGCGGCCAGAAGGCGCGCGCGGCGGCTTCCGAGGCCCGCGTCATCTCGATCGGCCATTCGACCGAGTTGGCGCCTTCGGGCTGCGCCACCAGCTCGTTCCATCTGGCCGCGTCGGCGCACATCAGGCCGGGCAGCACGTCCTTGCGCTGCGCCCACGGATCGGTCGCCGGCTCCTGGTCGTCGAACAGGCCGAACGGCGCGATCAGCACCAGCTTGCGGACATGGCCGGGGAAGATCGCCGCCATCTCGGCGGCGAAGGCGCCGCCGACCGAGGCGCCGATCAGGTCGGCGCCGGCCAGCCCCGTCCTGTCGATCAGCTGGCGCACCGCCAGCACCCAGTCGAGATGGCTGTCGAGCTCGGTGTGGCCCGTGGCGCCGGGATAGCCCGGCAGCGACGGCGCGATCACCGTGCGCGTCTCGGCCAGGCTGTCGAGGAACGGCAGCCAGCGCGGCAATCCTCCCAGCCCGGCGAGGAAGCCGACCTTGGGGCCGCTGCCCTTGCTCCAGACGCGGCAGGGGAAACCGTTGATCTCGACGGTGGTCGTCTTCGGCTCGGACACGGGGCCTACTCCGCGGCGACGAGCTTGGGCTGGAAGGTCGGCACCGCGGCGCGCTGGCTGCGCGCCATCGGCTTGGGCCACCACCGGTTCTCCCACTCGCCGAACACGTCCTTGACCTTGGGCATCACCGTCTCGGCGAACATGCGGGTGTTGTACTTGGTGACGTCCTTGCTCATGTTGCCGAACTGCAGCAGCAGCATCAGGTTGCCGACGTTCAGGCTGGTCGCGACGTGGCGCACCTGCTCGGCCACCTCGTCGGGCGAGCCGATGATGACGTAACCGCCGTCGACGATGTCCTTCATGTTGGTCGCCTTCAGCGCCGCCTTGGTCGCGGGATTGGCGACGTTGGCGGCCTTCGACACCATGCTCTCGATGCCGGCGCGTTGCGTCGCCTCGGTCGTGTAGCCCGGCGGCGTCGCGAAGCGCGGATCGATGTGCAGGCAGCGGCCGTAGAAGTACTCGGCAGGCTCGGTGTAGAGGTCGAGCGCCTGCTGGCGGCTCTCGGCGACGCCGACGAACTGCAGGAAGCCGGCGCGGTACGGGTTGCGATCCTTGCCGAGCTTGGCCATCTCGCTCCAGAAGCCCTGCATGGTCGTCAGCCCGGCCTTGTAGCCGTAGTACGACAGGTAGCAGTAGACGTAGTCCATCTCGGCGCACCAGCGCCACGTCTCGATCGAGCCGCCGCCGGGGATCCAGATCGGCGGATGCGGATCGTCCTGGATCGGCCGCGGCCAGATATTGACGTAGCGCTGCTGGTTGAAGCGGCCGGAGAAGGCGAACGTCTCCTTCTCGGTCCACGCCTTCTTCACCAGGTCGTGCGCCTCGTAGTAGCGCTCGCGCAGCATGCTCGGGTTCTGGCCATAGGCGAAGCAGGTATCCATCGGCGAGCCGACGGGGAAACCCGCGATCAGCCGGCCGCCCGAGATGCAGTCGATCATCGCGAACTCTTCCGCCACGCGCGTCGGCGGATTGTAGAGCGCCAGCGAGTTGCCCATGACGCAGAGCGCGGTGTCGGTGGTGCGCCGCGCCAGCGAGCTCGCGATCAGGTTGGGCGAGGGCATCAGGCCGTAGCCGTTGGAATGGTGCTCGTTCACGCAGATCGCGTCGAAGCCCACCTCGGCGGCGAATTCGAGCTCGTCCATGAAGTCGTTGTACATGTGATGGGCGCGCCGCGGGTCGAACAGCGACGAATGGATGTCGACCCAGACCGACGGGTGCTTTTTGTTGAAGTCGTCGGGAAGCTCCGTGTAGGGCATGAGGTGAAACCACATGAGTTTCATTGCGCGCTCTCCCGGACGTGGAACGGATCGGTAAACGGTCGTTTACCTTGGCCTTTGCCAAGCTTCAATGTGCGGCTTCCGCAGGGTGAGGGTAATTTTATTGTTATTGCCCTGCGACAATCGCAACGATCCGCAAATTGTGCGTTGCAATCTCGCTAACGCAACAATAACTTCTGTTGCATTGCAGGAGGCATTGTCATGTCCGTTGTTGCTTTCGCGCCGCGCCCGCATCCGACGGCCAACCAGCCGAGGAAGGATCTCTACGAGATCGGCGAGATCCCGCCGCTCGGCCATGTCCCGAAGAACATGTATGCTTGGGTCATCCGGCGCGAGCGCCACGGCCCGCCCGAGCAGTCGATGCAGCTCGAGGTCGTGCCGACGCATGCGATCGGCGAGGACGAGGTGCTGGTCCTCGTGATGGCGGCGGGCGTCAACTACAACGGCGTGTGGGCGGGGCTCGGCATCCCGATCTCGCCGTTCGACGGCCATAAGCAGCCCTTCCACATCGCCGGCTCCGATGCCTCGGGCATCGTCTGGGCGGTCGGCGCCAAGGTGAAGCGCTGGAAGGTCGGCGACGAGGTCGTCATCCACTGCAACCAGGACGATGGCGACGACGAGGAGTGCAACGGCGGCGACCCGATGTTCTCGACCAGCCAGCGCATCTGGGGCTACGAGACGCCGGACGGCTCGTTCGCCCAGTTCTGCAAGGTCCAGGCGCGCCAGCTCATGCGGCGGCCGGCCCATCTCACCTGGGAGGAAGGTGCTTCCTATACGCTGACCTTGGCCACCGCCTATCGCATGCTGTTCGGCCACCGCCCGCATATCCTGCGGCCGGGTCACAATGTGCTGGTGTGGGGCGCCGCGGGCGGCCTGGGCTCGATGGCGATCCAGCTCATCGCCACGGCCGGCGCCAACGCCATCGGCGTGATCTCCGATCCGTCGAAGAAGGATTTCGTGATGTCGCTCGGTGCCAAAGGCGTCATCAATCGCAACGACTTCGACTGCTGGGGCCAGCTGCCCGACGTCGACGACCAGAAAGGCTACGCCGACTACATGAAGAAGTGCCGCAAGTTCGGCGCGGCGATCTGGGAGCATACTGGCAAGGGCAACGACGTCGATTTCGTGTTCGAGCACCCCGGCGAGCAGACCTTCCCGGTGTCGTGCTTCATCGTGAAGCGCGGCGGCATGGTCGTGTTCTGCGCCGGCACCACCGGCTACAATCTCACCATGGACGCGCGCTTCGTGTGGATGCGCCAGAAGCGTATCCAGGGCAGCCATTTCGCCAACCTGCTGCAAGCCAGCCAGGCCAACCAGCTGGTGATCGAGCGCCGCATCGACCCGTGCATGAGCGAGGTCTTCGACTGGGCCGACATCCCCAAGGCTCACACCAAAATGTGGAAGAACCAGCACAAGCCTGGAAACATGGCCGTGCTGGTTTCCGCCAAGCGCCCCGGCCTGCGCACGCTGGAAGACGCGCTGGAGGATTGAGCGCGATTCCCGCCGTCATCCCCCTCACCTAACCTCTCCCCCTAGCGGGGGAGAGGAATCCGAGAAGGGGAGTGCCGAGGCGCCCATCCCGCCTTCATGCTCCTCTCCCCCGCTAGGGGGAGAGGCTGGGTGAGGGGGCTACGCACACTGCGTCCGCAATCGAGAATTCCACCATGTCCCTGATCCTGGAAAACCTCCTCGCCCTGTGCGCCGAGGCCGAGATCGCCGCCGATCGCTACGAGTCGGCGGCGCGCGAGGCCGTACGCAAGCTGATCGCGCCCAAGGGCAAGGTCGATCCCAAGGCGCTGGAGCGCGAGCAGTTCGCCGCGCACGGCTTCGCCTGGATCGCGACCTATGTCTCGGCCCTGCGCCAGATGCGGCGCTGGGCAGAAGCGGGCGAGGCGGGCGAGCTCGAGCAGCTCATCCTGCAATCGGCTTTCGGCGAGTACCTCGCCCAGCTCAAGGGCGGAATCGCCATCAGCCAGGTCGAGATCGTGCGGCCGGCCGATCTCGGCGCCGACGCCTCGGCCCTCGACGCTCCTGCCGTCGGCAGGCTGATCGCCGCCAACACGTCCGCCGTGCGCCTGCGCATCGCCGAGCTGATCGCCGACGGCCTCGACACCGGCGGCTTCGGCGCGCTCCAGCTCGACGACGGGGCCCTGGAGGAGGTGCGCCGACAGTTCCGCCGCTTCGTCGACAGCGAGGTGGCGCCTCATGCCCATGGCTGGCATCTGCGCGACGAGCTGATCCCGCTGCCTGTGGTCGAGAAGATGGCCGAGCTCGGCGTGTTCGGCCTCACCGTGCCGGAGGAATGGGGAGGTCTCGGCATGGGCAAGCTCGCCATGTGCGTCGTCACCGAGGAGCTGTCGCGCGGATACATCGGCGTGGGGTCGCTCGGCACGCGCTCGGAGATCGCCGCCGAGCTGATCCGCGCCGGCGGCACCGAGGCGCAGAAGCAGAAGTATCTGGGACGCATCGCTTCGGGCGAGCTGCTGCCGACGGCGGTGTTCACCGAGCCCAACACCGGGTCCGACCTCGCCAGCCTGCGCACCCGCGCCGTGCTCGAGGGCGACGTCTACAAGGTCCAGGGCAACAAGACCTGGATCACCCACGCCGCGCGCGCCGATATCATGACCCTGCTGGCGCGCAGCGACGCCTCCAAGCCCGGCTACCAGGGCCTGTCGATGTTCCTGGCCGAGAAGCCGCGCGGCGACGAGAACGATCCGTTCCCGGCCAAGGGGATGTCGGGCGGCGAGATCCGCGTTCTGGGTTATCGCGGCATGAAGGAATACGAGATCGGCTTCGACGGCTTCGAGGTGCCGGCCGAGAACCTGCTGGGCGGCAGCGAGGGCCAGGGCTTCAAGCAGCTGATGGCGACCTTCGAGAGCGCCCGCATCCAGACGGCGGCGCGCGCCGTCGGCGTGGCGCAGAACGCCCTCGAGCTCGGCCTGCGCTATGCCCGCGAGCGCATCCAGTTCGCCAAGCCGCTCTACGCCTTCCCGCGCGTCGCCGGCAAGATCGCCTGGATGGCCGTCGAGACCATGATCGCCCGCCAGCTCACCTATTTTGCCGCGCGCGAGAAGGACAGCGACCGGCGCTGCGACATCGAGGCCGGCATGGCCAAGCTGCTCGCCGCCCGCGTCGCCTGGAGCAACGCCGACAACGCGCTCCAGATTCACGGCGGCAACGGCTACGCCATGGAGTACCCTGTGAGCCGCGTGCTGTGCGATGCCCGCATCCTCAACATCTTCGAGGGCGCCGCCGAGATCCAGGCCCAGGTGGTGTGCCGCGGCCTGATCGAGGGCCGGAATTAGGTAGTCCCAGGCGATTGCCAAAAGCAATCGCCGAGCGTCGACTATTTCGCTCCCGGCTCTATGATTGGGCATGGCCGAGGTGCCCCTCATCCTGACGCCGTTGAAGCGGGTGCTGGCGACGCTCGAGGAGGCGCTGGCCGCCCCCGACAGCAGCTTCGTTCGCGATGCGATCGTGAAGCGCTTCGAGTACACCTACGAGATCAGCTGGAAGATGATGCAGCGGTACATGAAGAACCGCGAGGACGATATCCCACCGACCCGACGCGAGCTGTTTCGCGACACCGCGCGATTGGGGCTGATCGACGACCCGCGCGCCTGGTTCACGTTCCACGAGAACCGCAACAAGACCGCGCATGCCTACAACGAGGCGGCAGCGCGCGAGGTCATTGCCATGGCCCGCCTGCTGGTTCCCGCCGTTGCCTACCTCATCGCAGCCCTGGAGCGGAGCAATGCCCGTCCAGCTTGACGCCGAGTCCCTGGCCGAGGTGAAGAGGATCCTCGCCTCTTACGTTCCCACTGTCGAGGTTTGGGTCTTTGGCTCGCGCGCGACCGGAGCGGCGAAGCGCTTCTCCGATCTCGATATCGCTCTCCAGGGCGATGCGCCCATCGCCTACCAGACACTCTCGAAGCTGAAGCACGCCTTCTCCGAGAGCGACCTGCCAATGAGGGTCGATGTCGTCGATTGGAATGCGCTCGACGAGGAGTTCAGGGAAGCCATTGCCGCCCAGCGCGTGCCGCTCTTCGATGACGCGGCAGTGCATTGATATCGCCCGTGCAATGATTTCAGGGCGTGCGCGGACGAGTCGCGACGCGAATGACCCGAGCAAGCGAATGCCCAAATTCGCCCATGATCTGCTGATCTTGTCATGTCCCGCTGTGGGACGACGACTGAACAGACTGGGATTGGCGTTGGTACTGTGCTTGGCCGGTGCCGCTACGCACGCCGATACGGCGGTGCGCGAGGCTGAGTTCGCGCTGGATACCTGCGATACGGATCGAGGGATGGCGCGGCTCAGGGCGCTGGCCGAGCGCGGCGACGCGGCCGCGCAATGGAAGCTGGGCGAGGTCTTTCTCGCGACCGATCGCGGCGAGACGGAACGCTGGTTCAGGAGGGCGTTCGAGACCCGCAGGCGGCTTGCCGAGCAAGGCGACATCAAGTCGCTCGATTGGATCGCGCAGGCTTTCCACTGGGGCATGGGAACGGCAATCGACGAGCAGGCAGCGCTCGAATGGGAGAGGCGGGCGGAACGCGTCCGGGTCGAGAAGGCCGAGGCCGGTGACGTCGAGGCGCAGTACCTGCTGGCGGAGCATTACGCCCGGCTGATCGGCTCGAACCATGCGCTTCGGCTCGACGCGCAGCACTGGTGGACCCTCGTCTTTCCCGCCATCAAGGCTGCTGCCGAATCCGGTGACCTGCTGGCCCAGGAACGTCTCGCCGACATGTATCGCTATGGCGACGGCGTGGCGGAGAACAAGGCCGAGGCGGAAAGGTGGAACCGTGTCGTCATCGCGACCCTCGATGCCGCAGCCGCCAAGGGCGACCTCGGGGCTCTGCTGCGGCTGGACGCGCTGGCGCGACAGGGAAAGCCGGGTTGGATGGAAGCGCGCGCCTCGGCGGACAGCGTCGAAGCCAGGTATCGCGCGGCGGCGGTGAAGGGATGCGTGCCGGCGCAGTTCATGGTGGCGCTTCGACTGGAGGAGCGTGTCTACCCGCGCAACCCCGACGCCAGGCAGGCCAGGCTGCAGGCCGCGATGTGGTGGATGATCGCCGCCCGCAGCACCGAGCCCGGGCACGCCATCCTGGTCGGGCAGGCGCGGGATTTCCTGGCGGCCACCAAGCTCGATGTCGGCGAGGAGGCGCTGGTGCGCGCCAAAGCGGCGCGCTGTCTCCAGTCCAGCCACACGGACTGCGACTAGCTCAGGTCACGCCCGCTTGTCCTCGACCTTCAGCCCCATGACCTTCTTCGGCGGGAAGCGGCGGAAGGTGCCGAGATGGGTGCGCATGCCGAGCTGGAAGGCCTCGACGTAGGCGAGCTTGCGGGTCAGGTAGTTGTGCTGCTCCTTGGGGTCGAGATAGAGGTTGTAGAGGCGTGGGTAGGCGAAGCGCTCGAGCACGCCGGTGAAGCCGCCCGGCCCCGCCGCATCGGTCGGGTCGTCGCTGGTCGCCGACAAGAGCATCTTGTACTCGCCGCAGCGCAGGCCGGAGAAGGTCTGCGACAGCCAGTAGTAATGATACTTGCGGTTCGACAGGCCGTCGGGCGCCAGCAGGAAGCTCGACTGGTCGACGCCGTCGATGTAGCGGTCCGACGGCAGCAGGTCCGATGCGCCGGCAAGCGCCAGCGCCGTCGGCAGGATGTCGTTGAAGTCGAACAGGCCGTCGCTCTGGCGGCCCGCCTCGACCATGCCCGGCCAGAACATCAGGCCGGGCACGCGCACGCCGCCCTCCCAGGTCGAGCCCTTGGCGCAGCGGAACGGCGTGAAGGCAGCATCGGGCCACGTCTCCATGTGCGGGCCGTTGTCGGACGACACGAAGATCAGCGTGTCCTCGATCTGGCCCGAGCGGCCGAGCGCGTCGACCAGCCGGCCCATGATGTCGTCGAGCTCGATCAGCGTGTCCTTGTAGGGATGCCGGGCCGGCGACTTGCCGAGATACTTCTCGTGCGGATAGTTGTCGAAGTGGGCGCCGCGCGTGCAGTGGTAGAGCAGCCACGGCTTGTCGGAGTTGGCCTGGCGCTCGATGAAGTCGACCGAGTAGCGGCACCATTTCTCGTCGAGCTCGGAGAGGACGGGGATCGTCACCTCCTCGACGTTGCTGAGCTCGGAGCCCTTGGTGGCGTGCACGAAGCAGCGGTTGAACGGCATGTTCTTGATCCACTCGGTGCGCGCGCCCGAGTAGACGATCTCGGGGAAGAAATGCGGGTCGCGCCATTCGGTGTACATGTCGGACACCGAGAGGAAGCCGTAGAAATCGTCGTAGCCGACATGCTGCGGCTGCGATTCGACATTCTCACCGAGATGCCATTTGCCGACCGCCTGCGTCGTGTAGCCCGCCTGGCCGAGCAGCATGGGCAGCGTGATCTCGCCCTGCAGGCCGCCCGGCTCGCCGTACATCGGCGGGCGATGGAGGCCGTGGCGGTTGGGCACCCGCCCGGTATGCAGCGTGGCGCGCGACGGCGAGCACGACGGCTCGGAGTAGCACGACGTGAGCTGCAGCCCGGCCCGCGCCAGCCGGTCGAAATGCGGCGTCGGCGCGCCGACCGCGACGCCGCCACCGTAGCAGCCGAAATCGCCCCAGCCGACATCGTCCATGAGGTAGATCAGGATGTTGGGCTTCTTCTTGCGCCCCGTGAGCTTCTGCACGGCGGCCGCGATGTCGGCCTCGTGCCGGAAGGCCGGCTCGAGATGGTCGGCCGTGCGCACGGTCTGCGAGGCGATGGCGTCGAAGCTCGGCATGGTTTCCCCGTGTGGTCCCTTGTTCTCGTGGCGACGCGACCCTGCCTGCGCGACATCGATTGCACAACTGATGGAATCGATTCATCCCGCAGTCATGCTCCTCTCCCCCGATTGGGGGAGAGGTTGGGTGAGGGGGTTGCACTTGATCGTGCAGCCTTCGGTTCCCCCTCACCTGGTCTCTCCCCCTATCGGGGGAGAGGAACGTGAGTGGTGACGTTGCCTGCACGCGAAACGGCCTGCTTGACCGTCGTGAGGCCGTCACCCAGTTTTGGGCCAACGACACTTCGAGGAAACATGCTCCGCCGGCATTTCTTGTCCGCCGCCGCTCTGTCGGCCGTTGCGCCGTCGTCGATGCAGGCCCAGGCGTGGCCCACCGGCCGGGTCTCGATCATCGTGCCGTTCCCGGCGGGGGCGGCGACCGACATCACCGGGCGCGTGGTCGCCGAGCGGCTCGGCCAGATGTGGGGCCAGGCGGTCGTGATCGACAACAAGGGCGGCGGCAACGGCCTGCCGGCGGCGGAAGCGGCCGCCAAGGCCAGGCCCGACGGGCACACGATCTTCCTCACCTCGGCGATGACGCAGGCGGTCAATCCGGCGCTCTACGACAAGCTGCCCTACGATCCGGTCGCCGACTTCGAGCCGATCACGCGCTTCGGCACCTCGCCGTTCGTCGTGCTGGTGCGCGCCGACTCGCCGATCAAGACGCTCGCCGACCTGACCGCGCTCATGAAGGCCGAGCCGGGCAAGCACAATTTCGGCGCCGGCGCGCTGCCGGCCCGCATCGCCTCCGAGCTCTACCGCCAGCTCGCCGGCGTCGACGCGCTCTATATCGGCTACAAGAGCAACCCGCAGGCCTTCCCCGACCTCCTGAACGGCCAGCTGACCTTCATGGTGATCGACACGATCAACGGCAAGCTGCAGATCGATCGCGGCGCCATGCGCGGGCTCGCCGTCACCCTGCCGCAGCGCGATCCGCGGCTGGCCATGGTGCCGAGTGCCGCCGAGGTGGGCCTGCCCGATTTCCAGATCTGGACCTGGACCGGCTTCTATGCCCCCAAGGGGACGCCCGGGGAGTTGGTTGCCCGACTCAATCGCGATATCGTCGCCGCTTGCCAGGATCCGCAGGTCCTGGCGCGGCTGGACACGATGGGATCGACGCCGTCGACCACCACGCCGGAGGAGTTCGCCGCCTTCACGCGCGCCGAGATCGCGCGCTGGGGCGGCATCATCCGGCGCGGCAACATCAAGCTGGAGTAGGAGAGCGCCATGCAAGGATCGCTGCGCGGCAACGCCGGGCCCCGCTATCGCCATACCGCCGACGAGAGCGCGCCCTACGAGACCATCGCGGTCGACAAGCTGACGCCGATCATCGGCGCGGAGATCAGCGGCATCGATCTCGCCAGGCCGCTCAGCAACCGCCAGCAGGACGAGGTCCACCGCGCGCTCGCCGAGAACCTGGTGATCTTCTTCCGCGACCAGCACATTACGCCCGACCAGCACCTGGCGTTCGGCCGGCTGTTCGGCGACCTGCACGTTCATCCCGCGGCGCCGTCCGAGGCCGGCAAGCCCGAGCTGATGATCATCCATGCCGACAAGGATTCGCCGCGCGCCAACGGCGAGGGCTGGCACACCGACGTGAGCTGCGATCTCGAGCCGCCGATGGGCAGCATCCTCTACATCAAGAAGTGCCCGCCCAAGGGCGGCGACACGCTGTTCGCCAGCATGTATGCCGCCTACGAGGCGCTGTCCGACCGCATGAAGACCTATCTCGAGGGGATGACCGCGATCCATGACGGCGAGCAGGTCTATCGCGGCCTCTACAAGAATTTCGGCGTGACCGACAAGCCGCAGTACCCGCGCGCCGAGCACCCGGTCGTGCGCACCCATCCGGTGACGCGCAAGAAGGGGCTCTACGTCAATCGCGGCTTCACCCGCGCCCTGGTCGGCGTGCCGCGCGACGAGGGCGACGCCGTGTTGAGCTATCTTTACCAGCACATGGAGAACCCGCTGTTCCAGTGCCGCTTCCGCTGGCAGGAGAACTCCATTGCTTTCTGGGACAACCGCTGCGTCCAGCACCGCGCCATGTGGGACTACTGGCCCCACACACGCAGCGGCAACCGCGTCACGGTGGCGGGCGACAAGCCGTTCTGAAGCGGGTCATTCGTGTTCGGCTCCGCTGTACCCAATCGCCTCCCCCGTTTAACGGGGGAGGTGCCCCCGCAGGGGGCGGAGGGGGAAGGCCTCAGTCGAGATTTTCGAAGTTCCGACGTCGGAATCGGATAGGACATTCCTGTGGCTTTCCCCCTCCGGCCCTTCGGGCCGCCTCCCCCGTAGGACGGGGGAGGCAAGACATAAGGCTGCCGCCTTGCTGGTGATCTTCGATTGCGACGGCGTCCTCGTGGACAGCGAGCCGATCGCCAATGCGAGTTTCTCGGCGGCGCTCGCCGCGCAGGGGCTCGACTGGTCGATCGAGGAAACGATGCGGCGGCTGCTCGGGCGCTCGCTGAAATCGTGCGTCGAGATCGTCGAGGCCGAGCTCGGCCGCAAGCTGCCGGACGATTTCCTCGAGAAGATGCAGGCGGTGACCTACGGCAGGTTCCGCGACGCCCCGCTGCAGCCGATCGACGGGGTGAAGGACGCCGTACTGGCGCTGCAGGCGGCCGGCGTCGAGACCTGCGTCGCGAGCTCGGGCGCACCTGAGAAGATGCGCTTCACGCTCGGCCTGACCGGGCTGTGGGATCTGTTCGGCGGTCGCATCTTCAGCTCCAGCCAGGTGCCGCGCGGCAAGCCGTTCCCCGACCTCTTCCTGCATGCGGCGCTGTCGCTCGACGTGCAGCCGTTCGACTGCGTGGTGATCGAGGACTCGGTGCCGGGCGTGCAGGCGGGCCGCTCGGCCGGCATGCGCGTGCTCGCCTACGCTGGCGCACCCTATGCCGATCGGGCCGGGCTGGCTGCGGCCGGCGGCGAGCTGTTCGACGCGATGAAGCGCTTGCCCGGCCTGGTGCTGCGATGACGGGCTCGCCGACGAGCCGGCCGACCGCCTCGTGGTCGATGGGAACGGCCAGGCCCGAGCGCGTGATCGTGGTCGGCGCCGGCATGGCGGGCATCGTGGCGGCGCGCCTGCTGCACGATTCGGGCTTTGCCGTCACGGTGCTGGAGGCGCGCCAGCGACTGGGCGGCCGGACTTGGACCGACGCCTCGCTCGGCGCGCCGCTCGATCTCGGCGGCTCGTGGGTCCATGGCGTCGATGGCAACCCGCTCACCCTGTGGTGCGAGAAGCTCGGCATCGCGCTCGTGGAATCGCAGGGCGACCGGCTGCTGATCGACGATCGCGCCACGGCGCCGACGCGCGAAGGGCAGCGCCGCCGCGCCGTGCTCGGGCGCGCCGCCTTCAAGGTGGCGATCGAATGGGCGGCGTGGAAGAGCAAGGCGATGGCGCGCAGCTGGGGGCCGCGCTCGATCTCGGTCAAGCAGGCGGTCGATCCGCTGCTGCGCGCCGGCTGGCTGCCCGAGATCGACAGGCTCGTGGTCGCGACCTTCGTCGAGATGAGCGAAGGCGTGCAGGGCGCGCCCTACGAGGCGATCTCGGCCGAGGAATGGTTCCCGACGGAAGGGCTGGAGCGCAACGCCCAGCCGCGCGGCGGCTTTCACGCACTGATCGACGACGCCGCGCGCGGCCTGTCGGTCCGCCAGGGCGCGGCCGTCCAGCGCCTTGCGTGGAGCGACGCCGGCGTCGTCGCGACCCTGCAGAGCGGCGAGCGCATCGAGGCCGAGCGCGCCGTCGTAGCCGTTCCGGTCGGGCTGCTGCGCGCCGGCCTGCCGGCGCTCGATCCGCTGCCGCCCGAGGCGCAGCAGAAGGCGCTTCATCGGCTGGGCTACGGGGCTGGGGCGCTGGGCAAGATCTACCTGCGCTTTCCCGAGAGGTTCTGGCCCGAGCAGCCGAAATGGTTCGGCCGGCTGCCCGATTCGCCCGAGAAGCGCGGGACCTTCAACACCTGGGTGAGCCACGTGCAGGAGACCGGCCTGCCGATCCTGCTGAGCTTCACCAACGGCGCCACCTCGGTGACCCTCGACCGCAAGTCGAGCGACGCCGAGGTCGAGGCGGTGGCGATGGGCTCGCTGCGCAAGATGTTCGGCGATGGCATCCCGCGGCCGCAGGGCATGCTGTTCCCGCGCTGGGTGAGCGACCCGTGGTCGCGCGGCGGCTATTCCTATCCCGGCGTCGGCAGCGCCCCGGAGGATCGCGCCGGTCACGCGCGGCCGCTCGGGCAGCGGGTCTATTTCGCCGGCGAGGCGACCGAGCCGGTCGAGTACGGCACCGTCCACGCCGCCCTGTGGTCGGGCGAGCAGGCGGCCGAAGCCCTGTTTCGCGCCGCCACCGGAACGGCCGCCGGCCGCGACATGAGGCCATGGGCCGCCGCCCGCACTGGCGCCGGCCGGCACAATGACTAGATTGGATGATCATGCTCGCCAATATCCTGTTCTTCATGGTCATCGTCTCGGGGCTGGCGACGCTCGGCATGCTGTTTGCCGGGCTGGTCAGCATGAGCCGCAACGTCGAAAGCACGATCGAGGGCGGGCGGCGCAGCAATCGCTTCATGTGGTGGCGGGTGCGCCTGCAGATCCTGACGATCGTCCTGATCGTCCTGTGGTATCTGGCGAGCCGGAGCTGAGCCGATGGTCACCCTGACCCGCATCTACACGCGCGGCGGCGACGCCGGTCAGACCTCGCTCGGCCGCGGCGAGCGCGTCGCCAAGCACGACCCGCGCGTCGAGTCCTACGGAACGGTCGACGAGGCCAACTCGGTGATCGGCCTCGCCCGCAACGCCATCGCCCGCACCGCCTCCGGCGATTCGCGCCTGGCCGAGGCCGACGCCATGCTGGGTCGCATCCAGAACGACCTTTTCGATCTCGGTGCCGATCTGTGCACGCCCGAAGGCCAGGCGAAACGCGGAGAGGGCGCGCTGCGCGTCGTCGCCTCGCAGGTCGAGCGGCTGGAGCGCGAGATCGACGCCATGAACGCCGAGCTGTCGCCGCTCAAGTCGTTCATCCTGCCCGGCGGCAGCGAGGCCGCCGCCTGGCTGCATCTCGCCCGCACGGTGGCGCGCCGCGCCGAGCGGCGGATGACCCGGCTCGCTGCCGAGGAGACGATCAACCCGGAAGCCATCAAGTACGTCAACCGGTTGTCGGACCATCTGTTCGTGCTCGCCCGACGACTCAACGACAATGGCGCCTCCGATGTGCTGTGGGTGCCGGGCGGAGCGCGCTGACAATGGCCTCGAGGATCTGTGGGTCGATCCGGGAGCACGCGGCGGCGGCGTCGGGCGCCGCCTCGTCGATACGCTGATCGTGTGCGGACGGGAGCGCGGCTGGCGCCGGCTTTACTGGCACACGGAAGCAGACAACACCGCGGCGCGGACGCTCTACGACCGCATCGTGCCGGTCACGGGCTACGTCCGCTACGATGTCGCGCTGCAATAGACCCGTGATTTGCCGGAAGTCTGCCGCGGAGCCGCCCAAGGGCCTCAACTTGTTGAAAAAATGGGAGAAAGTCTTTCACGGTGCGGCCTTGTGCAGTGCGACATCGTCTTGACATGTTCGACTGAACACCCCTACACGAAGACCCCTTCGCCGGGCGGGAGGTCCGGCCGCAACTCACCTATGGGCGCAACGCGATGAAAGTGCTGGTCGCGGTCAAGCGAGTCATCGACTACAACGTCAAGATTCGCGTCAAGGCCGACAACACGGGTGTCGAGACGGCGAACGTCAAGATGTCCATGAACCCGTTCGACGAGATCGCCGTGGAAGAGGCGATCCGCCTGCGCGAGAAGGGACTGGCCACCGAGGTCATCGCCTTTTCCGCCGGACCCGCGCAGTGCCAGGAGACGATCCGCACTGCGCTGGCGATGGGCGCCGATCGCGGCGTGCTCGTGCAGAGCGATGCCGAGCTGCAGCCGCTCGCGGTCGCCAAGCTGATGAAGGCAGTGGTCGACAAGGAGCAGCCCGGCCTGGTGATCGTCGGCAAGCAGGCCATCGACGACGATTCCAACCAGACCGGCCAGATGCTGGCCGCGCTGCTCGGCTGGTCGCAGGGCACCTTCGCCAACAAGCTGCACCTCGCCGACGGCACCGCCGAGGTGAAGCGCGAGGTCGACGGCGGCCTCGAGAACATCAAGATCAAGCTGCCGGCGGTGATCACGACCGACCTGCGCCTCAACGAGCCGCGCTACGCCTCGCTGCCCAACATCATGAAGGCCAAGAAGAAGCCGATCGAGGTGCTGGCGCCGGACAAGCTCGGCGTCGACGTCGCGCCGCGCCTCAAGACGCTCAAGGTTGAGGAGCCGCCCAAGCGCAAGGCCGGCATCAAGGTCAAGACGGTCGCCGAGCTGGTCGACAAGCTCAAGAACGAAGCGGGAGTGATCTGACATGGCCGTCCTCGTCGTTGCCGCGCATGACGGCAAGAGCGTTCGCAGCAACGTCGCGAACGCCGTGGCGGCCGCCGCGCAGATGGATGCCGACGTCCATGTCCTGGTGGCCGGCAGCAATGCCGGCGAGGCGGCCAAATCGGCCGCCGCCATCCAGGGCGTGACCAAGGTGCTCGAGGCCGAGGATGCCGCCTACGCCAATTGGCTCGCCGAGGATGTCGCGCCGCTGGTGGTCAAGCTGGCGCCCGGTTACGGCCACGTCGTGATGGCCGCGGACTCGGTGGGCAAGAACATCGCCCCGCGGGTCGCCGCGCTGCTCGACGTCGCCCAGGTCTCGGAGGCCATCAAGGTCGTCTCGCCCGACACCTTCGTGCGGCCGATCTATGCCGGCAACGCCATGGCGACCGTGCAGACCGCCGACAAGATCAAGATCGTCACCATCCGGCCGACCAACTTCAAGGCGGCGGCGAATGGCGGCTCGGCCCCGATCGAGAAGATCGCCGGCACGGGTGCCGGCGGCCTCGCCGCCTACGTCGGCGCCGAGCTCTCGAAGAGCGAGCGGCCCGAGCTTACCAGTGCCAAGATCGTGGTCTCCGGCGGCCGCGGCCTGCAGAGCGGCGACAACTTCAAGATGCTGGAATCGCTGGCCGACAAGCTCGGCGCCGGGCTGGGCGCGAGCCGCGCCGCCGTCGACGCGGGCTATGTCCCCAACGACTACCAGGTCGGCCAGACCGGCAAGGTCGTGGCGCCCGATCTTTACATCGCCATCGGCATCTCCGGCGCCATCCAGCATCTCGCCGGCATGAAGGACAGCAAGACCATCGTCGCGATCAACAAGGACGAGGAGGCACCGATCTTCCAGGTTGCCGACTACGGCATCGTCGGCGATCTCTTCCAGATCGTTCCCGAGCTGATCGCCGCGGTCGAAAAGAAGTAGCGCGGAGTATCGCGTCATGATCAAGCGCATCGGCGTCATCGGTGCCGGCCAGATGGGCAGCGGCATTGCCCATGTCTGCGCGCTCAAGGGCTTCGAGATCCGACTGGCGGATGTCGACCAGGCGCATCTCGACAAGGGCCTGGACTCGATCTCCCGCAACATGGACCGCCAGATCGGCCGCGGCATGATCCGTCCCGACGACAAGGACGCCGCGCTGGGACGCATCTCGGCAGGCCTGGACTACAAGGCGTTCGCCGATTGCGACCTGGTCGTCGAGGCGGCGACCGAGAACGAGGCGGTCAAGCGCGACATCTTCAAGAAGCTGTGCGACGGGTTGCCGGCCAACGTGCTGCTGGCCACCAACACCTCGTCGATCTCGGTCACCCGGCTCGCCTCGGTGACCGACCGGCCCGGCAAGTTCATGGGCATGCACTTCATGAACCCGGTGCCGTTGATGGGGCTGGTCGAGCTGATCCGCGGCATCGCCACGGAGGAGGAGACCTTCCGCACCGTGCGCGACGTGGTGGTGCGGCTCGACAAGAAGCCGGTCAATGCCGAGGATTTTCCCGCCTTCATCGTCAACCGCATCCTGCTGCCGATGATCAACGAGGCCGTTTACGCGCTCTACGAAGGCGTCGGCAATGTCGAGGCGATCGACACCGGCATGAAGCTCGGCGCCAACCATCCGATGGGCCCGCTCGAGCTTGCCGACTTCATCGGCCTCGACACCTGCCTGTCGGTCATGCAGGTCCTGCACGAGGGCCTGGCCGATTCCAAGTACCGCCCGTGCCCGCTGCTGGTGAAGTACGTCGAGGCCGGCTGGATCGGCCGCAAGGTCAAGCGCGGCTTCTACGACTACTCGAGCGAGCGGCCGGTCCCGACGCGGTAGACGTCAACTCATTGCCGGGAGCGCGCCACTCCGTGGCGCTCATGGGATGGGTAATCAACAGCCGGATGATGACGCGCGTAGCTTCTATGCGCGCTGGGGGTTCGTAGACCTGCCCTTCGGTCCACACCGGGCGATGATCGTCCGCATGGTCGACATGGAGCGAAGCGGCCTCGGATCGTAAGGTCAGGTACCACCGTCAGTCGCACCCGCTTCTTCGCGAGAAGGTCGAAAACGAAACCTTGGAGCGGGCCGCGTTGGCCGAGTTCCTCGGCAGGCGTCCGCTTTTCGGCCCGAATCGTCGCGATGATGACCGGACTGCACGGGGGAGTCTCGATGAAGTCGAGTGTGTCCAGTCTGTCGGTGTTGTCCTCGGTCCTGGTCGGTCTCGCGCTGTCGCTCGTTCCCTGGGGTCCTGCCGACGCCCAGTGGGTGTTCCTGGCGCGTAAGGCGCTTGGCCGCATCGAGCACATGACCCAAGGCGGCCAGCCTGGCGACCGCCCGGGCTACGACTTCGCCACTGTCATCCTCGAGGCGCCGGCCGATCGCGTCTTCGCGACGGCTGTCCAGATGGCGCGCCGGAACCCGGCCGTGCGAGTCGTGTCGGAGGATCCCCGGCAGCGCCGTCTGCAGGTCGCAGAAGGTGATCGCACGGCGACCCTGAACGTCGTCCCGTTCAGCGACGACGTTTCGCAGCTCCTGATCGCCGGCCATGCCGGGCCGGGGGAGGGGCCGACGGCCTCCCTCGTGGTCCAGGCCGTGCTGCGGGTGTGCAGGGAGATGGGCAAGCATTGCGAGGTCGGCGGCGGCTGAGCCGGCGCGATGCGCACCCTCGCGCTGGCCGCGGTCGGCCCGGTCCAATGGCTCGACCGCCAGCTTCTCGCGCCGCGCGCCGACGCCGGCCTCGCGGGCTTCCGGCGCTTCGCCGTGGAGTTCCTCTATTTCGGCCTCAAGGAAGCGCGCGCCTGCCTTTTCGCCGGCCTGTTCTTCCTCGCGGTCTTCACCGTGCCGCGCGCCGGCCTGTGGGGGGTGCCGCGCTACGACGTGCTGCTGGTCTTCGCGCTGGTGGTGCAGGCCTGGATGGTCTGGACGAAGCTCGAGACGTGGGACGAGCTGAAGGCGATCTGCCTGTTCCATGCCGTCGGGTTCGCGCTCGAGGCCTTCAAGACGTCGAGCGGCATCCAGTCGTGGAGCTATCCCGACTTCGCCTACACCAAGCTGCTCGGCGTGCCGCTGTTCTCCGGCTTCATGTACGCGGCCGTCGGCAGCTACATCATCCAGGCGTGGCGCCTGTTCGACCTGCGTATCCGCCATCATCCGCCCTACTGGATGGCGTGGCTGGTCGCCATCGCGATCTACGCCAATTTCTTCACTCACCATTTCATCGGCGACTATCGCTGGTACATCGCCGCCTGCGCGCTCGGCCTCTACGCGCGCGCCACCGTCGTCTTCCGGCCGTTCGATCGCGATCGCAGCATGCCGCTGCTGCTCGCCTTCGTACTGATCGGCTTCTTCATCTGGCTGGCCGAGAACGCCGCGACGTTCTTCGGCATCTGGCGCTATCCCAACCAGCTCGGCGCGTGGACGCTGGTCCACGTCGCCAAGTGGAGCTCGTGGTCGCTGCTGGTGATCATGACGTTCACCATCGTGGCCAACCTCAAGCACATCAAGCGCATGATCCACGTGCCGGAGTGACTTGTCGGGAGCGGATCCTTGACGGTGGTACGATCTGGCTTCGGCGAGGGCGCCGAGGAAGCGTTTGACCATGCCGCGCAGCGGGTGATGGAAATCCGCAAGGCAGCCGATCGTCTTGCAAGCTTTCCCTTACGCGGCACGGCGCGCGAAGACATCTTGCCGGGCATCCGGTTTCTCGCCATCGCACGCGCGATCTACTGGTTCGACGTCGATCACACGACGCACAAGGTGCGTATTCTCGCCGTGTTCTTCGGGGGACAGGATCACATCAGGCACATGCTCGTGCGCCTGCTCGGCGGAAATGAGACGCGCTGACGCGTTCTCGTGTCGCGATGCCCGGTACGCACCACAATGCTGTAAGCAATGCCAGCGCGGCTTCATTGCTGGAGCGCGCCACCCAGTGGCGCTCATGGGCCGTGCGATCGACGGAGAATGCGCTCCTGGAGTGACACGCTCCCAGCAACGACTCAACCCAACCCCAGAAACCGTTTCGCCGTGCGCCAGCGCACGCCGTCGGCCAGCGCGTCCGGCAGCGGGGCGAGATGCCCCTCGAGATCCTGCACCGCACCCGGGTAGGTGCAATCGTAATGGGGATAGTCGGCGCCCCACACGATGCATTGGTCGAGCCCCATCTCGGCGAGCCGCGGCAGGCGGTGTGCCTCGTCCGATTCGATCGAGATGAAGCATTGCTCGCGGAACAGCTCGCTCGGCCTGCGCTTCAGCCACGGCACGTGCTGGCCCATGGACTCAAAATGGCCGTCGAGCCGGTCGAGCCAGTATTCCAGCCAGCCCAGCCCCGATTCGAGAAAGGCGACGCGCAGCGTCGGGTGCCGCTCGAGCACGCCACCGGCGACGATGTCGAGGCAGGCCGCCATCTGCTCGAACGGATGGCAGATCATGTGGCTGAAGAAGAGATTGTCGTAGCGCCCGGTGGCGAAGCTCGGCATCAGCGCACCGAAGCTGCCGTGCACGGCGGCGAACAGCCCGTGGCCGGCGACGGCTTCCCAGAACGGCTTCAGCTGCTCGTCGTAGAGCGCAAGCCCCTTGTAGCGCTCGGGCCGGAAGCAGACGCCCTTGAGGCCGAGCCTGGCAATGTGCGCCACCTCGCGCAGCGCCGCCTCGGCGCTCTGCAGCGGCACGATGCCGACCGCGCTCAGCCGGCCCCTTCCGTCGCGGCACATGTCGGCGATCCACTCGTTGTAGCCATGGCATGCCGCGGCGGCGGCGGCGGGATCCTCGATGTCGCCGGCCAGCAGGTAGAGCGAGGGGAAGAGCAGGGCGCGCTCGATGCCTTCCTCGTCGAGAACCTTCACGCGCGCGCCGCCGTCGTAGGAACCGGGCAGGATGTCGTCCCACGTCGGCACCTTCTCTGGATCGTCCATGCCCCACGGCACGCAGGCGGCAGCCGGCCTGAGGTTGCGGCGGATCGTCCCGTTGATCGACATCCAGTCGCGGCCGTCGGTGTCGCGCTCGACGCGGATCGTGTCGGCGCGGTAGCGCTTCTCGACGTACTCGTTCCACAGTGCCGGCGGCTCGCAGATGTGGCCGTCCGCGTCGATCACCCGCCTGGGCGCGCGCTTTGTCATTTGTTTCCTCCCGGATGTCGCGCGAGACTTCGCTTCCCGTCGTGCCCGCGCAAGGAAAAATCGCATGTCTCAACGGCCGATCCGCATTGCCGTCCTGTACTTCGCCCACGAGACGGTGAGCTTCCTGCCGAACGACACGACTCTCGACGACTTCGTCTACGAGGGCTCGCCGGCGAGCGGCGAAGCCCTGCTTGCCCACGATTCCAGATCGTACCTCGGCGGCTTCGTGAAGGTGGCCCGCGAGCACGACGGCGTGGAGCTGGTCGGCATCGAATCGCCGCTCTGGCCCAGGACGGGGACCGGGTCGGGCTGGATCACGGAGGAAGCCTACGAGACCTTCGTCGGCCGCATGATCGAGGGGCTGCGGGCGCAGGGGCCGTTCGATGGCATCTACCTGGCGCTGCACGGCGCGATGGCGGTGCGCGGCGTCATGCGGCCCGAGGCCGACCTGGCGGAACGGGTGCGGGCCGTCGTGGGGCAGGGCGCCTTCATCGTCGGCACCTTCGATCCGCACGGCAACGAGGACGAGGCGTTCCTGCGGCACGCCGACATGGCCTTCACGGTGAAGTATTTTCCCCACTACGACAGCCATCTGCAGGGCGAGCGCGCGGCGCGCATGCTGGTCCGCGCCATTCGCGGCGACTACACGCCCGCGACCGTGACGCAGCGCGTGCCGATCCTCTCGGCGACGGTCCTGCAATGGACCGGCGCCTCGCCGTGGATGGACCTGGTGCAGCGTGCACTTACCTGGGAAGCGCGCGAGCCCGACCTCTACGTCAACTTCTTCTTCGGCTTTCCCTTCGCCGACGTGCCCGACGTCGGCATGACCTTCCAGGTGATGACCAACGGCAAGCCCGAGCTCGCGCGCAAGGCGGCCGACGACATGGCGCTGGCGGCGTGGCGGCGGCGCGAGGCGCTGCTCGGCTCGACGCGGGTTCACCTCATTCCCGAAGGTGTCAGGCTGGCGAAGGAAGCGATTGCGCAAGGCGCGACTCCCGTCGTGCTGGCCGACCACAGCGACCGGTCGGGATCGGCGACGTGGCTCCTGAAGGAGATCATTGCCCGCGACCTCTCCGACACCCTGATCGCCACCATCGCCGATGCGCGGGCGAGCGAGGACCTGAAGGCGCAGGGCGTCAAGGCGGGCGATCCGTTCGACAGGGAGGTGGGCGGCCTCGCCGACGAATCGGCCGGCACGCCGGTGCGCATCCAAGGCACGGTCCTCGGTGCCGTCGAGGGTCACGGCCAGTTCTGGGTCGTCGTGCGGTTCGGCCGCAACAACGTGCTGGTGCTGAGCCGCTACCTTGTCCAGGTAATGGAGCCCGAGCCGCTCGCCACGCTCGGCCTCGACATCAGCCAGTTCAAGGCGTTCGCGATCAAGTCGCGGGTCCATTTCCGCCGCGGCTTCGACGACAGCGGCTTCGCGAAGACCATCCTGCTGGTCGAGCCCGAGCAGCCGTTCCTGGGCACCGTCCGGCTGGAAGGGCTGCCGTACCGCACCGTCGACCTGAAGAAATTCTACCCCTACGGGGATCCGCAGTTCCCGTGAGCGTCGATTGCACGGACGTTGGTGGCTGCAGGAGAGAGCCACCACTGCTGTCTCGTCTGCCGGCTCGTACAGCCTCGTGATAGGGCGTGACCAGATTCGCGCGCTTCGAAGGACATCACCGTGATCGCCATGATCGAGGCAAGCCGACCCTCCGCTGACGCAGAGCCCTTCTGGTGCGTCACAGCCAAGTCCTTGATTTCAAGGGCCAATGACGCAATGACGCAAATGACGCAAGATTCCGGGCCGACTCTCCATAGCCACGTCGGGAAGGGGAAGGCGACACCGCGACGGAGCGGGCGCCGGATAGCTGCGACCGCAAGACGTCGGCTGCGACCGCACCGGGGCTGCCGAACGGCCGATTGCGGTCGGTCCAACTCCTTGATTCTAGACTGAAGTTCCGTTTTCGAGAGAGCAAAATTTTCTGTGCGCCCAATGGGTTGGGCGGTTTTGGCGGTTGGGTTTCTGACTACGGCGAGATGTTGTCGATGAGTTCGAGTGCGCGGCGCTGAA